>CHCFR05602__coassemble_563_pt1 | contig 20305 bp, 15 predicted proteins | sample CHCFR05602__metabat2_low_PE_046 | metagenome-assembled genome bin CHCFR05602 | reverse complement strand
CTTGATCGATCAATACGGAAGCGATCACTCCCGCGATTCCAAGGATTAGGAACAGCCACCAGCATTTTGTTCCCCAATAATACTCCGCCTTAACCACGATGGGATGAAATAATCCGATAATCAAGAAGGTTAAGATGCCTATAACCAAACCACTCCAATTTAACATTTCCATTATATTCCTATCTATAAATATGCTATTTACGCGAAAATAGGCAAAAAACAAGATAAGTCAAGATTGGGAAAGAGAATAATGGACGTTGTTCGCTCAGATGACAGGAATCGTATAAAGCATTCCAAGCATGATTTGTTGTGTCGTGAAGTCTTTTCCTCCAATTTGTTCGGCCCTTTCCGTGAATGCTGTTTTTTTATGAGACAGATGTAGGAAGATTTGGAGGTCTTTCCTTTTCAAGGGGTAATATTCCACGCAGAGCTGAACGTTCCAGGTTTTCCGGTATGTACCTTTCTCATAAATTCGATTATCCTTATAGATACTGCCGGTCTCATAGGTGCCCTTGACATAGGTATTCCATTTTGGATGCCAGCGATAGTCGATGTTGGCGATCCAGGTGAGGTATTGTGCGTATTGTGCTGTCATTGGTGATTCCTTATTGACTGTCTGGATAGACGATATTAAGCCTTTAGAGTCTACCTCCTCACGTGAGTAGAGGCAGTCCAGGTATGCTAGAATTGGGCCTCGCTCCCAAACATTGCCGAAAGTGAGGTAGTAGATGTTCCGGTTTTTCAGGATTTGTCCAGCTGCCGCGGAGTAATAGAATTGCAAGGCTTGGTCATCCATGAACTTCCCGACCCAGTTCACGGCTCCCATCAATGGGACTTTGGGTATTGATATGTTTTCTTCACCGACATTGATTTCCGCTTCGGTCTCGACCCTGTTATTGGCGACCTCGGCCGTAATGGATTGATTCTGTCCGAGCCGATAGGTAGCTGAGAATCCGGTCAGGTAGGCGGGCGTATAATTATTGAAATCCGAGAATTCCCGGACAAGGATTGAATTGACGTAATATTCGTAACCTCCCAACATGAAAAATTGTTTTCCTGCTGTTAGTGTGAGGCGGTCCGTGACATCCCAGCCCATATTGGCCAACTCGACATGTGTGGTCAGGTCGTCGACCGTATTGGGATTGGTATATTTATTATATGTATAGCGGAAATGGTATGAGAACTTGTCGAAGAAGCGCCCCAGTACCTCCATACGCAGTCGGTTTAGCTTAAAACGGGCTTGATCGAGCGAAAAATCCTGAAAGCTTGTCGTCAGTGAGGTGCAGAATTGGAAATTCATGTGCGACGTGAATGTTCGTTCTTCTGTTTTTTTGAATTGGTCGTAAAGGGATTTCTTATGTTCGGTAGAATCGACCAGGGCAAGGTCTTGGGCAAGCGAAGGGTGGCTTATCGCCAATAGGCAGAAGAGCACGAGTGGAAATATTGTTTTCATGAATAGCTTGATTTAAAAGTTTCCCAAGATAGGCATTTTATTTAAGAGACGCAAGCGGAAGGTGGAGTGAGTGGAGAGATTGGTTTGTCGAGAACAAAGAAAGGCGGCTCAAGAGCGTTTCCCTGTGGCTTTCGCCAAGGTTCGCTCATGGGCCGCCTCTTGGTGTCTCCGCTTTTTGTGAACGGAGGGAAAAGTCTTGAATTAATAGAGCTTCTCCAATAACCAGGCATCCTGGAAATTAGGAGCGTATTTTGCCTTGATGGCATCACGGCTTGCGGCCGCGTCAGCCTTGTTGTCGAAGCTAGCTACGATCACTCTAAGCATACCTTGCTCATTCTCGCCCAATACGGCGTTATAGCCATCGTTTTGCATCCGCTCTTTCAAGGAGTACGCGTTTGTCTTGTTCTTGAAGCTGCCGACTACGACACTGTATTTTTTCAATCGGCTCGCGTCCTCACCATCAGCGACGTTGATCTTCTCCGTACGGGTTGATACATAGCTTGATGTTGTTCTTGGCTTGGATACGGGCGCGACTTCAACCTCTTCCTCTGTCTCCTCCACTACAGCGACAGGCGCTGTGGACTCTTTTTCTTTAGCTTGCTCATAAGCGGCTTTGTAAGCGCTTTGTTTAGGTTTACATGAGCCTAAGGCCAGAACCATACAGACCGCGGCTCCAAATAACCAAATCTTATTCATAATATTTTTTCTTATAGTTATTATGGCGCGAAGATATAAATTATATTTGCTATTTTCGCACCAAGAAAAATATATTATAACATTATGGATAAAACATTCGGTATTATGGTTATGGCAACCTCTTTGTTGTTGGGTTCTTGCAAGGATGTGAATGTCGGCACGAATGCGGTGGTGGATGAGAAACCGCTGATTACCCGTTCCGATATTAAGATCGCGGAGGGGCGGATGACGCCTGAGGCGCTTTGGGCGATGGGACGCATTGGCGGTGCTCAAGTTTCTCCGGATGGGAAGAAGATCGTCTATTCAGTCGCCTATTACAGCGTTGAACAAGACAAGAGTAACCGTGAACTTTTCGTGATGAACGCGGATGGTTCGGACAACAAGCAAATTACCTCGACCAGGTATGCCGAGAACAGCGCTGTCTGGATCAAGGGTGGAACCAAGATCGCTTTCCTGTCAAACGAGAGCGGAAGCAGCCAGATTTGGGAGATGAATCCGGATGGAAGCGAGAAAAAACAGCTGTCCGATTATAAGGATAATATAGAGGGATTCGCCTTCTCGCCCGATGGAAAGAAGGTTTTGTTTATCTCGCAAGTGAAGACCGTGCCCAGCACGCAGGATAAATATCCGGATCTGGATAAGACAACAGGTATCATTGTTACGGATTTGATGTATAAGCATTGGGATGAGTGGACGACGACAGCCCCGCATCCTTTTGTGGCGGATTTCGATGGCGAGAAAATAGGTGAGGCTACCGATATCATGGCAGGCGAGCCGTATGAGTCGCCAATGAAACCTTTTGGAGGAATTGAGCAATTGGCCTGGAATACGACTTCCGATAAGATCGCGTATACCTCAAGAAAAAAGACCGGTAAGGATTATGCCGTATCAACCAATTCGGATATCTATGTTTATGACTTGAACTCGAAGGCGACCGTTAATATTTCGGAGGGTAATATGGGTTACGATACGAATCCGTCTTATTCGCCCGATGGAAAGAGTATTGCCTGGTTAAGCATGGAGCATGATGGTTATGAGTCTGACCAGAATCGTTTGATGGTGATGGACTTGGCTACGGGCGAGAAGCGTTTCGTGAGTAAGGCGTTCGACTCGAATGTGGATGGCTTTTGCTGGAGCGCGGATTCCGGGAAACTTTATTTTACGGGCGTATGGCACGGTGAGACTCAGGTTTATGAGATCGACCTGGGCGCTGGTGATCGGTTGACCGCTTTAACAGAGGGTATGTATGACTATTCGTCAGTGGCTTTGTTGGGCGATAAGCTGTTGGCGCAGCGTCATTCGTTGAGCATGGGTGATGAGCTTTACGCCATCGACCTGGCCGGAGATCGTGCCGTTACACAATTGACGCATGAGAATCAGCATATCTATGATCAGGTGACTATGGGTAAGGTCGAGGAGCGTTGGATGAAGACGACCGATGGTAAGGAGATGCTTGTCTGGGTGATCTATCCACCTAAGTTTGATCCGAACAAGAAGTATCCAACCCTGCTCTTCTGTCAAGGTGGTCCGCAAAGTCCGGTTAGTCAATTCTGGTCTTACCGTTGGAACATGCAGTTGATGGCGGCGAACGATTATATTGTGGTAGCGCCTAACCGTCGTGGATTGCCTGGTTTTGGAAAGGAATGGAACGAGGCGATCAGTGGCGATTATGGAGGCCAGTGCATGAAGGATTATTTTACGGCGATCGACGGGATGGCAAAGGAGCCGTTTGTGGATAAGGATCGCTTGGGCTGTGTGGGCGCCAGCTTCGGAGGTTTCTCCGTGTATTGGCTGGCCGGTCATCACGACGGGCGCTTTAAGGCTTTTATCGCTCATGATGGTATCTTTAATATGGAGATGCAATATCTGGAGACGGAAGAGATGTGGTTCGCCAACTGGGATATGGGTGGCGCTTATTGGGAGAAACAGAATCCGGTGGCGCAACGGACCTTTGCGAACTCTCCTCATAAGTTCGTGGATAAGTGGGATACGCCTATTCTTTGTATCCATGGTGAGAAGGATTACCGGATCTTGGCCAATCAGGGTATGGCGGCTTTCAACGCGGCCGTGCTTCGTGGCGTACCGGCTGAGTTGCTGATCTATCCGGACGAGAACCATTGGGTATTGAAGCCCCAAAATGGCGTCCTGTGGCAGCGTGTCTTCTTTGAGTGGCTGGATAAGTGGTTGAAAAAGTGATCTGTATCCTTTCTTGATAATTATCGTTGATGAGGCGATAGAATATATCTATGTAGAAGGGGAACAGGTATTGAGAAAGATTCCATATCTTTGTGATAGTAAAAATTGATTGCGATATATAATATAAAAAAGGAATAGTTATGAAAAAGAAATGGATTTGCACAGTATGTGGTTATGTTCACGAGGGAGATGAGGCACCTGAGTTTTGCCCGCAATGTAAACAACCGAAGAGCAAGTTTAAGGAGTTGGTTGAGAGCGAGGGCGCTCTGAAATTCGTGGACGAGCACGTTCTTGGCGTAGCGAAGGGTGTTGACCCAGTTATCCTTGAGGGTTTGAACGCTCACTTCATGGGCGAGTGCACAGAGGTAGGTATGTATTTAGCCATGAGCCGTCAGGCAGATCGTGAGGGCTATCCTGAGGTCGCTGAGGCTTTCAAGCGTTACGCTTGGGAAGAGGCTGAGCATGCCGCTAAGTTCGCTGAGTTGTTGGGTGATGTTGTTTGGGATACCAAGACAAACCTGAAGAAGCGTATGGAGGCTGAGGCTGGCGCTTGCGAGGATAAGAAACGTATCGCTACTTTGGCTAAGCAGCAGAATCTTGACGCTATCCACGATACTGTACATGAGATGGCGAAAGACGAGGCTCGTCATGGCAAGGGCTTTGAGGGTCTTTACAACCGTTACTTCAAATAATCGTCCGATAAGGATTGACTATACTTAATTGTGTTAGCGTGAGGGTAGCCTGATAAAAGGTTACCCTTCGCTTTTTTATGGGGTTGACTGTTTGGCCATTGTCTGGAGAAGGGCTTTTTTTGTCTAATTTTCTTTTGAAAAAAGCATGCGTAATCCTTATTTTTTCTATCTTTGTGCCGCTGAAGAAAGGAAAGATGCCGGAGTGGTCGATCGGGCCGCACTCGAAATGCGGTGAACGGGCAACTGTTCCCAGGGTTCGAATCCCTGTCTTTCCGCTTTTTTACTGGAACCGTTAGCTCAGCTGGTTTAGAGCGCTGCCTTGACAGGGCAGAGGTCGCCAGTTCGAATCTGGCACGGTTCACGTTTGAAGGTAATCCATGTTTGTGGATTACCTTTCTTTTTTTCAACTGGTGGCTAAGCCATAAAGTGGCCTGTTAGGCTAGAGGGGAAATATTCACTATTGTTGATCAGGAACGACTGCGGTTATAAGCTCAGTACTATAGGGAGATTACTCCAGTACTTTCCGAAGAAAACTCCAGTACTGTTGGGAAGAAACTCCAGTCCGATGCGAATGGGACTGGAAAAGAGTTGGGATGGGTTAGCGTTCAGGTTTGGTGAACATTCCCTTCCGGGGAATGGTTAATAAGAAAGGAATGGTTTGATTAATCGTGATAGAATATGAATAAAGGTATATTGTTGTTGGCGGCGTTATGCTTCCCGTTTTACTCTTGCATCCGGGAGGAGGCGCCAAACGCGGAGGCGGATATCCTTTCCTGTACGGTGCCTGGCGACGTGTTGAGAGCCGTGCCGGAGATCGGGAACGAGTCGGTGGCGCTTTATGTCCGCTCGGAGGTGGATTTGAAGAACCTCGCTCCAGAGTTTACGATTACCGAGGGCGCTACCATAGAACCGGAAAGTGGTACGGCCAGGGATTTCTCGTCGCCTCAGGTCTATACGGTAACATCAGAGGATGGCCTTTGGCATAAGAATTATACCGTGCGGTGCGTCATGTCCAATATCGGAACGAAATATGATTTTGAGCGGGTACGGATGGAACCTAAAAATGGGCGTTTCCAGATTTTTTATGATATTTTCTCGGAAGGAGATACCGTAGATTGGGGATCGGCGAACGCTGGTTATGCCTTGACTGGAATGGCAGCCTCGGTGGCGGATTATCCGACCACTCAGGCGGAGGATGGTTATGTGGGTAAATGCGCGAGGTTGGTGACTCGTTCGACCGGAACTTTCGGTAGCTGGGTTGGCATGGACTTGGCGGCAGGCAATCTGTTTATCGGTTCTTTTGACGTGTCGAGTGCCTTGACGAACGCGCCGGCGGCAACCCATTTTGGAAAACCGTTCGAGCAGGTGCCGACCTATTTGAGCGGATATTATAAATATAAGTCTGGCGACCAATATCTGGTAAATGGTCAGGAGGTCTCCGGGAAAAGGGACAAGTGTGATATTTATGCTGTTTTCTATGAGACGGACGAGAATACGTCTTATCTTGATGGAACGAATGCCTTGACACATCCAAACCTGGTGGCGCTTGCCCGTATCTCGGACCAGAAGGAGACGGATGAGTGGGTTCATTTCAACATCCCGTTCGTAATGCAGGCGGGAAAGGAGATCGACTCGTTGAAATTGAGAAATGGCGTATATCGGTTGGGCGTGGTTTTCTCTTCCAGTATACATGGCGACCTGTTTGAGGGTGCGATCGGCAGTACCTTGATGATCGATGAGGTGGAGGTCTCTTGTGAATAATAACAACGTAAATTCGGAATATATGAGAAAGATTAGTTGGTTTGGGCTGATGGTGGCTTGCTTGTTGGCTTCAGTCAGGCTGAGTGCCCAGGAGGAGAGGAATTGGGGTATTATCGCCTCTTCCCTGAAAGGCTTGGAGTATTCCGTGAAGGCGGGTGTTAATATAGGAGGAACGAGTCCGCTACCCTTGCCTCGCGAGATACGTTCGATCGACGGTTATCGTCCTACCTTATGTATATCGTTGGAGGGTGATGTCAAGAAATGGTTTGGCGAGAGGCGCCACTGGGGTATGCTTGTTGGCTTGCGTCTTGAGAATAAGGGTATGGAGACTAAGGCTACCGTAAAGAGCTACAAGATGGAGATTATCGGAAATGGTGGTGAGCGCTTGAGTGGTTATTGGACAGGTGGCGTACAGACAAAGGTGAAGAACTCCTTTTTCTCGATTCCCGTGCTTGCCTTGTACCGGCTTAATGATCGGGTGGAGTTTTCCGCCGGGCCTTATGTCTCTTTCCTGACAAATGGTGATTTTTATGGTTATGTTTACGATGGTTATTTGCGTGAGATCGATCCGACAGGCGTGAAGGTGGAGTTTACGGGTGAGAACCGGGCGACATACGATTTCTCGAGCGAGCAGCGAAAGGTCCATTGGGGGCTTCAGGCCGGCGCCGAGTGGAAGGCATTTAAACATCTGATCGTGTTCGGCGACTTGACTTGGGGCTTGAATGACCTGTTCGTAAAGGATTTCCAGACCATCTCATTCGCGATGTACCCCATTTACCTGAACGCTGGTTTTGGCTACTTTTTCTAATAGATTAAGGGAAAAGGAGAATATTTGGAATGAAACGTAAATATTTTTTATAAAAGATTCTTTTAAATCCTTTTTTTTGTCTATCTTTGATCCAAATATTGAAAAAAGGTATACTATAAATAGTGTAATATACAGAGACCATGGAAAAAAACACGAAAAAAGGCGTTAGTCGCCGTGAGTTTTTAGGCCTTTCCGCTTTAGGTTTGGCGAGTTTGACAATCCTCCCTAGCTGGTCTATCGATGGCGTAAAGATCGCCCCGAGTGATCGAGTAGTTTTGGGCTTTATCGGTTTGGGACAGCAAGCCTTGTCTGATTTCAAGGGATTCGCTGCTTGTCCGGGTGTACAAGTTGCCGCATGTTGTGATGTCGATACGATGAAAACAGAGCGTTTCCGTAGACGTGTCGCTGAGTGGCAAGCCGCTAAGGGCATGAACCAACGTTGCGATAAATATGAGTTCTATGAGGATTTGTTGGAGCGTAAAGATATCGATGCTATCGAGGTCGCTACTCCTGACCACTGGCATGCGTTAGCAACAATCCATGCTTGTCAATCCGGTAAGGATGTTTATTGCCAGAAGCCTTTGGCATATACGATTTCTGAGGGTTTGGCTATGGTAAGAGCCGTTCGTGAGAATAAACGAGTACTGCAGGTAGGTAGCCAGCAACGTTCTAGCAAGGAGTTCCAGGCTGCTATCGATATGGTACAAAAAGGTGCGATCGGTCATATCGAGAAGATTTATGCCCGTGTAGGTGAGCCGCCTAAACCATTGGATTTGCCAGAGATGCCTGTTCCCGCAAATTTGAACTTCAATCAATGGATGGGTCCGTTGAATGATCCGAAAGTTCATTATCATCCCGATTTGTGTCCTCCTATCTCTTTGGAGCCAGAGGAGAATGAGAAATTGTGGGGCGCATGGCGTTGGTATCAGGAGACGGGTAATGGTTATACCGCAGACTGGGGTGCTCACATGTTTGATATCGCTCAGGCAGCTATCGGTATGGATGGTTCGGGTCCGGTTGAGTTTATTCCGAAGGGATACAACGGCACGCAATATTCAACAATGCGCTATGCGAATGGCATCTTGATGTCGGAACAGCCTTACTTGGAGGATAATCCAAATGCTCAAGGTATCAAGTTCATTGGTGATAACGGTTGGATCGAGGTAGCTCGTGGTTATATCAACTGCTCAGATCAATCAAAGATCCCGGCTGACTTGAAAGACTTGATCGAGAAACGTCCGAGAATGATGACTGAGGAGGAGCGCAAGAAAATGTATGAGGCTTACATGAAACGTCTGAAAGAGAGCAAGAAGAATGGTGGCGATAATGGCAACTATGAGACGAGCGCTCCGCATATGCAGGACTTCATCGATAGCGTTCGTTCACGTTTGGATCCGATCGCTCCGGTAGAGGTTGGTTGCAGCACGAACACACTTTGCTGCTTGCAGAACATCGCTCGTGAGTTGGGTCGTCCGGTTAAGTGGAATCCGGCTACATTGAGCTTTGAGGGTGATAAGGAGGCTGAGAATCATCGTCTGTACTGGTATCAATATCGTAATCCGTATTCATTGCCTTATTTTTGCAAAGGATAATTAGTTAACTATTATAGGGCCTTATCCAAGTTTTTGGATAAGGCTTTTTTTATAACATGATATTATGAGTAACCGAAGAGATTTTTTGAAAAACCTGTCGATGTTGACGGCAGGTGGCCTGTTTTTAGGCAATACGAGCTGTACGAACGCTCCAAAGGCGAACGCTGTAGATGAGGCATCTGCCGCGAAGCCAAGTAAACGATTGGGATTGCAGATCTATTCTTTGCAGAAAGAGTTGTATGATGATCTGCCTAACCGCCTGAAAGAGGTGAAGGCTATGGGCTATGAGACGCTTGAGTTAGCGGGATACAACGCTGGAAAGATCGGTGGTGTGGATATGATGGAATTCAAGAAGATGGCGGATGATGCCGGCTTGCAGATCATCAGCTCACACGTGAATCCTACGGACCCGTCGGTTACGGATCCTTTCAAGGCGATGATTCGCCAGTACTCAAAGGAGGTCACGCCGAAGATCATGGATTATTGGAAGGCTACCGCTGCCGATCACGCGAAGTTGGGTTGCAAATACCTGATTCAGCCGATGATGCCGAGCATCGCTTCTCACGACGACGCGAAGCTGGTTTGCGACGTCTTCAACCAGGCTTCCGACGTGATCAAGGCCGAGGGTATCGCTACCGGTTTCGGTTATCACAACCACAACATGGAGTTCAACCGTGTCGCTACGAAAGAGCAGCTGGAGAAGGTAAAGGGCAATCCTTTCGCTGCCTTTATGAAGGTTGGCGACCAGATCTACGATCTGATGTTGCGTGATACCGATCCTTCTAAGGTTTATTTTGAGATGGATGTTTATTGGACCGTTATGGGACAGAACGATCCTGTCGAGTATATGCAAAAGCATAAGGATCGGATCAAGGTGCTCCACATCAAGGACCGTGCGGTATTGGGCCAGAGCGGTATGATGAACTTTGAGATGATTTTCAAGCAAATGTACGCGAACGGTATTGCCGACTATTTCGTGGAGTTGGAGAAAATGCCGGATGGCCGTACGCAATTCGAGGGCGTAAAGGGTTGTGCGGATTATTTGCTGAATGCCTCTTTCGTGAAATAGGTTATCTGAAAATAGTTGAAAAACGGTTCCCTGTTTTTAGGGAGCCGTTTTTTTATTCTCATGATTTCCATTACATTTGTATAAATTGCTTGTTTCATTAATTGCTAATAGAAGAAGACATGATCATAAATTCAATTCTGGATACGGATCTATATAAGTTTACGACCTCATACGCTTACATAAAGTTGTTCCCATACGCGTTGGGTACATTTACTTTCGTGGACCGGGATGATACGGTTTATACGGAGGATTTCCTGCGGGCTTTACGGGAAGAGATTGGTAAGATGCCCCGTGTCGTGTTGAGCGCGGAGGAAAAGGAGTATATGTACCATCATTGCCGTTTTTTGCCGTTAATGTATTGGGAGTGGCTTTCCTCATTCCGTTTTGAGCCGGATAAGGTTGAGGTTGCCTTGGATGAGTTCGGGCATTTGCATATTCAGGTGACCGATTTCTTATATAAGGTAACGCTTTATGAGGTGCCACTTCTGGCGATAGTCTCCGAGATCAAGAACCAGTTTTCAGGTTATCAGATCGATCGGAAGCTGATTATTGAGCGGTTGGAGAGGAAAGTGGCGCTCTCGAACCAGCATCGGATGCCTTTCTCGGAATTTGGTACGCGGCGTCGTTTCTCTTATGAGGTCCAGGATCTGGTTTTGGATTATTTGAAAAAGAATGCCCGGTTTTGTTCGGGTACCTCCAACTGCTATTTGGCGATGAAATACCAAATGCGGATGATGGGAACCCATCCGCATGAGTGGTTTATGTTTCACGGCGCCCAATTTGGGTACAAGCACGCGAATTATATGGCCTTGGAGAATTGGGTGAATGTCTATGACGGCGATTTGGGAACAGCTCTTTCGGACACTTATACTTCCGATTCTTTCTTGTCCAATTTCAGCAGGAAACAGGCGAAATTGTTTGATGGCGTCCGTTGTGATTCCGGAGATGAGTTTGAGTTTATTGATCGGCTGGTCGAGAGATACCGGGAATTGGGGATCGACCCGACAACCAAGACGATCATATTCAGTAATGCCTTGGATTTCGAGAAGGCCTTGCGCATCTTTAAGTATTGCCAAGACAAGATCCGATGTGCCTTTGGTATCGGTACCAATCTGACGAACGATACGGGTTATAAGCCCTCCAACATCGTTATGAAGCTAAGCCGTTGTAAGATGAACACGAACCAGGAATGGCGTGAATGCGTGAAGCTGTCTGATGATTTAGGTAAACATATCGGGAGCGGAACGGAAGTTCAAGCCTGCCTGCATGAGTTGCGGCTGGCCGTTGAGGAATAAAATCCGGGTATATTTTTGCATGTACGTACTTATCGCCTGATACGTACGTATGTGAAGGCTTCCATGAACGTTCACATAAGCCGACACGATAGTATGTATCAGGCGATACGTACTATTGTGTGTTTTGTGTAATTTTGTTTCCCTGTAATGAGATGTTTGCGTTGACTTCCTTTATTGAATAATTGTGGCTACAATCTTTCTTGCGCCACCATGATTACGGAATTCACAAAGATAGATGCCTTGCCAAATTCCCAGGTTTAATCGGTGATGCGTGATCGGTATGGAGATACTTGTACCCACAAGTGTAGACTTTCCATGTGCCGGCATATCGTCATCTCCTTCATCATTATGGGTGTAATAGGGTTCTCTTTCCTTGACCAGATGATCAAACAGGGCAGCCAGGTCGGTTTGCACGTCCGGATCGGCGTTCTCATTGATGGATAAGGCCGCCGAGGTGTGCTTGATGAATAAGTGTAATAAACCAAACTCTGGTAAGTCCGGCAATTGAGCCAGGACTTCGCCCGTGATTAGATGAAAACCTCGTTTGTGAGGCCGAAGTGAGAATTCGGTTTGTTGTATCATTCCCAAATCATTTAGAACGTCAGTTTCATCATGAACCGGACACCTTTGGTCTGGATTCCCGGGTGATCCTTGTAGGTCAAACGCCAAACGTAATCCAAGCGAAGGAACTTGAAGATGTTTTCTATACCGACACCTGCCTCCATATAAGGCGTCTTGTCCATAACATAGGAGCCAGCGGGGAAGGCGTAGAGTCCTTCTTTATTATTGCTCTCGAGGAATGGGTTGTTCTTGTCTGTCAAGTGACCGAACATACCACGGAAGGAGAATACCTCACGCCATTTCAATTTCTTGATCAACGGTATTCTGTTCAATAATGCGCCGTTCATGAAATAGGTGATATCCCATGACGCGTACTCATCATTGATGAACTCCATCGCGTTCATATTGGTGTATGATTCCGGTTGCACCAAATAAGAGAGGTTCGCGTTCGGCAGGATCAGCAGGGGATAGGGCACTTTGGTCCAAACCTTGCCCGCTTTTGCCAAGATGTCAACATAACCAAACGCCGAGAACCAGAAACGTTTCTGGATACCAAATTCCGTCTTCTGATAATCGTACGAGCTTCCCAGGATATCCTTGAATGCCATCGTATGGTTCAGGGTGAAAACTGGTGCGTCGAGTGTAATCGGATAACGGTAGTTACGTGTCTGGTAGAATTTCTCGTTTGGAGCGAATCTCAACTTGAATTCCATTTCTGACATACGGTAGTTGTCTACCGAGGTTAGGGTTCCGTCTGCGTTATAACGGTCAAATACGGCATAGCCTGTTGAGAATTCTTTGAGGTTACGTAAGACAATACCATAAGCCCAACCATTGTAATGCTCACGATAGTAGGTCGCTTCCGCTTTTCGTAAGTAGGTCGCACGAGTATCCTTTTGGCGCTTCAGGGCCAAGAACATGTTATCCTTGTTCGTATACATGTATTGTTGTCCCAGCTGGTTAATATCATAGCTGTATTCCAGGCGTACGGAATGAACGGGGAACTCTTTCCTATATTCTTTTTTGTCGATGAATGAATATTCAGCAAGAGCGTCGTATTTCCATTTACGGTCCTTGGTACCATAGGCGACATAACCATCCAGGAATAACCGTTTGCTGAAAGCGGTCGTGGTTGTTCCGCCCACACGGAAGCGGGCGCCTTCAATCGCGTTACCACTGACAGTGGTGTTCATCGGTCCGAACTCAAACTTGCTCTTATCCTCAACTTTGTTTGTCTGGATATAACCAGAAGTCAGGATAGAGACGATTTTTTCCGTGACATAAAAGATTGGGACAGAACGAAGCCGTTCCATCAGTTTTTCTACGGAGTTCTGTTCTCTGGCCTTAACTTCGCTAGGTCGGTTTTCCGCCCAGAATTTCTCATCTTTCAAAGAGGCTTCCGTTTGATAGATGACGGGTGCGCTTTCCTCAAAGACAGCAAGATCCGTTGGAGGATCGAATGTCTGGTTCTCATAAATATTGAGTCGGCGGGCATACATACCTTTTGATTTTTCAGACAATTTGAAATCAACGCTGATATCGTCTTTTGTAATGATTCGTGTTCCGTCAGCTGCCCGTTTAAAGGTCTGGTCGATGGTCATTGCTCCGACGAAGTTGAGGTTGATCTTTTTAGGTACGTTGAGTTTCACCCGTTGCACGAAGTAGGTCGAGTCGAGCGTGATGTACAGGTGGCCCGTGAAACCGAATGTCTCAGGAGTAAACGGCGCAAAGCCCAGGTCAACGCACTTCTGTCCCTCGATTTCCAGCGTATCCAGCAGATAGTATTTATAGAAGTTTGGGCCCATGGTTGACATGGGGCTTACGAAACGGTTCAAGAACAGTGGGATGTCGTTACGGAAGATATCCACTTCCCGGAAGACTTCATTCAAGAGTTGCTGGATTCCGTCGCGCGAGAAGATCTCGTCCACTCCGGCTGCCTTGCTTCCCAAGACAACCCTTTTCTCACTCTTGGGCTCTTTTCGATAATAAACCATTTGGATTTTTTCCCGTTCAGAGACCGGCAGGATGGTTGTGCCTACGTCCAATGTATCTACGAAGTCGTTCAGGAAATCGAATTTACCTTTTTTTCCCTCCTTTTTAGGCTTGACCTCATAATCGTTCATGGCGAAGACCATCTTCTCGTATTGTTTATAAGAGAAATAGTCATGATTCTTAGGGTCATTACTTTCCCTCCGCTCAATAGCGTTCTTGATAAAGATAACGGCAGGATTATCCTTTTTGGTATATTTCTCTTTCCCCGGCTTGATGACCACCTCGGTGATCTCTATCGTAGTCGGAGCTAATTTGATTTCAAGTTGGCTCGTTTTGCCAGGGACAAGCTTGATCTCTTTCTCGTTATATCCTAAGTAAGAGATTTGAAGCGTTCTTTCCTTTGAGGATGTGGTGATGTCAAATTTACCATCCAAATCGGTCGTGCCACCAATCGTGGTGCCTTTTAAAAGAACCGCGACATAGGGCAACGGTTCTCCGGTGATGGAGTCCGTGACAATACCCTTTATTGAGATATTTTGACTGTACGCTATACAAGTCGCTGCCAATAAGCAGAATAATAAAATGAATTTCTTTCCCATTCTGTCTAATATCACATTAAACGGCTACAAAGGTACAACAGATAATTGATATAAAATGTTCTAAAGCATATCGAGATTGTTCCTTTTGTCTATAAAAATGTGAAAGATATCATGATCTGCTAATTTGGAGACCTTGATCTGAGAGTGACATCTCGACAAACCGTGCATTTTTGTTGGGTGAGTCTGTTGTCAATATTTCCCTTATTTTCCCAGCCGCTTCCGGACTTTTGGCTACCATATATAAATAACCACCGCCACCTGCGCCGGGCAGTTTATATCCTAACGTATAATCTTGTATTTTGCGGATGATGTCTTCCACTGCCGGTGGATTGGTCCCAGAGTCGAGAGCCTTGTTTTGGGCCCAAGTCTTGGCGATTAATTCGCCATATTCCTGGAAGTTACCTCGTAGGATGGCATCGTAAAGATTCAAGGCATGGGTTTTCATGTCGTTGAGGATATCGAGACGTTCGCCATGGTTGAGGAACATACCCCGGACAATCTCGGAGAGAATATTCTTAGCCGTTCGGGTGATGCCTGTGTAATATAACAGGTGACAAGCCCTGTAGGCCGGCTCCGTGAAAAGATAGCTTGGTAACCAACGGACAAGAGGGTTCTGGTTGAATCCCTCATTGGTCTGTAACAGTTTCAGGCCATGGAGGATTCCACCATATTGGTCCTGCCAGCCACCGCCGGTGGTCAGGAGCTGCTCAAGAATCAGGGTACGGTTACCGATCTCGTTCTTATCCCAGGCTAGGCCACAGAAATCGGCTAATGCCCCAAGTACGGTTGCTGCCAGGATGGAGCTGGTGCCTAAACCGGAACCTGCGGGAATGGCGGCCAGCAATGTGACGTCGATACCGCTTCCAAAAGCCTTTAGCTGTTTTTCCAAAGAGTCGTGGCGCTCTTGGGTGAACTCCGGAAGGAATCCGGCCAGGGCCAGGGCCGCTTTTGGAATGGAGAAGGGTGAGCCAACCTTGTTGAAGTCTCTCAGCTCTTCCCAGGTATGAATCTCCTCCATGGCTCCAAGATCGATGGAGCGCAGGCGGATACTGGTCTCTTTAGTCGGGCGGATGTAGACCTGCATGGGAGGTTGACCGTTCAGCTCGATCGCGATGTTGACGACGTTACCGCCATTGAAAAGACAGAAAGGCGGTGTGTCGGTCCAGCCTCCTGCCAAGTCAATGCGGGCTGGGCTACGTCCCCAGACGATCTGGTCTGGATATACATTGAGTTTGGGTTGCTGCTTGTCTTGAAGGATGGGGGAAAGTAAACCGTCACGAAGCAGGTCAAACGCTTTCTGTCCCTCCTCAATGTAGGGTTTACCCTCCAGTTTGAGTACTTGAGAACGGAACATGTGTTGGTGGATCCGTTTCATCAAAGGCTCATTATCCGACAGGGGTTCCGGCAGGGGAATCTGGCTTTTGGCGAAACTGAGAGCCGCATCGTGCAGGTCTAACTGGTAGAAGACACTCTTTTCATGGTTCTTGGCGAGTGCACGCCAGTTTCCTTCACGGAAATGGGCTCGTTGCTCGAATAGGCGAACCAGGTTTGCCTGATCGGAAATCTGGTTGGCGGATAGTTTCTTGGCGGCAAGCCAGATCGTTTTACCCTTTTCGGATTTGGGTTCGTGGATCATCCAGCGGATGACCGTTCCCAACTCCTCCTTGTCTTCCAAAAGAGGGAAAAGAGGGGTGTCTTGTATGTCGGCTTGTGGAAGCTCCGGCAAGGCACGTGCTTTCAGCCAAGCCGATAGGCTTTGTCCCATGAATAGGGTAGAGGCATCGGTCGTGTCGCCTTTGAATGGATCATTATAACCGTAGGGGCGAGCTACCCAGCCCTTTTCGCCAACAGGCACGATGTCCAGGCAGACTCCCTTTGGAAGGTTGATTGTCCAGTTGTTATGTGGAATACCGGTGATGACTTGCCGGCTGCTTAATTTCCAACTGTTGGGAATATGGCAGTTCTCGATCCAGATCTCCGGATTATCGGGAGTCAGCGTGATTTCTACTTCCGAGTTCTGGACAAAAATAGCCGGATGCGGTTTGACCCGGCGTTGCATGATGGCCCGTTGGTCTCGGACAAGATTCTGCACCGCCAACGTGGATGAAAGCAGCTCAGGGCTGGTTCCGTAATGATAGAACTCACCTCCGGGCAAGGGCAAGATGGCGACTGTCAGTTGATTCAGTTCAGGGTCGTTGATTCGGGGCGTATCGCCCAGTGCCAACCCGAACTCTGAGTAGAGGTCGTAAGCTTTCATTTGTTGGCCATCATTGGTGTATGAGCGGCGTGCCAGCCAGTTAACGGCCTTGTCGCTCAAGAGCCAAATACCGATGTCCATCAGGAAGATGTAGTTTTGCGCCAGTTCGCCCAGCTCTTCCAGGCTTGGCTTTTGCAACATGAAGTCCAGACGATGGGGCGTTGTCCGTTTAGAGACAAAGATGCCGTGGTGGGTCGCGAGTGAGGAGTCAACCCAAAGGCCGTAGCAAACCACGTCCGCTTCAGGAATCTCTTGCAAAGGCTCATTTGAGCGGATATAAACATCGCCACTCGCTATTAAGGTATGGAGCGAGTCGGGCGCTTTTCCCATGATGCGTTCATAGAGAGGCAGCTGCAGGGACAGGAGATCTTGCGAGAGTTTCTGTCCGCGTGCCCAGCGAAAGACGGGAATCGGGGTCAGGATCTTGCCAGAGGGAGCATAGCCTGGCAGGCGACGGCTTTGTCCGCCCGCGTGCAAGAGGATTCGTTTTTCCTTCGACAACCATTCCTCGAACGGGATGTTCGTGTTATCTGCCCGATGGGCCGACTCGAGCAGCCATGTCGTACCGCCACCCGAGCCTAGTCGGGCACCGATTGGATCAGAGGTGCAAAACCATTCGCCGCGATCGGCCTGTTTGATCTCGTGGAAACAATTCACCAAATTGGGCGGTAATGACAATAACTTCTTCATGAGGACTCTCTATTTATGATTCGGTCGCGAAGTTAATTCTTAATAATTGAATCCGCGAATTTTATCTGGCCGATTTGGCTCCTTCTTTTGAGCCTTTAGAGAACCTCCTTTTTTCCAGGGCTTTATAAAGGTAGCTACCTCGACCTCGATTTAGTGGCCACCTTGACTCTCTCTTAGTGGCTACCTCGGCCTTGTCGTGGTGGCCACCGAGTCCCAAACAGGATAATTTGCCAAAATAGCTCCCGAAAAGGAATAGAGATTAAGAGATTGGGGTTATATTTGTAGTCGATTAACGTTTAATTAAATTCAAGAGAACAGAATATGCACAATTGGTTTGAATGTAAGGTCTCCTATATGAAGATGATGGAGAATGGGATGCAAAAGAAGGTGACGGAGCCTTACCTGGTCGACGCCTTGTCGTTTACGGAGGCGGAGGCACGTATCATCGAGGAGATCCGTCCGTTCATCACGGGCGAGTTCACCGTCACGGACATCAAGCGGGCCCGCCTGTCCGAGCTTTTCTTTAATGAGCAGGGTGATCGTTTCTATAAGATAAAGGTCTATTTCATCACGCTCGACGAGAAGAGCGGCGCCGAGAAGAAGACGGCTGCCCAGATGCTGGCGCAGGCCTCGACCCTGAAGGAGGCGATCGCTGTTCTCGAGGAGGGCATGAAGGGGACTTTGGCCGATTACGTGATCGCTTCCGTGGCGGAGACGCAACTGATGGATGTTTTCCCGTTCGACGCGAATAGCATTCCTTCGGAAAAAAGCGGCGAGGAGTTGATCGCCGAGCAGAAGCAAAAAGCGGAGCGGGAGGCGTGATCATATGACGGGCATCGCACGAAATATCGAGGAGATCCGGAAGACGATCCCGGAAGGGGTACGACTGGTGGCGGTCTCCAAGTTTCATCCGGCTGAGGCGATCATGGAAGCTTATGGTGCCGGACAAAGGATTTTTGGCGAGAGCCGCGCGCAAGAGCTGGTGGCCAAGCATAAGGTATTGCCCGCGGATATCGAGTGGCACTTTATCGGTCCCTTGCAGACGAATAAGGTGAAGGATATCGTGCCTTTCGTGAGCCTGATCCATAGTGTCGATTCTTCACGGCTTTTGTTGGAGATCGAGAAACAGGCTGCCCGTGTGGACCGGGTGGTTGATGTGCTGTTGGAATTGCGGGTCGCCCGCGAGGAGACGAAACATGGATTGGATGAGGCGGATAGCGAGGCGTTGCTGACTGGAGGCTTATTGGATGGCCTGACTCATGTGCGACTGAAGGGCGTCATGGGCATGGCGACCAATACCGATGATATGGATGAAGTGCGGCTTGAGTTCCGCCAGATTCGTGAGCGGTTCGAGCGGATGCGAGCGATGTTGAGCGAGCGGGCCGCTGGCTTTACCGAGATCTCGATGGGAATGAGCCACGATTATCCGTTGGCCATTGATGAGGGAAGCACGATGATCCGTGTCGGGACAAGTATTTTCGGAGAACGGGAATATTGAACCTTTGCGGAGGAATTAGGCTAATGAATTTTGATTAATATTAAAAGAGAAGATATTATGGTGGACATGAAGACTCAATACGCGGGCTTGACATTGCGCAACCCGCTTATTGTCGGCAGTTCGGGTCTGACGAACAAGGCCGAGAAGAACAAAGAGTTTGAGAAGGCCGGTGCTGGCGCGATCGTCTTGAAATCGCTTTTCGAGGAGCAGATCGAGATGCAGAGCCATTCTTTGGCGACGGATGCCTATTATCCCGAAGCCTTGGATTACATTAATGCCTATACGAAGGCAAATGCGGTGAATGATTACCTGAACTTGATTAAGGAGACTAAGGCTCTTTGTTCAATTCCTGTTATCGCTAGCATCAACTGCTATAAGGCTGATACTTGGATTGATTTCGCCAAACAGATCGAGTTGGCGGGTGCTGACGCCTTGGAGTTGAATATCTATTTCCTGGAAACAGGTCAGGAAGAGGGCATAGAGCTTTCCAGAAAGGTATATGCCGATGTGGTACGTCGTGTGAAAGCGGCCGTCTCAATTCCGGTAATCATGAAGATCAGTAAGTATTATTGCAATATCCCTAACCTGGTTAATATCTTGAAGGTGAACGGTGCTGATGGCGTTGTCCTGTTTAATCGTTTCTATCAGCCGGATATCGACTTGAACAATTTGCAGGTTGTTTCGGGTAATGTATTCAGCAGTCATTCGGATTTGAGTGACACGTTGCGTTGGACGGCGATTGTTTCAGGTAAGGTGCCAGGTATCAGTATTGCCTCTTCTACAGGCGTACATGATTGGGAAGATGTCGTTAAATGCTTGTTGGCTGGCGCTACAGGCGTTCAGATGTGTAGTGCGCTCTATACGCATGGTCCGGAGATTATCCCGCAGATATTGACCTGCGTGGAGGAGTGGATGCACCAGGCGAACTTCCAGTCGATCTCTCAGTTCCGGGGCCGTTTGAGCTATGGTCAAGATAGCAATCGGGCGATGTATGAGCGTTCGCAGTTCATGAAGTATTTCGCGAACCGGGATTGATTCCTGTTGCTATATAATATAATGAAGAGGCGTGCGACTTTCCAGTGGCACGCCTCTTTGGTTCGCCCAGCACGAACATACTCTAACCGGTGCAAGTCCGTAACACGCCCG
>CHCFR05602__coassemble_543_pt1 | contig 20796 bp, 18 predicted proteins | sample CHCFR05602__metabat2_low_PE_046 | metagenome-assembled genome bin CHCFR05602 | reverse complement strand
CACAATCACCGCAAACGCTGTTCACAAAATATATTTATCTAATAATCAAGAATTATAGTCTCAGGATAAACCTGTCGAAATCGTCGGCGCTTCCCTTGTCATCGAATATCTTCTCGTATAAACGTGTCCGGATATTGGGATGCTTCTCATATTCACTTATTTTTGAGAGCAAAAATATAAGTTGACCAATAGTAAGACAAGAATTCTATTACGCAAAAAATACGCATTTCAATCAACGTCTCACAAATTCAATATGAATTTATCAAAATCTTTCGCCTTGCCTTCTCCTTTCTTAAGCTTGAGTATTTTTTCATATAACCGTGAACGCTTAGAGGCTACGGCCTGTGGGCTACAATCAAAAATGGAGGGGATGCCATTAGGGGAAATGCCAATCTTGACCAGATAACACAGTTGTAAGTCCCGCTCCGTAATGGACAAGCAATAAGTTTGCAACAACGCCGTAAAATTGGGATAAGTCCGATCGATCGCCATTTGCAATTCCAGCCATTTATCGGAAGTCAAGACTCTATGATTTTGATTTTGGGGATTTGAGAAAAAGCGAAAAATTTCAGACGCTTTCAAAGAGTTCACTTGACGCTCTTGCTCATCTTGAATTTGTCGAAGCGTTTGTTCATGTTGTCTCAATCGTTCTTTCAGGTTAAGGATCAGTTCCTCGTCAGAAGACTTAACTTGCCGCAATTCGATTTTCAAATGAGTTATGGCTTCATTTAATAGAGATTCCTGTTTTTGCGATAATCGTTGAATCTGAAGTGCCCGTAATTTTAAGCTACGGGATTTCCGCCAATAGTAATTCACAATAAATACAAGAATTGCGGATACGAACAACAAAAGAAAACCAAGTAGCCAGCGAACGGACTGATGCCGGGCATTTGCGATTTGCAACCGTTGATTCACTATTTTCGTCTGTTGATAATTATATTTCTTAATAGCTTCCGCCTTTTTTAGCCCTAAGATACTATCCGAGCATACAGAAGCCAATCGTTCATAATGAAAAGCGGAACGAGGATTTATCGTGGAATCCATGTTCGCCAATAATTGGTAAATCTCTTTTTCCAAATAGATATTTTTATCCTCTTCGGCATTTAACGCCAATTGATAATAATGGCGTGCGGAATCCGGGTAAAACCGATATAGATAGATGTCTCCAATATTTTTGAGAATAATCGCGTTTCTTTTTTTATAATCTTCCGGCAGGCTCGAAAGTATTTTCCCCGATTCATCATAGTCTTGGCTCATATTGATGAGCATAGCGGCGAATTCTCCGGATATCGCATAAGCGACTGAACTATCCCGTACGACTAAAGCCAATCGGATCGCTTCCCTATACAATGTTTCTACGCTATCTCTCCTGTTCTGCTCCAAATATAAACGGGCCTGATTCCGTAAGGAGTAAGATATCCCGACCGTATCATGATCCAATTCATAATATCGAGTCGCCTTTTTTACAGCTTCTAACGCTTCCGTATCAAGGTCTTGATACGCCAGAAGATAGCCGGTTTGTTCACAAATACGTCCTAGCATACCGAAGCGCTCACTTTCTTCTCCTACCTCATACGCCTGGCGGAACGCCCACAACGCCGCCAAGGGATCTTCCAAAGTACGATACACCCGACCTAACATATAATAGGCCTCCAGGCGTTTGTCCGCGTCCCCATGCCGGTCGTAATAGGCGACAATCCGCGTAATCAGCGAGTCGGAGGTCTGATCGATATACAGCTTATCCTCGGCCCGCAGTTTCAGGAGGGCATGATACATCCGGGTCTCTTCCGCCTCCTTGCCGATCGTGGCATCCAGGGAGGATAAATAACAAAGCGCGCTGTCCGGTTGGTCCTCCAAGCAACGCGTCGCTTGCCTCATCGCCTCGGGATAGCGATCATGCGAAGAGCAAGCCGTAAGACAGCAAAAGAGGGTCATGAACAGATAGAACGGTATATGGATGTCTTTCATCTTACGCGTGTGTTTTTATCTCTATGTTACGGGGGCTAAAATTATAAAGATTTATTGTATGGCGAAGGATTCCCGCAAGGAATTCATTTCGAAACAGAGAAATAGGATAAATTCCCCACAGAAACTTCCCTACTTAGTTTAATTTAACTACAAATATTAGTTTTCAAACTATCTTTTATCGTTCTTTGCGATAAAGAACAATAAATAATCGGTTAAAAAGAAATCATGCCATGGGAATCCTGTTGATCTATACGCTTCAATCGGCCTTCTGCCTGACGCTGTTTTACCTATTCTATAAATGGGCGCTGGCAGACGAGACCTTTTTCCGGCTGAACCGGGGCTTGCTGCTCGCCTTCTGGCCTTTGGCCCTCCTTTTGCCGGCCATTCCGCTTCTCCTAGGGAAAGAGGCGATCGCAACAGCCGCCCTGCCCGGAAATGAGCTGGAGACGGTCAATACCCTGATGACCACCCACGAGCCGCAAGGAAAATCCCTCGAGCAGCTCTATGGGCTTTGGTTGCCGATGACTTGCGTGGTCTATCTGGCAGGCGTTATCGCCGTGAGTGCCAAGATATTTATCGCCTATTTACAACTCCGCCACCTGATCGGGAGCGGGAGACAGATCGGGCAAGGGGCTTTCCATCTCGTGCTGGTCAAGGATAAGTTAGCCCCATTCAGCTGGATGCGCTATATTGTCATCTCCGAAAAGGATTATCGGGACAACCCCAAAGAGATCCTCGCCCACGAGCTGGCGCATATCCGACACCATCACTCTTGGGACCTGATCCTGGCAGACGTGTTTATCGCCTGGCAATGGTTCAATCCGGCCGCCTGGCTGCTCAAGCGGGAAATGCGGGCGGTCCACGAGTATGAGGCCGACGACGCCGTGCTCTCCGCCGGGATCGAGGCCCGCTCCTACCAAATGTTGCTTATAAAAAAAGCTGTCGGCTCCAGTCGCTACACCTTAGCCAACAGCTTTAATCACAGTACACTTAAAAAACGTATCACTATGATGTTAAAAGAAAAGTCCAGTTCTTGGGCCCGGGCGAGGTATCTTTGCCTCATTCCCTTGGCGGCCCTGTCGGTGGTGGCGATCGCCCATCCCGCCGTCGCACGTGTATCCGATCGCCTGACAACGGTCAAAGTTACGGATTTATGGGCAATGTCCCAAGAAAAAGAGCCGGAAGTAATGCCCCAATATCCCGGCGGCGAGAAAGAGTTCTATCGCTTTATGGCCATGCGCCTCAAATACCCGGTTCCGGCCCTCAAGGCGGAAAAGGAGGGGTTGGTCGATTGCACGATCACGATCGGGCAGAATGGCCAAGTTGGCCCTATCCAGGTCACGGAAAGCGCCGATCCGGCTCTCGAGGCGGAGGTGATCCGCGTCTTGCGGCAAATGCCCGCATGGGAACCGGCCATGCTCGACGGGAAACCAACCGAAACGCATGTCCCCTTCAGCGTCCTGTTCCGGTTCAACGACAGCCAGCCGGGCCCAAACCCGGAAGCGCAAGTCATCGTCACCGGCTATCGCCCGGATAAGAAAACTGAAGATTAACCCTTAAAACTAAGAAGTCATGAAAAAACTAGGCATCATCGCTTGCTCAACGCTATTAGCGAGCTTAATGAGTTGCGGGAACAAGGAACAGGCAGCCCCGTGGACAAACATCGACCTCAGCGGCAGCATCCCCAAGGAGGAACGGATACTGCAAGACCTGTTTGAAGTCAAATACGTCGCCCTGGAGACGACCGACAGTTTCCTGACCAGAGGATTCATTGAGGCCGTCAGCCCGCACCTCCTGATCACATACGATTATGGTGAAGGCTGCCTCTCCCTGTTCGACCGGGCGACCGGCAAGGGCATCCGACAGATCAAACGCCAAGGGCAAGGACCTGAGGAATACGTCAGCCCATCCCACGTGGTCATCGACGAGAAACGGGAGGAGTTATTCGTCTCGGACTACTCCTTACGGAAAATCCTGGTCTACGACTTGAAGGGTAACTTCAAGCGTTCCTTCAAGACGATAGATGAGAACTATTACACGGAGCTTCTCGATTACGACGACGGCCACCTGCTGGCCTACAAGAAACCCGCCGGTCCGCACGACGAGAGCTCTTGCCACCTTCTCATCTCCAAGCAAGACGGCAGCCTGACCAAGGAGATCCGGTTCCCGATCGACCAGGTGGAGACACCGATCTTCACACATGGCGAACTGACCGCCACGCCCTTCTTCTACCTGACCGCCCCTTACGGCGATTGTTGGGCACTGACGGTCACCTCGTCGGACACGATTTATCGCTACGATGCCGATGGAAACGCAAGCCCGCTTATCGTACGTAGTCCCTCCATCCACGGGATGGACCCGCAAGTATTCCTCTACCCCACGATCCTGACCGACCGTTATTATTTTCTGAGGGCACAAAAGAAGGAATTCGACCTGGAGACCATGAAGGGATTCCCGACCCAGATGCTGCTTTATGATACACAAGAGAAGAAGCTTGTCGAATATACGTTGACCAATGCAGATATAAAAAACGGGCCGGACATTGACCTCTACAGTGTTATGCCTATGGGAAAGGAGGTGTTGGCATGCCTCACCCTCCAAGCTCCCGACCTGTTAGAAGCTCGTGAGGCGGGAAAACTCAAGGGTGAACTCCAGAACATAACCGAACGGCTGGACGAAGAATCCAACCCCGTAATCGTACTGCTCGAGGAGAAGCGATAACCATCCGTTTTTCGTTTCACTGCAGTGAAAATCCAAAAACACTGCAGTGAAATGAAATTTTTACTACAGTGGACCAAAAAACAATGCCTGTTATTGACACCCAAGAATACCCAACATAAGAGAATCACGACAGGCATTCAGCAAGTCCAATAACAGGCATCCTAAAAACAGGCCGACCAGAGTTCCATTTCCTCTACCCATTCCTGGATCGCCGCGTCGCTTTTCCGATTCAACAGAATCAATCACTTTTCTTTCAAATCATGATTATCCAGTTTTTGTTAATTTTGCAACGCCATATCATTATGAAAACATCAATGGGGACATTTTAGACAACACTTCCCAAAAGATATGGATTTATGAGATATAAAGCAAGAAAAAAGAATAAATGAAAAGAAAAAAGAAAATCGTCCTTTTAGCACTGCTTGTTGCTGCCACAATAGGTGTAACAAAGGCTTATGCACAGAAAACAAACGAACCGGACAGTGTTGAAATCCGCCTGCGCTCGCTCTACACAAAGCGTGAAGTGATGATTCCTATGCGTGACGGAATTTCGCTATACACTGCCATCTACGAACCAAAGAACAACAAAGAGAAACATCCGATCCTGATGAACAGGACTCCGTACTCATGCGCTCCTTATGGAGAAAAGTTTCGTAGTTCTCTGCGTGGGGCGTTGAAAAATTATGTTGACAACAACTATATCCTGGTGTTTCAGGATGTTCGCGGACGACACAAAAGTGAAGGTGAATTTGTTCAGGTACGTCCTCTAAACAAAAACAAGAAAAACAAGAACGATATCGATGAAGGGACTGACACATACGACACGATTGAATGGCTTATCCACAACACAAAAAATAACAACGGAAATGTTGGCGCATGGGGAATAAGCTACGACGGATTCTATGCGACAATGGCAGCATCGTCTGCCCATCCGGCACTGAAAGCCGTTTCACCTCAGGGACCAGTGACGGACTGGTTCCGCGGAGACGACCGTCATCACAACGGAGCATTCACGCTTCTGCAGACAACAAACTTCCTGCCCAGTCTTGAAGGGCGCAACATTGGTGTCGGCGTGATCAAACAGATCGTAAAGAATGATGTTTACACCGACTTCCTTTCCATCGGCACATTCAAGGATATAAACAAGCTGGTAAACGACACAACCCCAACACTGTGGAATATGATCGCGGCTCATCCGAACTTTGATGAATTCTGGCAGGAACGCGATGCCCGCCGTTCATGCTATAATCTGAAACCGGCAATACTTGTTGTTGGCGGTCTGTTCGATTCCGAAGACTGCTATGGCGCATGGAACACCTATAAGGCAATAAAGGAACAGTCGCCCGAAACCGAACTTTATCTGGCTTTCGGCCCCTGGTGGCACGGAGCCTGGTCACGCCACGATTTCCAAGGATTCGGCAATATCTATTTCGGCAACAGTACATCGGCCTATTATAAGGACGAGATTGAATATCCTTTCTTCAGATATTACCTGGAAGGCAAAGGCGAAAAGCCGACAAAGAAGGTTCAGGTATTCTACACAGGCGAAAACAAATGGAAGACTTACGATGAATGGCCGATCGCAAATGCCGTTGCCACACCTTTCTATCTGCACAAGAACGGAAAGATCTCAAATGAATTGCCGACGGAAACGGATTCTTATACGGAATATGTATCGGATATGTCCAAGCCCGTGCCTTATACCGCCAATCCGACAACCCGCCGCACCCGGGAATATATGATCGACGACCAAAGATTCGCGTCTTCACGCCCGGATGTTATCACGTTCGTCACGGATACCCTGACCGAGCCTCTGACAATTGCCGGACCGATTGAAGTGGAATTGAAGACGGCTATAGGCGGAACGGACGGCGACTTTATGGTGAAGGTAATCGATGTTTTTCCGGAGAATTTCCGTTATCCGGAAGAGGCCGTGAAATATCTTGGGAACAAATCATATCCGATGAGCGGTTATCAGCTTATGGTCCGTGGCGAACTGTTCCGCGGCCGATACCGCGAGAGCTTCGAACATCCGAAAGCATTCACTCCGGACAGCATTACTCCTGTAAACTATACGCTGTATGATGTGGCGCATACCTTCGAACCCGGACACAGGATAATGATTCAGATCCAGAGCTCATGGTTTCCGATCATCGACAGGAATCCCCAGAAGTTCATCAATACATACGAATGCTCTGTTGAAGATTTCATGATGAGAATGCCAGTGAAAATATATCATCAGCAAGATGCGGCAACAAGAGTGATCCTGCCGGTGGTAAAGGATTGATCGACACTGAAGCCATATAAAAGCAAAGAGAGACACTGAAAAACGTGGATTGATATTCCACAGAATTCGGTGTCTCTCCTTTTCTAAAAAGCGGTTTATTCTACAGCGCAAGTTTATCAATCCATTCCTGGATCGTCGCGTCGCTCGCCCGGTTCAACAGGCGGCCATCCGACCATTTCAATTCGGGATAGCTCTTCCGCAACGCCTTCACGCTCTCCTCAATACCACTGCTGCCCGAGGTCGCGAAAGGAATCAATCGCTTCCCTTTCAAGTCGTGGCTCTCAATGAATGTATTAATGACACGAGGCGCGGCGTCCCACCAAATGGGATAACCGATAAAGACCACATCATAACCATCCAAATCCTTCACAGCCCCTTTCAAGGCCGGACGAACCTTTGGGTCTTTCATTTCTACAGAACTTCTCGACTTATCATTACGCCAGTCAAGATCGGCACTCGTATAAGCCTTCTCCGGCACGATCGCATACAGCTCGCCGCCAGTAGCGCTTGCCAACTTTTCCGCCACACCAGCGGTTGTCCCAGTCGCCGAGAAATAGGCGACCAACACTTTTGATGATTCCTTTTCCATAGACTGATGATTTTCTCCTCTCACGGCCATAAAAAAGCCTGTAGCGAGAAGCATTGTTAAAACGAATAATACTTGTTTCATAACTCAATTAATTTATTCTCCAAGTAAAATTAGGGAAATCCCTGTTCTCACTCTTTAAATAAATTACGGATGAAATTACCATTTTTACCGTTTCGTTGTTTATTCCTTGCCTTGTAATTTCTCATGAAATATTGTAACCAAATTACCCCTCGCCTCGTCTTATGGATAAAACATAGAAAACATGATGAAAAGACTATTGATGACTATTTTCCTTTTGCAGGGTTATAGCCTCAGCTGCCTCGCCCAAATACAGATCAAGGGGACAATCAAGGACGAGAAAAAAGCGCCCCTCGAATTTGTCAATATCCAATTACGGAACACGGACTCGACAATGGTCGCCGGAACCACATCCAACACGAAAGGCTATTTCGAGTTGAATGACGTCCGGACAGGAAGCTATCGTCTCACCATCTCTTACGTCGGTTATCAGACCCAAGAGATCGAGCTGAACGGGATTTCCCAATCACGCGACTTGGGCGACTTGATCCTACAGGAAGACGCATTCTCCCTAAACGGCGTTTCGGTCACCGCCGCCGCGCAACGCAGCAAGGTGGATCGCAAGATCGTCTATCCTTCCGAGCGACAGGCCAAAGTATCGGCTAACGGTGTGGAGCTTCTGCAACAACTGATGCTTCCCCGTTTACAAGTAGACCCGATCAACAATACGATCAAGGTGCCGGGCGACGGCGAGGTTCAGCTTCGGATCAATGGTGTCAAGGTGACCATACAAGAGATCCGGGCCTTACGTCCCGACGAGATTATCCGGGTAGAATACCACGATAATCCGGGCTTGCGCTACGGAAATGCCGAGATTGTGCTCGATTATATTGTCCGCAGGCCGGAGACCGGTGGTAACTTCGGAGTCGATATTATGCAATCGCCACACGTAGGTTGGGGCAATTACAGCGCGAACATGAAAATCAACCATAAGAAATCGGAGTTCTCCGCCAATTTCTGGGGCGGACCACGTAATTTCCATGGAATGTATCGGGACAATATCGAGGACTTCAATTTAGGGAACGGCATCGAACTGCACCGTTACGAGAAAGGCATTCCTTCAAGAATGAAGATCATGCAGCAATGGCTGAACGTTGCTTACAACCTGCAAGACAACAATAAATATCAATTGAATATCACGCTCAACTACAGCGGTTACAACCAGCCGATATCCCGATACAAAGGCCAGTTGATCAACCGGAGCGATGAGACAGACTACGTCGATATGCTGGACGACAACAACAATAACGAGCATACGCCATCTCTCGATATCTATTACCAACGCAATCTCAAGAAAGAGCAGACCCTGATCTTGAATGTGGTCGGAACTTACAACAAGAGCTTCTCGGACCGGCTCTATCAAGAGAGCCAGGGCGACGAGATGCTGACAGACATTCACAACAAGGTCTATGGCAAGAAATATTCCCTGATTGGCGAGGGTATCTACGAGAAGAAGCTGGCGAACGGCAATCGTTGGGGAGCGGGCTTGCGCCATACGCACGCCTTCTCGAACAACGATTACATCAACGGGCACAATTATCACACCCAGATGCAACAGGGACAAACCTATCTTTATGCGGAGTTCAAGGGAAAAAGCGGCAAGCTGGACTATATGGCGGGAATCGGTGGCACTCGCTCATTCTATCGCCAGGAAGGAAATGTTGACCTTTATCAATATTATACGTTCAATCCCCGGCTGACCTTGAAATATGCCTTCACCGACCGGAGTTATTTGCGCTTGCGGGCAGCCATCAGCAATGAGATGCCCTCTTTGGGCGACTTGAGCGCGGTGGAGCAGGAAATCGACTCCCTTCAGATCCAACGAGGCAACCCGAACCTCGACGCCTACCTGCACTACAGCGGTACGCTCGATGGCGAATGGTCGAAGGGACTTTTCTACGCCTACCTCAGCGTCACCTACAATTATAAACCTAACGCCATCATGGATGAGAAGTTCGTGGAAGGCGACAAGATCATCCAGACCTGGGACAATCAGAAGAACTGGCAACGCATTGCCCCGATGGCGCAACTGCGCTTCGGACCGATCGCCGATATCCTCCAGTTCTCCTTCAGTGGTGGCCTGAATCATTTCATCAGCAACGGCAACCATTACCGGCACCGTTATTCCAACTGGTGGCTCGATGCCAGCCTGTCGGCCAACTGGAAGAATTTCTCGCTCATGTACCAGATCATGACCAATCAAAACTGGTTCAGCGGCGAGACCTTGAGCGGTGGTGAGAACATACAAGCCATCCTATTGAATTACAAATGGAAGGATCTGCAAGTTGGCGTCGGAATGTTCAATCCCTTCACGAACGACTATAAGGTCCAACAGGAGAACTGGAACCGATACGCCTCCAGCAAGAAGGCCAACTACATCCAGGAGAGCGCACAGATGTTTCTCCTGACCTTAAGCTACAACTTCTCGTTCGGCCGCCATTACAACTCGGCAGAAAAGAAGGTACACAACGAGGATTCCGGCTCGGGTGTCATGCGGACGGGAAAATAGCTCGCCGCACGCCCTCCAGCGTATCGGGAAAATCAATGCCATAGGAGCGGATCCGTGAGATATCCATCGCCAAATTACGAGGATGCTCGGGGAAACGCTCCGCATCAGGCAGAATCCAACGCTCGGGAGCCCCGTAACCCAACAACCGGGCCGCCTGAATAAAGGTCTCATAAGAGCTCAAACGGTTCTCGCTCCCGAAATTGTAGGCACCACCCGGCAACCGCAAGCAGGCTTCCAAGCGGGTCACCACGGCCCAGACATCGGTAATGCCCCGATACTCGCAGGTGGCGACACGCAATGACGTTCCCTCTTGATAGGCCTGACGCAGATTGACCAACAAGTTGCGATTCAACTTGAGAGGACTGTCCGGCAGGTCGTACATCCAAGTCAGCCGAAGCCCGACCGCCGTAGGATCGATCGCCCGCACTCGAGCTTCCGCCTCCAGCTTGTTCCGACCATAAACGCTGACCGGACAAGGCTCGACTGACTCAGGCAACGGACCGCTCTCAGCGTTCCCGTTATAGACTTGATCAGAACTCATATAGATCAGCTTACCACCCACCTCGGCACAAGCACGTGCCACATGCTCCGTTCCTAAAACATTGACGGCGAACGATTCCTCCGGATGCCGCTCCGCATAGCCGGTATCCGAGATCGCAGCGCAATGAATCACCACGTCAGGCCGATGCTGGCCGAACAGACGACGGACCGATTCCAGATCGGAGATATCCATCTCCTCATGTCCAATCGCGATCACATCATAACGCCCTGTGTAGTATTGGGCGACACGGGCACCCAAGAACCCATGGGCGCCGGTTATCAACATTTTCCTCATAATCTTACTTGTTAATCATTAATTCATGCCGGCCCGGATTAAAATATTCCACACGCCCCTTCGCCACCGGCACTTCCGCTCTTGTCCCCTCAGGCACGACCAAAACCATCCCGATCCGATCTCCTTTCTTCTCCAACGAAACCTGAATCAGGCCATAACGTGTATCCACCGTGGCGGAGGCTTCACGCAAGGAACCCATCATCGGAGCAACCCGGAACGAGTGGAAACCGGGCGACGTCGGCTCAATTCCACAGACCTTCTGGCTCAACAGGGTCAATGGTCCACCGCTCCAGGCATGATTGGTCGTTCCACCGCCAAAACCTTCCGCACCAATACCCCAACCCTCAAACAAAGTCGTATATTCGTCATAGGAAAGCATCTTCTTATAACGCCGGCGCATCCGATCAAACGCCTCATCTGGTTCTTCCATCCGGAAAAGCGCCTCCAGCACATATTTCTCCATATAAGGGCTAGCATGTTCCTCCTCGCGCAGCACCTTCAACAAAGCCGGATACTTATCTTTCGAGGCCAATCCCGAGACCACCGCCATCGCCTGGGCCCGATCGTCCGTCTGCCCCTCATAGTCGGGCGAGCGATAGGCACGACCCGTCCAATAGCGCTCGTCGAAATTTCCCGCCAAATCACGCATCATCCGATCGATCCGCTCCACATCCGCCATCTTGCCCAACTGAATGGCAAAAGCACGCTCCGCCTCCAAGGCCAGATAATACCAGCAATTGGTCAGGACACCCAGGTCGACATGCTCACCCCAATCGCCCCAGTTCCAGTCTCCGGGCCGAACGATCGCCAATCCCTCGTCGTCCACTTGCCACACCTCGTGCAGATAACGGTACACACGATCATAAACATCCGCCACGAAAGAACTGTCGCCACTATAATAATATTGTGTATAAAACCCATACCAACCCACCGAGGCCAGCATCTGCAAAGGCAACTCCTTGCGCCAGTTGGCCGAAGGCATGGGCGAGAAGATCACCCCATCGGGCCGTTGCCAGTTCATCAGCTCATGGATGCCCTTCACCGCCAACTTATGGCTCGAGGGTGAGAGCGCATAGAAGGTCTCGCCCAACTCATTTACCTCATCGCCCCACCATTGTGCCCGCTCCCGATCGGGACAATCCATATAGTTGTCTCGCATCGTCACATACAAGGTACGGGCCGAACGGATCCAAAGCTCATTCAGGAAGGGATCGTCGCAATGGAAAGCGCCAGTAAAGGCCGCATCATAGCCCGTTTCCCGATATTTCACCTCCAACACCTTCACGCTATCGGGCAAAATATAGAGCATCTCATGGCCGTTCATCCAACCCAGGCTCTCATACGCCTGCACTCCTTCCCGAGTGATGTATTCGGCCCGGACATTCAGCTCCGAGCCTCCCGCATAATTATCGGTCTGTATACGGATCATCTTACCCGCCGGCGCTTCCACCTTCAGATAAGGTGTCGCCTGGCAATTATAGGGCAAGCGGCAATAGAGCGTATCACCCGCGGGCGATTGCCGGACCTCGACATAAGACTTTAGCCCATAATCCTTCCATAACGGGATCGGCCGTTCCACCAAACGCCCCAAAGGCTCTGATACGGCGTCGGCGACCACTACGGCAGGCGGCAGGCTTTTCTCATAATCCGGTTGGTTCCATCCCTTCCGTTCCAGACGGGCATCAAAACGGATATTGCTCTCCGGCAACCGATAATTCGGAAAAGGCGCCTCCGTATTTTGATAAGCGTCGTAAAGATCACACTGCCAACTGCCATCCGAGAGGATCTCGATACCTGGCGCCACCGCCTCGAACAACAAAGCTGCCAGCCCACTGTTTACATGAGTAAAGCCGCTTTTCCCGAAATGCCAGAGAAGGATCGCGATCGTATTCTCGCCCTCGACAAGATAAGGAGCGATATCCACCGGATCATAATAGGTTCCGTCAGGCGAAGGCCCTCGCTTCAATCCACCCTCGAACACCGCCAGCCGGCCATTGACCCACAACCAATATTTGGTATCGGCGGCGATCCGGGCAATCAACTGATCCGGCACCTCACTAATCGTTACAGTCTTGCGATAAACCTGCCAAGTGTTCGTCGCGCTCTGGCAACGGTCCGCGTTGATCCATTGTGCTTTCCAATCCGATCCCGCATGAAGGCCCAAACTTGCCCATGCCAACAACAATATCCCAAATAATTTTCTCACCATCGTTCCACAATATTAATCGTCCACTCCAAGAATCGTTATCTCATCAGGTGCGTTAACGTGACTTCTAACTTCTCCATCCTCACCCTTTTCATGCCGGACCTTAATCTCACCATAGGGCGTAGGGAAAGTTCCCTCAACCCATGCCAAGTCGCCTAAATGCGGCTCAATACGAACCACCCGGCAACCTGGCTCCACCACCTGAATGCCCAACACATATTCGCTCAACCAAGAGGTCGGTCCGGAAGCCCAACCATGACACAAGCTGTGCCGAAAGCCCTTATAACAATAGGCTCCAAACTCTCCGTGAATATCTCGCATACCCGCAGGCACCAACTCGTCGATCGGCGCCGCACCCGGCAACCAATCCAAATCAAAATCCTCCCAAAATGTTGTCGCGCCCAAATCAAGCATCGCGCCCCAATATTGCCGGATCCGGTCGAGCGCACCCTCATAATTCCCGGCAGCCGCCATTGCCCGAAGCATGTAATAACCATAAAAAGTGGAAAAGCCTTTGGCGCCATTCACGGAAAGATAACGCCGATCAGCCTCAACCGGATCCATCAGCCCGGAGAGCGCCAACAAGGCGGCTGCCTGCTTCGATCCCGGCGCGTCAGGAGCGACACCCGAAGTAAACAACGGCTCCGTCACCTTTGGAGCAGCCTCGATCATCCGTCGCATGACGGTCTGGCACTCATTCGCCAACTCACGCTCACCCAACACCTCACACAATTCGCTACCAGCCTTCATCGCACGCACCATCAAAGCTTGCAAACCCGCATTGATCGCCGCCGGATTCGCGTTGGATGGCCAATCCAGGAAACGGTTTCCATCCAATCGTTCCACACCGTCTTCCCCAACCTTAGAGATCAAATGACGAAGCAAAGCGGTCAGATACGCTTTTTGGTTCTCCAAATAATCCAGATCTCCTTGATAATAATACCAATCCCGCTGGATCAACAACCACCAAATCGAATAAGAGCTGATCCCGTTCATCCATCCGGGCAGTGGCGTGATATCACGAGCCAGATCGAGACTCTTCGGAACCACCTCGTTATAACCGAAGACCGAGTTCACCGTCATTACCTCGGGATGCAAATCGCCCACCCAGACCAGACGGTCGCGCTTGACGCCATCCCAAAGATATTCCTGCATATTCAAATGAACGGTATAGGCGCCCGTCCGCCAAATCTCATTCAGACGCTCGTCGTTACAGCGGAACGAGCCCCGATAAGGAATATCCCGAAATGTAGAGATCGCCCGGATCTCCTTCAAGCATAATTCCGCCGAATCGTCAACCAAATCAATACGGACAAAACGAAAACCGGTGTTTCCAACCTCCAGAACGCCCAACCAAGGAAGACGGATCACGAAATCACGCATGGCGTGATCGTTGGTCGCTCCATTTGCCCCATCGATCTCACACATCGCCTCACTGGCCGACTCACCAAAGCGGATACGTACGGCAATCGGCTCGTGCGATTCGGGCATTCCGGTTACCAGCTGCAAACCACCTTGCAACTCCCGGCCAAAATCAAGCAAAATCGCCGGATGCGACTGATCCGTACTGCTCATCTTGCAAATCTTGAGATTCGAGAGATCCGACTGTCCGTTGCCAGGCTGAAGCAAATTCTCGCTTCCACGAATCAAGGCACTGTCCTGTTGCCAGACAATACGAACAGGCGGCAAATATTCCCTTGTCCGACCGTCCCGCTGCTGGGCCGATAACCCGGATATCCACAACAGGGACAATAAGAAAAATAGTGTTCTCATGGTTTTCTTCAAATTAGATTAAGATTATCCGTTCGTAAAGATAGGCAATCTCCACCAACGCCTACTTTTGGAAATGATCTTAAACTTCACAAAATTGACAGGAGGGAAAAGAAAATGGAAGCAATAAAAAATCCCTGCGGCCACTCCAGCCCAGGGATTCAAAATCACACACAACAATTTTAGTTTCAGATATTTATTCTTCCACTACCTCAAAATCATCTTTTCCAACGCCGCACAATGGGCACACCCAATCAGCAGGGATATCCTCAAAAGCTGTTCCTGGCGCGACGCCACTCTCCGGATCCCCGATAGCGGGATCATAAACCCAATCACAAACGGTGCATCTGTACTTTTTCATTTCTTTACTATTATAAGGTAAATACATTCAACCCTAAAACAATACCTTCACACGTTTTGTTCACGACACGCCCTAAAAATTAACCAATCGTATAACCTTCCGACTTGAATAGGCGCTTAGCCGTTGCGCAATCGAAGCGCTTCCACTTGGTGACCGCCAGATCAGTATCCCTTGGGATCGCGCCCGTCTCGATCACGACCACATTTGCGCCACTCGCCAATGCCTGGCTCGAGGCCGGATGGACACAAATGTTCTTGACCGTGTCACCTCCCGACAAACGAAGCACGGCGATGGTCTTGGCAACCAGCTCATCACTCATCTGAGGCTCGTTGCCCAATGGTGTCCCGGCGACAGGAATGCGGGCCATGACACCCGAGATGTAGGCGCCATAACGCACGGCTCCCAAGAAACGATCGGCAATCTCCTCGTTGGTGTGCTCCAAGCCCAATGGCTCCACCAGATGAATCAGCTTCAACGGCGACTCCCTGACCGCCGCCAAAGTAGCCAGACGATCCTCGACACGAAAACGGGTATTCGTTCCCTCCCGCATCCGGATCGCGTGATAAACACCGCTTACACCACTCTCATACAATCGGTTCGCCATGTCCAGGTTAAACTCTCCCACATTCAGGATCAACTCATAAGAACCCTCTATCTCCTGCCGGATCGTCCGCACATACTCGCATAACCGCTCCAACGGATAATATTGCGTCGTACGCAAGACAATAAAATGCACGCCGCAACGGACATATTCCCTGGCCTGGGCAAGAATCTCTGACAAGGTAAATACTTTCGGTCCCTTGATCAAATGCCAGGCCGCCCCAAACGAGCAGAAGTCACAGCTTTTCGGGCAAGGCGCGTAATCCAAACCGATCGCCCCCCACAAATAGGCCGTATCATGAGTCAACACATGCGCCGCCTCATTCGCCTTACGGCACAAATAGGCGCACTCGTCCGATCCCACAGGGACAGACAAGAGATCAATAATTTCCTGTTTATCAAGAACGATTCCGGATAATGCTTTCTGATAAGCCTCATCTATTTTCCTCAACATACCAATCTCGCTCTTTAGGGGTTAAAGCAAATCGTCCAAAAGAGCGCAGGTCGTACAGACCGCCTTCGGACAAACCGTAAACAATAAGTTTTTCTCCATGATCCGCGCCATCTCCTCCGGCTTGCTCAGGTCGTGTCCCAAAATCTCCCGACACACCACGCTCTTATGCGCCTCGGCAAACCGTCTCTCAAATTCCGCCTTTTTCGCCAGCAGCTCATTCTTCTGTGCCGTCGAGCCCGGCTCACTATAACCATACTTATAGCCCAAAGCCATCAACGCTGCCACGACACAGCCGCACGTCCGGCCTTGCCACATGCCCCCGCCAAAAGCGGCAGAGAGCCTCAACACCTCATCCGGATTGATGCCCAACTTATTGGCGGCATAACCCATAACGATCTGCGAACAATCAATGCCCCCTTTGAAACATTCGACCGCAAACTCTTCCGAAACTTTCCTTATTTCCATCTTGTAAGCATTTTTCCAGTTGTTAAGGCAAATCTATCCAAATAACGGCTATCTGCCCACCGATCCTCTCACAAAACGAAAAACAGGAAACTCATGACGAAAAGCGGCCTCTTTATTACCAGAACTTATTCTGCGCCGGGTTGTACTCGAAACCGGCCTCCTTCAAACGAGCCTCCAATTGCCGACGATTCACGTGCATATCCTCGCAAAGCGCGTCGAGCGAGGCATAATTATCTCTCAATTTCGTATTGACAACGCTGAAAAGCATCATCACGTCAGTTGGTAATTCCATCATAAATTTATTTCCTTTTCTCTTCCAGTCCGCGAAGATACGCTTTTCCCCTATCCATTATTCCGCGTTAACGAACTTTGCGTTTTTGTCGTTATCTTCGCGATACATTCCATATCATAAAAACAAGAACCGGATGAGAACATTACTAGACGTCCACACGCATACCATCGCGAGTGGACACGCTTTCAGCACGATGCAAGAGATGGCGCGAGCCGCCGCCGAGAAGGGACTTCAACTGTTGGGCATCACCGAGCACGCTCCCGGTATTCCGGGCACCTGCGCGCCGATCTATTTCAAGAACCTGCGCTGCGTGCCCCGCCAGATGTATGGAGTCGAGCTGATGCTTGGCGTCGAGCTGAATATTCTCAACTACCAAGGAGATATTGATATGGAAGAGGAGCTTCTCAGCCGTCTCGACCTTCGGATCGCCGGCATTCACTCGCTCTGTTATACGCCGGGCACTACCGACGAGAACACCGCCGCCATGATTGGCGCCATCCGCAATCCGTGGGTCGATATCATCAGTCATCCGGGCGACGGGACCGCGTCGCTCCATTTCGAGCCGATTGTCCTCGCGGCCAAGGAACATCATACCCTGCTGGAGATCAATAACAGCTCACTCAATCCCATCCGCCAAAAAGTGGCTGCCCGCGACAACAACCTCGAGATCTTGCGTCTTTGCAAGCGATATGAGACGCCGGTCATTCTTGGCAGCGACGCCCATATCTCTTTCGACATCGCCAACTACGACCACCTCCATGAACTGTTGCGCCTGACCGAATTTCCGGAAGCGCTGATCATGAACGACAAGGTCGAAGCGTTCAAGGCGATGGTCGACAAACACTAACGCCCCGAACAATGGCTCTTGATCAGCCGGGAGGCCAAGGGGTCGCCTAACTCCTGGGCTTTCGAGAAAGCGGCACAGGCCTCGTCCATCCTCTTCTGGCGAACCAGGCACAATCCTTTCAGACGATAGCAAGAGGCGAAATCGGGAGCCAATTTCAAAGCCTTCTCCACGCTGGCCAATGCCTTTTCATAATCCGACTTACGCATCCAGATCGAAGCCTCCTCCGCATAATAGTTCGGATCGGAAGAATCCATCCCGATAGCCGTCTGGATATCCGCCAGGGCACCGTCGAAATCCTCCACACGGAATTTCGCCTGCTCACGATAATAATAGAACGAGGCATTTACCTTTCCGCCCATGATCGAATAATAAAGGTCATAGTCGGCCACAGCCTCCTTATATTGCCCCAATTGCATACGTAAGTCCACCCGCTCGAGGACATAGGTCGCCGCCTCCGCAGAAGGCGGGTTGCCACATTTGGCCACGGCGCTGTCGAGCAACTGGATCATGTCGGAGATCTGCGCTCCATGCACGTTCATCAACGACTTGGCGGCGAAATACCAGGTCTGGGAAGAGGCGGACTCACTCTGGTTCACCGTCATATATTCCGTAAAGGCCTTATCGTATTGCCCCTCGCCAAAATAAATATCGCCACGCAACTGGCGGAAAAGAGGCAGGTCCTTAATGGCAATTGCCCGATCCAAGTCCGCCAAGGCATTCTCGACAGTCCAGGCCGGATCGTTTAAGGTCGTATCGGCCGAAGCGACCCCATAAATCAACTTGGCCCGGTTAAACCAATAATCGCTCTTTTCCGGATAGCACTTCTCGGCCTCGGTCATGTCCGCCATCGCCTGGGCCAGCAGACGGGCTTGCCCCTCGGCATCCGGCGCCAACTCTGCCCGATGATACGCATAACTGGAAGCACGCCCCATATAACCATCCGGCAATTCCGGGAATGTCCGGATGAAATCATCCAATGTCTGAAGATAGCTCTTCGTGTCCTGACTGCCCGACAGGAGGAACAACGTGATCTGTGCCTGCGCTGGATCTTCCGGCCAGGCTTTCTTGATTTCCACAGCTTTATAGGCGGAGCTCAAGACATCCATCGAGTTGACACGCAACTGGTCGACATATCCCGCCGACACCGCGTAAGAGTTCTCGTTCTTGCCCGAGGCGTCCTCTTGCGCAAGACCAAACACCTTGCCCTCCTCCGTCAATACGGGCGAATTGGCTTGCCCCGCCTCCAACGGGAAAGAGACCTTATAATAGGAATAGGGATCCTTGAGCTTGCTCACCTCCTGAACGGTGCCCTCAGCAAACTTGGTCACCTTTTTTCCCTCCGAATAGGGCAAAAGATAGCTCTTCGCCCCGACAGCCTGAGGCTCGGAGGCCAACTCCAGGAAGTCGACCTTCTTGGAAACCTCCACCTGGAAACGGATCACGTCATAAAGCTCATCGGCACCCAAGATACACGCCACGGGAAACACCTTCCCGTTAATGTCCGTCACCGTCGCGCTATCCGCCTCCTTGAACAGGGAATAAGCCGAGAGGGCGACACCTTGCTCACTTACGAAGAAAGCGTTTCCGACATGCTTACGCTGATTATCCTTATAGGTGGTCACGGTCAAGACCGCCTTTTTCTGCTTTTCCATCCATTTGGGCGCTTTCGCCTGTCCCCATAAGACAAACGGCAGGCAAATCGCCGTCATCATAACATATAATATTCTCATCTTTAATTGGTATTAAATTCGGTTATCAATCAAAAATCCTCCTCATCATCACCATTGGCGGAACGCAAGATAATCGTCGTCGCGCCAAGCGTGATAATAGCTCCATCACCTACACGCACCTGCTCCTTCTTCCCGACCAGCACGTTCTGAATGAAGGTACCCGTCAGGCTGGGAAAATCGCGAACCGTATAGATAAAACGCCCATTGGCATCCTGCTTCACGTTGATGACACAGTGCTTGCGCCCCATACTCGGATCGCTGGTGACAATCGGCACGTCTACGCCATCCGTATCCTTATTTCGCCGCCCCACGACGTTGTCGCCCAACACCAGAGGCAATTCCTGCTTGAAGGCGAAAGCGTTCTCGATCACCGTAATATGGCCACACGAGAAATCCGGCTCCTTCACCTCGACCTCCTTGCCCAGGTCGTTCTTCACCAATTTCCGTCCCAACTTGATCTTAAACTGGGCACCACACTGCGGGCAGACAAAGGCCAGCACCTTTCCCTCCGGATATTTCGTATCATCAAAAGTCAGTTGATTATCACATTTCGGACAAAACACTCTTTTCATCGCTTCTTTCCTTATTATTATATGCCCGCGAAATTAGCAAAATCCATTCAATCCCAGAACGGGAAAAAAGCCAGAGCCACATACAAAAAAAGGCCATCCATCACGGACAGCCAATTTCCATTGTTAACCTTAAATCTAATACCATGAAAAACACAATGCAAATATAGAGGGTTTATGCTAAACAACATCATATTTTTCTTGGAAAATTCATCTGTTTAACCATAGTTAACCAAAACATGCTACAGAACATACTTTTTAATCAATTATTAAAAAATTCCGGGACCAACAAATCTTCCCTTCAGGCAAAATAGCCCATCTTAACGAAAGGAATCAAAATCCCCTCCGAAAAGGACTCCAGTACTTTCTAAAGAAAACTCCAGTACTTCCCGAAGGAAACTCCAGTACTTTGCGGAAAGGATTGGGGAAGCATCCGCACAAAAGAGGTTGGGAAAAGGGCACAAAAAAAGGCCATCCTCACGGACAGCCAATTTCCATTGTTAACCTTAAATCTA
>CHCFR05602__coassemble_503_pt1 | contig 22202 bp, 18 predicted proteins | sample CHCFR05602__metabat2_low_PE_046 | metagenome-assembled genome bin CHCFR05602 | reverse complement strand
CTTTGAACCATTGGAGACAGCGGTCTTTGTTTAACTCGCACAACCAATGCGTTGTGATTTGCTTTCAAATTAGTATCTTTGAACCATTGGAGACAGCCCGCCGTTGAAATAGGTATTGATCGCGTCGTTGTGATTTGCTTTCAAATTAGTATCTTTGAACCATTGGAGACAGCGATTTGCCGGGGCGTTAAAGTGCCTACGAGGTTGTGATTTGCTTTCAAATTAGTATCTTTGAACCATTGGAGACAGCTGATTATACATAATCACATATATACCAATGATTTATAAGAAAAAACAGGAATAAAAAAGAAAGTTTCCAAGAACAAATAATCCCACCAAAAGTGGGATTATTTGTTCTTCAAAAAAGCTCTAACTGTTGACCTGGAGCGTTTACCAGCTGAGGTTTCTTTCCAAAAAACAATTCAAGGTTACCAAACTGTTTGTCAGTAATACAAAGGATGCCAACTTTACCATACTCAGGCAAAAATGATTTTACTCGCTTGATATGAACATCCGCATTCTCGGAACTCGCACAATGACGAATATAAATGGAAAACTGAAACATAGTAAAACCATCTTTCAGCAATTTGTTCCGAAAATCGGTAGCGGCTTTTCGGTCTTTCTTCGTATCCGTAGGCAAATCAAATAACACCAGCACCCACATAACTCGATATTCACTGATTCGGGTCATCATCGCTCAGGATAGGCTATCCGCCTCAATTCACCATCGAAGCACTTATACAAAGAAGAGGTGGTCTGACCCACGGCTACCATCAAAGGACTCCGTCTACCGTCTATGAAGACATCCAATGTAGGAATGGACAACAAACGGGCCTTCAGGCTTTTGGTCAATTCAGGCTGTACTCCAAATTCAACCATCAATTGGCACACAAGTTCGTCTACATACGGACGATAAGGTTCCATAATGTCGTCGGCCAGACAATAGGCGTTGTAACGGTTGTGATGATGAATGCCCAACGTAGGAAGCAAACCACTAATCACCAGCGAGCGCGCTACGATGGCACGTAGTATGGCATAGCCATAGTTCAGCAAATGATTGGGAGGAGCTCCGTCGCGCGCCCTTACAAAACCTTCAATCTGAGGAAAAAGGTTTTTCCAATAATAGGCAGCTGCTCTGGCTTCCACATTGTCGGTATCACCACTCTTCACGCTTTCTGCCCAAACACGCATACATTTCACTTCTACGCCAGCATGGCTGGAAAGAACAGAAGCCTGGTTGTTGATCTTTGCTCTGATGGTTTGTTGCCACAACTGTTTTTTCAACGGCAGGGAAGCATCGAGCTGCTTGCGGAAACGCTCATTTTGCGTGGTATGCCCGCACAAAGGCAGAAGTAATCCCACAGGCATGCTCTGGCGGTCGCAAGTAATGACAGCACACGAATTGGCCAACAACGCCTCCAGCACGCCTGTAGTCAACGTAATACGTCGATGGTCGAGCACCACTACGCCGATGTCTTCTATCGGTTTAGTTACCTCCGCCTGCTGCTTCAGTGTATCGGGCATATCAGAATCAGACTCCACTTCGGGCAATTTGATGACAAGTTGCTCGTTACGCAAAGACAAGTAGGCAGGATTGCCAAAATACAATGTTTTCTTGATCATATTCAATATTCACCTACGGATACAATCCGCCCAATGTGATTGACACGAACTTTTATAATGTTATTTAGATAGTTAGTAGCTCGTATTCTTTTCCATGTAATATCACGTAAAGAGGCCACATCTTCAACTGTTGTCTCCAAATGGTGTCTGAAAAAATAATCTTTGATAGCAAACTTCTGTACTCTAAATAAGTTTGGACTTATCAAGGCGTAATTACTTTCATCAGTCAAATCCATTTCTTCGGGATTGAAACCTGTTACAGGATTGGGGAAGACAAAATACTCATTCTGCTTCATTGTGAACAGGAACTGCCATCCATCCTCCTTGCGATACTCTCTATCTATAACCGGTAATCCCAAAGAAACTCTCGCTACGGCTTCGTAAAAAGAAACAACAACTTCTTGCAGATTGCCTTCCGCATCGCGATAGATAGCTACATGATGATTATTGCCGGTATTCACAAAGTCAACAGGCTGCTTTCTGCCAGAAGCATCGAGCATGATATGCCCGCCTACATCTTTTTTATCATGCAGGGCAATGGCATTGTTCACTCCTGTAATTGCAACACGTTTGATGGTAATACCTTTGGCCTTATTCAAATAAATAGGATTCTCGTCGAGATTGACAAACGCCTTCTTCGGATCGCCTCCATACTCTTGCAGGCGTTCTTCCAAGACATTTCGTACCTTCGCATCAATTACTTTATCTACATTCAAATCAGGCGCCACCGCCTTACGGATGGTATAGAGAGTCTCTGTAGAAACCGTTTTTACCTTCAAAGGAACTTCTGTACGAGTATCCTTCAAATAAAGAGGATTTTTGTCCAATGCGTTTTTACCTGTAAAGGCTTTCTTGGCATCACCTCCAAACGCTTCGAGCCTTGCTTGTAACGCCTCCCGATAACGCAGGTTGGCCACTTTTGCTATCTGTTCGCCATCAAAGTTACCGCCCACCTTCTCCAACTTCGTCACATAACGATGTATGGAGCCATAAATGGTTTCGTTGTGCAACTGTCCACGTGGAGTAAGCTGTACTTTAGCCTGACGTCCGCTTCCTCTTCGAGCATTATTGACGTTGCGGGTAACCACCTTATTCTTCGCTTTGATGGAAACCAAAATATTTTCCAACTGCCGCTTGGCCTCGCTTCTGAATCCCTCGAAAGGCATTATGAAACGTAATTTACCATGGTTATCTCTATAAAGTTCTTTCTGCTCTATGGCATATATACTGCCCGACTTGTCACTGCGCGCATTCAGGTTGTTCAGATATTGAATAAAACTATGCTTGGTAAAGGCGATAGTGAGTGCGTCCATAGCATGGTGACGATGGTCGTTCCGCTTTGTCCATTCCTTGATACGACTAATTCTTCGCCCGTCCTTGTCGGTCCATTCCTCTGTCAACCCCCTCATGGCATATTTGTCCCAATTCAATTCTTGCATGACATCCACCAACTGCCAGTCTTCACGCAAACGGTCGGTCACAGCACCAGTAGTAGAAACAACCATCGACACCATATCCTCCAATATTTCACGCGCCTTGCGGGCAATATACTGCGTATCGCGCAAATCACGATTAATGAAGTCCGCCGGTATATCCTCTTGTTTCATCAGCAACTTGTCATGCTTGGATTTTCCGATAACACCTGCCGCCAAAAGGTCGTCCACCCGTTTCTTGTATCGGAGAGAGCCCTCTTCCCCCCATTTGGCCGCTACATAATCCCATGCTGTCTGATTGCTCTTCTCAATGTTGACCGAGCGATATTCCAACGTCTTGTTGGAAAAAGAATCGTCGAACAGACGGGCTTGTGGAAGAATATGTTCAATATCTACTTCCTTACTGAAAAGTTTTTCCTGCGGAATATATGTATCGGAATACAAAGTCTTGTAACCATTGTTCTTCAACTCACAATACAATTTGTAGCGAACAATGTCATTGCGGCTCACATGCTGGATACCAAATTCCTTTCTCAGAATCTCCTTAATCCGTTCATGCTCCGAATTTGCCTTGTTGATGGCAGCCGTCATTTCTTCACGTTCCCTGGCACTTTTCTTCAGCTCACGTGCCATCTCTATACGGATTTCGTCAGGTTTACCATATTCATCGACCACTGCATTGACTACATTGATCATCTGATTAAGGATTTTCTCGACAACAGGATTGCGAAGACTGTTGCGAGGAAGAAGTTCAAGATGGTCCTTATAGTCCTTCTGCCCCAATTCCTCTTTTGTCATCGAACGTCTTGAATGCTTGTAACCGGCATACTCACAAGCTAGGCTATACTCATTGCCCGCACACATGTGCGGCAATATCCGACGAATGGCCTTGGCGCTAAGGCTCCCATAATCCGACAGGAAAGTGACACCGGCCACTACTTTGGCATATTCTTCATCGCAACGCAACAAAGACGCGATTTTTGCCACAAGCCCGTCTGTACCCGTCATCGAATTGTCCCCCTCATACGAATAGAGCAAGTGCCACAAGCGGTAAGAGTCTTGTTTTTCAAGCTCCTTTCCCTGAAGCAGGGAATCAAAACGTAATACAGAGGTATTAAAGCCAAGCCCTCCAAACACCCCCTCTACAACAGACATCACTTCCGATGCCGACATCTTTGAAAAGACATACTCGCCATGGCCCGTCATGGCAATAACGGTCTGATAGGCCTCAAACAAAGCGGCTTGTGTAGTGTTCCCTTCAACACTATCATAATTCAAATCCAGCCCTTTCGGCTTCTGATACAACAGCTTCAAAGCTTCCGTTTTGGACAGTTTACTCTTGATTGCAAGTTCAGAAAACAAAATCTCTTTCTCATCCAATTCCAAAAAACGTTCGTCACCGGTAGCCTTATCGCGCACTTTCAGGTTGTTAAGAACATGCCAAATCTTAAAATCCTGAAACAAAGGAGAAGATTTCGGGCAAACTTTTGGGCCTATTTCTACAGAACGGACCTTTCCATCTTTCATCACCTCAATACGATGTCTTTCCAATTCGCAACAAGCCACCAAGCCTTTCTGGCTTTTCAAAGGACGTTGATAAAAAATGACGACATCACGCAAGAGCTTCTTCCTGTCGAGAGTCAGTTCAGGATGATACTCGGACTGCTTTTCCCAAATTGCCTCAAATTCATTCAGATAATCCTGCCGATAGAACACTTTGTTTTTCACGCTGAAATGGGAATCCTTGTCCAATTCCGAGATCAAATACTGCCCTACCGTCTGTTTATTGAAAAACAATTCCTTGCTGCGGTCGCTGATGGCTCCCAAATAACCGCTGGAAGCATTGACATCCCTATTGACATCACACAAGGCGGCAATCACCTCCTCGACAGCCAAACGCTTCTTCAAGGCATCGGCCCGTCGGCGATAAGCTTGCAAGCGTTTGTCCTTTTCCTTATTGTCGGCCGTAAAAAGATTGTATTGCTGCTTGAAAAGTTTGGAAGTTGCCTGACTGCTCTTTCCCCGTACCAATTCCTTGAATTGAGAAGTCAATACGTCAGGATAATAAACACACTGGCAATCCCATATCCTGTCAAATTCGTCCAACAAATCCGAACGATAAAAAGCTGGAACGTATTTTTTCCCCTTGTAAAGCAAAGAGTAAACATATTCACCAGGCGTTGTACCATTATGATATAATTCCATAGCTATCGCCATGCCGTCAATCAGCTGTCCCTCATCAGAAGACTTGGCTTTCCTGTTACTTTTATAACCACGCTTCTTGTTAATCATCAGTAGGACACGTCCCAGTTCTTCCAAAGAAATCTTTTCGGTCACAGCCCTTGCCCGCAAACGATATGTTTCAAAAGTCGTACGGTTACCGCATTCGTATAATAACGTATCTGAAGTGATCCATCCATACTCTTTCAAACATTGAATCAGATAGTCTCTACGCAATTTATATCGCTGAAGATTACGACGCATACCTCGTTTCAAGGTTCTGCCCGCATTGGTTGGAATACTTTTTCCAGCTTCAAAATTCTTTTGTTCGTCTACCGTTAAAGGATTAACTCTTACTCCCAATTTTACAATGGACGATTTTTCATTAGCTATTTCCGCTTCATTAACTAAAGCCCAACCAATACTATTGGTTCCTAAATCAAGACCTAATATTCTTTTCATGGTAATAGAAATCTATATATTACCACAAATCTACAAAAAAATCAAAATAAACGCTTGTCCTCTATTTTTTTATAGGTATATTTGCGATACTAATTTGAAGCAAGTCACAATAAGGATTATTCCGTTGTGAAAACATCAGGTTCCCTCGTCCTTTAACGGGGGATTTTTTTTGCCCTCTATTTTCCTATTCACATATTACCAAAACCATATATTCCGACCTCATAAAGGTTATTATCTTCCATTATCTCACACGACCTCACCCTTGCCCCCGCCCGCTCACAATCGGGAGATGGGCTCGTCGTATCTTCGCTTCAGAGAACAAGAGAACGGTTGGCATGGGCCAACCCATTATTCACCCACAAAAACTGTTACTGCTTATGCCTGTAAACTACAGTATCGCGATGCGCCCGAATCCACAGGATCCGGAGCAACCGAAGAAGGCCTACGCGCAGGCCCAAACGCGTGATGAGTTAACCCTGAAAGGATTGTCGAAACGGATTTCCAGCCAGACGACCGTCAGCCGGGCGGATGTCTCGGCGGTCCTGATCAGCGCCGTCGAGAACATGGTCGAGGCCCTGAAGGCGGGCGACCAGGTGGATTTCGGCGAGCTGGGCAAGTTCCGCCTCCAACTGACCAGCGAGGGAGCCGCCACGGCCGAGGAGTTCACTGCCAACAACATCACCGGCGTCAATATCCAGTTCGTTCCTGGCGAGGAGCTGAAGGATCTCTTTGCCGGCATCACGTTCAACCTCGTTCCAACCCGTGCGGCGGCCAAGGCTGTCCTGAAGGCCGAGAAGGCGGGCGAGACGACGGTGGACCTCACCAAACCGACAACCGAGGAACCCGGTGGCTCGCCCGGTGGTGTCTAACCCTCTTTCCTTAACACGCCAAGATTAAACGCGAACAAGATGTCGAACACTTAAAAAAACAAATCAAAATGACAGAAAACAAGAGAACCAACATCTGGGGAACGATCCTCAAAGTGATTATCGCCGTCGCTACCGCCATCGCGGGCGCCATTGGCATTACCTCGTGCATCGGATGAAAGCCTGCTGTTTCTACCAGAATTACCGGGAGGTACGCCTCCTGGTAATCCACTGTAGCGCCACGCGCTACGACCGCGACTACCCGGTCGAGGCGTTGCGGGCCGACCACGTCGCCCGCGGCTTCGCCGATATCGGTTATCATTTCTACATCACCCGCGACGGCATGATCCACCGCTGCCGCCCGGTCAACCAGATCGGCGCGCATGCGGCGGGTTGGAACGATCAAAGTATTGGAATCTGTTATGAGGGCGGGTTGGATGAGAACAATCAACCGGCCGATACCCGGACCTACGCCCAACGTTGTGCCCTGCTCGACCTGCTGCGCCAGCTTAAGCGCGACTATCCGAAAGCCCGGATCGTTGGTCATTACCAGCTCAGCCCCTATATCTGTAAGGCTTGCCCCTGTTTTGACGCGATTAAAGAGTATGAGGCCTTAGATCAGCCCAACGCCTCGGCTATCCGCTTGACGACGCATGGCCCCTCGTAGATAAAGGCCGAATAGAGCTGAACCACGTGAGCGCCGGCCTGAAGCATAAGGGTCGCCTCACGTGGCGTCATCACGCCTCCGGCACCAACGATTAACATATCCTTGGGCGCATGGGCGGAAAGGTAGCGGACAATCTCGACCGACTTACCGAAAACGGGTAAACCGCTGATGCCACCCATACCCACTCGGGTAATCTCAGCCTGGCTGGAACGGACCAGCGATGAACGGTCTTGTGTGGGACCGGTCGCTATGAAACCGGCCACCTGATGACGCCGGGCGTATTCGATCACCTCGTCCAGCTTCCCGACCGGTATATCAGCCGGTAATTTCAGCAACAGAGGCTTGCTGTCGGGTCTTTCCGCCAGGGCGACCAACGCGGGGCTTAACAGCTCGGGAGCGATACTCCCCCAATTAACAGTAAAATAATCCGCATACTCATGGAAGGCGTCGTAAAGCCCCAGCAGGTCGGTCACCACCCGCTGACCATCCGTCGGACAATTCGTATTAATATTAATTCCCAACAGGTAACGTCCTGACCTTTTCCGTTGAAGATTGCGCGATACGACTGTTTTTCCGGGATTGTTGAACCCCGTACGTGAAATCAGGGCCTCATCCTTGGGCAACCGGAAAATACGGGGACAAGGATTGCCCTTCACCTCTGATGGGGTAACCGTTCCCACCTCCAGAAAACCAAAACCCAGATCGGCCAACTCGTCGAAACAACTTGCCTCCTTATCGAACCCGGCGGAAAGTCCCACCCGGTTGCCGAAAGATAATCCCCGCCACCTGAACACCTCCGCCTTAGGCTTGAAAGACCAGCGGAACAGAGCACGAACCGGAGACAAATGACGATAAAGATGAAGCGCGGTGACAATCTGACCGTGAATCCTCTCCGCATCAATACGGAAGAGCCAAGGACGAACAAGCTGTTTATACATAGTGAAAATGCCTTTATTGATTTACACCACGAAGATAAGCCTTCCGTCCGAGAATCCGCCATACAAAAAAGTTATCGCCCATTACCGGGACAAAACCTACCTCCGCCCGGAAAACACACGGATAGAGGCACCGCTCAATCCGCCGCCCACTGTTTCATCTCGTACATATCCTGATACTCCTCCCACTCGGGATCCAGCTCAGTATAGATCGAGATCGGATAGGCCTCATGCGAGGCCAACGCCTCGTTCAGCCGCTCGCCAAAGACACGGACCGTACGTGTGTAAAATACCCATACCCGGGCATTGCCACCCGTATAGACCGCCGTCAGTATCGCCAGCTTGTCTTTTTCCATCACCTTGCGAACGGTTGTCTCAAACACCTCCATCCGCTCCGCCACCTCATCGGTTGGCATCGCGTGCGCGTCGCCCTCATAGGGCCAAGTGATCTCCACACGCTCTTTCAATTTCCCACAAGCCATGAACTCCGACAGCTCATCACGGCCATAAATCGAGATCAGGCGGCCCTCCTCATCCTCGGAGAAGGCCGTAAACCAATTATCACTCAGTCTCATCGTTTATCGTATAAATAAAAATATTTCCACAGGGGCGCCGCCATCAGCGACTGTTTAACCTCATCGTTCATCAGCAATTGCCGTACCTCGTCGACAGTCAGCAGATGCACCGTCAAGTCTTCCGTCGCTTCCAGGTGCTGCGTATCCACCGGCTCCACATCAGTCGCCAGATAACAATAGGTCAGGTTATTCATGGCGCTCGCATTAGCCGACACCGTCATCCAGAGCTGCCACTCACCCCGGCCATAACCGGTCTCCTCCAGCAACTCCCGCTTGGCAGACTCCATCGGATCGCCATCACGTTCCTCGCACACCCCGGCGCAAAGCTCATAGCAGGTCTTGCCCAGGCCATGCCGGTATTGGCGCACCATCAGGAATTTCCCGTCGCGGGTAATCGCCAGGACATTCACCCAATTGGGGTATTCCAGCACATAATATTCCGGGTTGCGTGCGCCGTTAGGCAACTCCACCTCATCGCGGCGGGCCGTCAACCACGGCCGCTTGAAGAGATACTCGCTCTTCAGCACCTTCCATTTCCGATCGTCATCACTTGCTTTCATTTTTCTGTTTCTTCCACAATTGCCAAGAGTTGAACATATTTTGCCACAAGACATAACTGCCCGGTCCCACGGATGAGACCGGATTCAGGTAGGTATAGGCCATCCAGATGGCCAACACCGTGTTTTTCTGTCCCAATGCCTGCCCCGCGCTGATGCGGTCGTTATAACGGCTGCCGATGCGCTTGCCCAGATAAAACTGGATGACACAAGCGACCAATCCACCCATCGCTATCCACAACTCCACACAGGCGGACGAGTCGCTAACGACCAACGAGCGGACGGTCTGTGCCGTCACGATCGCCAAGGCAACCGCCCATAAATAGAAGGCCATATCCTTCAGCCCCACCAGGAAATGGTGTACCGCCGGCATATATCGCCTAAAGAAGCAGGCCAGGATAAAAGGACACAGCAACAGGGGGAATACCTTACTCAAGATCTTGAGAAACGCAGCGAAAAAGCTGATATCGGCATGCGGCTCAACCAACGGGAAGACCAAAGGTACGACCACCGCCGCCAACAGGTTGGAGAGCAGCGTATAGGTCGTCAGGCTCGAGGCGCTACCACCCAACTTGCCCGTAATGACAGCCGCCGCCGTCGCCGTCGGACAGATAAAACAGACCATAGCCCCCTCGAACACCTCCTTATACTCGACATTCATCGGTACCCAGAGCAAGAGGGCGGCCAACACCATACAAGAGAATAACTGGATCAGCAACAACCACCCATGCCATGCGGAAGGGACCAGTTCCTGCGGACTGACCTTACAGAAGGTAAGCAACAGCTGAGCGAAAATCAGCAACGGTGTCAATATGGCGACCAAAGCGTTCGTCATCGGCTTGAGCGGCGCCATAAACGGCAAATTGGCGAATAAAAAATAGCCGATCGCGCCCACACACATGGCGACCGGCAAGGTCCAATTCTTCAGGAATCGAATAACAGCTTCCATATACCCATAAATTTAGCGCGAAGTAACAGCTTTCCAACCAATAATAGAGCACCTGAAGCGATTAATCGAACGGCCAACCGTTAAATTCAATAAAAAACCCTCCGGGAAGGGTCCATTCCTCCCGAAGGGCATATATATCATTGACAAAACAGGTGCTTATCTCAAGGGGATGTACTGCACGAATGCCTCCATCGCCTCATAAGAGGCCAGACCCAATTGATGATACAACTCCGCTGTCGCCCGGTTACGGTCTTCCGCACGTTGCCAGAAGAGACGCTCGTCGTCGCCCAAGAAAGGCGCGCTCTCCGCCTGCGACTGGTGTTTCAGGATCGCGTTCCGTTTGAAACGCAACTCCTCCGGCGAGATCGGCACGGCCATCTCCACGTGGTCCATTTCCCATTCCGCCCAAGCGCCACGATACATCCAGACACGGCAGTTCTTCATCCACTCCTCGTCCTTCACCTCATCGATAGCGGCCAAGACGGCGTCGAGACAAACCTTATGCGTCCCATGAGGATCGGCCAAGTCGCCAGCCACAAACATCTGATCCGGCTTAACCTCCTCGAGCAACGCCTTCACGATATCCTTATCCACCTCGCCCAGCTCATTCTTCTTGACCATACCGGTCTCATAGAAAGGCAGGTCGAGGAAATGCACATGGTCGTCCTTCACGCCCGTATAACGGCAAGCGTGGCGGGCCTCCTCCCGACGGATCGTTCCCTTCATAAAGAGCACGTCCTTACGCTCAGGCGCGCCATTCTCCACCTTCTCATAACGCAAGTAATGGATAATCTCCTCCGCTTTCTCCCTTACAGTCGTATCGTTGAGCGAATACTTATCGCAGACATCCCGCAGATACTCGCAATAACGGATCACCTCCTCATCACCCACGGCGATATTACCGGAAGTCTCGTAAGCCACATGCACGTCGTGATGCTGGTCGCATAGGCGACGCAACGTACCACCCATCGAGATCACGTCATCATCAGGGTGCGGGCTGAAGACAATCACCTTTTTCGGATAAGGCAGCGCCCGCTCCGGACGACTGGAATCGTCGGCGTTAGGCTTGCCACCCGGCCAACCGGTAATCGTATGCTGGATATCGTTGAAGATCTTGATATTTACATTGTATGCCGAACCATACAGAGCCAATAACTCACCCAATCCATGCTCGCTGTAATCCTTGTTGGTCAACTTCAGGATCGGCTTGCCCGTCTTCTGGCAAAGCCAGACAATCGCACGCCGGATCAACTTATTGTCCCACTCGCAGCTCGTAACGAGCCAAGGATGGCTGATACGGGTCAACTCGTAAGCCGCCGACAGGTCGATCACCACCTTCGCGTTCGGATGGTTCTGCAAGAAAGAGGATGGCATCTGATCCGAGATCTTACCCTCCACGGTCTTGGCGATCACGCCTGCCTTATCGTCGCCAAACGCCATCAGCACGACCGTCCGGGCATTCATCATCGTAGAGATACCCATCGTGATCAATCCCGCCGGCATCTTCTCTTGCGACGGGAAGGTACGTGACGCCTCCTTACGCGACGCCCCTTCGAGCAGGATCAACCGTGTACGAGAGCTGATAGAGGAACCCGCCGCATTGAACATGACATTACTTGAGGCACCAATACCCAACAGCATATAGTCAATACCACCTACCGCCTGGATATTCTGCTCATATTGCTGGCAGAAATCCAGGATAGCGTCTTTCGACATACTGCCATCCGGACTGTAAATATTAGTCGGATCAATATCCACATGATCAAAGAATTCCTCTTTCAGTCGAGAATAAATTCCCGATGCGCTGTCCAACGGATAAAACTCATACTCCACGAACACGACCACGTTACGGAAACTCAATTGCTCCTCCTTGTGCATCCGGATCAACTCCTTGAATACACCCAGAGGCGTCCGTCCGCCCGGCAGGGCCATAACGAAAGTCTTACCGGTCTCCTGTTTTTTCCGGATCTGTGTCGCAATCTCCTTCGCCACGGCGAAAGAGCCATCATCCATCGACTCATATATGCTGGTTGGAACCTTTTCCAAACGGGTTAACACGGAATGCTCAAAAGCGTTTTCCGGACGATAATACCGGGTTGGTATCCGCGTCAACGTGATTTGAGAACTTAAATTTGTTTTCATGATTCTCTCTTTTATTCCTTAATTTCTTAGTTTATCAAACACCGTATTATACTAACAAGACATCATCCTGTTTTGCTGCCGATTTCCCCTATTTTAATATTCATTAATTCAAAAAGCGGCATCGACCACCACCTGGCCCTTACACCAGACTTGACGGACATTCAATTTCCGGTCGATAATCAGGACATCCGCGTCCTTGCCCTTTTGCAACGAGCCGACCCGGTCATAAACACCCATCAATCGTGCCGGCGTCTCAGAAGCCATCCGTATGGCATCCTCCAGTGGCAACTTCGCCTTCTCTACCATCGTCCGGATCAACTGGTCGGAAGTGGCGATACTACCCACCAACGCAGAATGATCGGCCAACTTACAAACCCCATTATCAATAACGATCCGGCTGTCGTCCGGTTGTTTCCCGTCGTTGGCGGCATAAGCCAAAGCGTCGGTCACCAGGCACGTACACTCCACGCCTTTCAGTTTATAAACCAGGCGTAAGATTGTCGACGGCAAATGGCGACCATCGGCGATCACCTCCACCGTCATGCCATCCATCAGGTAAACGCTCTCGACCGTTCCCTCATACTTATACTCGCGACGCTTATGGAAACCAGGCATCGCGTTATAGAAATGAGCCACGTGCGAGAAACCGGTATTATAAGCCTCACGGATCAGGTCGAACTCCGCCTCCGTATGGGTAATGCTCACCAGGATTCCCTTCTCCTTCAGGTAACGGGCAAACTCCATGGCACCTGGCAATTCCGGGCTAGCGTCCCAACGGCGCACGCACTTCGTCTCCTCGATCAACGAGCGGTACTCCTCCGGATCCGGATTCTTCACCACGTCGCTGAACATCGCTCCCGCCATCTTCGGATTCAGATAGGGGCCCTCAATATGCAATCCCAGGATCGGGCTACCCGGCTCAGTCATCAGGCGCTCGCAGACCTCGGCACACTGGCGTATCGTCGTGAACGGAGCAGAAGAGATGGTCGGGAAAATCGTTGTCGCCCCATAACGCTGATGAGCGGCCACCGCTTTCCGGAAAGCCTCCTCGGTACCCTCCTTGAAATCATGCCCCGCGGCTCCATGGATATTCATGGCGACAAAACCGGGCACGATATACATGCCACGCGCGTCGACCACCTTGGCCCCAATAACGGCCAAGTCGCTATTCGTCACCTCCACGATCCGGTCGTCGCACAACAGGATCGAACCATCTTTCAGCCAACCACCCGGGGTCAGGATATGTCCATTTATAATTTGTGTCAACATAGATCACGCCTCCTTCGACTCGATTTTGTTCGTACCTTCCACTATCTTTCCCATCGCCCAGACTGCCCGGACATTCAGGTCTCGGTCGTACAAGACGATATCGGCATCTTTTCCCTTTTGCAGTGAGCCCTTACGGTCATAAACACCCATGATCTTCGCCGGTGTCTCGGAGGTCATCCGGATCGCGTCCGCCAAGGGGATCTCCGCCTTACGCACCATCGTACGCACCAGGCGATCCATCGTGGCGATACTGCCCGCCAGAGCCGAACGGTCGGCCAATTTGCACACGCCGTCCTCAATGATCACCCGCGGGTCGAAAGCCACCTTACTGTCGCTCGCCGCACAAGCCAATGCGTCCGTGATCAGGCAAGTCCGTTCCACGCCCTTCACTTTATAAACCAGACGCAAGATCGTTGGGGGCACGTGGATACCATCGGCAACGACCTCGACCGTCATATCGTCGATCAGGTAGATGCTCTCTACAGTTCCCTCATATTTGTATTCATGTTTCTTATGGAAACCGGGCATCGCGTTGTAGAAATGTGTCGCGTGCTTGTAACCAGCCTCATAAGCCGCTAAAATATCCTCATACTCCGCCTGGGTATGGCCTACGGCCGCCAGGATTCCTTTTGAGGTCACATACTTTCCGAATTGGATAGCGCCCGGCAATTCAGGCGCGGCGTCCCAGCGTTTAATGCAATGAGTCTCTTCCAGCAACGGGATATACTCCTCCGGATCCGGATTCTTGATATTCTCGGGTATCTGTCCACCCGCCATCTTCATGTTAAAATAATGACCTTCCAGGTGAAGACCCAATACGGGCGAGTCCTTCTCGGCCATCAATTTCTCTGTAGTCTCGGCGGCAGCCCTGATCATGGGGATTGTAGAAGAGGATAAGGTCGGGAAGATGCTGGTCGTCCCATGCCGCATGTGCGCGTCGATCGCCGTACGGAACGCGTCCTCCGTCCCTTCCATGAAATCCCGGCCACCTCCACCGTGCACGTGTGTCTCGATTCCGCCAGGCACGATATACATTCCCCGGGCGTCTACCAAAGTCGCGCCGACAATCGCCAGATCGCAATTTGTCACTTCCAGGATCTTACCGTCCTCAATAAGGACCGAGCCATCCTCCAACCAACCTTGTGGCGTTAATATTTTCCCATTAATGATCTGTGTTAACATATCTCATAATTATTATGTGTTTTTCTCCAACACGAGTTTTTTTGTTGTTTACAAAGTTAAGATAAATATCGCCACCAAAAAAACAAAAGGAGGCAATATGCCACAAGGATTTTTTACCTATTATCCAAAAAAATGTTATATCACCATTCTTACCCGAAATATTTTTTACTAGAATATATTTTCTATTGGAAAATTATTTACCTTTGCGACAACGAAACTAAAAAGAGGTACTACGGAATGGAAACGATCTGCGCGATAAAAGACATTTATAAAACATTATATCAGTTCGAGAAGAGCTTCGCCGACAAGAACGACATCACCATCAACGAGGCGATGATCCTCTGTTGCCTGAAAGACAACCAGGCGAAATCGGCTGGCGCTCTCCGCGATTTCATCGGGCTCTCCAACTCGAGGGTATCCAAAGTGATCACCTCTGTCGAGAACAAGGGATTTATCCACCGTGAGATCAACATGAGCGACAAGCGACAGATGTTCTTCTCGCTCACGCCCGAAGGTTCCGCCAAGATCCAACAGATGATGACGGCCGGAATCGACCTCTCGACACTTTTCAATGCCCTGAGGGATTACCTGCCCAAAGAATAGGCGCTCCTTTTTTAGGCAAATATTTTCCAGTAAAAAATATCACTATTATAAAATATAAAAAACATGAAATACCTGATTATTGGTGGCGTGGCTGGCGGCGCGACCGTCGCGGCCCGATTAAGAAGAATGGACGAGAAGGCTGAGATTATCCTTTTCGAGCGTGGCGAGTATGTATCCTACGCGAACTGTGGCCTACCTTATTATATAGGCGATACGATCAAGAAGCGCGACAAGCTGTTCGTACAGACTGTCAACGGCTTCACGAGCCGGTTCCGCATCGACATCCGGACACGGCAGGAGGTCACTCGCCTCATCCCTGACCAGAAGCAGGTAGAGGTCAAGAACCTGGCCAATGGCGAGACCTACCTGGAATCGTACGACAAGCTGGTACTCTCTCCCGGAGCCGAGCCACTCCGCCCCCGTATCCCCGGCATTGAGGACGAGCGGATCTTCACGCTCCGCAACGTGCCCGACACGGACCAGATCAAAGGATATGTCAACAGCCATAAACCACAATCGGCGGTGGTTGTCGGCGGTGGCTTCATCGGCCTTGAGATGGCGGAGAACCTGCACGAACTGGGCATCCAAACCACGATTGTCGAGATGGCCAACCAGGTAATGGCCCCACTCGATTACTCGATGGCCGCAATCGTACACCAGCACCTCACACAAAAGGGATTGCATCTGATCCTCGAGGATGGCGTGGCCAAATTCGAGAACGACGAGCGTCACGTGACCGTCCACCTGAACAGTGGCCAGCAGATCCCTGTCGATATGGTGATCCTGAGTATTGGCGTACGGCCCGAGACCAAGCTGGTGAAAGAGGCCGGACTGGCCATCGGCCAACTGGGTGGCATCGCGGTTGATGACTACCTGAGAACCTCCGACAAGAATATCTACGCCCTGGGCGACGCGATCGAGGTCAATCACCTCGTAACCGGCAAGAAGGCCATGATCCCATTGGCTGGTCCGGCAAACAAGCAGGGGCGTATCGTCGCCGACAACATCGTCTTCGGCGACCGCTCTACCTATAAGGGCTCGATGGGCACCTCCGTCGCCAAGGTATGCGACCTGACCGTAGCGGCGGCGGGCGCCAATGCCAAGCTGCTGAAGCGTGAGGGTATTCCCTATATGGCCTCCTACACGCATGGCGCCTCACATGCCGGATACTATCCCGGCTCGGCGGCCCTTTCCATAAAAATCCTCTTCTCGCCCGACAACGGTCGCCTGCTTGGCGCACAGGTCGTCGGCTTCAAAGGGGTAGACAAACGAATCGAGATGCTGGCCCAGACAATCGAGCGGCAAGGCACCATTTACGACCTGACCGAACTGGAGCACGCCTACGCGCCTCCCTACTCTTCCGCCAAGGATCCGGTAAACATGGCCGGTTTCGTGGCCGAGAATATCCTGACGGGCAAGTCGAGGATCATCAGCTGGCGAGAGATCGCCAACCTGTCCGACGACACGGTCCGTATCGACGTCCGTACCAAGGCGGAATATGAGTTGGGCACGATCCCCGGTTTCATCAACATCCCGGTCGACGAGCTTCGCGAGCATCTCGACGAGCTGCCCAAGGAGAAACCCATCGTCGTCACCTGCGCGGTTGGCCTGCGGGGCTACCTGGCCTATCGCATCCTGACCCAAAACGGTTTCAAGGATGTCCGTAACCTGTCGGGTGGCTACAAGACCTGGAGCGTGGCGACCGCCCCGATCCACAACCAGCCCTTCTGCCCCAAGGCGGACCAACCGGCGGCATGCGGATGCGCCCCCCATGCGTCTGTCCTTAAAGTAGATGCCTGTGGCTTGATGTGCCCCGGACCGATCATGCAGCTGAAGAAAAATTACGAGACCCTGACAGAGGATGGCCTATTGGAAATCTCGGCGACCGACCAGGCCTTTGGCAAGGACGTGGCCGCCTGGTGCAAGACGACCGGCGCCGAGCTGGTCGGGCTGGACAACCAGGAAGGGATCGTGAAAGCGACGATCCGTAAAAAAAAACGGCCGTTGCCAACGGTAGGGGAACCGATCGCCCGTAAGAACAAGACCATCGTCGTCTTCAGCGACGACCTGGACAAGGCGCTCGCCTCGTTTGTCATCGCCAACGGGGCGGCCGCCACGGGAGAGAAGGTCAGCCTCTTCTTCACCTTCTGGGGCCTGAACATCATCAAGAAACGGCAGAAACCAGCCGTAACGAAAGACCTGTTTGGCAAAATGTTCGGCATGATGCTCCCGGCCCACAGCGGACAGCTCAAACTGTCGAAACTCAACATGATGGGCATGGGCAGCCGCCTGATGCGGATGATCATGCGCGACAAGAGGATCGACAGCCTGGAGAGCCTGATCCAGCAAGCGGTAGAGAATGGCGTGGAGATGATCGCCTGCACCATGAGCATGGACGTGATGGGCGTCAAGAAAGAGGAGCTGCTCGACAATGTCACGCTCGGTGGCGTAGCGACCTATCTTGAGAGAACAGACGACGCGAACCTCAACCTCTTCATCTAAATAGGTCGCGTCAATAAACACATACGGTCGTGACAGGTGTCACGACCGTACTTATTCATAGATACATACGTACGTGTCAGGCGATACATACTTACATATGCGTGGGGCATACAGAATCCCTCCCTTTACAGTTCCAGTTCCTGCGTTCCTCCGCTCAACGGCAACTCCTTGCCTTTCCAGACAAACAATCCTTTCGTGCCCTCCGGCAACGAGATAACCACTTTTCCCTTACCACGCTTGTCTAACCGGTAGGCCACCTTGATCTCTCCCAAAGGATGCGGCATCGAACCCGACACCTCCCTCAAATCGCCCAAGGCCGGCTCGATCCGGATCTCTCGGAATCCCGGAGCCATACTTCTGATGCCCAATAAGATCCTGAACAGCTCAATATTCGGGCTGGCTCCCCAGGCGTGGCAGTCCGACCGGGAAGGCTCGGGCATCTCGGCCCAAGTCGTCAGGCCCAAGGCCATCTGGTCGCGCCAGATCTGAAGATTGTCCACCAACTGGTCGCCCATCCCCGCCTTGCTTAATGCCTGATGGAGATAATAACGGAAATAGATCGTCGTCTGCACCAGTGTCGTATCCGACAAGGTATGTTCCATGACCCGGCGGGCCTCCTCGCCCTCGCTCATGCCCGCCAGTATCGCCAGGGCATTCACATGTTGCGAGAAAGAGTTCTTGGCATAGGTATCGGCGAACAGCGAGCGCCCGGGTACCCAATATTTCGCCCGGAAACCATCGCGTATATGCCCGGCGATTGTCTTGTAATGGTCGGCCAGGGCCGGCATGCCCATCGCCCGTTCCATCGGCTCGACCGCCTCGAGCGTCAGCAAGTAGAGCAGGTCCTGAAAGGCGGAATTGCCCGCCGCCTCACGGATCGGCTCACCATAATCGAACCCGTCCGCCCAGTCGGCAAAGAACCAATAGGGCACGTAATCCAGGCTGTAATCCGGCTTCAACCAACGCTCATACCAGGAAAGGATCTCACGGTAGGCGGGCAAAAGCGTCCGGAGGTAGTCCTCGTCGCCCCGATACATCCAGTAGTCGTGCCCCATGCAGATCCACCATAAGGAAAAAGAGGAGATGAACTGATGCACGTAACTCGGATAGCGGCTCATGGTCAGCCCATCGGCCACCATCGACTGGCGCCCCTGCTCGAGCGCGTTCCTCACCATAAACGAGTCGCGGGTATTATAGAGCGATATCATCGCCTGGATGCGGGTATCGCCAAAATATTGCAATTGCTCATAATAGGGACAATCCATATAGGTCTCGTTAGCGCAGAGGCGAGCCGTCCGCCAGCCGATCTCCAGCATCCGCTCCAGCTCCTCATGCCCGGGTGCCGAGAAGGCGGTCTCATTGCGGAAAGGATAGGCGGAGAAATGGCCATACAGGTCATCAATCGCCAACGCCTCCTCCTTCGTGTCGATCCTCAACTCCACGTAACGCCACGTACGCCACCACAACGAGGTGAAACAACGGCCGTCGCTTCCATCGGGCAAGATCCGGTCGGCATAACCGATGAAGGCTTTCCCCCCAATCGAGTCGCGATTCCCTTTCGAGGGCAAGCTATAGGACTTGGTGGTCGATTGATTATCCTGGTTATACAACGCCTCCGCGTAACCGATCTTGATCTCCGCGTCCTTTCCGCCACTGAACAGGAGCGAGAAATACCCCGTCGTCAGCGCCCCCTGATCGAGCAACAACCGCACGGAGCTATTCCGCGGCACCACCAGCCGCTCCTTGCCGGCCAAAAGACCGTCCGGCACCTTTATCCCCTCCGAGAGGCGTACCTCCCGCAGGCGCTCCAACCGTCGCTCCATCTGCGGAATGGGACTGGGCACCAACAGGCGCCCCGGATAGTCGCGGAAACCTTTCATCGCCCCCGCCATACCACCGACCGCCTGTTCCCAACGGGAATCGTCGTAATCCACCTGCTCCCATCCCCAAGGATAACAGGAGGCGTCCAGCTCCTCGCCCGGGCCAGCCACATAATAGCCATACACCTGCCACTCATTATAGGGCGCATAAGCCTTATCGACCAGGCATCGCCAGGAGGCATCCGTATTCAAGACCGAGTCCCTGGGCTGGTCGCCTTGCAGGATAAAGCCCGCCTGTCCCAGACTGACCTGCGCCGCCGGCCGCTTTTCCGCGTAATTCCAGATCACGGCAGCCACGACATTCTTTCCCTTACGCAAGAAAGGGGCCAGGTCGACCGTCTCAAAATTCCAGTTATAGATATCCCCCCGGGCCGGGCCCAAAGAGACCAATTGTCCATTCACATAAAGCTTATAACGATTGTCGGCCGAGACATGCGCTACCATCGAATCCGGCAACGCCGCCAACTCAAACGATTTCCTGAAGTGATAAACGCCATAAGAACGCCCGTCATCACCCGGGCAACTGATCCAACTCGCCGGCCAACGTTTCACGAACAGCTCCGGATTGATCCATCCTGCCCGATAGCCCTTCAGGCGAATTTGCGCGTAAAGGCCCGTGCAGAAGAAAGCGAACAGCAAACAGGCCAAAAATAATTTCCGATTCATATTACTGATATTAGATCTGATTATAAGGTTAATCAAAGAAAGAAGGCAAGCGGTGGCCCCACCAGCCATCGCCCACCATATCCAGCAGGCTCACGCGAGGAAGCTCTCCGGTTCCTTACGAGCGCTGAAATTCTTATAGAGGATGGCCGTGAACGGGGTATCAAACGTACGAGCCCCCTCCGGACATTCCTTGACACACGCGCAGCACTTGATACACAACGCCGGATCGCTCACCGTCCCATTCTCAGACAGGGTGATCGCGTGCGTCGGGCAGGCGTCGATGCAATACTCGCACTGCGTACAGAGCGACTCATCCACCACCGGGGCCATCGGCGCCGAGGGTTTCTTCTCCTTATAGGGGAAATTCCCTTTCACCTTCAATTCCGGCAAATCGGTCAGGCAAGAAACCGCCCGCAAGCGATCGCTCACAGCCTTGCCAAACGCCGCCGCCTTCTCCAGGTCCGCCTCATCCGGACGCCCCGCGGCCACTGGCATCTCGCGCCGGCTAAACGAGTGCTCGCCAACGAACGCCGCCGCGGCCACCGGCACGAATCCCAATTCCTGGCAAAGATCTTTCAACTCCAACAACGCGTCGTCGTAATCACGATTGCCGTACACCACCACCGGCACGACCGGAGCGCCATTCGACCGGAACATACGCAACCGCCCGACCGCCGTATCGGGTACCCGCCCCCCATAAACCGGCACCGCGACGATCGTCAACTCATCATCGATATGCTCCTCCATATCCGGCGCGTCGTAAGTCAAGTCCGACTCCGACATGGAAGTCGCGCCCATTCCCTCCGCTATCGCGTAAGCGATCTTCGCCGAGGAATGTGTCGGCGAGAAATAAACCAAATGTATATTATTATAAATCATAATCCTCTATTTATTTAACGCCTCATCAATACGGCCCATCAGGGCCTCGAACTCCTCTTCCGTATAGCCTTTCGTAGCCATGATCACCCGGCCATCCTTATCGATCAGGTAACTCCGGGGGATTAAATTGTCGGCAAAGGCCGCGAAGACGGCCCGATCCTTGTCCGGATAAAGCGGGAAGTCAAATTTCTTTTTCTTGTTGTATTTCACCAGGTCCGCGTCCGAATGCTCACGGCCGATCACCAAAAAGACAAAGTCCTTACGATCCTTATACTTCGGCCACAAGCTCTTTTGCGCCTCCGCCAGCTCTTTCTGGCAAGGCGGGCACCAGGTGGCAAAGAAATTAACCAGGATCACCTTTCCCTTGAAATCCGACGAGGCGATCTTGCTCCCGTCATCCCTCACGATCGTGAAGGCCGGCATCGTGTCGCCCACCTTCACCCGATCGGCCTGGTCTTCCCGCGCGTATCCGGCCACGACCGTCAACAGCAAGAGACCCAAAACTAAAAACTTTCTCATAACCCTTATCTTTTTTTTAATTGCTATTTTTTAACGGCCAATTGGTAATAAAACCTTAGTACGCAATAACCTTTTCACAAAAGTAACCAAATTCTCTGACAAGGCAAAGGCCGCGGCAATTCACGAAATCGCCGAATAGGCAGTGACGACATTCAACAGGCTTGTCCCGGAATAATACCGCGAAACACCGTCGGACGCGTCCGACGGGGCAAAACACCACCGCGAAACACCGTCGGACGCGTCCGACGGGGCAAAACACCACCGCGAAACACC
>CHCFR05602__coassemble_488_pt1 | contig 22732 bp, 24 predicted proteins | sample CHCFR05602__metabat2_low_PE_046 | metagenome-assembled genome bin CHCFR05602 | reverse complement strand
GTCCGCACAGTGCGGAAAGGCCAAACCGCTCGTCGGGAGCCGTCCGCACAGTGCGGAAAGGCCAAACCGCTCGTCGGGAGCCGTCCGCACAGTGCGGAAAGGCCAAACCGCTCGTCGGGAGCCGTCCGCACAGTGCGGAAAGCCCAAACCGCTCGTCGGGAGCTGTCCGCACAGTGCGGACGGCTTTTGGGAGAGAGAAAAAGCAGGCATAACATAATTAAACATTAAAATATGGAACCAGTAAATGAACTTCTTTATTTGGAAAAGGCGAGGAACCCGGAGCATTGGCTGCTGATGAGCCAGCTGCTCGAGGTCCTTTCGCCGGAGGTGGCCACGAGCCTGGGCATCAGCGCCCGGGTGGAGGCGGCGCGGAGCCTGTTCGAGCGGGAGACCGTGGCTTATAAACCTACTCAAGCCTACGTGGACACCGGGCAGGTGACGGCGGCGGACGTGAAACGCGACAAGTCGTATCGCCGCCTCGACCTGGGTGTGCAATCGGCCGAGCTGAGCGACGACGAGGCTGAGGCCGAGGCCGCCAAACGGGTGCGGTTCCTCCTGGACCAGCTCGCGAAACGGATCACCGAACGGCCTATGGGCGAGGAGACGGCGGCCCTTTTCGACCTGGTGGACAAGCTGGAGACGGATTACGCGACGGACCTGGAGACGATCGGCCAGACGGCCAACCTGGCGGCCCTGAAGGCGGACAACGAGGCCTTTAACGCGATCTACATGGGCCGCACGCGCGAGATGCAGGCCCGCGTCGAGGCGGGTACCCTCGAGGAGATCCGCCCGCAGGTGGACGAGGCGATGCGCTACGTCGTCTGCCTCTTGAATGCCCTCTATTTCTATTATCTGGATATCGCCCCCGATGCGGAGAAGCTGGCGGAGGTGAAGTCGGTGATCAGCGCGTTCAACGGCTGTGTCCTGCAATACCGCAAGACGCTGGCCCGGCGGGGCGTCGGCTCTGTCGCTGTCGATGGGGAAGAGGAGCCGCCCACTTCCGATGGTGACCAGACGGAGGATCCCGACGACGGCGGGACGCCCACCGGCCCGGAAGAGCCCGGCGAGGGCACGGAGGAGCCAGGCGGCGAGACGGGCGAGGAGGGCTCGCCATCAGGCGTCTGAGAAACGATCAACGCCCGGCGTTTTCCTCCTGATTTCGGCGCGCGCCTCCCTCTTTTCCGAAAAAGATTGTACCTTTGCCCTCCGTGTTTTGATAAGGACTTATGGCAGAAGGAACAACTAAAACGACAAGCAAACGGCGGCAGAAGCCTGTCATCGTGACGGATATGGGGCGGTTGCAGCCCCAGGCGAGAGAGCTGGAGGAGGCGGTCCTGGGCGCGTTGATGCTCGAGAAGGACGCTTACTCGATCGTGAGCGAGATCCTGAAACCGGAGTGTTTCTACGAGAAGGCGCACGAGAAGATCTTCGCGGCTATTGTCGACCTGGCGATCAGCCAGCGGCCGGTGGATATGCTGACGGTTACCGAGCAGCTGAAGAAACGGGGCGAGCTCGACGAGGTGGGCGGCCCGTTTTATATCTCGCAGCTGACGAGCAAGGTGGCCAGCTCGGCCCACATCGAGTATCACGCCCGGATCATCGCCCAGAAATACCTGGCCCGCGAGCTGATCTCATTCACGGCCCAGATCCAGGACAAGGCGTTCGACGAGACGATCGACGTGGACGACCTGATGCAGGAGGCCGAGGGCAAGCTGTTCGAGATCTCGCAGCGGAACGTCAAGAAGGACGTGACGCAGATCAACCCCATCATCAGGGACGCGATGGAGATGTTGCAGAAGGCGGCCAACCAGAAAGAGGGCTTGAGCGGTCTTCGCACCGGTTTCGACGGCCTCGACAAGATCACCTCCGGGTGGCAGGATTCCGACCTGATCATCATCGCCGCCCGCCCGGCGATGGGTAAGACGGCCTTCGTCCTCTCAATGGCCAAGAACATGGCGGTGAACTTCAAGATCCCTGTGGCGCTTTTCTCGCTTGAGATGAGCAACGTCCAGCTGGTCAATCGTCTGATCGTAAATGTCTGCGAGATCCCGGGCGAGAAGATCAAGAGCGGACGGCTGGAAAGCTACGAGTGGGAACAGCTTGATTTCAAGATCAAGGAGCTTTACGACGCGCCGATCTACATCGATGACACGCCGAGCCTCTCCGTCTTCGAGCTGCGAACGAAAGCCCGCCGCCTGGTGCGTGAGCATGGCATCCGTTGCATCATCATCGACTACCTTCAGTTGATGAACGCGAGTGGCATGAGCTTCGGTAGCCGCGAGCAGGAGGTTAGTACTATCTCTCGTTCTCTGAAAGGATTGGCCAAGGAGTTGAATATCCCGATCATCGCCCTCTCGCAGTTGAACCGTGGCGTCGAGTCGCGGCAAGGCGCCGAGGGAAAACGCCCGCAGCTGGCCGACTTGCGTGAGTCGGGAGCGATCGAGCAGGATGCCGATATGGTTTGCTTCATCCACCGCCCGGAGTATTATAAGATCACGGAAGACGAGCGAGGCAACTCATTGGTCGGCTTGGCCGAGATCATCATCGCCAAGCACCGTAACGGAGCGACAGGCGACGTGCGCTTGCGTTTCAAGAACGAGTTCGCGAAGTTCATGAATATCGAGGAGGATATCCCCGTGCGTGAGTTCTCATCGGGCATGAATGGAGGAGAGCTGCCGCCCAACGTCGGTGGCGAGGATTTCCTGAGCCAGGTCTCCACGAATGAGGTGCCTTTCTGATAGCGATGCTTTTTTATGCTTTAGTTTCTTCGGAACGGACTGAAGTTTTGTTCGAGACGGACTGGAGTCCTTTCCGAAGAAAACTCCAATCCGTTCCGATGGAAATTTTGCGTTGGTCTAAAGTTGATTTTAGGGCCAAGGCAATCTCTTAATCAGCCATGTCTCGATCAGGAATAACGCGATCGGGATCAAAAGGAAGGTGACCGCAAGTCCGGCGCCGATCTTTTTGGGGTGGCGATAATGGCTCATCAGGGCAGCTTTCCTCCCTTTTTGATAACGGGCCCAAGAGAATATGGGTGGAAAGAGAAATTGGAATCCCCAGTAGAAAACCAGTATTTCCCTATTGTCACCTATCCCGGGAATCCGCACGAGCAAGAAGTAGGCTGGCAGGGCGATCGTGAGCATATTATACAGGAAGAAAAGTAAGAAACCGGACATCCGGCCGTTGCTTCGGCTCCACAATTCCCCGATAAAATACAGGAAATCGAAAAGGTAAAATTTGTATTCCCTTTGCGGATATTCCTTTAGCTCTTCAGCATCGTCTTCCTCTTCGTTATCCAGGACAAGACTCCTGACAAGCCCATCGCTCCAGGTAAAACGGAAGCTATACTCCAGGTCGGAATCGACAAATGATATTTCCAGCTCTTTGTTGTTCGTGTCGGAGGCCCAGATGGATTGTGGATAGAATCTCTCTCTCCAATTGGCATAAGCGGCTATTCCCTTCTCACCTCGGATACGTGCGGAGAGGACGGTATCTACCTGATCGAGTACCGTTTCCCAATTTTCCAGCAGCTGTTTTATGCGAGTTGTCTGCGATTGGAAAGGAGAACGTGCGTCTCCATTTGCCATGATGGTTATTGTCTCGGGACAAAAGGGCAGCCGGATCTCCGACCACCAAAGATAATGATCGGTTTTCCAGCATTCCAGAACCTTGCAGCTAAAAATACCCAGACCATTTACCGCATGCTCTTTCCGCGTTCCCAGTAGATTGTTGGCTAGTCTTTTAATGAAATCCATACTTTACCATTCAATCTGTTTCCATGGCGATTCCTCTTTTTCTAGCAGGGTGGAAATGATCTCATATGCGGTGTCGCAGTCATCCGGATCACCATGCCATACACCACGGCCGAAAGCGAAGCTGAGTCCATATTCTTTCCACGAGCCGAATGTCTTTCGTGCGGTATCCGCGGCAACTCTTGCCATCTGCCACATCTCTTTCTCGCTCAGGTAGCCGCAAAGATGCGCCCAACGAGCCAGGTTGACCAAGCGGACAAGATCCCATGCGATAGCGGTTGTGGGCAGATCGTGGTTTGCGCAATACTCATTCTCAAGCATATGTTCGACGATCAGGCATACGTCACCCATTTTGCTCTCCTCGTCATCCCTTTCCTCGTCGGTGATATTTTCCAAACCTCGCTCCCGCAACTCGGCGAAGGCTTCATCCGCGTCCGCATGATGGCCCTCATTCAATAGCCAGTCGGCGATCTCGAGGGTAGAAGCTTTGTCCGTGATATTCCACCAGCTTCTCAGCTGCTCCCTGAACGCGTCGGCGTCGATCTGGCTCTCGATCGAATCTACCTCCTCGGCGTTATAGACAAGTAAAGGGGCGCCGAAGGCCAGCAGATGGGCCTGTTCGTCTGTCAGGCCGTGGTCGTCCTTGCGCCTGATCTCCCAATCCGAATCGGAGAAATCGTCCAGTTCGTCCAAGAGGCCTGCCAATTCGTCCGGCATGGAAGGTTCGTCGCCCTGACCGTCGTCGAAAGCTCCGTTCAGCATCGCTGCCATGGTTTGGGAGGCGTATGACATATTTTGCCGGGCGGCTTGAGTTACCGTTTCCGGATCGATGTCCCCAAGTGTTCCCATGGCCGCTTGTTGTGCCTGTATCTCATTCAGGTTAGGCACGGCCGCTCTCATTTGGGCATTTATCTGTTCTTGAATATTCCCCATATCGGGCATTTGGAATCCGGGGATTCCTCCAAACATGGCTTGTGCCTGTTCCATTGCCGCTTTTAAAGCCGCTTCTTGTGCCGCTTGGGCGATCTCCTCCGGACATTGAGGATTGATTTTTTCTTTTGACATACTTCTGGATTTTATTGGTAATAGATTTTGTTTGTATTTTATACTTTAACCTTCCGCGCCAGCCTCCAGCAGGATTTCCACGATCTCGTTATATCCTCGTTCCGACGCATAATAGAGCGCGGAATGGCCAAGGTTATCCGTAATGTTCACGTCGACACCACATGCGGTCAACAGTCTCACATATTCATTATTTCCCTCACGTGCGGCGATAATCAGTGCCGTACGACCGTACCCATTCCGGGTATTGGGATCCATTTTAGCATCGATCAGGGCCTTGCCCAGATGAATGTTTCCGGAAAGGACCGCTAGATGCGCGGGGGCTGTTCCATCGAGACGTGCCTTGTTCACGTCGGCTCCGGCTTTGATGAGCAGGGCGCTAATCAGCAAGTTGCCTCTTGAGCAGGCGATGGCGAGGGGTGTCTCTCCATTATCGTTGAGGGCATTCACGGAGATATTACCGGCAGAGAGTAATGTCCGGACAATCTCACCTTGATCATTATAGACGGCTTGGTGTAATGGGGTATTGCCAGCCGAGTCGCTCGTGTTAGCCATCGGGAGACGGGTCATTATTTCTCTTAGTCCATAGGCCGTGGCATAATCGATAGCCTTATGGCCTTCGGCATCGGTCTGTTCGGCGTCAGCTCCTTGGCTCAAGAGGAACAGGGCGGCATCCGTGCGCTTGTTGCCCAGGGCACGCAACAGGGGCGTTCGTCCTTCCTTGTCCGTCATGTTGATTTGGGCGCCATGCCGGAGGAGGTTGTCCAAAATCTCCTTATTGCCTTGTGCCGCGGCGAGATGAAGCGGTGTCTCGGAAACATTGTTCGGCAAATTGGTATCCGCTCCGTTCTCTGTCAGTAGTGACGCGATGTCCCTATGGCCTTTGGCACAAGCATAATGCAGGGAAGAGTTGCCGCCCGCGTCACGCCTGTTAATGTCGAATCCTCCTTTTCGGAGGAATATCTGTACGATCGCTTTCTGCCCATTACGGCAGGCGTTGAGAAAAGTCATGCTGTTGTCCATATGCTAAATGTTTTGAAGCAAGAATTTAATCATATCATCATTCTTGTAGGCTGTGGCGACATCCAGGGCGCTTAGACCCTCATTGTTTACCGCCTGAATATCTGGCAGCCCGAATTCCTCCAGGATTTCCGTCATTTGATGGAGCTCTCTTCTCTTGCTGCTGGCGGCCAAATAATGCAGGATCGTGTTTCCCCAATTATCCTTGTTGGCGATCGACGCTCCAGCTTCCAAGAGCAACTCGAATGCCGCTATCACTTCGGGGCCACATTGTTTCCAACCATAAGGGTAAGAGCGTGGAAGCGCCGCTATGCGTGGTATGTAACCATCCCAATAATTGCCACCGCAAAGCAACATCAACGGGGTTTGTCCGCAGTTGTTGGTCGCATTCGGATTGGCGCCATGGTCAAGAAGAAAACGGATTGCCGTGTTACAAGGACCATATCCGGCTCGCAGACAGGCGATGGCTAGGGCGGTGTTGCCCCTGTTGTCCGATGATAATTCCGGATTCCAACCTCTGCTCAACATCAGTGTCAGGATTTGAAGATATTGTTCATCATCTGACGAGGAGGCATCGTTGTGACTCGCCCAGACGGCGAAGGCATTTTTCTCATCCGGCATTCGCCAGTTGGGATCCGCTCCGGCCTTCAGGATCATTTCCGCTGACATGAAATCAGAACACATCAGGGCACAGGCGAGTGGCGATTTCCCCTTGAAAGAGGTTTGCTGATCGTCATCATAAACCCTTTGTAAGTCCGTGTCCATACGCAGGATGGCTTCAAGGGCTGTCTTGTTCTTATAGATCAAAGCCTGAAAAACATCCATACCACCGGATAGGGCGGCGAGCTCATCATGTTCTGGATCATTTCCCGTGAGCAATGCGCTGATCGTCGTGATACCACGTTCCATAGCGATGTCGACTGGCCGTTTGCCGGCATCGGATTTCTCCTCTGGATCTATCGTTCCGTTCGCGAGAACGCTTTTCACGAGACGGAAAACCTCTGTTTCCTGCCCTTGAAACCGGGCCAGTTCATTTTCGGCTTCGGTTATCTTTATATCCGGATGCCAGCCCTCGTCTCTCATCCTTTTCAGGCGATTGGCGCTTTTCTCACGGTCAAGCGAGATAAACCATGCCTCTTGACAGGCCATATGGAGAACATTCTCCCCGTTTTTATTGGCAGAATTGATCTTTACTCCGGAGCTTATGATAGCTTCAGCCATGGCAAAATGCCTGTTCCTGACAGCTTCGATTAATGCGGTAGTCTCTTGCCCGGATCGGTGTATTTTAGCTCCGGCGGCAATTAATCTCTTGGCCGCTTCTTCCAGGTCGTTCTCGTCCGCGTTTTCCAATCTGCATCTTCCGAGCGTACATATTGGGGTTTCCCCACGATTATCCTTAGCGTTTACGTCAGCTCCTCTTTCCAGAAGGAGTAATATGGCACCAAGGTCGGCGAAACGACATGCTAAATGTAGGGGCGTGAAGCCTTCGTTTATCTCGTCGTGATCCGTGAGGTTTACCTCACGATAAGCCTGGTGAATTTCCTGTTTGGTTTTCCGCTCCAGGTACAAATGATATATCTCAGGACAAGTCATATCTGTTATTCTGCGTCATTATCACACATGCGCCTGATAAAGGCCTCATTCTTCTCATATTCCTCGCCAGAAAGGATGACCGGGTCCGCTAACCCGATGATTTTATAGCCTGGTGTGTAAGTTATCAGGATGCAATAGAACTCACGGCCTGTCTCGTCTTTTTCTACTTGTAGTTGGACTGGTTGGTCGTTGCCGCTTGGCAGGCCGCACAAGTACTCAAAATCGTGCTGGTTGAAAGCGGCGATAATTGCCTCTTTGTCTGTTTCTGCGCTAATGAATTTCTTTGTCTTGTATTTTTTCACCTCGCCACCGCTTTGCTTGTTATAAATCGCGAGATCGGAGGATAACGCCGAGAGGGCGCAGTAAATTCCAGCGAGAATCCCGGCGGCTCGTATAAGCCAGGCGGGTAAAAACGGCAACCATCCCGGGAAAATAACCAATAAAATACATGCTGCTGTCAATCCCCAGTAGATTAATGGCTTTGTCTTATTCGTCCTTTTCTCAAACTTTTCTGGCATCGCGTCATAAACTTCACCGAAGTGACTTGGAAAATGCTTTTCCCTGTTCATCTTGTTGTCATTAGATTTTTCCATGATTGTATTGTTTTATTAATTGTGATAATTTCTTTTTCACGCTTGGGAATCGAACCTGAACCCGGCGCTGAACGATCGTTCAGGATATATCGACAAAAAAACATGAACGTGCGATATGGTTCATGTTTCTTTGAGTTTATATGAGATTAGGGCTCAATCCTGATGGACTCTATTACAGCTTGGGCCTCCGATTCATAACTTGCCTCAGTCGTTATCACGACTATGATATAACCCTTTAAGGCCTGTTTGTCCAGGTGAAAGACAACACTTTGGTTGACAAGGATACTTCCTCCGTCCATTATGGGGTAATCCATTGTGCCGGAGATTCTCTCGAAAAGCTGCCCGTTGATGGTTATATTCTCCGGCTCATGTCCATCCATGGCCTTGAGCAACAGCTCACGAACCTGGTCTATCTCCTCCGTAGAGGAGACTTTTATGTAATTAACCGTAATGCCGTTGTCACTATTGCCATTAAGCTGTAAGATCTGCCCTTCTTCAGGCCTGTCATTCGCGGTCCATCTTTCAGGATATACACAGCTGAATCCATAGGCCTCATTGACATATTCTCTCATGCCATTTCCCAGGCTCTTATCGTTGCCGATTAAATTGGATGTATTTTCTTCAGGAACATCCTCTTCCGCTATCGCTTCTTGGACATATTCCTCAAGTGTTCCTTCATCCCACAAATTCCTGATTTCAGTGTAATCTGATGGCAGGTTTGATGTTTGTCCGGCGAGAAGAAAAACGAATATCAGCGCGAATACGCCTTCCGCGATATACGAGATCACTTTAGGATTTCGTTTGGAGGCATAACGTTCTATTGACAAATAGACGCCACCCAATAAAAGGCCCGACACCAAGCCACCCACATGAGCGGCATTGTCGATACCTTCTTCTCTTGCTCCGATCATGAGGTTGTAAATGACGAAGAAGCCTATACTATATAATAGGGATTTACGTTGTCCTTTTTCTATTCGTTGATGGAAAATCAAAAATGCCAGAAAAATTCCATATAGTCCGAATATAGAGCCGGAAGCTCCGGCGCTTATGGTTTCAGGATGAATCATGAGGCTGGATAAGGCAGCGAATAATCCGGTCAAGAGATAAGAGACAAGCAATCTTCTTCCGCCAATGAGCTGTTCCAGATAACCTCCGATATAAAGTAAAGCGTACATGTTCATCACGATATGGATCAAGCCTATGTGGATGAAGTTGCAAGTGATGGTTCTCCACCAGTCGCCCGTGAGCGTTAATGGACCAAAATTCGCTCCCCATTCCAGGATGGAAAAACCTGTTGGAGTCATCAGGCTTACTCCGCTTATGACCATTGCCACGAAAAGGGCGACATTGACGTAAAACAATAAAGGAGTAGCCGTATAACCTTCATTGAAAGTCAATATCGAGCGGAGAGACGTGCTTGCCTGTTCATCTACGCTTAATGTATCTTCATCCGATTCCTCAAAGGCAGGAAGATGGTCAAGAGTTTCCCGTAATTCCCGCATCGCGGATTCGAGTTTGTTTAGGTTTTTCTGATTCTTTCCCCAATCAATCCATTGCATGGATGTGCATACGCTTGTGGCAAGGAGTTGTCCATCTTTGCCTTCGATCGTTGAGAGTGTGACTTTTTCTTGCCATGAACTGAGGCTTGTTGGGGTATAGAACTCCGATTTATCTCGTTTTATACGACCAATTTGCCAGCCTAAAGCTTTTGAGGCCTCGACTGCCAAACACATAAGTTCTTCAGACGAATAGCCTTGTAACTCTATTATCCGCTCAGATTTAGGTTTAAATCCTATTGCCATAATCTTGTCTATTGTGTGAGATTCATTTCTCACCAAAGATAGAGGAAAGTTTTCTTTTTGAACGATTGTTCAGAAGATATTTTTTGTTAATCTTATAAAAATAACATCTTGTCTTAGGCCTAGAGTTAGTGATTGGAGGAAGAGATTTGTCTGTATGAATCAAGCTTTCAGCAAGGAATATAAATAGTTGAAGTTGTCTTTCAGTTCTTTCACGTCAAGTCCGTTCAGGAACGATTGCTCATATGACATTCCGAAAAATACTTGGCGGAACAAGGCTGCCGCTTTTGCCACATCTGTTTCTTTTTTGATTTCCCCGTTTATTTTTGCTTTTTCGATTACCTGGAACCACAAATCATAATCTCGACGAAATATATCCTCTATCTTTTCACGTATTCCGGGATAGTACATTCTTACTTGGGAAAGAAAGTGTATATAATAGAAATTGGGGCAACAATCGTTATCATTCTCCTCTTCTTGGCAACTTTTTACCAAATCGACAATGCGTCCCATGGCTGTCGTGACGCCTGCTACATATTGATCTATGAAGCCGGCGAGCGTATCGGCTGGTCGAGAGAACTTGTTAGCTGGATTTTGTAGTTGCAGTACGAACTTTTCGGCTACTGCCATGAAAAGGTCCTGTTTGTGAGGGAAATAATATACTACACCAGTTTTGACCACTCCACAAGCCTTGGCCAGTGTACTGATACTCGCTTTTTCGTAATTCATTCTCAGGAAAACCTTGAATGCCTTGTCTATTACCTCCTCACGATTGGTTGCCATCTTTTTGTTCTTTTATTTGCCTTTCAACAGGTTTATATTGCTGCGAAGTTAGTCATTTTATTGACGCTCGCCAATATTTCACCATTTTCCGGCATTGAAACGATAGCCTATTCCCAGCATCAGGTTATTCGGGTCCTTGAAACGATAGAGCTGATAACCAACGTGCAGGAAAAGGCTTCGTGTCAGATGGGTCTTCAGGGCGAAGATCTGATAGAAATCCTCGGTGTCCGGACCGTCGCACAGGAAGTTCTTGCCAATGCCCAGATTGATGGAGAAGATGGGCATCACGATCTCCGCCCGTGCCGACAGGCCTAACGAGAATTGCTCCTTGAAAGGCGGGCGATGAAACCTCATCTCGTCGGGCGAGGCGGGTGGATAGGTGTTGGCGATGTGCTCGGAGATGTTGGCGCTCTCGTCGAACTGGGCATCAAGCGACAATCCCGCCCGGAAATAGGGGCTGAAATTATACATCGGGTTAAAGTTCAGGCCGCCGACGGCGAATGCTCCGGGCACCATCATGGCCGTGCCGTCTGGCCAGGTGATACCTCGTTTGCGAGTCGCCCCATACAGGATAAGGTCGTAGCTGACGTACGGCGAGAAACGGCCTGCCAGGCTTGGGCGCGTGGCCTCATGCGTCGCGGACGGATACCAGGTCATGCCTATTTGCGCGCCAAGCGTGTTGACGCCACCATTCGGGTAGCTTGTGTTCCCGTTTGAGTAATGCGACAGGCCAATCCCGGCCTTGAGCCCCAAGGCTGGGGTTACTTGCCAATTCAGGAGGAATCCCAGGTTGATATACGCGTTTATCTTCGAGCCAACCACCGTGTTGGTCGGGTTGGTCTCTTCATCGTAAGGTTTCCATCCGAATGAGGCGCCGAAATTCCACTCGTAATCCAGGGAGAGCGTCTTGGTCAGGGTCGCGACGCGTGAGGTCTGGAACACGTAGAGCGCTATGGGATTGCCCATTTCGGCCACGCTTGGAAAGCTGTTGTAGCCCACGCCGATACCCTGGATGGCATAAGGATAGATTTTGCCGTATTCCGTGTCCGGACCGAACCGGAAACCATATTTCAGGTGCGCGGCGAAGGTCGACCGGATCGGTGTTCCTGAAGCGTTCGCTTCCCTGAAAAAGTCGTTCGAGGGGAAGATATAGCCGGGTTGGAGCCCGAGGCTTATGGCATGGTCGAGTTTCCGATGGATAAGCGTGTCATGCGCTTCCGGTTGAGCCATCGCCGCAGAGGTGATAGTCCAAAGGCATGCGATAGCCGCGTTAATTATTCTCTTGCCTGTTTTCATCTTCCTTGATATTATATGAGATGATCTTGTAACCGATTATCCGTTCGCTGGAGATCTCGCCGGAGAAAACCTGTTTTTTCCCGGTCGAAGGGTTTGAGGCGTATACCCGATACGGCCCGTTATAGATCTCCCGGATGTAATAGATCTCGGTACGCCTGTGTTCTCCGGCGTTGACGGTTATCTCTTCTTTTACGTTCGTGTCTAATCCGCTCTCCAATTGATGCGATTGGATACCGAACTCTACTTCTGTTTTGCCTAAGTTTAGTTGGCCTCCAACCAGGTCGGGAATCCGGATGCGGGGAAGCGGCGTGCCAAAATAACGCTCAAACAGATCAAAGTTCCAATAGCCATCGGAATAGAAGTTGACTTTCCGTTGTGCGGAATAGTTTGAGTATGGATGGATCCATTGTGTGGTGGGCTTGGAGGATTGGGTGTTGTCGAGGATGTATGCATGGGAATATCTCGATGCGCTGTCGGCAACGATAAACGCGTTCCATTGATAGGAAACACTGTCGATCTGGTATTTCCCGCTGGGAGCAAAGGCGACATCGATGGTTTTCCGTTCGAATTGGTTGCCTACCTCGACAGCGACGACCAGCGAATCGTTATAAAGATTCTCATTGAGAACCAGATCCAGTGTCAGGCTGTCCCGTTTCTCGATATTGAAGTCGTAATAATCGCCCTTGAAAGAGACGATGGCCAACTCGCCGCCCTCAAGGGGCAGGCCATGGCCCATAAGCCGTCCCTTCAAATCCCGGACCGTTCCATTCTGATAATGGATGCCGCCTTTCGACACACCCAGAAGATCCCAATTGCCCGCCTCGAAGCGGATGGTCGTCTTGCTGGAACAATCCACGGTTACTCTTTCCGGCATTGGAAGGAAATCCTCAATAAAGACCTCGCTATTGCAACTGGCCATAGCGCCGGCCAGGCATAGGCTCAACATCAAACGAGTAATTCTCATAGCTTTCCGCATGGCGAGAAAGACAGGCTCGCCTCCTGATTCATTAAAACTCCACTTTACGAAACGTAAAGATAGTATTTATCCTCGTGAGACAAGCTTTGGTAAGATTAAATAACATTTGTCTGTTATTTGTCTATTGTCGCCCCATCATCCTGAAATCGGTTGGCGTGATTCCCTCGTTGTTCTTGAAGAAGGTGGAAAATTGGCCGGCGTTCTCGAAACTGAGCCGGAAAGCGATCTCGGAGACACTCAGGCTGCTGCTTGCCAAAAGCTCTTTGGCCCGTGCGAGACGCAAGCGAGATTGGTAACGGGCAGGAGATAACCCCGTATATTCCTTGAACATACGGCGAAACCAGGAATAGCCGAGCCCCAAACGGGATGCGATCTCTTCCGGTGTCAATGGGTTTTCCACATGGTCGCGCATCAGGATTCTCGCCTCATTGATCTTATCGGTCAAATAGGAGGTAAAGGCGCTGTTCTTTTTCTTATAATAGACCGTTCCAAGAAGATGGGTCACGATGCCGGAGATCAATACCTGGAAACCTGTCTTCTCTTCGCTGGCGAACTTCAGGATCTCCTCATAGAGGCCGACAATGGTGGCGCTCAAGCCGATATGCGCCACGGGCTCATCCACCTGGAAAAAGCCTTTCCGGACCCATGCGTCGATATATTCACCCTTGAAGCCGACCCAATATTCATCCCAGCCCGTGCGGGGGTCTGGACAATAGTGATGACGCACGCCGGGAAAAAGGAAGAGCATGGTTCCTGCTTGGACGGTAATCTCATGGCCTTCGTAGGCGAACGTGCCGGATCCTTTCGTGATGTAGACCAATTGGTACTCGTTCAAGACCCGCCCGTCGCGAGGATTGAACGAGTAACTCGTTGGATGGTGGGCGAGGGGATAATGGCCTTGTGGCGGAATGAACTGGTAGCCGATAGTGGTCACCGTTATTCCCCATTTCTCGTCAACAGGATTATAAGTTAGATATTTATGCTGGTCTCGAGAACGTTCCATATCCCCTTTGTCCATATTTATGCTTAGCTCAGTCCCTCGATTTGGCCGTTCACGATGTCGATCTTGAGCGCTTGCGGTTCCTTGGGCAGGCCCGGCATACGCATGATCTCGCCCATGATGACGACAATCATCTCCGCTCCGTTGTTGATCACGATGTCGCGTACCTTCAGCTCGAAATCCTTGGCGACGCCATAGGCCTTCGGGTCCGACGAGAAGGAATATTGCGTCTTGGCGATGCAGATCGGGTAATGGGAAATGCCCAGGCTCTCGATCTGTTTCACCTTCTTGTCCGCCAGCGTGGTGTAGGTGACAGCCGCCGCGCCGTAGATCGACTCGGCTACTTTCTGGATCTTGACCTTCACGGGATCGTTATCCTCGTAGGTGAACCGGAGCGGTTCCGATGGTGTCTTCTCGATCGTATCGACAACCAGGCGTGCCAGCTCCTCGCCGCCGGCAGCGCCCTCGGCGAAGACACGGTTCATGGCGAAGCCGACTCCCTTCTCGCGGCAATGCTCGGCGACCATGTCGATCTCCTCGTCCACGTCGGACTCGTAGCGGTTGAAGGTGACGATGACCTGTTGCCCGAATCGGCGCATATTCTCGATGTGCTTATCGAGGTTGGCCAAACCATTTCTCAGTCCCTCCATGTTGGGCGCCTTGATCGCGGTCTCGGGTACGCCACCATGCAGTTTCAGGCTCTGCGAGGTCGCCACGATGACGGTCAACTTGGGCATCAGCCCGCTTTTCCGGCATTTGATGTTGAAGAACTTCTCAGCGCCCAGGTCCGCGCCGAAACCGGCCTCGGTGATGACATAGTCGCCAAAGGTCATCGCCATCTTGGTCGCCAGGATGGAGTTGCAGCCGTGGGCGATGTTGGCGAACGGGCCGCCATGCACGAAGGCCGCCGTGTTGTCGGTCGTCTGGACCAGGTTGGGCAGCAGGGCGTCTTTCAAGAGGACCGTGATCGCCCCGGCGATGCCCAGGTCATTCACCGTGAAAGGCTTGTCCGTGTAGGTATAGCCCAACAGGATATTCCCGATCCGCCGCTTCAGGTCGTCGAGACTGGAAGAGAGGCAGAGGATCGCCATGATCTCCGAAGCCGGCGTGATGTCGAAGCCCGTCTCGGTCGGGACGCCGTTCGCCGATCCGCCCAGTCCGGAGACGATGTTGCGCAAGCTCCGGTCGTTCACATCGAGCACCCGTTTCCATTTGATCTCCTTCAACCCCTCGCAGGTGTTCCTGTGCTGGTAAATGTAATTGTCGAGCAAGGCCGTGATCATGTTGTGCGCCGAGGTGATGGCGTGGAAATCGCCCGTGAAATGCAAGTTGATGTTTTCCATGGGCAATACCTGCGAGTAACCGCCGCCGGCCGCGCCGCCTTTCATGCCGAAGCAAGGACCCAATGAGGGCTCGCGCAAGGCGACGATCGCCTTTTTCCCTATCTTGTTCAGTCCCAGGGCCAGGCCGATGGAGACGGTCGTTTTACCGATACCGGCTTTTGTCGGCGTGATGGCGGTGACCAGGATCAGGTTGTGGCGTTTGATCTGCTCCTCGTCGATCAGGTGAAGGGGGATCTTGGCCATGTAGCGACCATAATTCTGGACCTCGTAACGAGGTATTCCTATTTTCTCGGCAACCTCCTTGATTTTCAGCAAGCTGGTTTCCCTAGCGATTTCGATATCTGATTTCATAAGTGTTGATTTGTTGATTCGTATTCCTTACAAATGTAAGCAAAATGAATAAACTTCAAGCTACCGGCGGGGAAGATTCCGTTTTTTCTTAATACCTTAGCCGCCGCATTACATAAGTCCCGGACTGCTCCGGGTATAAACAAATTACTCAAATAAAACGGATTATGATTGAATTACTGAAAAAGGCCGGTTGGCTGGGGGCGTTCGCTTGCGCTTGTGTCTCCTTGAATGCCCAAATCCCGGTCACCAGCGAGGGAAAGCCGGTCTCCAGGATTATCGTGGCGACGGAGAGTGAGCCAAGCCGTCAGGCGGCCCGATTGCTCCAGGATTTCGTGGAGCGGATCAGTGGCGCTTCGCTGCCCATCCTGGATCCGGGCGCGAAAGATCGCCCGAACGATATCATCATTGGCGAATCCACCCGCGAGGCCGGCGAGGATGGCTTCCTGCTCGATACGGCCGGCAAGCGGCTTCGTATCATGACCGGTGGCGACAAGGGCGCGATCTATGGCGTGGTCACTCTGCTTGAGGATTATCTGGGCGTCGCCTATTACGCTTACGAGGCCTATACGCTCGAGCCCAATCCCTCGATCACCATTCCGGAGATCCATCACGCCGAGACGCCCGCTTTCCGCTATCGCCAGACCTTCAGCTATGGCAACGAGGATCCGGTCTATAAGATGTGGTTCCGCCTGGAGGAGCCCGGCGAGACTTTCATCGACAACATGTGGGTGCATACCTTCGATCGCATCCTGCCCTCTACCCGTTTCGGGCAGGAGCATCCGGAATATTATTCCTTCATCAACGGCGAGCACCGGCCGGGCAATCACAGCCAATGGTGCCTGACCAATCCTGACCTGTTCGATGCCGTGGTGACCCAATTGGACTCGATCTTCAAGGCCAATCCCGATATGCGGATGATCTCCGTGAGCCAAAACGACGGCAATCACACCAACTGCTCTTGCGAGGCCTGTCGTGCGGTCGACGAGTATGAGGGCGCGCCCTCCGGCAATATCATCCGCTTCCTCAACAAGCTCGCCGAGCGTTTCCCGGACAAGGAGTTCTCCACGTTGGCTTATCTCTACTCGATGCGGCCGCCCAAGCATACCAAGCCCTTGCCAAACGTCAATATCATGTTGTGCGATATCGATTGCAAGCGTGAGGTGCCTCTGACCGACAACGCCTCGGGGCAGGAGTTCGTGAAAGCCCTGAAAGGCTGGTCCGAGATCTCGGATAACATCTTCGTCTGGGATTATGGGATCAATTTCGACAACATCGTCTCGCCGTTCCCCAATTTCCATATCCTGCAAAAGAACATCCAATTGTTCAAGGAGCACCACGCGACCATGCACTTCTCGCAGGTCAACGGCATCAAGGGTGGCGATTTCTCGGAGATGCGGGCTTATATGATCGGGAAATTGATGTGGGATCCTTATCAGGATACCGATTCCCTGATGTGGAGTTTCATGAAGGGCTATTACGGTGCCGCCGCGCCCTATCTTTACCAATACCAGAAGATCATGCAAGGCGCCTTGCTGGCGAGCCATCAGCCCTTATGGATTTACGACTCGCCGATCTCGCATAAGGATGGAATGCTCTGTCCGCAATTGATGAAGACCTATAACGAGTTGTTCGACAAGGCCGAGCGGGCCGTGGCGGACGATCCGCTCTATCTCGACCGGGTTCGCCTGTCGCGTATCTCCCTGATGTACGCCGAACTGGAGATCGCCAGGACCTCCAACGACCAGGATAAGGCCGCGATCCGGCAGAAACTGGAGCGGTTCCACGAGTGGACCACCCGCTATGGCGTGAAGACGCTCAACGAGCGCGATAACCCGCCCGAGGAGTATTACGCGCTTTACAAAGAACGTTTCTTGCCCCAATCGGAGCCCAACAAGGCCGCGGGGGCGAAGGTGACCTGGATCGCCCCGCCTGACGATAAGTATAAGTCGCTGGGCGAGACAGCCCTAACCGACGACCTGTACGGCGGTACCACCTACGTGGAGAGCTGGGTCGGCTGGAACGGGGTCGATGGCGCCTTTATCCTCGACTTGGGCGAGGAGAAGACATTCACCTCCATCGAGTCGGATTTCCTGCACCAGCTGGGCGGTTGGGTCCTTTTGCCTAAAGGGGGCAAGTACTCTGTCTCGTCGGACAACGTGAACTACACCGCTTTCGGCTCTTTCGAGTTTCCGGAGGACCGGGATCCGAAGATCAAGTTCGTGAAGGGGAAAGCCAGTGTTGACCAACCGGTCAAGGCCCGCTACATCAAGGTCGAGATCGAGGCGTTGGGCATGTGCCCCAGCTGGCATTATGGCGTCGGCTATCCCGCCTGGTTCTTCATGGACGAGGTGCTGGTGCGATAAAGAGCGGCTGTGACAGGGTTATTTTAGCCTTGTTCTCCCGATCACGGTTCCCCCGATAAAGGCGAGGGCGACCGCCCAGATGGGCCATCCCATCCGGCGGTCGCCCTTCTCTTTGGTGCTCTCCCGCAAGGCGGCGGTGTGGCGAAGCTGTCCCTCGTATTCCAGCACGAGCCGCCGCAGGCTGTCGCAAGTGGCGGCTACGTAGAGCGTGTCGTGCCGCAGGCGGACGCGGGCGGTGGCCTGTCCCTGATGGTCGGCGAGGCCCGTGGCGGGCAGCGAGCGCAGCGTCGCGACGGGGATCGCCAGCTCTACCCGGCTCTCGGGGACCGTTGTTGTCGACAGCCGCCAGCGGCTCTCCACCTGCAGGCTGTCTGTCGAGGCGACTTGGCGGGCCGTCTCGTGGCTCGCCGAGCAGGCGGTGAGGGCGCAGGCGGCCATCATCGCCAACAGTGACTTGTCCCAACGCGTCATCGGTAAAGGATTTGGCCCCGGCATCGGCCGGCGCGGTGGGAGAGGTGCAGGAAATTCCGGCGGCGATAGACGATCGCCTGGTCGAACGGAAGGCCGCTCGCCCGCAGGACGGCCAAGAGCCGCTCCGGCCCCGCGAGGCAATAGCAGTCGGCCGCCTCGCCCAGCGTGTGCTGGCTGTCGGGCACGCCGCCGACAAGGCTGTTCACCTCCGGCGAGCGGTAGCCGCTCAGGATGGCGATCGGTTCGCCCAGCCGCTCGCGCAGCGGGTCGAGCAGCCGCTCCACCAGTTGGGCGAGGTTGTCGCGTTCCGTCGCGCCGGGCCTGTTCGAGAGGCCGTTCTCGACCGCCGTGCGGCTGTATGTCAGTTCGTCAAACGTAAAATATTTCATGTCTGTTCAGTCTCTTTTCCGGTATTTGTAATCGACGCCGAAAAGCGCGCCCGCGAAGGTGCTCACCTCGCCAAAGGCGATCAGCACGGAGTTGTGGATCTCGCCCTCTGGCGGTATCCAGAAGCCCATGAAGAGCAGGGTGAGTCCCGCCAGGCAGAGCGTCACGGCGGTTATCAGTTGTATTTTCATCTCATTAAGAAAGAGGGGGAAGTATCAGGGTTCCCCCAGGTATTCCAGGATCAGCGCCACCTGCCGGGGCGTGAGGAGCCGTTGCCCTTTTTTCAGCCCCGTTTGAACGAGCGCTTCCGTCAGATTGTTGTTCCGGTTGATCCACCGCCGCAGTTGCGTGGTGGCGGCCCGTGGCGAGCTGGCGGGGAAGTAAAGCCCCGCCAGCTCCTTCATGCTGTAACTGCTCATGTGCCACGCTCCCTTGTTTAGACACCACCGGGCGTTCCGCCATTCTCCTCATCGTCGGTTCCGGTCGCTGTCGTCTCGTCGGCGAACGACGCGAAGTTGGTCGTCTTCAACGTTTTCTTCAGCGACGCTCCGGGCGTGAAGATCACCCTGGCCCCGACGATCATGGAGCGGTCGAAGCCCTCCATGTCGTTCGCGCCTTCGCTCGAGAGGCTCAGGCGGAAGTTCCCGAACTCGCCGAGCTGCACGATGCGCCCGGCCTGCAACTCCATGTCGAGCACGAAGTTGAGGTTGTCGAGTACCGCCTTGACGTCGGCGCTCGAGACCGTGCTTCGCGCGCCGATCATCTTGCAAAGGGTGTCCATGTCCGTGTAGCCGTTGTACTTCGGGATGGCGTACACCTTGGTCGGCTGTTCCGCCGCGTCCCTGCCCAGATTTTTTTTCTCAACCAGTTTGTAACCTTGTGCCATTGCGCTAGAAATTTAGATTGTCCGTGAATACGTCGCGAATATAGCCCCTACCGAATGGGGCGTTGTTGACCAACGTGTCATAAGACGAGCGTTTGTTGACCATTGGCGATCAACCGGTCGAAATAGCGTGCCAGCAACCATTCCATCGCCTGCCGCTTCACTTGGAAATCGAAGCCCGCCGGTGGCCGTCGCGCCGCTTGCCCGCCGTGGTTCGCGAAGCGGGCCATCGCCGCCCGCTTCTCCTCGGGCGTGTCGGCGATCAGCCCCCGTTCCTGCAGCAGGCCGTAGAGGTGGACGGGCAGGAGGCGTTCGAAGTTGCGCCGCTCGCGGTAGGTGGCGAAGGCCTTTTGCAGGAGGCGGTCCTCGCAAGCCCGCTTGTGGCCCGGCGTGGTGGCGGGCAGGGCCGCCCGGGCCGTCTCGCGCCGCGTCACCAGGCGGTAACGGGCCTCCGAGGTCTTGTAGATCCGCAGCCATCGGTGGAACGTCCGGAGGTTCAGCCCCGCGAAATCGCCATATTGGCCCCGCGCCCCCAGCTCGAAGCAAAGCTCCACCTCCTCGACGGAGAGGAAGGCGTACGACTCCAGCAGGTCGGTCGCCAGCTTGGCGGTGAGCAACGTGATGTCCGAGATCGCCGGAAGCTGGAACCCGACGAGGATGTAAGTCCCTGAGAGGATGCCCGACAGCCGGTCGATCAGCGCCTCACGGGGCAGGTCGGCGATTCTCATTCCCCGGGCCGCCCGCTCCAGACGGTCGTCAATTCCTTCATACATAACCCAATAGCTTTTTTACGTTCTCGCTGACCTGCTGGCTCACCGCCATCGCCTGTTCCACCTTCGAGGGGCGGTTGATCCTTTGGCCGAAGCCGCCTCTCTCGTGGTGTGGCTCCTGTGAGCCGGGTGCCGTGTCGATCTCGTCGGCTGGCCGGAAACCGACACACCGCCACCAGTTCGTGAAACGGCGGGCGAAAATCTCCACCGAGCGGATCTTGGCCGCCTCGCCCTGCGAGATCAGGTGCGAGATGAAGGCCTCGAACACCGCCGGAATCCGTCGCCGCGCCTCGCTACCCAGCCCACTGACTCGCTCCATCGACCGGAGCCATGCCGGATCGGCAAGCAATTCCCGACCGAAAGCATCCAGTTCCGTGGTGGGATCGGGTAGGGGATCGACGACGAGGACCGCCTCTGCCACCTCTTCGTCGGCATGACTGGTCGCTTCACCAAAATTCTCAAAACAGGCATCACCCGTTGCGGATGCCGCCGCGCCAACGGCGTTACTCTTTGCAGCTGCTTCAGCAGCTATATTTCTTTCTATTTTATTTCCTTTTATTTTATTTATATTATAGGGCGAATTATTTGTTTCGCCTTTTGAGTCGCGTTTTTCATCAATTTGTTTTTCCCGTTTCGTGTACTTACGTTTTTGTTTTTGTTCAATAATAAGATAATCAGCATTTTGAGTTTCATCCAGCTTGCATTTCCGGACATAATCGAGATACACTTCCTGCGCGGTTTTTGACGTGAGTATGCCATGTTTCGCGTAGCTTTCCGCGTCGAAGAAACCGGTCTCGAGCAATCCTTGCACCACCTGGCCGACGAACTGCCCGTTTCTCACGCCAAGCTTGCGCGCCATGATCCGGCATTTGTCATCGTCCCAACGGATATAGTACCCGTTCGCGTAAATATCGCACAACAAACGGATCACGATCGACACGCCACGCAACCCGAATTTGGCCATGATAAACTCTATCTTGTCGTTCTCGAAAAATCGGACATCCAAGGGGAAATAACACATTCTGTTCATTTGTACAGACATTTTGATCTTGATTTTTTTAGTGAATAAATTGATAAGTTAATGGGGGCTGGAGCCCCCGAACCCGTTCAGTTGGCCTCTCGCCGGGCGACCCGGATGATGAGCCTGAGCGTCTTGAGCGAGAGCAGCTCGTCGGGCGTGACGCGGATCAGGAGCCAGCCCGCCGCCGCGGCCTCGTTATACTTCAGCATATCCCGCACGAAACCGTCGGGGCGTATGTGGCGGCCACCGTTGTGCACGCCGCCTTCCACCTCGATCGCCAGCCGGCAAGCCGGGATGGCGAAGTCGAACGCCCAGTCGCGGGCCGGATGGAAGCGGTATTCCGCCTCCACCCGAAGGCCGGTGTACTTGCGCACCAGCCGCTCAAAGATTGAGTAACTCTTCCGCATCGGCTAACGATTCTATAGCGTCAATCTCATGCTTATACATATCGACGAGGCAGGAACCGGCCCGGTTGTCGAACACGATCCATTCGCCGACCATCGGCTCGAAGTAGTAGCCGAACTCATTGCGGCGGTTGCTGGGCAACTCGTAACGCCGCGCGCCGCTCTCGCCAATGATCAGGTTCATCAGGCAGGCTTCCGCCTCGGCGCCCAGCAGGCAGCCCTCGAGCGAGCGGTAATTGATGTAAGGCCTACGCATGATCCACCTCCTCGCCCAGTTCCAGCAGGTCCTCGTCGGTGATGGCGATCGCCTCGTCCGACTCGAACCCTTTCCCGTCGTTGATGTATAAGGAGACCTCGTGCTCGCACGCGTCCATCGCCTCCAGCAGCTGTTGGACGGCCGCGTAGTCGTCGCGCCCCAGGTAGAGCCGTGCCGCCAGGCTCGCGATCCCCTTGTCGCGCTCGTCGGTCGCCCCCAGCCGGCAGTAGATCGTTATCAACCGCGCGTCGCCCACGTTTTGCTTGTAGTAACCGATGACACGGAAATTGAGCATATCCGGCAGGCCCAGCAGCCGGAGCACGTGCGGCGCCAGCCCTTGCATCGCTTCCGACAGGTCGGGATGGATGCCCCGCTCGTTCTTGTAGGTGATCTCCGCGTTGTCGTCTTGATTTTGGTCGTATTCCTCAAAACGGGCCTTTAAATGGCCATCTTTCAAGGAGATGATCTTAAAATCCCTGATTTTTGTCATTTTTTTCCAGTTTTATTTTGGTTTTTAAAAAATAAATGATATCTTTGTCTCATTAATCATAATATTATTCAAGTTTCGCAAGTAGCCCTATGCCGTCTTTTTCACTCCGCATAAATCTT
>CHCFR05602__coassemble_459_pt1 | contig 23668 bp, 23 predicted proteins | sample CHCFR05602__metabat2_low_PE_046 | metagenome-assembled genome bin CHCFR05602 | reverse complement strand
TCGGAAAACGAAAGTAGGAAGAAAACTACTTCGTTTTCCTCCTACTCGATTTCCGCTTATGCCTATGGGCGAGAGGTAACGAGACCGATCCTGTTGCCAGTACCGTGCGGTCGGTACTCCAGTACTTCTCGGAAAGTACTGGAGTACTTTCAGCATCGGACTGCAGTACTTTCCGCATGGTACTGGCAACGCCTTCGGAGTCGTTTCATGTTTTTTGCTTGAAAATTTGCGAGATTCGGGAATATGTCGTAATATTGCACCCGATTTCGGGGATTGTCCGAAAAGGTCCTATAGCTCAGTTGGTCAGAGCACCTGACTCATAATCAGGGAGTCCTTGGTTCAAGCCCAAGTGGGACCACACCTTTAGTTGAGGAGAGCCGTACCGCCAGGTGCTGTTCTCCTTTGTCATTTTATATCGGTATAAACGCCTTAAAATTCGTATATTCAGAGTAAAAACCCACCTCTATTGCGAAAATTCTTTGAAAGTTTTTGTCTATATTCGCGATTATTACATATTTATATTTCACGATCTAAAAATGAGCGAGACATTTGAAATGGTGGCCAAGACCCTGTTCGGGCTGGAGGATGTTTTGGCTGGCGAATTATTAGCCTTAGGCGCCAACGATTTGCAAATAGGGCGGCGTATGGTTTCTTTTACGGGTGATAAGGAGTTGTTGTATAAGGCGAATTTTTGTTGTCGCACGGCCTTGCGTATATTGAAACCGATTTATCATTTTAAGGCGAAAGACGCGGACACGGTCTATAAGGAGGTCAAGAAGGTGGAATGGGAGAAATATCTCTCGCTTGAGAAAACCTTCGCGATCGATTCTGTCATCTATTCGGAGGATTTTAACCATTCCAAATTTGTCGCTTACCGGACAAAAGACGCCATCGTCGATTATTTCTATGAGAAGGTCGGTAAACGACCATCTGTCCGGATCAATAATCCAGATCTGTATATCAATATCCATATTTCACATAATGATTGTACGCTGTCGATCGATAGCTCCGGCGAGTCGTTGCATAAGCGCGGTTATCGGGTAGCCCAGACGGAGGCGCCCCTGAATGAGGTGCTGGCCGCAGGTATGATCCTGAAGACAGGCTGGAAAGGCGAGTCGAATTTCGTGGATCCCATGTGTGGTTCGGGTACCTTGTTGATCGAGGCGGCGATGATCGCCCTCAATATCGCTCCGGGCGTTTACCGCAAGGAGTTCGCTTTCCAGAAATGGATCGATTACGACCAGGAGCTGTTCGACCGTATCTATAACGACGATAGCCAGGAGAAGGAGTTCGAGTATAAGTGCTACGGTTCTGATATCTCGCAGGCGGCGATCGACATCGCCGCGGAGAATGTACGGGGTGCCGGTCTGGTGAAGTACATCAATTTGTCGGTAAAGCCCTTCCAGCAAATCTCGGAGGCGCCACAACCCGGTATCCTGGTGACGAATCCCCCTTATGGCGAGCGGATCTCGTCTCGCGATTTGTTGGGACTCTACTCAATGATCGGTGAGCGGCTTAAGCATGTTTTCATGGGTTACAAGGCTTGGATCATCAGCTATAAGGATGAGTGCTTCGATAAGATCGGCTTGCGTCCGAGCGAGCGGATCAAGTTGATGAACGGCTCACTGGATTGCGAGTACCGTTGTTACGAGATGTTTGAGGGAACGAACAAGGAATACAAGAAGGCTTTGAATGAGAATGGTGGAGAAAGGCCTGCCCGTCGTGATGACCGTCCCCGTGAGCATCGTCCGGGACGTGGCGATTGGGATCGCAAGAATGAGTCGTCATCTCGTAAGCGTTTTGACGATAAGGGCGACCGTAAGGGTTCGTTCCGGTCGAAAGGCGATCGTCCGGCGAAGATGCGTTACCGCGACGATGATGAGTTCCCGAAAGATCGTTTCAAGCGCGACTCCAAGCGTGATTTCAAGCGCGATGGCAAGTCGTCGTCTGGTAAGAAACCGTTTAACAGGAAGAGGGGAGATCGCTATGATGATTAAGCGATCCTGGTTGTTCCTGTTGTCTGTTATCTTATTACCCGTGATTATGGAGGCACAAGAGAAGGCCTTGACCTTGTCCGACTTGATACCTGGTGGTAAGACCTATAACCGTTTCGTCCCTCGCGACCTGAAGCAGTTGTCTTGGTGTGGGGATGAGTATTTTTATGTGAGGGGAGACTCGGTGATCGGTGGTGAGCCGGGGAAAAAGAGCCGGTTGCTTTTCGCGTTGGCTGATTTGAACCAGGCCCTGACCGCTGCGGGCTTGAAGGAGGCCGCGTCGTTGCCCTCTTTCTCCGTGCCGTATGAGGATCGTCCGGTATTGGCTTTTGTCCGTAATAAGCGCCGGTTGCATTTTGATTTCCGGAAACGGGAGATTATCGCCAACTATCCGTGGAATAGGGGAAGCAACCACGATTTTTGCGCCGCTACGGGACGTGTGGCCTTTACGGAGGCGAACAACCTGTTCATCCTTTCTCCCGATGGAACGGTCGTTCCTGTTACACGTGAAACAAATGAGGGGATCGTCTGTGGACAGGCGGTTCATCAGCGGGAGTTCGGGATCAGCAAAGGCACCTTCTGGTCGCCTGACGGATCTGCCCTGGCCTTTTATCGGATGGACGAGAGCATGGTGACTCCCTATCCGCTGGTGAATATCGATGCCCGTTGCGCGACAGCCGAGCCGTTCCGTTATCCGATGGCAGGTATGAAAAGCCATGAGGTGACGGTCGGAGTCTATAATGTGGAGACGGCGACGACCGTTTGGCTCAAGACGGGGCTGCCTAAGGAGAAATACCTGACGAATATCGCTTGGAGCCCCAATGGGAAAAGCCTTTATGTCGCGGAGTTGAACCGTGAGCAGAATGAGATGCGCTTGGTGCGCTATTCCGCCTTGACTGGCGAGAAGGAGGCCGAGCTTTTCAGCGAGACCGACCTGCGTTATGTCGAGCCGCAACACCCTGTCCAGTTCTTGCCGAATGATACGACCCGTTTTATCTGGCAGAGCGAGCGGGATGGTTTTAATCATCTCTATCTTTACGATACGAATGGTCGTTTGGTCCGTCAGCTGACGGGGGGTGAATGGGTCGTGACTGATGTGTTGGGTTTTGATAAGGATGGGAAACGGGTGATTTTTGAGGCGACAGCGCCCCATCCGGTCTCCGCCTCGATGCGAGGCGACGCTTTAAGGCGTTATGTCTGGTCGGTGGATCTGGAGTCGGATAGGCTGATGGATTGCTTGAGTTGGAAAGCTGGCGTTCATCATTGGAAACTGAGCTCTTCCGGCGCTTATGCGATTGACAAATGGAGCTCGCCAACGGTTCCGAGGGAGATCGACCTGGTGCGTGTGAAAGACGCGAAGGTGGTCGAGACCCTGTTGACAGCTCCGGATCCCTATAAGAACTATCGTATGCCGAAGATTGAGGTGGGTAAGATCCTGGCGGCGGACGGTAAGACGCCGTTGAATTACCGGTTGGTATTACCGCCCGATTTGGATCCATCCAAGAAATACCCGACGGTCGTTTACGTCTATGGTGGGCCTCATGCCCAGTTGGTGACGGGCGATTGGTTGAACGGCACTCGTGGCTGGGATATCTATATGGCCTTGCGTGGTTATGTGATCTTTACGGTAGATAACCGCGGGTCGGCCAACCGTGGGCACGCTTTCGAGAGCATTATCCATCGCAATCTGGGACAGAATGAGATGGCGGACCAGATGAAAGGAGTGGAGTTCCTGAAATCCCTGCCTTATGTGGACGCCGACCGGATTGGCGTGCATGGCTGGAGTTTCGGTGGTTTCATGACGACCAACCTGATGCTGACCTATCCCGACGTGTTCAAGGTGGGCGTGGCCGGAGGTCCGGTGATCGACTGGTCGAACTACGAGATCATGTATGGCGAGCGTTATATGGACCGTCCGCAGGATAATCCGGAAGGTTATAAGCGGGCGAACCTGAAGCTGAAGGCCGGCAACCTGAAGGGACATCTCCTGCTGATTCATGGCGACGTGGATCCGGTTGTGGTCTGGCAGCACAGCCTGGGCTTCCTGAAGGCCTGCGTCGACGCGAACACCTATCCGGACTATTTTGTCTATCCCCGCCACCAGCACAACGTGATCGGGAAAGACCGTCCGCACCTGCATGAGAAGATTACGAGATATTTTGACGATTATTTGAAATGACATTAAGATAATAAAGCTATGAATATTCTACTATTAGGTTCAGGCGGCCGTGAGCACGCGATCGCTTGGAAAATCGCTCAAAGTCCGAAGGTGGATAAGTTGTTTATCGCTCCGGGAAACGCCGGAACCGCCTTTGTGGGAACAAACGTAGCGATCAAGGCCGATGATTTCGCCGCGATCAAGACGTTCGCGATCGAGAACGCGATCGACATGGTGGTCGTCGGCCCGGAGGATCCGTTGGTGAAGGGGGTTTATGATTTCTTCAAGAACGACGAGGCGTTGAGCCACATCCCGGTGATCGGTCCCAGCAAGTCGGGTGCCCGCCTGGAGGGAAGCAAGGATTTCGCCAAGGCGTTCATGATGCGCCACCAGATCCCGACGGCCCGTTATAAGAGCATCTCGGCCGAGAACCTGGAGGAGGGTTATCGCTTCCTCGAGTCGTTGGAGGCGCCGTATGTCCTGAAGGCTGATGGTCTGGCCGCCGGTAAGGGCGTGTTGATCATCGACAGCCTCGAGGAGGCGAAGCGCGAGCTGGGCGAGATGTTGTCCGGTATGTTCGGCGACGCGAGCAAGACGGTGGTGATCGAGGAGTTCCTCGACGGTATCGAGTGCTCGGTGTTCGTGCTGACGGATGGTAACGATTATAAGGTGCTTCCGGTCGCTAAGGATTACAAGCGGATCGGCGAGGGCAATACCGGCTTGAATACTGGCGGTATGGGCGCTGTTTCGCCTGTTCCGTTCGCGGATGAGACCTTCATGGCGAAGGTCGACGAGCGCATTATCCGCCCGACGATCGAGGGCTTGCGTGCCGAGGGCATCGACTATAAGGGATTCATCTTCCTGGGTTTGATCAACGTGAAGGGCGAGCCCCTGGTGATCGAGTACAACTGCCGTATGGGCGATCCGGAGACGGAGGTGGTGATGTTGCGCATCCAGAGCGACCTGGTGGACCTCTTGGAGGGTGTCGCCGCCGGCGATCTGGCGAAACGTGAGTTGGCGCACGACCCACGGGCTGCCGTGACGGTCATGCTCGTCAGCGGTGGTTATCCCGAGGCTTACGAGAAGGGCAAGACGATCAGCGGACTGGAGTTGATCTCTGACGAGAATATCCTTTTCCATGCCGGAACGAAGGCGGAGAACGGACAGATCCTGACCAACGGTGGCCGTGTGATCGCCGTCAGCTCTTATGGCAAGGACAAGGAGGAGGCTTTGGCCCGCTCGTTCGAGGGCGCTCGGAAGATCGATTTCGACAAGAAATATTTCCGTCGTGATATCGGCTTTGATTTATAAATAAAGGGAAGAGAAAAGGCGTGTCCGGAATGCTGGAGCTATTCCGGCCGCCTTTCTCGTTTAGTTTGGCGTGAAATGGTTTAGGTTATGAGAGGATCGGCTTTTTATGATCGGAAATATCTGGCGACGACAAACGCGGTCTACGCCTACCTGTTGGCCTTGTGTTTCTTCTGTTGGATCGCCGGTTATGTCAAGTCGCTCGGCTATCCGCTGTATGGCGAGGTGACCGCCTCACCCTTGTGGAACTGGATTTGCCAGACCCTGCCGGACGTGACGACGACCTATCTGGTCGGGATCGTCCTGATGTTCGGGGGCGCCTTCTTCGTGCACCGCGCCAACTACGTGATGGTGCTGATCCGCGAGAAAACCCTGTTGCCTTTCCTCTATTACGCGTTCTTCACGAGCACGAATCCCGATTTCTTTCCTTTCCGCTCCGCGTCGATCGCCGTCTTCTGCCTTATCCTGGCGCTCTATTTCCTGTTTGGTTCCTATCACGACGAGAACGCCTCCTCGCGGGTGTTCAACTCGGCCCTGATGATCGGCCTGGGCAGCCTACTGTGGATTCATATCCTCTGGTTCCTGCCCCTGTTCTGGATCGGGATGTATAATTTCAGGTGCCTGTCGCCACGGACATTCCTGGCCTCGTTGCTGGGCGTGTCGGCGGTCTATTGGATCGTCTTGGGCTGGTCGGTCTGGCGGGCGGACTACTCGATGTTTACGGTGCCCTTCTCGAGCCTGGTCGCCATCCACCCGCTGAGGTTGATCGGCGTGCGGTGGGTCGATTGGTTGAGTATCGCCGTGGTGATCGCCCTGACCGTCGTCTCGTCGGTCAACATCATGACCCACGAGAACGAGGACAGCCTGCGCTCGCGCCAGTTCCTCGCCTTCCTGATGGTGATGGCGATCTGGGCTTTCGCCCTCTTTTTCTTCTATGAGCAGTCGTCGGAGGAGTTTCTCGAGATGGCCTGCGTGCCGACCTCGATCCTCGTCGCCCATTTCTTCACGGTTGTCCGGGGGAAATATGTCCTGGCGCTTTTCCATGCCTCGACGGCGCTCCTCTTCGCTTTATTAATATTGAGAATATGGAATTTCTTATAGAATATGGTTATATCGGGGTCTTCATCGCCTCTTTCCTGGCGGCGACGATCCTGCCTTTCAGCAGCGAGGTGGTGCTGACGGGCGTCTTGCTGGCCGGGGCCGCCTACGCGCCCTGCATGCTGTCGGCCACGTTGGGTAATTTCCTTGGCGGCATGAGCTGCTATTGGCTCGGCATGCTGGGCAAGACGGCGTGGATAGAGAAGTACCTGAAGCTCGACCCCGACAAGCTGCGCCGCGTGCAAGAGTGGATCAAGGGCAAGGGCTCGTGGATGGGCTTCTTCGTCTTCCTGCCCGGCGTGGGCGATTTCATCGCCGTGGCCCTCGGTTTCCTCCGGGCCAACATCTGGATCGTGGCCATCTCCATGTTCCTGGGCAAGGCGATTCGCTATTGGGTCTGGATGGAGTTCGTCTATAAGGTGAAAGACCTGATCTGAGCCCTATTTCACGGACGAATAGTGGATATGGACCAGCTTCCACGATCCATCGGTCGGGCTTTTCTTGAAAATCTGGGTCTCGAGCCCCTGGGTGTGATGAGGCTTACCGTCGGCGCGCGTGGCGTCGAACGTCCAATAGAATTCCGACCAGGCGCTGTTGCCGTTGACGGTGATCTTGACGCTTTTCTTGCGCAATTCCCTTTGGGTGAACCGCGTCCCGAAGAGGCCGACGACCAAACTGTCGCGGATCGCCTCGTAGGAGGTGTAATGCCCGGAGGGCGCGATGAAAGAGACCTCCTCACCGTGCGCCCAGATCTGCCCGCATAACGCCGTGTCGCAGGTGTTGATGACGCTGACATATTGTTCGATGACCTTTTCGACCGCTTGCCGGTCCGCCTCCGGATCCGGCGTGCCGGGATTTCCCTTCGCTTGCCCCGCGGCCGTCAGGGCCGGAAGAAGCATTAATGTGAATAAGATGTTCCTCATAACCTCAATTTTTATGTTTGTCAATAAGTTCTTTTGTCTGCCGACAATCGCGAATTTCGCCCGGATTTTGTTGCCGCGCAAGAGGGCACCTAAGAATCACGAAGTTACCCGGATGAAACCATTGTTGGCGCAAAGGGGAATACGAGGGGAAAAAAATCTTGAAATTATTTTTGTTGCGAGATAAAATAGGGTTGATTACTTTTGTAGTGTAAGAATCTATTATGTTGTTTGCCATGAATCGAAATGAATTGATAAGCGAGTTCGCCCCGGATTGCCCGATCCGGAATATCCTTTCCCGCATCTGCGACAAATGGTCGTTGCTGGTCCTTTACACCCTGCAACAGACGCCCGTCATGCGTTTCAACGAGTTGCGGAGGAGCATTCCCGACATCTCGCAGAAGATGCTGACAACCACCTTGCGGACGCTCGAGGAGGATGGCTTCGTCCGGCGGAAGGTCTATGCCGAGGTGCCGCCGAGAGTCGAGTACTCGCTGACCGACCGGGCGTTGTCCCTCTTGCCCTATATCGATAGCCTTATCGCCTGGGCGAAAGAGAATATGGAGGAGATCATCAAGGAACGGAGGAGAAGGAGATAATTGGCACATACGGATTAGAAAATAGCTATATTCTACTCGGCGTAGGGGTATGCGGACCAGAAAATAGCTATATTCTACTCGGCGTAGGGGTACGCGGACCAGAAAATAGCTATATTCTGCTTGGCGTAGGGGTACGCGGACCAGAAAATAGCTATATTCTGCTTGGCGTAGGGGTACGCGGACCAGAAAATAGCTATATTCTGCTCGGCGTAGGGGTACGCGGGCTAGAAAATAGCTATTTTCCTAATATTTTTCCTTTTTTGAAATAAAAAAATGGTTACCTTGTAAACCGAAACGGGATGGCGCCAGCTGCCCCGCTTTCGATCGAGAGTTTTTAAATCATTATTTAATTTTAATCCATGTATTATGGCAACACAAATTAGAAGCTGTCCTTTAAGCCGGTTGACAATCGGATCGGCGAGTGATTTCCACACTAACGTATTGGCCGCAATTACCGCGACGACGCCCACGGTTTTGCATATTGAGACTTTAGAGCCAAACTATAAGCAATTGGTCGAGCAGTTGGCCTCTGTCGTGAATCGTCAACGCTCATATGTTTCCACGAAAAAGCTTGATGAGCTAGACAATCTTCGAGATAATGGCACTGGTTATGTTTTTAATGTATTAGATGCGAACAAAACCTGTCTGATAGCCGCAAAAGTCGATGCTTCCAATCGGCTCTTGCCACAAATTTCAAGTTATCGGAAAATCCGGAGTCACGAATACTCGAAGCAGAGCGCCGAGTTGCGCGGGATGCTGGCCGTCCTCGAGGCGGCGGAGAACGCGGCCGACGTGGAGACCTTGAGCATCGGGCCCGACATTGAGGCGCTTCGCGAGGTAGCCGACGAGTTCGAGGTGGCGTTCAAGGCCAAGGCGGCCGAGGCATCGGCACATGCCGACCAGGGCGATCTCGACTCGAAGGCGCTGGCCAGCGACGCGGCGAAGGCTTACGAGAACATCGTGCAGATTGTCAACGCCTACGCGATCGTGCAGCCGACCGACGATCTGTTGGGCTTCATCAACGAGGTGAATGGCTTTGTCGAGGTCTATGCCCAGATCGCTAACGGCTCCACCTCGGGTGGCACGTCGCCCGAGCCTGCGCCCGGCGAGGACACCGGCGGCGAGGATACCGGCGGCGACGGCAGTGACGATGGCGGAACGCCCGGCGAAATTTAATCCTGTTTGGGGCGTGTGTTCGGAAGGGATACGCGCCCTTCTTGTGTCGTGCCGGCTCAGCGGCGACGGATCGCCCGCCAGTCGTCGCCGTTGGGCAGGAAGGCCTTCAGGGGCACCTGGTTCTTGCGGATAAAGACCAGCAGGGAATAGGCGAGCATCGCGCAAAAGGCGACGCTGGTGCTGAGGGCCGAGCCGAGCGTGCCGAGGCGGGGGATAAGCCAATAGCCGCTGAGGGCGAGCGTCGCCAGGCCGACGCACGAGCTGAAGGTGCTGTAGCGCACCTGCCCGCTGCCGATGAAGTAATGGCTCACGACGCTGTTGCAGCCCAGGGCGATGATACCGGCCGCGAGGCCCCAGATGATATGACGGATCCCCTCGAACTCGCGGCTGAAGAGGATCTCGGTGAAGATCCATTCCGGAATAAGGGCGATGACGCCGACCGCCAGCGTGAGGGCGAGGGCAGTGAGCTTCAGCAGCCGGATGGTGATCGCGGCCTGCCGCTCCTTGCTCGGCTCCTTGGCTACCTCCTCATATTCAATAAAGCTGACGCTTCGGCTGATGTGCCAGACGCTCTCCGAGATGCGGGTGCCCGCGTCGAGCAAGCCCACGCTGCCCAGTCCCCCGAATCGCTGGATCAGGAAATAGTTGAGGCGGGTGGTGAAGGTCTCCGCCAGGTTGTCGGCCCCGGCCCAGAGGCCATAGGCGAACATCTCGCGCAGCAGTCGGGGCAGGCGAATGGCGGGGCAAGCCTTTCGCTCATGGATGACCAGCGGGATGAGGCGGTAGAAACTGTAGAGGCAGGCGATGCCGTTGGCCACGTAGAGTCCCGCTATGTAGGACCCGACCGTTGGCCGATGAGCCACGAAATAGAGGTAGACGAGGACGAAGAAGAGCAATCCCCCTTGCAGCGCCTGCGTCAGGTTGAAGGCCTTGATCCGCTCCTTGCCCAGCAGGAAACGGGCATTGGCGTTGGCCAGGGTGGTCAGGATCGCCAGCCCGTAGATCTCTTTCCAGTAGGCCGTGGGCAACAGGGTCGTGACGAGCATGAAGCCGCACGCCAGTCCGCTGCCCGCGAGGGTCCACACGTAGGCGGGGACGATAATCCGCCGCAGGGAGTAACGGTTCATGAAATAGATGAGGGTATTGCCGCACAGGATGCCGTTGAAGATGACGGCGATGTTGACCGAGGCGACCAGCACGCCCACCAGCCCGACACCCTCGATCCCCAGCTCCTTGGCGTTGATGAAGATGAGCGCCAGGTTGAGGATCGCGACCAGGTAGCGGGTACCGATGGTGGTGAGGATCTTGCGCAGCATAGGCTAGAGCGCGAGGCCGTCGAGCAGACGGACGTAAGTGGTGATCGCGTCCCGGATCTCGGGGCCGTAGATGTACTCGTCCGCCGAGTGCGAGCGGGCAGAGTCGCCCGGGCCGATCTTGACGGAAGGGAAGCGCATGAGCGCCTGGTCGCTGAGCGTCGGCGAGCCGAAGGGCTCCTTGCCCAGCATGAGGCACCGTTGCACGAAAGGATGCTCCGGCTCGGTCCGCGAGGAGTTGAGGCGGAAACTCCGGGCCTTGATCTCGCAACCCACCTGCTCCTTGATCAACTCGAAGAGCCGCTCGTTGCTGTAGAACTCGTTCGAGCGGATGTCGACCGTAAACTCGCAGCGGTCGGGTACGACATTATGTTGCGTGCCGGCCTTGATGATCGTGACCGTCATCTTGACCGGGCCCAGTAGGTCGCTCTTCTTCGGGAATTGATACGTACTGAACCAGTTGATCGCCTCGATCGCCTTGTAGATGGCGTTGACGCCCTCCTGGCGGGCGGCGTGTCCCGCCTTGCCGGTAGCGACGCAGTCGAGTACCATCAATCCCTTCTCGGCGATCGCCGGACGCATGCCGGTCGGCTCGCCCACCACGGCGAAGCGGATCGGCGGCAACTCGGGCAGGACGCTCTCAATGCCGTTCTTGCCCGACACTTCCTCCTCGCACGAGGCCAGGAAGATCAGGTTGTAGGGCTGCGGCTTGGCACTGAGGATGGTGAAGGCCTCGTAGAGCGAGACTACGCTGGCGCCGGCGTCGTTGCTGCCCAGGCCGTAGAGTCGCTCATCTTCCGTCTCTTCCGGCAAGAACGGATCCTTCTGCCATCCGGCGGCCGGCCTCACGGTGTCGATATGCGAGTTGAGGAGCAGGGTCGGCTTGGCGAAGTCGAATCCCGGCGCGATAATCCAGAGGTTATTGCCTTTCCGGAAGAGGTGATGGCCGGCGTCGCTCCAGCATTTCTGTAGGTAATCGGCGACCGCCGTCTCCTCGCGACTGAAAGAGGGCCGCGAGATCATTCCTTTCAACAGGTCGATCGCCTCGTAATATTGTTCCATGCTATTTTATGCCAATATATTTAGGACGGTTTGTCTGTCTTTCTCCAACTGAGCCCTCAAGTCGTCGAGGGAGTCGAACCGGATGTTGTCTCGCACGTGGCTGACGAAGGCGATCCGGATGTTTCGGTTGTAGAGGTCGCCCTCGAAATCGAGGATATTGACCTCGACCGATACCTCGTCGCCATTGTCGACGGTCGGGCGGTTGCCGATGTAGAGCATGCCCTTGAAGACCTTCTTCTGCAGATGGACACGTACGGCGTAGACGCCTGTCGCCGGGATGATCTTCGCTGGTTCGTCGATCTGAATATTGGCGGTTGGGAAGCCGATGGTCCGTCCCACCTGATGCCCCTTGACGATATGCCCATTCAGCATGTAAGGATAGGTCAGCAGTCGGGCCGCCTCATTCATGTCGCCTGCCAGGATCCGTTTGCGGATCCACGAGGAGCTGATGGCCTTCCCGTTTTCGAGATAGGAGGGCGCCTGGATAACCTTCATGCCACATTCTTGCCCGTAGCGGACATAATCCTCGAACCCTTCCGTCCGGTTGTGGCCGAAACGGTGGTCGTAGCCGATCAATAAGGTATTGACGTGCAGTCGCCCGGCCAGGATATCATGTATAAAGGTATGGGCGGAGAGCTGTGAGAGTTGCTTGTTGAAATCCATCACGACACAATAATCCACCTCGGTCGTGGCCAGGCGGACGATCTTCTCCTCGAACGAGTTGAGCAGTTGCGGCTGGTAATCGGCCTGCAAGACGGCCCTCGGGTGTTCGGGGAAGGTGATCACCGCGCTCGACAGGCCGTTCTCTTTGGCGATACGGTTCATCTCGCCGATGAGGAAACGGTGTCCGATGTGCACGCCATCGAAGAAACCGATCGTGGCGACCAATGGTTTCCCTTCCAATTTACTCGCGTCTCTTACTACAATCATCTTTTCTCTCTTATTGATTTTATCTGTTGCGCGAAATTACGCTATTATTTCTGAATATCACGTTGGATCGTCTCATTTCCTATCCGTTGGTAGGCGATGCGGGGAGTGCCGTTGGCGATGATGATCGTGCCGCAGCGGACGAATCCCAGCTTCGTGGCGATGTTTTGCATGACGATGTTGTCGTGGTGCGTGTCGACCCGGATGTTGCGGCATTGCCGGAAACACCATTGGAAGCAGGCCTCGGCCACGCCTTTCCGCTTACCCGACGAGGCCATGCGATGAACGGTCGCGTAGGGCTCGTCGTTGAGCCATGCGCCATCATATATCTTTAAATAGGTTGGGTCGATTCCTTCAATGTAACAGAAGGTGGCGACGATCTCGCCCGTCTCGTCCTCGCAGACGAAGCTGTGTCCCTTCTCGATCTCGCTGGCGATCAACTCTTCCGATGGATAACCGTTGATCCATTGGTTACCGTTGCCATGCTCGCTCATGAATTGGCGGGCATGCTCGTAGATACGCATCAGTTGGGGAAGATCCTCATGTTTGGATGGTCTGATATTCATGGTCGATGGAATTTTATGATTTTCCCGCGAAGCTACAAAAATTAATAACGCGTAACTTTGGGGAATGATTCTTTAAACGGATTGCATATGAAAATAGTTGCTGATAACACGGTCCCTTTCCTGAAGGGGATCGCCGAGCCTTTCGCAGAGGTTGTCTATCTCGACTCGAAGGCTTTTACGCCTGAGGCGGTGCGCGACGCCGATGCCTTGATTGTCCGGAGTATAGACAAATGTACGAGAGAATTGCTGGAGGGAAGCCGTGTCCGATTGATCACGACCGCTACCATCGGCTTCGATCATATTGATACCCATTATTGCGAGGAGGCGGGCATCACTTGGCGGAACGCGCCGGGTTGTAACGCCGCCTCGGTTGCCCAATACGTTTTGGTCTCGCTGATCGCCATTGCTTTGCGTCGTGGCGAGTCGTTGGCCGGTAAGACAATCGGTATTGTTGGGGTTGGCCATGTGGGATCGATCGTCGCCCGTTATGCTGAGGCGTGGGGCATGCGTGTCCTGCTCAACGATCCACCACGGGCGGCTGTCGAGGGCGATGGGGCATTTGTCCCGCTCGAGACAATTGAGAAGGAGGCGGATATCGTGACGCTACATGTCCCACTGACCCGTGAGGGACAATACGCGACTTATCATCTGGCGGATGCCGATTTCTTCGGCCGTTTGCGCCGTAAGCCCTGGTTCGTGAATAGTTGCCGCGGGGCGGTGATGGATACCGCCGCTTTGATTCAGGCGAAGCGTGCCGGCCAGGTAGGTGAGCTGGTGATCGACTGTTGGGAGAACGAACCGGCGATTTCGCCGGAGTTGCTGGAATTGACCACAATCGCGACACCACACATCGCCGGTTTCTCGGCCGACGGGAAGGCGAACGGAACCCGAGCTTGCCTGCGGGCGATCAGTGAGTTCTTTAATGTTGAGGTCGAGCGGCTGAAAGAGGTGACACCTTCGGAGCCTGCTGATCCGGTGATCGACCTGAGTGCTTTCGCCGATCATCGTCTGGAGCGGGCCGTCTTGCGGACTTTCGAGTCGCCCTCAATGATGGCTAAAGGTGATGGCGACCTGCAGGATTCCAATATCTGGCGGATCGATCAGGCCTTGCGTGAATCACCCGAACGGTTTGAGTGGTTCCGGGCCCATTACGATCATCCGCGTGAGCCTCGTGCCTATCATCTCGTCGGTCAGACTTCGAGAGAGTGGAAACAGCTCGGTGTCTTGAAATTTCATGTGGATTAAATACCATTTTGGCCCTTTTCGCCCAGTCGATGGGTCGGGAGGGCCAAAACAGTCTTGGTGGTCCAAGCTACCAAACGGATGAGGCTATCTCAGGCCTCGCGATAAGGAACGCCGAAATCCTTGCGGCAAACCGACTCGATGGCGACTTTCCAGATCTTGACATTGCGTACGGCGGGCGCTCCATAAGTGAAAGGCCGTTGAGTATATTGGCGCATGATGATGTCGAGCGCCTTGACCTTCTCGTCGAAATCCTCCTCAAATACGACTTGTCCCTCGGCGATCACGCTCGCCCCTTTGATTCGGTAACTGCAAGCTACCTGCTCGTTTTGGTAAGCCAGCTTCATGCTCGAGCAAAAGGTGAGGCAGACTTTAGGATTGCGCTCGAGGATCGAGATACTGCGACCCTCTGGGGCGGAATGCAGGTAAATCACGTTGTCTTCATAACCGAAATTCATCGGGATCACGTAGGGCGTACCGTCCGTGTCGGCCATGCCCACATAGCAGGTATCGCATTCGCGGATAAGCGCCTCGATAGCCTGCTTTTCGTTTTTAATAATGGTTTTCATAAGAATTTTGATATTTGTCGGCAAAATTAGTTGAAAAAACGCAACCTTTCCCATAAGGCTTTCGTCTATATAAGAAAACATAAAAGAGAAAGATTATGAAGAATGGTGTTTTAATGTTTTTGGCGCTTTGCTTGAGCGCTTGCGCGAGTCAGGCGAAGCTGGTCGAGGGAAACGGACATGTCGTGACGAGAGAGATACCGGTCGAGGCATTCGACGAGATTCATATCGGGCCAAGCATCACAAACAGCGGCCTGTTGTATAATGGCGAAAACCAGAAGAAACGCCCGGAGTTCCGCTATTCGCAAGAGGCACGTAAGGTCTTGGTGGTAACGGCGGACGAGAACCTGTTTCCGGAATTGGATATCCGTGTGCGTGATGGTGAGCTGACTATCCGGACGAAAGACAATGTGCGGATCCGGCCATCTCGCCTGCTCATTGAGGGTGGTTCCGATCGGCTGAATGAGGTAAGCATCTCTGGTTCTACCCGGTTCTCGTGTATGACCTCTTTGGAGGGTGATCTTCTGGAGGTCTCTGTCAGTGGTTCGGGCGTAGCTGATTTCCCCCAATCCGCTAGATTGTCGAATGCGGACTTGAGCGTAAGCGGTTCCGGCCTTGTCTCTTTGGGACAATTGACGTGTGAGCGGGTTGATGGGCAAGTTTCCGGTTCGGGATGTGTCAGCCTGAAGGGTGAGGGCCAGGAGATCGACTATTCCGTTTCCGGCTCCGGAAAGGTGGACGGCTCCGACTATCATGCAAAACAAGGTGATTGCTCCGTGTCGGGTAGTGGTTCGATCGAGGTTTACGCGAGCGAGGAATTGGACCTGTCGGTATCGGGCAGTGGCAAGATCCGTTACGATGGTCCGGCGAACGTTCGCCAGTCCAAGTCCGGTTCAGGATTAATCCAGAAAGCTTTCTGATCATATACACATTAACATTTACATTGACTAAAAGCTATCCATGCGCTGTGTGGATAGCTTTTTATTTCTATTTTCGCGTAATTGAAACAAATTAAAAAGGAGAAATATAATGAAGAGAACAAAGTTTATTCTATGTGCTTTGATCGGCCTGTTCGTTGGTACGAGCTCATTGTGGGCGGTCGATCATGTGAAAGGTAACGGCAACCTGACCTCGAAAAAGATTTCGATCGAGGATTTCAATGCGATCCGTTTTGATGGCGTGATCGATTTCAATTATGTACAATCCGAGGCTCCGGCCACTATCGAGGTGACAGTCGACCAGAATTTGCACGATTATGTCAATATCGAAATCAAGGATCGGGTGTTGCAGATTGGCTTTAAGGGTGCCAAGGTAGATCATTTTACGAAGTTCATCGTAAAGACCAATTCAAAATGGTTGAATGAGGTGAAGGTGTCAGGCAATGGCAATTTCATGTTGAACAGCGAGTATACGGGCGATGAGATGACAATCAAGGCGAACGCGAACAGTCTGGTCCAGTTGAAGAATAAGGTAACGGTCGGGAAACTGAACCTCGACGTTTCAGGTAGCGCCAACATGGTGGCAAATAATATTGAGGTCGATAAGTTGGAATGCGATATCGATGGCTCTGGCTCAATTACCTTGAAGAAAGGAACGGCTAAAGAGGGTGATTTTGGTATCGTCAGCAGTGGCGACCTGCATGCCTTGGGCATTGAGATCCCTCGTATCGAGTGCAGCGTAACAGGCAATGGCCTGGCGGAATTGCGCCCGACCAAGAACCTGAAAGCAAATATTATCGGTAAGGGTAAGATCCGTTATAAAGGCCCGACGGCTGTCGAGCGACGGGTGATCGGCAAAGGTACGATCGAGGAGATCCACTAAGCTAGAGCCATCCGTTCGAGCGGTACCATCGGATGCTTTCCTCCAGCCCCTCCCGCAGGGTGTATTGGGGCTTGAATCCCAAATCTTCGTGTAGGGGCTGGACGTCGCATATCCAATTCCGCTGTTTCAGGATAAGAAACTTATCGTTGTTGAGCGTCACGCTTTTACCTCGTATCTTACCAACCCATTCGGAGCAGGCGCAAGCGGTCTGTGCCAGACATAAGGGAACACGAAGATGGAGAACCCGTTTCTTACCTAACAGCTCTTGAAGGAGATGGGCGAATTGCTTATCCGTGTAGACATCCCCGTCCGCGACAAAATAATGCTTATTGACCACCCGTTCATTCTCGAGTGCCAGGAAAGCGGCGGTCGCCAAGTCTTTGACATAAATAAAGGTGATCCTTTGTGGCGTATAGCCTGCCGTGAAGTCGAATCCGGATTGGATACTTTTAATCTCCACGAAATAATCTTTCTCGCCAGGGCCGTAGACTCCTGTCGGGCGTAGGATCACGTAAGGAAAAGCTGTTTGCTTCCGGACGTAATTCTCAGCGATCAATTTGCTTTTCCCGTAATCGGTATTTGGTTTCTGCGGGTCATCCAGGCGGATGGGGCGGAAACTCTTCTCGTCGCCCATGCCATAGCTGCTGAGGCTGCTCATCAACAGGAATTTCTTTGGGGCGCATTGGGCATTCTCGAGCGCATGAAGGAAACGGCGTGTATTTTCTGCGTTTACCTCATAAAATTGTTTCCGGTCGGTTGTTTTCGTAAGACCTGCGTTGTGGATGATGAAATCCCATGGCCCTTGCTTCTGTGCGAAGTCTCGTAATTGTTCCGTTAGTGCCTCTTGGTCCTTATAACGGAGGTCAATGAATTTAATTTTAGGATCTTGCAGCCGTGACTTGTCGCTTTTGGCACGGACACCGGCCCAAGTCTCGTAACCCCGGCGGAGAGCCTCCTCGACCAAAAAACCGCCAATGAATCCACTCGCTCCCGTAATTAATATTTTCATGCTTATTCCTTATTTTTCATGTAAAACACGTAATAGTACCAAAGTAGACCGATCCAGTTGAGGACAAGGATGGTCAGGATCCAGAGTATTTTTTGCCCCGTGCTGATGAAGGGGTTTTGCATCACGGCCGTGCATCCGAAAATGATGACGGCGATCCCGATGATGAATCCGATTTCGGGAAGCGCGATAAAGCCGATTATGGAAGGAACGCCCATCATATTTTTAATGTGTATGTTGGTGATTCTTCAATACCCGGTGCGGCAGGTTGCCGTGGCCGATCAATTCGATCGGGCAGGCGTATTTCTCGTCCAGCCATTCGGGGGAAACATCCGTTCCGGGATGGTAATGGAGGGTCTCGTTGACGCAAGCGATGTTCTTGACCATGCTGAGCACGGTGCCAATGTCGTGCGAGACCAGGATAATGGCGCTCTCACGGTTGATCTCTTCCAGCAGTTGGTAGAAATGGGACTCGAACCGCTTGTCGACGTATGAGTTCGGTTCGTCCAGAATCAGGATCTGGGGTTTCGAGACAACAGACCGACCCAAAAGGACACGCTGTAACTGACCTCCCGACAGTTGGCCGATGGCTCGTCCGGCGAATTCCTCGAGCCCCATTTGGGCGATTACCTCATCAACTCGTCTGTTTTGGCTCTCGCTGAATGCCTTGAACGCGGGTTTCTCAGCTGCCAGGCCCGAGGCGATCACCTCGCGTACCGAGATGGGAAACCGTCGGTCGATATTACTCATCTGAGGAAGATAGCCTATTTTCGGCGCTAAGCCGGATGTCTTGTCCTCAAAGCGTTTGATTTCTCCGGATATAGGGGCGAGAAGGCCCAATATGATCTTGAGCAAGGTCGTTTTCCCGCCTCCATTTGGTCCGATGATTCCCAGGAAGTCTTTCTCCCAGACGCTCAGGCAGATGTCTCGGAGGACGATTTTCCGGTCATAGCCGGCGGTGACGTGATCCAGTTCAATTAGTTTCTCCATGCGCCAATGCTTTTGCGATGTTGATAAGTTCTTTATCCCATTGATAATCTAATGGGTTTATAACCTTTAAGGCACATCCGGTCTCTTGCGAGATCATCTCCGCGTTTTTTTGATCGAATTCCTGTTGGATGAAGATCACCTGCGCCTGATGCTTTTTGGCGGTTTCCACCAATGCTTTCAATTGGGCGGGAGAGGGCTCCTTGCCATCCATCTCGATGCAAAGTTGCGTCAGGCCGTTCTCGTTGGCGAAATAGGTCAACGCCGGGTGATAAATGATGAAGGCACTACCCTGCTTGTTGGCCAGGAGCTGCCGGATCGTATTGCCCGTTTGCTCGATTTCCTGCGTCAGCTTTTGGTAGTTGGCCTCGTAAAAGCCCTTATTGTCTGGATCAAGCTCGATAACCGCGTCAAGGATATTCCGTGAGATGATCTTGGCGCCCTCTATGGAGCTCCAGATATGTGGATCGGTCCCGTGATGATGGTGATGATGCTCATGGCCATCCTCCTCATGATGGTCTGCCTCTTCCGTATCTTCTTCGTTCAGCTGGATTAACTTGACTCCTTTTGAAAGATCGTAGAACTTTGTCTCCGGGTTGTTTTTCTTGATGTTGTCCATCCACGCTTGCTCAAACCCGATGTTCCCGATCTGGAAATAGGCGATGCTCTGTCCAATCTCGATCATCTGTTTAGGCGAAGGATCGTAAGACTCCGGACTTTGTCCGTTCGGTACGACTGTAGAGATCTGGAAATGATCCCCTACGATTTTTTCGGCGAAATAGCGTTGCGGTTCTATCGTGACCGAGATCTGCCTGTTTTTCTGGGCGGGCCCATCACAGGCGATAAGCGTAATAAACAGGGCTAAACCAAGCCATGTCGTTTTGAGATTTGTCATGATTCTATCCATATCTCGCGAAGTTATGGATATTTGGTTTGAGTTTAATATAAGACTGAAATATATTTTTGTACACAATAGTACGTGTTGCCCTTCACGTACGTACTTGTCGGTTCGCACGAACGGTCGCGAGGATCGACACATACGTTCGTGTATGCCGACACGTACTATTGTGTGTGGAGGACCGGATAATAACGAGTTTTGGGTCCCATCGCAGTGTATTGGAAAATGGACTTGAGTGCCCTGTATTTTTCCCCGAAGGGAGAAGGCGTTTTCTTAGGGAAGGATTGGAGTCCTTTTCGGACCGGACTGGAGTTTTCTTTGGAAAGTACTGGAGTACTCTTCGGAGAGGATTGGGAATACCTCGGGAGGCGATTGGAGGGATCTGATGGAAAAGCCTAAACGACATTTATATCCGTTGGTCAATCGGGGTTTTGAATTGTCTAGAATTGATTGATTTTGATTATATTCGCGTTGTTATAATTCTAGTATAAGAACTTTAGGAAAATATTAAACGAGCAAATATGGCAATTAAGATATTGAGTGTTGATGATGAGCCCGATTTGGAGGTGCTTTTAAGTCATTATTTCAGGCGTAAGATCCGGAAAGGGGAATATGAATTTACTTTTGCCCATAATGGTCTGGAAGCCTTAAAATTGATGGTCGAGCATCCGGATTTTGATATCGTGCTCAGTGATATCAACATGCCGGAAATGGACGGATTGACCCTGCTTTCCAAGATTAATGAGCTGCGTAATCCTGCCCAGAAATGTATCATGGTTTCCGCTTATGGCGACATGAAAAATATCCGGACGGCAATGAATCGGGGCGCTTTCGATTTCGCGACGAAGCCGATCGATATGGAGGATTTATCGTTGACGATCGAGAAGGCGGTTGAGGAGGTGAATTATATCAAACAGACCCAGCGAGAGCATCTTCAATTGGAGTCGATCCAATCAGACCTGGCCGTCGCTGGCGAGATTCAGAAGGCGATATTGCCTTGTCGTTTTCCGCCTTTCCCAGAGATAAAGAGTTTGGATATTTACGCGTCTATGACACCTGCCAAGGAGATTGGTGGTGATTTTTACGATTTCTTCCGCCTGGATGATGACCGGATAGGTCTGGTGATCGCGGATGTGTCAGGAAAGGGTGTCCCTGCCGCCCTGTTTATGGCGGTTAGTAATACCTTGTTGCGTTCAATTTCGATGACAAAAGATAACTCGCAGGATTGTATAGACGAGTTAAACCGTTTGCTGTGCCGGGTAAATGTCAATTCCATGTTCGTGACGGTCTTTTATGGAATCCTGAATCATCGGACCGGCGAGTTGGATTATACGAATGGCGGCCACAACCCGGCTTATGTCTTGCGTGGAAAAAACGGTGAATTGGAACGTTTGGGCCGTTTCCCGAATCTGGTTGTAGGTGGTTTTGAGGATTTCAGCTATAAGAGTGAATCGGCTCAATTGAATCCGGGCGACTCGTTGTTTTTATATACGGATGGCATTACGGAGGCTTTTGACGCGAAAGAGCAGCCTTTTGGGGATGAGCGGTTGGAAGACTCTCTGGTGGAATTGTATCATGATGACGCGAAGACGATTATAGAGGGTGTCTATGCGGATCTGGGTGATTTTATTGGGGATACGACTCAATCGGATGACATAACTATGGTGGTTGTCAAACGGTTAAAATAACAGATATGAGAAAGAGCCTCTATATCGGAATATTGGGCTTGTTGGCGGTTTTGGTAAGTATCGGAGGCGTCGCGTTGTTCTATCGGGATTATCAATCCCAATTGGCGCAAAACGTTCTGCTTGAGAAGAAACTAAAAGAGGCTCAGGAAATCAGTAAAGAGGCTATTGTCACCCGGCGGGTGAGTGCTCAGCTAGAGGAGATCGCTTATCAGCAGAAAGATATTTCTGATCAACAGAGGCAGGAGGCGCTTCGTCAGAAACAGATAGCGGATGAGATGCGCATCCATGCGGAGAATGAGCAGGAGAAAGCTTTAGACGCCCAACAGGCAGCGATTGAGGCCTATAGTGAGATGGAGGCCCAAAAACGATTGGCCGACCAGCATCGCGAAGAGGCGGTAGCGGCCCATATGAAGGCTGATACCTTGGCCCGTTTGGCCTTGGTTCGCTCGTTAAGTTCGGAGGCTTTGTCGCAATATGATGCCGGGAATGGGGAGTTGGCGGCTTTATTGTGTTATTCCGCCTGGAAATTCACGGTCGAAAATCGTGGAGATCTTTATCAACCGACGTTTTTTGATGCCCTGTTGGCTATAAGTGATCAGTTTAATTATAAGGATTTGCATAGTGGCCCCATTCGCTCGATGTGTTTGGTTGATTCGGCGCTGGTGTCAACCAGTCAGGAGGGAGAAGTTGCCTTGTGGCGTGTTCGTGCAGATGAGGTTGAGCTGGATACCATACTCTTTCAGAATAACCGTTTTGATCTGCGTCATGTGCAGGTGGATCGAGAAGGTAATTGTTGGGCGGCAGCTTATGATGGCCATTTGTTAAGGATTGATTTACGCGAAAGGCGAGTGAGCAAGATCTATGAGACGGGATTAATTGCTCCGGTAGGATTGGTCGTTTCGGACAGATCTCTCTGGCTCATGACGAAAAGTGGACAGTTATTCCGATCAGCTTTGGATGAGATCCGTTTTGAGGAGATTTATGCGCATGCCCAAGAGGTCCTGACCTTTGCGGATTCTGCTCAAGGTCTATTGTTTGGCGATCAGGCCGGAGCTGTTTACAAGATCGGGCGTGAAGGCCAAGCAACCTGTTTGTTGTCTGGATCGGGGCAGGGGGTTACCTGTTTAAATGGGGAACGGCCAGGGCAATTATTTGTCGGGTATAAGAGTGGCTTGATTAAGCGGGTGGATTTGAAAACGCGTCAAACGCACGATCAGGTTAGTCATGTCTCAGCGTTGACAGGTATGGCTTTGTTTGGTGAGTACCTGTTAAGTTCGAGTTTGGATGGGAGCGTTCGTCTGTGGCGTCTGGGGAGTGAGCGAATAATTTCCTCAGAGATTTATTATTCCTCGAATTGGATTCGTTCTTTGGTCTTTTGGAATCCGGGGCTGATGGTTATAGTGGGTGATGAAAGAGGTCGATGTACCCGTTTTTCCATATCGCCAGAGCGTATGGCGAGTGAGATAAAACAACACTTATCCCGTAACCTGACAAAAGAGGAATGGCAATATTATATTGGTGAATTGGCCGAGTATGAAGCGTATAGATAACATAATGAGCCTTTTGGGACTGGTCTTGCTTTTAGCGATTGGAGGTTTGACCGGTCAGGGTATCCATGCGCAAAATGGTTATTCCTTTTTCAGGAACTTTTCCGCTGAGGATTATCAGGGACATAATCGCAATTTTGATATCGCTTGCGATACGTCTGGAGTGGTCTATGTAGCCAACTTTGAGGGCTTGATTTATTATAATGGCGCTAAATGGCAAAAACTGCTGACTCCCGGAATCTCCCGGATTACCCATTTGACCCTTGATGAAAAAGGAGATATTTGGGTCGGTGGACATAATTATATAGGTAAGATCGTATCTGGTGCCAATGGTACGCCTGGCTTGAGATCATACGTGTCGGATGTCGTTTCCGAAGGTGAGTCATTGCTTGGGGATATTATCGGCATGGAGACCGAGGGAGAGAGCATGGTCTATTATACCCAAGATTTGAGGATCTCGATTAAGGATGATTCTATTTGTAGTCGTGAGCCTTATGTGAACAATCGCTTTCCAATAATGATTTCTTCTGTTCAGGCAGGTCCGGATATTCGAGTGGAAGCAGATGGGGGAGACGGTGTTAAGATTACGGATCGTCGTTTGGGTACCTCGATCCGTTTAACCGAGGATCAAGGATTATGCAGCAATCGGGTGAACAAATTGGTTTATGATCAGCATGGATCGGTATGGGGAGCGACGGATAATGGCCTGTTTCAAATAGATATGCCCTCATTCTTCTCCTATTATGATATCCATAATGGATTGCAAGGTGAGATCCAATCCATTTGTCGCCA
>CHCFR05602__coassemble_457_pt1 | contig 23760 bp, 21 predicted proteins | sample CHCFR05602__metabat2_low_PE_046 | metagenome-assembled genome bin CHCFR05602 | reverse complement strand
TCAAGTGGGCGTTGACGGATTCGAACCGCCGACCCTCTGCTTGTAAGGCAGATGCTCTGAACCAGCTGAGCTAAACGCCCTCGATTTTTCATTCGCTTTATCTCTCTAAAGCGCTGCAAAGATACTGCCTTTTTTGTTATCTCCAAATATTCGGGGCGAATTTTTTTGAAATTCTTGTTTTCGTATGCTCTGGATCGTCCTAAAATCACTTATGGCACTGATCGGTATCTTAAAAAGTAATATAAAACAAAAAATTATATCATTCAGGATTGAGATCAAAGGAAAAAAACTAACTTTGTGACTCTATATTAATATAAGTATATGGTATTGTCAACACTTACAGCGATTTCGCCTGTAGATGGGCGTTATCGGAACAAAACTGAGAATTTGGCGAATTATTTCTCTGAATTCGCGCTCATCCGATATCGAGTGCGTGTGGAAATTGAGTATTTTATCGCGTTGAGCGAGTATCTTCCGCAATTGGGCGAATTGAATACGACGGCTATGAAAGAGGCTCTTCGTGCGATCTACCAGAATTTTACGGAGGCGGATGCCTTAAGAATTAAGGAGATCGAGAGCGTTACGAATCATGACGTGAAGGCTGTTGAGTACTTCATTAAGGAAAAGACAGATCATATATTGGCTGAGAAATATCATGAGTTTATTCATTTTGGCTTGACTTCGCAGGATATCAACAATACTTCGGTTCCCCTTTCCTTGAAGGAGGCTTTGGAGGAGGTTTATTATCCTGGATTGGAGTCTGTGATCGCGACCTTGCGTGGCTACGCCGAAGAGTGGATGTCTATTCCGATGTTGGCGAAGACACATGGTCAACCGGCCTCTCCGACTCGTCTTGGAAAAGAGATCATGGTATTTGTTTATCGTCTGGAGCAGCAATTGGCGCTGTTGAAAGCTGTGCCCATCTCCGCTAAGTTCGGTGGTGCGACCGGTAATTTCAATGCGCATCATGTCGCTTATCCGGAATACGACTGGAAGGCTTTTGGTAACCGTTTCGTCGGAGAGGTGCTGGGCTTGAAGCGTGAGGAGTGGACAACTCAGATCTCAAACTACGATAATCTTGCGGCGATCTTTGATGGCTTGAAACGGATTAATACGATCCTGATCGACCTGAACCGCGATTTTTGGCAATACATCTCGATGGAGTATTTCAAGCAGAAGATCAAGGCGGGCGAGATTGGTTCATCGGCGATGCCGCATAAGGTGAATCCGATTGATTTCGAGAATGCGGAGGGTAATTTGGGTATCGCTAACGCGATCCTCGAGCACTTGGCGACAAAGTTGCCGGTATCCCGTTTGCAACGCGATTTGACCGACTCGACTGTTTTGCGTAATGTCGGCGTGCCTTTGGCGCATATCGAGATCGCTTTCAAGAGCCTGCAGAAAGGTTTGGGCAAATTGCTCTTGAATGAGAATGCCTTATCGGCTGATTTGGATCGTTGCTGGGCTGTGGTAGCCGAGGGAATCCAGACAATCTTGCGCCGTGAGGGATATCCGAAGCCTTATGAGGCTTTGAAGGCCTTGACCCGCACGAACGAGGGCGTGACGGAGGAGTCGATCCATAAGTTTATCGAGACATTGCAGGTGAGCGAGAGCGTTAAGGAGGAATTAAGGGCGATTACGCCTCATAATTATACAGGTATTTAGTGAGTAATTAGGGGTGGCCGTGAGGCTACCCAATTTTAAAATTCTAGTTTAATTTATATCGATGAGTACAGATGAAAGAGACGAGTCCTTATCTCGTCCAACTAAAGGAACACCAGGTGTAAGAAGAGAAAACACGGAAATGGATGGTGAGAGAAGATCATTCAACCAAGGCTATAACAGATCCGAAGGATATGAGCACAGATCGTATAACCGCGATTATAACAATAATGGTGGCGGTTACCGTTCTTATGGCGACAATAACAATCGCTCCTCTTATTCAGATCGCCAAGGCCGCTCTCGCTATTATGATAACAACCGTGATCGTGATGGTGGCTTCTCGGGGCGTTCGAATTATGGAAACAACGGCCGGGGAAATTATGGAAACAACCGTGGAGGTTATGACAACCGTTCGAACTATGGTAATGCGGGTGGCCAGGGTGGCCAATATAATCGCCCGTATCGTTCAAACTCGAACAATTACTATGAGCCACAACGTCCGGTAAGACAAAACCCGAATATGGGTCAGGAGAATGAGGGAGCCCCAGCAGAAGGTGCGGTACGTAAGAGAAGACCGCGTGTAGGGGATACCCGTGTAAATTACAACAACTATGGTAATGATCAGCGCCAGCCAATGGGCGGCCGTCAAGGTGGTGGCAACCGTTATGGCAATCAGGGCGCTTCTCGTCAAGGGGGTTATAACAATAACAATAATAACAACCGCCGTGGCGGAAATAATAACAATAATAACAACCGCCGTTCGGCCAACTATAATCCGAACGCAAAGTACAGCCACCAGAAGCAGTTGAAGTACAAGGAGGTATTGGCGGATCCGAACGAACCGATCCGTTTGAATAAGTTCTTGTCGAATGCGGGTGTCTGCTCACGTCGTGAGGCGGATGAGTTTATCCAGGCTGGTGCGGTTAAGGTAAACGGCGAGGTCGTAACTGAGTTGGGTACGAAGATTACTCGTCAGGATCTGGTGACTTACAACGATAAGCCTGTACAGATCGAGAGCAAGGTTTATATCGTATTGAATAAGCCGAAAAACTGCGTGACGACTTCTGATGATCCGCAAGAGCGCTTGACGGTAATGGATTTGGTGAAGAACGCTTGTAAGGAGCGTATCTATCCGGTTGGTCGTCTTGACCGGAATACGACGGGTGTCTTGTTGCTGACGAACGATGGAGACTTGGCATCCAAGCTGACTCACCCTTCATTCAAGAAGAAGAAGATCTACCATGTTTGGTTGGACAAGAATGTCTCTGTAGAGGATATGGAGAAGATCGCTAACGGTCTTGACCTGGAGGATGGCGAGATCCATGCGGACGCGATCAGCTATGCGAGCGAGACGGATAAGAGCCAGGTAGGTATTGAGATCCACTCCGGACGTAACCGTATCGTTCGCCGTATATTTGAGTCGCTGGGTTACCATGTCGTTAAGTTGGATCGTGTTTATTTCGCTGGCTTGACGAAGAAGAACCTGGGCCGTGGCAAATGGCGTTACCTGAACGAGAAAGAGGTTAACGCTTTGCGGATGGGCGCTTTCGAATAAGATCGGATATATATAATATAAGGTAAGACTAGCCGGTATTCACCGGCTAGTCTTTTAGATTAAGAATACAGCCACCGGGCGGGCTTTCGACCGGTTATAAAAGATAAATTACAAATGGAAACAATTAAAAGGACAAAGATTGTAGATGTACTGAAAAGTACGGCTTATGATACGGTTGTCAACGTGAAAGGTTGGGTGCGTACTCGCCGTGGTAGCAAACAGGTTAATTTTATCGCCTTGAATGATGGCTCTACAATTAACAATGTTCAGGTGGTTGTTGACGTTGATAAGTTTGATGAGGAGGTTCTGAAGCTTATCACGACCGGCGCCAGCTTGAGCGTCAATGGTTTGTTGATTAAGTCGCAAGGTAAGGGACAGAACGTGGAGATCCAGGCTACTGAGATCGAGGTTTACGGTACGGCGGATCCGACAACTTACCCGTTGCAAAAGAAGGGTCACTCAATGGAATTCTTGCGCGAGATCGCTCACTTGCGTCCTCGTACGAATACGTTTGGCGCGGTATTCCGTATCCGTCATAATATGGCTTACGCGATCCATAAGTTCTTCCATGATCGTGGATTCTTCTATTTCCATACGCCGATCATCACGGCATCGGATTGCGAGGGTGCCGGACAGATGTTCCAGGTAACGACGATGAACCTCTACGACCTGAAGAAAGACGAGAATGGCTCTATTATCTATGATAATGACTTCTTTGGCAAGCAGGCCAGCCTGACGGTTTCCGGACAGTTGGAGGGCGAGTTGGCGGCTACGGCTTTGGGACAGATTTATACGTTTGGACCGACATTCCGTGCGGAGAACTCGAATACGCCTCGCCATTTGGCTGAGTTCTGGATGATCGAGCCGGAGGTTGCTTTCAACGATATTAACGATAACATGGAGCTGGCTGAGGAGTTCATCAAGTATTGCGTGCGTTGGGCGCTCGATAATTGTATGGACGATATCAAGTTCTTGAACGATATGTTCGACAAGGAGCTGATCGCTCGTTTGGAGGGTGTATTGAAGGATGAGTTCGTTCGTTTACCTTATACGGAAGGTATCAAGATTCTTGAGGAGGCGGTCGCTAAGGGCCATAAGTTCGAGTTCCCGGTTTATTGGGGCGTCGACTTGGCTTCCGAGCATGAGCGTTTCCTGGTTGAGGAGCATTTCAAGCGTCCGGTTATCCTGACAGACTATCCGAAAGAGATCAAGGCATTCTATATGAAGCAGAACGAGGATGGCAAGACCGTTCGTGCGATGGATGTTCTCTTCCCGAAGATTGGCGAGATCATCGGTGGTTCCGAGCGTGAGGCTGATTACGATAAGCTTTATCAACGTATCCAGGAGTTGCATATCCCGATGAAGGATATGTGGTGGTATTTGGATACTCGTCGTTTTGGTACGGTGCCTCATTCTGGCTTCGGCTTAGGCTTCGAGCGTTTGCTGTTGTTCGTGACAGGCATGACCAACATTCGCGACGTGATCCCGTTCCCGCGTACGCCGAAGAACGCTGAGTTCTAATTTCTGGTCTTGAAAGAGAAAAACAGAGCATAAGAAAAGCCGGTTGGAGCAATCCAGCCGGCTTTCTTGATATTATTCGGTATGTCTTCTTATTAGATGGAAGAGATCTTCAACGTATCCAGCAGGTCTTTGTTGATCGGCTTGTCGTTCTTGATCGCTTTCGAGAAGGGTACATAAACGATCTCGTCGTTCTGGATACCCATCATGACGTTACGCTGGTCGTCGAGCAGGGCATCGATCGCGGCTACACCCATGCGGGTTGCCAGGATACGGTCTTGTGCCGTAGGAGAACCGCCTCGTTGTAAGTGTCCTAAGATAGAGACACGTACGTCGAATTGCGGATATTCCTTCTTGACACGCTCTGCCACGCCCATGGCGCCACCGGTTACCTCGCTCTCAGCGACAAGGACGATACTACTGTTCTTCGATTTGCGGAAACCGGTCTCGATCATCTCGGCCAGTTGGTCTTTCTCCAAGGAGATCTCCGGGATGATAGCTGCCTCAGCGCCAGAGGCAATCGCGCCATTCAATGCCAGGAAGCCGGCGTCGCGGCCCATTACCTCGATAAAGAACAGGCGGTCGTGAGATGTCGCGGTGTCGCGGATCTTATCGACACATTCCATGATTGTGTTCAGTGCCGTGTCGTAACCGATCGTGACATCCGTACCGTACAGGTCGTTGTCGATAGTGCCAGGAAGGCCCACAATCGGGAAATTGAATTCTTGGGCAAAAATACGCGCTCCGGTCAGGGTCCCATCACCACCGATAGCGATCAACGCGTCAATGCCGTGCTCTTGTAGTTTCTCATAAGCCTGCTTACGGCCTTCGGGAGTCTTGAACTCCGGGCAGCGGGCGGTCTTCAGAATCGTGCCTCCACGCTGGATGATGTTACTGACATTTTGGGTCTTGAACTCCTCGATCTCGTCAAGGATCATTCCTTTATAGCCACGATAAATGCCTTTTACTTTCATGCCATTATAGATGGCGGAACGTGTGACGGCACGAATGGCCGCGTTCATTCCTGGCGCGTCACCTCCTGATGTTAAAATTCCGATACATTTAATATTAGACATAATGTCATGCTTTATTTAGTTCGTTACAAATGTAATAATTATTTATACACCAACCTAAATTGAGTCCTAATCTTTAACGGCCTTCTGCCGTTTTGATGGTAAAGGTTACGATTCGCTCTTGTTTACCGACTTGATCCGTGCGGCAACCTCTTCCATCAGCCATTTGGGCGTGGAGGTGGCGCCGCAGACACCGACCTTCCTCACCTGCCCGGGCAAAGGGCGGTCTATCTCGTTGGCTTCGGAGATAAAGTAGGTGTTGGGGTTGGCCTTGCGGCATTCCTCGAACAGCATCTTCCCGTTAGAGCTTTTCTTGCCGGCGACGAAATAGACCCAGTCGTGGTTTGAGGCGAACACTTTGATGTTGGGAAGCCGGTTGGCCACCTGGCGACAGATCGTATCGTAGTATTCGAAGACGATATCTTCCGCCATGCGGCTCTTGATCTCCGCTACAATCGCCTGGAAACCGTCCAAAGATTTGGTTGTTTGCGAGAAAAGGTAGATGGGGCGATGGAAATCCAGGCGGTCCAGATCCTCTTTCCGCTCAATCACGATGGCGTTGCCCTCCGTCTGGCCAACCAGGCCGTTTACCTCCGCATGTCCTTTCTTGCCGTAAATGACCAGCTGGGCACCGCTTGCCTGGATTTTCTCCTCGTAGCACTTATGGATTTTTCGTTGCAGGCGCAAGACGACCGGGCAGGTCGCGTCGACGATCTGTATCCCGTTGCGCCGGGCGATTTCATAAGTGGAGGGCGGCTCGCCATGTGCCCGGAGAAGCACCTTTTCCCCTTTCAGTTGGCCGAACTCCTCATGCTCGATGGTGCGCAGGCCCATCTTCTCAAGGCGCTCAACCTCAAGACTATTGTGCACGATATCTCCCAGGCAGTAAAGCCTGTCGCTGTTTGCCAGCTCGCGCTCGGCGCTCTCGATCGCCGTGACGACCCCGAAACAGAATCCCGAACTCTTATCGATCTCGACTTCTAACATGGTTCGGATGGTTTAGGGGCGGTTGACAGCCTCGTTGAACTTATCGAGCAACCACTGTTTTTGCTCGGCGATGGTCATGTTCGAGTTGTCGAGCACCAAAGCGTCGTCTGCCTGGCGCAAGGGGCTTTCCGCACGGGTTGAGTCGATCAGGTCGCGCTTACGGACATTCTCGAGTACCTCCTCGTAAGAAACCTCTTGTCCTTTAGCCTTTAATTCATCTACACGGCGTTGCGCACGAACCTCGGGCGAGGCGGTAATGAACAGTTTCAGCTCGGCGTCGGGGAAGACAACCGTACCGATATCGCGTCCGTCCATGACAATCCCTTTAGCCTTGCCCATCTCTTGTTGCTTGGCGACAAGCGCACGCCGTACAAAACCCAAAGCGGCAATGGCACTGACGTGATTGGCGACCTCCATGCCACGGATCTCCTCCTCGACATTCTCCCCATTGAGGAGCGTGACTGCCCGACCTATAGCCGGATCGTATTGGAACGAGATCTGGATCTGTCCGATCGCTGCCTCAAGCGCCTGCTCGTCAACCTGTTCCTCCTTGAAGAATCCGTGACGAAGCGCATAGAGCGTGACCGCCCGATACATCGCACCCGTATCAATATAGGTATAACCGACCGCTTTGGCCAGGTCTTTCGCCATAGTGCTCTTTCCGCTCGACGAGTGGCCGTCGATCGCTATAACAATTCTTCTCATATATATAATCGGTTGAAGTTCTACCTCGCGAAAATACGAAACTTTACCCAATTCGTCCTGCTCGCCCGGCTTTTCTTGGGCAGCCTAAAGGTGGATTACGAGGGGGCGGAAGGATACGTACGTATGTGTCCGACAAGGCATCCGCACGACCCTTTTCCCACCCTTGATAGGCCCATCTATATATTAATGTACACGTACATTAATATAATGTAAATATGTAGGGACGCACCCCGGTGCGTCCGCTTGTGTATAAATGGATGTATATCAATAAATTCAATGGATATTCAATGCGATTCCTCTATTCGGACGCACCTGGGGTGCGTCCCTACGGTTTCGACCGTTTAATGGATTGGTATTTTTGAATTTATGATGGGGAAGGCATGTCGGATTAAAAGGGACAATTCAATCCGTCAATGCAAAGGTACATCTTTCTTTTGAACGCGCAATCCCTAGCCTTTCTTTTTTTGTAATTCCTAACTCTTTCTTATCAACAATAGGTGGTTTTATCCACAAAACCCCACTTTTAGGTGACTAAACTCTATTTACTTATGTTTTGAATTGTCGTATAAAATGGTCGAAAATAAACCTCCCTTTATTTCCGACAATCCATCCGTTCGAGTAAACGTTTAACGAGACATTTCTTAAACCTAAGTTTTAATATTAAATTTTTAATTATGAACAAAAAGTTTTCTACTTTGATGGCCGGCTTGATGCTGGCTTCTGCGTTCTCGGTTGCGAGTGCGCAGCAATTGGAGGATGAGTATGTTAATGGTAAATATTATCTGTTGGGAAATACAACAGATGGATTTATCTCAATTAATTCAACTCCAGGATTTAATTATGGCAGATTGACATTACAGCCGTCTGCGGCAATTAATGGAAATTTGCAAGAAACACGTGAAGCTCTTTGGAAAGTTACTGTTACAGAAGGTAATGTTGGCGAGACTCCAAAATTTGTTTATGAGAACGTAGCAACAGGAATTATCTTGAATATTTCTGAAAAAGACTTTGGCAATGGAACAACATTGCAAAATCCGATTATTGCGGGTTCTTATATGGAATGGTATAATGGTGTTTCTTTACAAACTGGTGGCGGTAATAAGGCTCCATTGATGTCATATACGGACAAGAATGAAGTAATCTATTTTACAGAGTCTAGTGGTAATTTGATTGCAAACTTAGGAACTCCAGCTGATGCGGAGAATAATGGCTTTACGGTTCATCCATATATTGCTGATCCTATCCTTAATTTGGATGCGGATGCCTTGAATACTCAATTGGGTAAAATAGAGAATGGGGATTCTTTCAATTTGTATTTCAATGAGGATGTGACCAAAGATGCAGAGCCGAATTTGTTTGCTGCGACTTCTTTGAAAGCGGTTGACGCTTCTACGAATTATGTGAAATTGTTCTCTGAAGAGGCAGATGCTTATATTGTTGTTGATACTGCTTATCATAAAGGAACGGAGAATGCGGGTAACTTGGTGAAGTTTACTTATGCAAAGGAAAATGATAAGGCTGAGCATCCAAACAATGTCAACCGTTTGGAGGATTCTTATGAGTTCGCTTTTGCTTATGTTCCTTTTGAGGATCGTATTTTGATTAAATCTAAGGGATATTATACAAAGAAAACAGATGACAAGAGTAAGGCTGCTAAAGTAACAGGTGCTGATGGTAATGAGGCTTATACTTATTGGGGCTTTAAAGGTAATGGTACATCGTTATCTGGAACTACCGAGGAGATTTATACAGAAAAGGATGCTTATGTTCGTTTGGCGAAGTTAAGCAATGTTAATGAATTGACGGTCGCAAAAGAATATGCTGAGTCGTCACCATGGAAGGAATATACACATGGTGAGTATGGTATGGCTACAACTGTTCGTATGACTGCAAATACACAAACATATGTGCCAACTACCATTGCTGATGGTTTGTACTTAATTAAATTCCATACTCCTTCAGGTTATGATGAGAATGGTAATAGACGTACAGAGGCAGATGGTGATTATTATATCGCTAGCTTAGGTGGTTCTCGGGGTTATGCCGCTCAGGCTCGTAACCAGAATTATGATCATATGCCGGCAGCACAATGGTATGTCTCTCAAAATGGTACCTCTGCGACAGCTCCTATAACAATTACGAACCGAGAGTTCTCTTCTAATAGTGGCCAAGTTCAGGCATTCCAAGCAGAAGATGGGCGTGTATTCTTCCGCGCAAGTTGGTTAGCAAATGATACGGTTGAGTTTATTCCAGTATCTGCAGCAAGTAAAGCGGATGCGAAATTAGGTTATAAGTATGTTGATAAGGAGCAAGCCTCTATCGAAACTTATTACTTTAACTATCTGAGTGGTTTGGCTTTGGATAAGGGTTTGAATACTCCAATTGATAACGACTCTTTAGTACGTGTTGATGAGAATGGAGACAAGATTGCTTTGCGTTTGATTCCGGTTGTCACAGATGATAGCTATGGTATCCAATTGGATGAGAAAAAGACAGGTGTCGCTAATTTGGTTCGCAATGCTTATTACATTGAAGCATACGATAATTTGAAGTTCGCAGCTGATGGTCGCAGCCGTTATTTGGGTTATGATGCTACAACAAGCAAATATGTAATGACAACTGTTCCAACAGCGTTCTTCTTGAAAGAGAACAACGATATTAATGGTACGCATTATTATGCTTTGGTTGATGCTAAATTGTATGGCGTTGATTATTCTTATCAGACAAAAGCAGATGCTAATGCTTTGACTACTACGTCTGCAAATTCTCAACGCGCTTATTATATGGATGAGGAGTTCCGTACGGCTATTCTTAAGGATATTTATCCTGCGAAGTTTGTAGGCATGAAATCTACAGCAGATGGCGTTCATAATTATGATTGGTATGCTGATCCTACGACTTCTCCGTTAAGTCCGAGTGAAATGAATAATTTATTTATTCCGTTCTATGATGAGGATGGTGAACCTATTATTTGGGATGATAGTAAAGGGGTAGCATTATATGCTTATATGCCGAATGATGATGATGTAATTGAGCTGCAACGCATTACTTATTGGAACACGACTACTAATCGTACAGAGTATTATGCGATGAATCCTGTTGGCGTTCATGAGAGCATACAGCGTGTTCGTATTTATAATAATACTGGTACATTAGGTGATGAAGTTGTTAGTAGGGCGTCTTCAAATTATGCAAGCAGCCGTATTTCGGTTGATGATAACACGTTGGATCTGTTCTTAACAGATTTGAATAATAATAATGGTTGGAACGATGAGCTCCGTGTATCCGCATTCGAGTTGGCAGTTAACGATTCTCCGTTGTATCGTCGCTTCAATGGCGCTAATGGCGAGTATGGAACTGAGGCTAACGCTCCGTTGAACCTGAAGTTCTTCCGTCACAACAACAACGCTGAGTACCTGTTCGAGAACTACGCTTCTGAGAATGAGTATCGTGATGGTATCAACGATAAGGAGATCAGCTTCCTGGGCGTAAACAATGCGTTCCAGTTCGCTGAGTCAGAGACTCGTTCTTACACGATGTTCGTGGATACGGCTTATGTACGTGCTAACACTCGCATGCCGCAATACTTGATCGGTATCCGTCCTGAGGTTGTTGAGGGTGACACGACGCTTTGCGACGCTACAACTCACCAGCACAAGACTCCGGAAGAGGCTCTCGATTGCGAGCACACGAAGATCAACGTTGGTTTCACTCGCGCTATGTACCTGTTCAACGCACAGGATTCTGTAGACGTTAAGAACTACGACTATCAAGGTAAGGCCGCTTACGGTGCTCAAGGTTACACTCGCTTGGCGTTCAAGGACGCTGTTCACGCTAACGATACATTGTATATCCTGAACCCGGGTGTTACAACTGAGGAGTTGAAGGCTTGCAACCTGAAGAACGATAAGTTGTTCGCTAAGAAGATCGCTTTGGATAACAACAAGCACAAGAACGTTGTCTTCCAGTTCCGTCTGGTAACAGATGAGGATAACCGCTTCTTGATCGAGTCTGAGGCAGAGGAGAATGGTAAGGCCGTATTCAACAAGGATCTGAAGAACGTCAGCGTCGCTCCGATGCGTGGTGGTTGGGTTAAGATCCAGAACGGTGTTCCAGTAATCGCTCGCTTCGATGACTTCAACGAGGCGATCGCACAGGCTGAGATCTTCGACGTAAACGACGAGATCAAGTACGACGCTACCGCTAACGACGAGATCGCAGTTGAGGGCGTAACAGTCGTAGCAGGCAACGGTCAGGTAACCATTATGGGTGCCGCTGGTAAGAACGTAACCATCACCAACATCTTGGGTAAGGTTATCGCTTCTCAGGTAATCGCATCTGACAACGCTACAATCGCTGTACCGGCAGGTATCGTAGCAGTAGCAGTTGAGGGCGAGGCAGCCGTAAAGGCAATCGTAAAATAATCATCAATTGATTATAAATCCTTCGATTGCCCCGGGTTTAAACCCGGGGCAATCAAAATCAAAAATGCAAATAATTAAATAATTAGAAAAATTCCACCCGGCGAGCTCCGGGGTTAAACCCGGAGCTCTATTCATACCGCCGTGAGGCAGGCATGGGTGGGTAATATTAGTAAAAAGGTTTAAAAATAGTAACCGTAGGATCTTCGTGAGAAGCGAGTACGGGTAACGAACAGAAAAGGGCTTGTCGCTTTGGCGATGAGCCCTTTTTTTACAGCCAGGAAAACAAACATTGCGGGGGCTTGAAGTGAACTATAGATCATTGGTCAAGTGAACTATTGTTCACTAGGGGTAGTGAACAGTTAGCGGCTTGGGAAGTGAACAATAGTTCATTTGGCAAGGCGATAACAGACGCCTTTAATTCCTTAATATCAACGCAATAGATAAAGCTCAACAATACCACCCAAAGGGATTTCACAACGACTGGGTTATAAGGTGCTAACGATGCCCATTGTTGGCGCCTTATAATGCCCATCGTTAACAGCTAACAACCCAGTCGTCGGAAAGCCATTCTTCTGCCCTCCCAATATGGCCATTGGCTGGAGAAGATATACTTCAACCGTCATCGAATATATACTGCATTCGCCAATGAATATATACTTCAACTGCCATTGAATATATACTGCTTAATTTATTCATGAAAACAATCCTGAAAAGTGACAGACCAACATTCCCAATTTGGGTATATCCTCTTTTACGCAAGATGGGCTGAAGGCCCAAAAACAATACATAACAGTGGAATTCCAAATACACTGCAGTGCGTTCGGATTTTCACTGCGGTGAAACTAAAAATGGATTGTCGCGGTGGAATCTGATCAAGGCTTGAGATCGGCCAGCCGGAGGGAGAGGCTGATCATCATGGAGAGCGCCGAGGGATGATATTTGGCGATTGAGCATCCCACGTCGAACATCTTGATCCGGATACCGGCACCTGCCGATAGGCCGGCCAGACCATTACCGCCACCACTCAGTTTCATGTCGAGTGCGGTTTTAGGATTGTAGCCGACACCTACCCAGAAATTATCCGAGGGGATGAAATCGACACCGATCACGAAATGCTTCACGAACGTCTGGAAGAAAGAATCACCGTCGTACGTGTTATCCGCGTCGTCCACATACTGGAATTGCCAGCGGTTGAGGTATTGGGCGGTGAGGGAGAAACGGATTGGCGCGTGGCGCATCCTCTTGGAGAAACCCATCTGGATGTCCCATGGCATTTTCTGTCGCTCGTCGTAAAAGGGTTTCAGCTGGGCGCCGATATTTTTCAGGACGAATCCATAGGAAAACTCGGTCTCCGAATTATAATAGCTGAGGCCCGCGTCGAAACAGAGTCCGATCGACGAGTAGTCCGCCAGGGCGGAATAGAGAAATTTCATCGACAGGCCGGCACGCCAGCGTTCGCTCAGGTCGCGGGCATAAAACCCTTGCAGGCTGATGTCCTTGGCGGAGAGCTTACCCAATTGGGTGTTGTCGGGCGTTGTCTCCTGGATATCCCCATACGAGAAAAAGGAGGCGCCAACACCCCAAGCGCCCTTTTCGCCATGCGCTTTCGTGAAAAGGGCACTTCCGGCGTTGATGTCGGAGATGTAGTTCAGGTAGTTCAGGTTGATTGTCCCGTCCATCTCCGCACCCAGCAGACCGGGATTGTGGAAGATCAGCGAGGGATCGTTCTCCACCAGCGAAACGGTGTGACCACCCATCGCGCTCGCGCGGTTGGAGTTGGGCAGGCGGAGGAAGCTGAATGCCTCGTTGCCTGTTTGCGCCCAGCCGCCCAAGGCGACCAGCCCCAGGCCTATTGTGATGATACTTTTTCTCATAATCGCTAAAAATCGCCCAAAGATACGCTAATTCATTAAAACTTGGGGCTACATGTCGTTCGACTTTATTTGAACTCTTTGGATAGAGAACGGAAAAAAACGGAATATGGTATATTTTTTAGTCATAATTTAGCGGACAATCCAAATTATTTGTATTTTTGCCCAAGTGAAAAGCACTCATAAACATTAAATATATGGAAGTAAAAAAATCACCGAAAGCGGACCTTGAGAGAGGCAAAGCCCTGAATACCCTGATGGGATTCGTCGTTGGTTTGGCGATCGTGTTCGTGGGCTTCGAATGGAGCACACGTGACGTGATGGTCGTCAAGGAGAGCGACCAGGTCCAAGACATTATCGCTGAGGAGGAAGTGGAAATCACGAGACCGGAGAATACGCCTCCGCCACCACCACCACCACCAGCGCCAGTCGTAACAGAAGTGTTGAACGTCGTTGAGGATGACGTCGAGTTGGAACAACAAGATATCTTGACCTCTGAGGATACGCAAGAGGCAGCGCAGACCGCTGTTTATACGCCGCCCGCAGCAGTAGAGGAAGAGGAAGAGGAAGCCGCTCAACAGATTTTCACCGTCGTAGAGGAAATGCCGGAATTCCCCGGTGGAAATGCGGAATTGCTGAAATACTTGGCTAAGTCCATCAAGTATCCGGTGATCGCTCAGGAGAACGGTATCCAGGGTCGTGTAATCTGTGCCTTTGTCGTTAACCGTGACGGTGCTATTGTTGACGCTGAGGTTTTACGTGGTGTCGACCCGTCGTTGGATAAGGAGGCGCTCCGCGTGATTATGGCGATGCCGAAGTGGAAGCCCGGAAAGCAGAGAGGTAAACCAGTACGTGTAAAATATACCGTGCCTGTTACCTTCAGATTGCAGTAATACAACATCGCAAAAGAATAGGAGAGGTCGCGTCGTTCCGCGGCCTCTCTTTTTTACTTATACATTATTATATAGACAGCAATGAGAACATTCGAAGAGATATGCCGAACGATCGAGGAGGCGCTTGCTCGCCTGACGTTTGATCAACCCCCGCGTTCACTGTTTGATCCGATCACCTATATCTTATCGCTGGGCGGAAAACGGATCCGTCCGGCGTTGGCGTTGATGGCTTGCGACCTGTTTGGAGGGAAAGGCGATGATGTCCTTCAGCCGGCGTTGGGGCTCGAGGTCTTCCATAATTTCACCCTTTTGCACGACGATCTGATGGATGAGGCGGACCGGCGTCGCGATAAACCGACGGTGCATAAGTTGTGGAATCCCAATGTGGCGATCCTCTCGGGCGACGCGATGTTGATTTGCGCTTATCAGTTGGTGGCTAAGGCCAATGATAAGGCGATTCTTGAGCTCTTCTCTCGCACGGCTCTCGAGATTTGCGCCGGTCAGCAATACGATATGGAATTTGAGTCGCGTTCCGACGTGACGGAAGAGGAGTATCTCGAGATGATCCGGTTAAAAACGGCGGTCTTGTTGGCTTGTGCCTTGAAGGTTGGCGCGATGATCGGTGGGGCGTCAACCGCTGATGCGGATGCCCTGTATGATTACGGTATCCATATCGGTCTGGCCTTCCAGTTGCAAGACGACCTGTTGGATGTTTACGGCGATCCCAAGACTTTTGGTAAGAATATCGGTGGGGATATCTTGTGTAACAAGAAAACCTTCCTGTTGATTAATGCCCTTTCCGTTGCCAGCGAGGAGCAGAGGCAAGTTATGGAGGATTGGATGGCGCGTAAGACTTATGACGCGCAAGAGAAGATTGCGGCGTTTGCCAATCTTTATAACGAATTATCTATACGTGACCTGACGGAGCGCCGGATTGAGGATTATTACCGGATGGCCGATGAGGACTTGGCCCGGTTGAGTATTGCCCCGGAGACCTTGTCTGTCCTGAAAGGAACTTGCGACCGTTTGATGAAACGAAAGAGTTAATAAGGCAGTATGGTGGGATTGATAGATACGCATTGCCATTTATATCTTGAGGAGTATGACGATGACCGGCAGAAGCTGGTCGATGAGGCGAGAGCGTCGGGCATTGACACCCTGTTGATGCCCAATGTTGATCTGGAGACGGTCGACCGCCTGTTCAACTTGTGTGATGAGTGTCCCGATTTTGTCTATCCGATGATGGGCCTGCATCCGACGAGCGTTGGCCCCGATTACGTGGAGGCCCTGGGCAAGATCGAGCGCCTTTTGCCGGTGCGGTCTTACTGTGCCATTGGTGAGATCGGTATTGATCTTTATTGGGACCAAACCTACAAGCGTGAGCAGATCGAGGTATTCGAGGAACAATTGCGTTGGAGCGCGGATTTGGGTTTGCCCGTCGCCATTCACGGTCGCGAAGCTTTTCCTTATATAATGGAGTCTATATATAAGGTAGGGCCTGAAAAGCTTTCAGGAGTTTTCCATTGTTTCGGTGGAACGGTTGAAGAGTTGGCTGAGATCACCCGTTTGGAGCGGTTCAAGATTGGTATCAACGGTATCGTCACGTTCAAGAAATCAACCTTGCCGGAGGTGTTGCGGAGCGCCACGATCGATCAGGTTGTCCTCGAGACGGACGCGCCTTATCTTTCTCCTGTGCCTTATCGGGGTAAAAGAAATGAGCCTGCCTACATTTGGAGAACGGCGGAGAAAGTGGCGGAGATTTTTCAGGTGAGCTTGGCGGATTGCGTGAAATCGACACGTGTGAATGCTTTAGAAGTGTTTAATAGCATAAATCGAAACCGTTGAGAAAAAATTTTTGAACAACTCTGAAAAATATTCCAAAGATATTGGCGTATGTCAATCAAAAACTATAGATTTGTGCACTGAAAAGATCGCAAGTGGAAATATTTTCATAATTTGCGTTCGATTCAGAGAGATCCTGTAGGAAAGGGAGAGATGCTCGAGTGGTTGAAGAGGCACGCCTGGAAAGCGTGTATACGCCTAAAGCGTATCGCGGGTTCGAATCCCGCTCTCTCCGCGACGGTAAATACCATGATGAAATTGAGAATAACAAAAACAAAATAAAAATAAGAGAATTATTAATCTTAAAAATTAAACACACAATGAAAAAGTTATTTGCAAAAGCATTCTTGGGTCTTTGTGCCCTTGGAACTTCTACTGTCGCATTCGCTCAGGACGCTGCAGCAGCAGCTCAACCAGCGGTTGAAGGTGGTCTTTATCAAGCATTGAAGGTTAAATTCATCGAGGGTGGCGCGGACTTTATGAGTACGCTGGCTATCGCTCTTATTTTTGGTTTGGCATTCTGCTTGGAGAGAATTATCTATCTGAATTTGGCTGAGATCAATACTTCTAAATTCCTGAAGAGCTTGGAAGATGCTTTGGACAAGGGCGACATTGAGGGCGCTAAAGCGATCGCTCGTGATACGAGAGGTCCTATCGCTTCTATCGCTTACCAAGGTTTGATGAGAATTGATCAAGGTATCGATGTCGTTGAGAAATCAATCATCTCTTACGGTGGTGTACAGAGCGGTCTGTTGGAGAAGAACTTGTCTTGGATCACGTTGTTCATCGCGATGGCTCCGTCATTAGGATTCTTGGGAACTGTGGTTGGTATGGTCATGGCGTTCGATAAGATTGAGCAAGTAGGTGATATCAGCCCGACGGTCGTTGCAGGTGGTATGAAGGTGGCCTTGATTACGACTATCGGTGGTTTGATCGTCGCTTTGATTCTTCAGATTTTCTACAACTATTTGTTGAGCAAGGTAGAGGCCTTATTGAACCAGATGGAAGATGCTTCTGTTACATTGGTTGACTTGGCTCTGAAATATAACCTCAAATTCAAAAAATAATCGACCATGGCAGTTACTAAGATAAGAAAATTATCCAGTTGGACACTGTTGATCATATCGATCATCTCAGTCATTGTCCTTGGAATATTCTTCGGTGGAGGCGTTGAGGATCCTTCCGCTGAGATTAAGAATTACATATATACTGGACTTTTGTTGGATTGGACTTATGTCGTTTTCGCCATTACGCTTGTTGCTTTGGCCGTATTGGCTCTTTGGCAGTTCGCTTCTGTGTTGAAAACAAATCCTAAATCCGCTTTGAGGTCTCTCATCGTGGTTGTGCTTTTCGCTCTTTTGTTGATCATTACTTATTCAATGGGTGATGGTACGCCTTTGACAACGTTGAACGCGGATTCTCAGACCTACAACACGCCTTTCTGGTTGAAGGCAACGGATATGTGGATTCAATCCTCTGTTGTTTTGTTCATCGCTATCATTTTGGTAGTTTGTGCGGGTACTGTAAAAAGGATATTAAATAAGTAATAAAATAAAAAGATATGGGTAAGAAAAGAAAGACACCGGGTATTAATGGTTCTTCTTCAGCCGATATCGCTTTCATGTTGCTTATCTTCTTCCTTATTACGACTTCAATGGATACGGACCAAGGTTTGGCAAGACGTTTGCCGCCTCCTGTACCCAAAGATCAGAAGAATGATGCGGATGTTGACATCAAGAAAAGGAATCTGTTGGTTGTCTTGATCAATAGTAACAACCAGATCCTTTGCGGAGATGAGTTTATCGACATCAAGCAATTGAAAGATCGTGTGAAGGAGTTCGTCGCGAACCCGTCAAATAATGAGCACATGCCTGAGAAAGTGGAGGTCGATGTGCCCTTCTTTGGAAAACGTATGGTAACGAAGAATCACGTCATCTCTTTGCAGAATGACCGTGGTACGGAGTATCAAGCTTATATTGATGTGCAGAATGAGATCGCTGCCGCTTACAACGAGTTGAGAAACGATATTTCTCGTGAGAAATTCGGTAAACCGTTCGCTGAGTTGGCTCCAGATCAACAAGAGGCAGTTCAGGATATCTATCCTCAGAAGATCTCTGAGGCTGAGCCTAAAAACTATGGAGGGGTGAAATAATGGGAAAATTTAGTAAAGCGGGCGGTCGTGAAATGCCCGAGTTGAATACCTCTTCATTGCCTGACTTGGTGTTCGCGTTCTTGTTCTTCATCATGATGGTAACTACCATGCGTGAGGTGACTTTGAAAGTGGAGTTCCATGCGCCGCAGGCTACGGAGTTGCAGAAATTGGAAAAGAAATCTTTGGTGACTTTTATCTATGTTGGTAAGCCAACACCGGATTTGAGAGCAAAGATGGGTTCTGAAACGCGTATCCAATTGAATGACGCTTTCGCTGAGACTTCAGAGATCCAGGACTATATCGCCCAGGAGAAGTCTTCAATGAAAGAGGAGGACCAGCCGTTCATGACGGTTTCCATTAAGGCGGATAAGGAAACGAAGATGGGTATCATTACCGATATCAAACAAGCGCTTCGTGAGGCTTACGCTCTTAAGATTAGTTACTCTGCCGCTAGACGTGTCAATTAATCAATTCTATCTTCATAAAAAAGGCTGTCCAAAACGGACAGCCTTTTTTTTATGCGTTATAGACATGCTTGTGAATCTTTTCTTTTACATGATTGAAGTCTTTTTCCAGATCGAGCGGGCCATAGGTCATTAGGCGCATCTCCAGGAAATCATCCCCTTTCCTGTAAGGCGGTTGGAAATAGGTGTGCGTGTCAAGCTTGAGTCCGAGCCGCTCATAGAAACCAATTCGGCGCTTGCTCATTTCGTCGTTAGGCATTTCTACCTCCAGGACAACAGGTTTGTCTAGTTGTCCCAAATAGGCCTTAAACGCTTTTGAGCCGATGCCGCCGTTGCGCATGGACTCGTCGATCGCGAAATGTTCCAGATAGGTGAAATCACCGAAGTCCCAACCCGTAATGAATCCGGCATACTGCTCATCCCGTAACAGTGCCGTTAAGCTGAAACGAGGCTCATTAGCTATTAGGTTAAGTACCAATTCATAATCTCTTCTCTCTTCCGCGGGGAATGAATCTTCGTACGTTTTTTTTACAAGTTTTGTCTCTGGAGCGTTGATGTCCTCAACCCTTCTTAAGTTAATCTGATTTGTTTCCATGTTTTTTAATTGATTATTTTGTTGCTTTCAGATGAGTAATATTTTATTCTTAGATCTAGGATATGTATAAGTTTTACTTTACTTTTGTATTAAATTGAAAGTACAGTTTTATAGCTATCAAATATACTAATTTTATGGGACATCACCAATTGGATGAACTGGATGAGAAAATCCTTAAATTGATTATCGGGAACGCGCGTATGCCCTTCCTGGAGGTCGCTAGAGAGTGTAATGTCTCTGGCGCGGCGATTCATCAACGGATACAGAAGTTGACGAATCTCGGTGTTATTAAAGGCTCTGAGTTTATTGTAGACAATACGAAGGTCGGATATGAGACTTGCGCTTATATGGGTTTGTTCCTGAAGTCGCCTGGGCAATTTCCTGTCGTAACGGAGGCTTTGAAGCAGATTCCGGAGGTTGTGGAGTGTCATTATACGACCGGTCAATATGATCTTTTTATCAAAATCTACGCTAAGAACAACCAGCATTTGCTGAGTATTATTCACAATAAGCTGCAACCGCTTGGCTTGGCGCGGACGGAATCTTTAATCTCTTTCAAGGAGGCGTTCAAACGTCAGATTCCGATTGATTTGAGTGACGAGGAATAAATTAAACTGGGAGAAATAAAAAACACACCGATTACGCTTGTGAGATTTGCCGTAATCGGTGTGTTTTATTTTATTGGATATTCTTCAGGAACAGATCAATCATCCTTTTGGCGGCCACGAATGAGCTGATCTCGTTGTTCAGCACCTGGCGCTCGGTTGGTTGAAGCATCTTTTCCACCTCCGGATTGGTGTAGAACTTGTCGCGGAGTGAGTCATTGATGCTCTCATACATCCAATATTTCGCCTGCTCGTTACGCTTGTAATCGAAATAACCGTTCTTTTTCGTGAATGCCACATATTCGTTGACCATATCCCAGATCTCCTTTATTCCGAGTCCATAATAGCCTGAATAGGTCAATACTTTCGGGGACCAACCGGAATCCGAGGGCGGGAAGAGGTGAAGCGCGTTACGGAATTGGGCTGCCGCCAACTCCGCTTTCTTGATGTTATCGCCGTCCGCCTTGTTGATGATAATACCGTCCGCCATCTCCATAATACCACGCTTGATGCCTTGCAGCTCGTCGCCTGTACCGGCCAGCTGGATCAACAGGAAGAAATCAACCATCGAATGGACCGCTGTCTCGCTTTGTCCGACGCCAACAGTTTCGACAAAGATCGTATCGAAGCCCGCCGCCTCGCACAAGACGATTGTCTCGCGGGTCTTACGGGCGACTCCTCCCAACGAGCCAGCCGATGGAGAAGGACGAATAAAGGCGTTCTTTTCGCGTGAGAGCGCTTCCATACGGGTCTTATCGCCCAGGATACTTCCTTTTGAGCGCTCGCTACTCGGGTCGATCGCCAGGACCGCCAATTTATGGCCGGCGTTGATCAGGTGCATGCCGAACGAGTCGATCGAGGTACTCTTGCCGGCTCCGGGAACGCCCGTAATGCCGACCCGGACCGATTTACCCGCATGTGGAAGGCATTTCTCGATAATCTCTTGCGCGATCTCCTGGTGCTCATGCAATGAGCTTTCCACCAAAGTGACCGCCTGGCTCAAGATGGTGATGTTCCCATCCAGGATGCCTGCGACATACTCGTCGGCCGTGTATCGCTTTCTCTGTACCCTTTTCTTCAGGTAAGGGTTGACCGTGGGCATATCGCTTACGCCCTTATTGACTTTTAGCCCTTTATATTTGTCTTCGTTTTCGGGGTGCTCCATAATAACAGTTTTTTATTTGTATGCCGTGACCTTAATCAGCCGGATCGGGCCGTTCGGGTCGTTACATACGACGTTAATAAGTGTCTCTAACTTTGTCTTGATCTCCTTAGGACGAACGCTTACCTTGAAGGTCGCTGTCTCGCCTGGCTTCAATGTTTTTTTACCGCCCGACAGGTCGACACGCTCGTCATCGCATGTGACACTATAGATCTTCAGGGGGCTTTTTCCAGGATTGGTGATCTCGAACGTTCCGGTTACCTTGCCTCCGATCAGTGGCACGAAGCTTTTCTTTTCCGGTAATTTGCCAAACTCCAGAAGCGTTCCCGAGAGTTGGGCGATCGGCGCGCTCGCCTTGGCCTCCTTGCTCAGCTTGGTGAAATTGTCGATGATATTGGCTGCTATGGTCACGTTGCCCTCCACCTCTTTCTCCTTGCCCGCTTTCACGTAGATCGGTAATTTGGTGGTCACACGGCCCATCCGTTTCGCCTCTTTCGCGTGGAGCAACAAGGTGATCGTGCCTTTGGCGCCTGGTTTCAGGACGAGGCTTGTCGCTTGCGCGTTCAGGTAATGAGGTGTTTTCCCTAGCCGGATCTTGATCTCCTGGTCGCTTTCATTCAAGAGGTTGATTTTTTGCCCTAACACCTCGTCGAGCCGGATGCTGCTGTAGAGGACGTTCTTCGTATGCAACTTCAGTTTGCCGATCGAGTAGGGATAAGTGAATACGGGCTCGGCCGATTTCGGCGTGACGTTTCCCTTGATCGCCAGGTTGAAGCTGCCCTTTTTCCCGTTGCTGTAGATCGAGATGGTCTTGTAGAACGGTCCCGGTCGTCCTTTCGGGTTATAGGTGATCTTCACGTCGGCCGTCTGGCCCGGGGCGATCGGCTCTTTCGACCATTCCGGGCGTGTGCAGCCGCATGAGGCGGTAATCCGGGTAATCACCAACGGGGCGTCGCCCTCGTTCTTCACTTTGAAGACGTGGCTGGCCATACCATCCGATTCGGCGATCGTCCCGAAGTTAAAGACCAATTGTTCGCTCGCGATCTTGGCGCTTCCCTGGCTCCAGGCCATATTCGCCGACAAGATCAACGTACAAACCAATGATCCTATTTTCCACTTGGACATAAATTGTTTCTCTTTAATGTGATTATTCTACTTTTCCCCGAATAGCCAGGACATAGCTTCCGGTCTTGCCATTACTGTAAACGGAGATGGTCTTGACAAACTCGCCAGGGCGTCCTGTCGGGTCGAAAGTGACCTTGATTTCCGCTTTCTCCTTTGGAGGAATGGGCTGCTTGGGCCATTGGGGTGTCGTACAGCCGCATGAGGCGACGACTCGTGTGATGACCAGGGGCATATCGCCCGTATTCTCTACCGTAAAGGTGTGCGAGACTTTTCCGTTGGCCTCCTTGATGACACCAAAGTCGAAAGCGCTGTCCTCAACCGAGATGACCGCTTTCTTTTGTGCGAATGCCATGCTCGTGGCAACTAAAATGGCCGCGAAAATGAAGATAATCCGTTTCATCTGCTTATTAGGTTTTAATGTTGATTACTAGATATACGCGAATATACGAGATTAAAACCGAACTTGTGGGGCTTGTTCACTTGCAATTTGGAAATATCCCCGATTTTCCTTAACATTGCGTAATAATAACTTCAAAATCGAGATTATGAAAAAAAGCGTATTTATCAGTCCGTTTGTGGACAGGGGATTGGAACAGTTGGAATCTTTACAGTTTAAAGGACAGAAGGCCCTTTTCCAGCGTCTGGAAGAGCTGGCTCGTATTGTCAATATGAACAAGAAAGAGCGCGATGAATACGAGGCCTGCCTGAAGGTTTACCGGGATAATTACAATACTTGGATCTATATGAAAGAGCAAGCCTTGAAGGAAGGTTTAGAGGAAGGTTTAGCGAAAGGCATAGCAAAAGGTATTGAGCAAGGCATAGAGATAGGCGTTAATAAAGGCAAGAAAGAAAACTCATACGATATTGCCCGTAAAATGAAGCAAAAAGGCCTGTCAGTTGATATGATTGCCGAATGCACCGGACTGAGCAAATCAGAAATAGAGAAACTAATGTAGAGACGTGATTCATCACGTCTCTTTTTTTATCACGTCCCAATTTCATCACGTCTCTTTTTATTGTATCCCAATTCTATCACATCCCAATTTCGCCCTATCCCTATATCATATCATTCTGCCACCCCATAATCAGATTATCCTGTCATTTATCCCCAATATCCCAATTTCCGC
>CHCFR05602__coassemble_438_pt1 | contig 24584 bp, 22 predicted proteins | sample CHCFR05602__metabat2_low_PE_046 | metagenome-assembled genome bin CHCFR05602 | reverse complement strand
TAGAATACATGCCTGTCACGCATGGGGTCACGGGTTCGAGTCCCGTACGCACCGCGTAAGATATCCGATTTTATACTGAGAAGTGTAAAGTCGGTTTTTTTATGCTTTTTCTTATAATATCCCAATCCTATATGGGAGCTTTAATTTCCTCCAGCAGGCTTTTCTCTATTTCCTCTACGGATTCGTTGGTATATCTTTTCATGATGGTATGATGGTTGATATAATCGATGCAATCGCATAATTCCCGTAAAATCGTTATTTGGTGAGAGGACAATATGATTGTTTTTCCTTGTTCCCTTAAGGAGCGGATGATTTTCTTTAATTGGATACAGCCATATAGATCTACACCGTTGAATGGTTCGTCCAAAATGTATAAGTGATTGTTTTGCAAAAGTAAGGCCATTAGCGCCAGTTTCTTTTTCATGCCAGTGGAATATTCGGAAGCGTATCTTTGCAGTGGCAACTGGAAAATCTCATTGGTTTTTTCAATCTCTGTTTTGTCGATTTTTTGGCCTTTCGCGGTTATGCAGAAATCGAGATATTCCTGTCCGGTGATCAATGTGTAGAAATGGTTTTCGGCAGGAAGATAGCCGATCGCGATATCCGGAACTTTCTGGATGCTTCCTTCAAAGTCGATAATACCCATGACGCAATTGAAAAGAGTGGTTTTTCCGGCACCATTCTCGCCAACCAGGCCATAAATCATGCCGGATTCGTAGGTGATGGATAAGTTTTCCAGCACTTTGTTGTTGGTGAAGCTTTTAGATAGGTTGCTTATGCGAATCAGTTCCATATGCTTTTTGAATCATTTTTGATGAATAGATAAAACACTATATTGATTACCATTAATATAATGAGTAGAAATGGCATGAAACATGCATAGAAAAAGAGAGGAATGAGTATTGTTAGTTGATAGATGGTCATGGTTATGGTTGAGGAGAAAATATATTGAGCCATTCCCAAGTTCCATAAATAAAGAGTACTGCCAGTCAATGCGCTGACAGCGAAAAGGATGTTTTCCCAGTTGCATGAGAAAGAGAGCATGATTCCGATTAGGGGAATGCTGGTGACAGTGACATTCCATGCGTTTGACAGGATCAGATATTTTTGGAATGTTGAGAGGTTCAGGAAATAAGTGAGTTCTTGTCGTTTGGGTCTGTTCGTGAATGCGGCCCCCTGTATTATGCCCCAAAGGATCAGGAGAACCTTCACGAGGCGAATATTTCCATGCGATACGCCAATGAGCCCGATCAATAACAAGAAGGGATAGATCCATCCGTATAAACGGAACATGCGGATGTATTCTAATCCTCCTTTATAGAGGAATGGCAGGGGAATTACTGGAATTTTATGTTTTATGGTCCTTAATAGTGGCAAGAATATCGCAGTTAATCCGATCGTGCCGGCTTCCAGCCAATAGCCTTTCAGGCACTCGATCAGAATGAACGGCAGTCCGATCAATAAATATTCAATCCGGAGAATAGCTGTCGTCTGTTTTGTGTGTAATGAGAGAAAAGATTTGTCCTTTCGTTCATTATGATAAAGGCTAAGTCCCAGGATGGTTATCATCGGTATGATCCAGCCATTATTGATCTTCACGAGCAGATAAAACAAGAGGAAAAGGAGGCCAAATAAGAATAGGCTCCTGAAGGGACCTATCCCGATAAGGATCCGGAAAAGTTGTTTCAACCGTAATTTGAAATAACAGGTTATTATCATTATGTTTTTAATGCTCGTTTTTTATAATGCTGTGTCGCAAATATACTATAAAAAACACAATAGTACGTGTCGGGTCACACATGCGTATGCGTGTGATGGATGCGGCAAAGTGCCTTGAATTTTTGTCCGAAGGAAAATATATTTTTCTTCGAATCGGATTGGAGTTTTCTTCGGACAAAACGATCGTTTCCTTCGGACAAAATTTTGGCTTGACCTGAATGTGATGGAATGGACTTATAGGGAGAAATGAGGCGACATTCGGACTTGTTCGTCAACACAGGTTGAGGCTTTTTGGGGCTGGAACATTTACTTGGTGGAGAAGGAGGGAAGGGAAAAATAAAGCGCCCCAAAAAGTCGGATACGAACTTTCTGGGGCGCTTCGTTTATGTCGGAATTTTAATTCCTGTCTTAAGCTTGTCTGTAGTTCGACAAGCTCTCCGGATCGAAGTTGGAGATGAAGGCCTGGATCTTCTCGATCTCAGCTTCACCATAGTTGATGTAAACCTCCGCTGAACGGCGATAGCTGTCGTCCTTGTTGGCGTCTTGCAACAAGAGGTAGCCAAAGACGCAATGAGCGGCAGCTTCTACCATGCGGCGTGCCTGGAAGTCGATGTACTCGTTGTTCTTTGTCTCGGTAACCTTGGCTACGATCGCCGCGTATTTCTCGGTCATGGCAACCAGACGATTCTTCAGCGATGCCAATTCCGACTTATACTCGATTGCCTCATAAGCCTTGATCTGGTTCAGGTAGGTGCCGGTTGTCACGTGGCGGATAGCCGCTACGACTTGCAACTGGGTCGTTCCCTCATAGATGTTCGTGATGCGGGCGTCACGATAGATACGCTCACAAGCGTAATCCTTCATGAAGCCTGAGCCACCGTGGATCTGGATCGCGTCGTAGGCGTTCTGGTTGGCGAACTCGGTCGTCATACCCTTGCCCATCGGCGTGAAGGCGTCGGCCAGCTTGCTGTATTTCTTCAGCTCCTGACGCTCCTCCGGAGTCAGTTTACGCTCTTTCGAAATATCATCCAATGCCTTGTAGACATCCACGAAACGGGCTGTCTCATAAAGCATCGCACGAGAGGCGTCCGCTTTGGCGCGCATCAGGGCCACCATCTCGTAAACGGCGGGGAACTCGATGATCGCCTTGCCGAACTGCTTGCGCTCGCAAGCGTAGTTGTAACCCTCGCGATAAGCGGCCTCGCTCAAGCCGACCGCTTGGGCCATGATACCCAGACGGGCACCGTTCATCAGGGCCATGACATACTTGATCAGACCCAACTTGCGGTCGCCGCAAAGCTCGGCCTTCGCGTTCTTGAAGACCAACTCGCAAGTCGGAGAGCCCTTGATACCCATCTTGTTCTCGATACGGCGTACGTTGACGCCACCATTCCGCTTGTCGTAGATGAACATGGAGAGGCCACGACCATCGTGCGTGCCCTCCTCAGAGCGAGCCAGCACCAGGTGAATGTCGGCGTCTCCATTGGTGATGAAGCGCTTAACGCCATTCAGGTACCAGCAGTTGTCCTGCTCGTTGAAAGTCGCTTTCAGCATGACCGATTGCAGGTCGGAACCGGCGTCGGGCTCCGTCAGGTCCATGGACATGGTCTCGCCCGCACAAACACGAGGAATGTAACGTTGGCGTTGCTCCTCGCTACCGAACTCATAAAGCGTCTCGGCGCAGTCTTGCAAGCCCCAAAGGTTCTCGAAGCCGGCGTCGGCACGAGATACCAGGTCGGCCGCCATGATATAGGGAACGATCGGGAAGTTCAAGCCACCATAACGACGAGGCATGGCGATGCCCATCAAGCCGGCACGGCGTACGGCCTCAAGGTTCTCTTGTGTGCCCTTGGCATAGGTGACACGTCCGTTCGCCACGCTGGGACCCTCATGATCGACACCCTCCGCATTGGGAGCGATGATCTCACCACAGATCTCGCCGACGATCTCGAGCACCTTCTCATAGCTGTCCATCGCGTCCTCGAAATCCTGCGGCGCGTAGTCGTATTTATCTTTGTCGGCAAAGCCGCGCTCTTTCAGCTCGACGATGCGCTCCATCAATGGGTGATGGAGGTGATGCTTCAAGCTGGGATTGTCTGTATAAAAGTTTGCCATTGTTCTTCTGATTTACTTACTGTTCTTCTTATAATATTTGATCATCTTCGGGATTACCTCCTCGACTGTGCCGTGGATGACGTAATCGGCGATGGTGTTGATCGGGGCATTCTCATCGTTGTTGATAGAGATGATGATGCCCGCGTCTTGCATACCGGCGATGTGCTGGATCTGTCCGGAGATACCGCAAGCGATGTAGAGCTTCGGGCGGACGGTGATACCGGTCTGACCAATCTGTCGGTCGTGATCGCAGAAGCCCGCGTCGACAGCGGCACGGCTGGCGCCTACCTCGGCGTGCAGCTCCTTCGCCAGGTCGAACAACATATCGAAGCCCTCTTTCGAGCCCATACCATAACCACCGGCGATGACGATCGGCGCGCCTTTCAGGTTATGTTTCGCCTTCTCGACGTGGCGGTCGATGACCTGGATCGCGTAGTCGCTCTCTGAAACATATTTGCTCACCTCGTGACGGATGAGCTCGCCCTGATAAGCCGGGTCGAGGATCTCCTTTTTCATCACGCCCTCGCGGACAGTCGCCATTTGCGGACGATGCTCGGGGTTGATGATGGTAGCGACGATATTACCGCCGAATGCGGGACGGATCTGGTAGAGCAGGTTCTCGTAAGTTTTACCTGCTTTCTTGTCCTCGTGCGGACCGATTTCCAATGCCGTACAGTCGGCCGTCAAACCGCTAGTCAACGCTGAAGAGACACGTGGGCCGAGATCACGACCGATTACGGTTGCGCCCATCAGGCAGATTTGCGGTTTCTCTTCCTTGAAGAGATTGATCAGGATTGACGCGTGCGGCAGTGAGGTGTAGGGGAAAAGACGTGCGTCGTCGAACAGGTGCACGCGATCCACGCCATAAGGCAAGACCTGCTTTTCCACGCCCTCGAGGCCGCTGCCGGCGATGATGGCTTCCAATTGGCAACCCAGCTGGCTGGCCAGCTTACGACCTTTGGTCAGCAACTCGAGGCTGACATCGGCAACGGTCGTGCCTTCTATTTCGCAATATACAAATACGTTGTTCATATTATCCTATGGTGTGGTTGGCTAAAAGTTCAACAATCAAATCCTCGATATCCTGGTCTGATCCGGTCAGGCTCTTGCTCTCTTTCGCCTGGAACACGATATTCTGGATCGTTTTTACCTTGGTCGGTGAGCCGGAGAGGCCACATTGCTTCAAATCGCCGTTCACGTCGTTGACGCTCCATTCCTGGATGTTCAGGTAAGGACGGCTCTCATAGAGATCGGCATACTTAAGCTCGGTGATCGCCGCTTTCTCCTGTTTGCCCAGCGCACGTTTGTATTTCTGTACCAATTTTGCGTTGCGTGGACGGCAAGGAGCTGCCGATCCGTTGACTGTGATGACGATTGGGTACGGACCCTCGACGGTCTCAACACCGCCATCGATGTGACGTTTCACGGTAATTCGCTTGTTGGCCTCATCTACATTCAGAATCTCTTCAGCGTAGGTGATCTGGCCCAATCCCAATTTCTCGGCGACTTGCGGACCGACTTGGGCGGTATCGCCATCGATCGCTTGTCGTCCGCCAAGGATAATGTCGTAGTCGCCAATTCTCTTGACGGCTGTCGCCAGGGCGTAGGAGGTCGCCAGCGTATCAGCGCCAGCAAAAGCTCGGTCGGTCAACAGGTAGCCATTGTCGGCACCTCTGTAAAGGCCTTCACGGATGATTTCGGCGGCCCGTCCAGGACCCATCGTCAGCATCGTGACTGTCGATCCCGGGTGGCTATCTTTTAGGCGCAGAGCTTGCTCGAGCGCGTTCAGGTCTTCCGGATTGAAGATGGCGGGCAGAGCGGCGCGGTTGATCGTGCCGTCCTCTTTCATCGCGTCTTTCCCGACGTTACGGGTATCGGGGACCTGTTTTGCTAATACTATTATTTTCAGACTCATTTTATTGAAATATTAGATTTTGTTTCCGATATTTTTATTGTTATTAGTCGCTACTAGTCCAAGGCTGCAAATGTAATCAAACATTCTTGTCGACCAAAGGTTTTTAACTTTGAATCCGCGCATTTTGTCCTCTATTGCGCATGTTTCGTAACATATAAGGGCATGATCCTTCGTTCCGAATCGGACCAGTTTACTCTACTTTAAGGAGATTTTTGGTCGGGGTGGTTTCCGTATATTTGCGGGATCTGTTTCATTTTATTATTATGAGAGTTGGAGTTATGAGGTGTGTGATTATTTGTCGTTACTTATTGTTTGTTTGGCTGGTCTGCTCTGTTTCGCTCGTGCGGGCGCAAATCTTGCCGATCGATTCGGTGGCGCCTCGTCCTAACGCGGACAGCGTGCGTGCCATCCTGGATCAGCAGCCCTATTTTACTCTTTTCAAGGATAATTATTTCCTGGGCGGCATTCCGATTGGCACGAAGCCCACGGGCCAGAATTCCGACGTGAAGTTCCAGTTGAGTATCTCGCAAAGGTTGACGAAAAGCAAATTGCCTTTCGACAGTTATTTATTCCTGCAATACACTCAGAAGGCTTTTTGGAATGTGTTTCAGGAATCATTGCCGATGCGCGACCTGAACTTCAATCCGGGAATAGGTTTGGGCCATTTGATCATCCGCAAGAACAAGTACATAGGCAAGAGTTACCTGATGATCGAGCATGAGTCGAACGGAAAAGACAGCATCGACTCAAGAAGTTGGAACAAGGTGACTTTCGCTACGGCTTTGGAGCTGAACCGGAATTGGGAGGTTCAGTTCAAGGGCTGGATCCCGATAATTGACGGTGGAAACAATAAGGATATCCTGAAATACTGTGGTATCTTTCAGTTGGCGGCCAATTTCCGAACGGACAACCGGCGCCTGCAGGTTGGCGCGGTCGTGACGCAGCGGAAAGCCTGGTTTGGCTTCAATACGCAGCTGGAACTGAGTTATAAGTTCAATGATCGGGAAAACCAGTATCTTTTCGTGCAATATTATAATGGTTATGGCGAAAATCTTCTGGAATATAACAAGTATAAGAATATGCTGCGGATCGGTTTCGTGATCAAGCCGCAAAGCTTTAGCATCTATTGAGAGGATTCATATAGGATTTTTCCCTAAATTTGGCGATAAAAAGCGAGAGACATTATGGGAAAAATTGGAATTTTGGCATTAACGGCCTTATCGGTCCTGATGGCGGGTTGTAGTCAGCCCGCGGATGAGGCGAAAGGAACGCTCCGGATCGATCCGGGGCGTGAGTATGTGATTGTCGTGCATGGTGGAGCTGGCGCGATGAGCAGCCTGAAAGATAATCCAGACCAGGAGTCCGCCTATTACGCTGCCTTAGATTCCGCCTTGATGATTGGCGACAGTGTCTTGTCGGCCGGTGGTGATGGCCCGCAGGCGGTTTTGGCGGTGATCCATTATTTTGAGGGAAATCCTCTTTTCAATGCCGGGATTGGCGCTACGGTAACGGCCGATGGCACCTTCGAGCTGGATGCGGCCATAATGGAGGGACACGACTTGAGCGCGGGAGCGGTCGCTGGCGTGAAGCATGTGAAACATCCGATTGATGCCGCTTATGCCGTGAAGGAGCAGTCGCCACATGTGATGTTGAGTGGTTCGGGCGCGGAGGCTTTCGCTCGTGAGAAAGGACTTGATATGGTTGATGACAACCTCTATTTCGCGACTCCGAAGACGATGAAGTGGGTCGAGAAGTTCAAGGCGGAAAGCAAGAAGAACGGGACAGTCGGTTGTGTCGTGCTCGATCGTGATGGGAACTTGACCGCCGGAACAAGTACTGGCGGCATGTTGGGAAAGCGTTGGGGCCGAATTGGTGACGCTCCGGTCATTGGCGCGGGTACTTATGCTGATAACCAAAGTTGCGCGGTCTCTTGCACGGGACATGGTGAATATTTTATCCGGCATGCCGTGGCCTATAATCTTTGTGCCCGTTATAAGTATCTGGGTGAACCGATCGCCCAAGCGGCCGATTCCATTATTCATAAGGAACTGAATTCGGAGGCGGGCAATGGTGGTTTGATCGCTGTCGACCGGTTGGGAAATTTCGCCATGCCTTACAACAGTGGCGGAATGTTCCGTGGTTATCTTTATAAGGAGAAAGCGAGTGGCCAGATTCGGAAAGGTTATGGTATCACCGAAAAGATGATCGAGAAATGAAACCATCCTATAAAGCTTATCTTTTTGATTTTGATTATACGCTGGCCGATTCGTCGAGAGGAATCGTGATCTGTTTCCGTGAGGTGCTCGAGCGGCATGGTTATCATGAGGTGACTGATGAGGCGATTCGCCGGACGATCGGGAAAACGCTTGAGGAATCTTTTTCACTGCTGACCGGCATGACGGATCCCGAAGTGTTGTCGGCTTGGCGCAAAGAATACGTGAAGGCGGCGGATCGTCACATGACGGTCAATACCCGTCTTTTCCCGGAAACGCTCGCTGTCTTGCGCGCTTTGCGTGCGTCGGGAGCCAAAGTGGGAATTATATCGACGAAGTATCGTTATCGCATCCTGGAGTTGCTGGGGCAATATGAACCGGAGAGCCTGTTGGATCTGGTCGTCGGTGGCGAGGACGTGACTGAGCCGAAGCCATCGCCTCAAGGCGTGCTCCTGGCGCTGGAACGCTTGGGGGCACGAGCGGATGAGGTGCTTTATTTGGGCGACAGTACGGTCGATGCGGAAACGGCTCAGGCCGCTGGCGTGGATTTCGCCGGCGTCTTGCATGGCGTGACAACCCGTGCCGAATTGGCGGCCTATCCGCATGTGGCGATTTTGGCGGATTTGACCCCGTTGTCGGATTGGGAAAAAGAGGGAGGAAACAGTTGATGGCTAAGCAAAAGACGGTCTATGTCTGTTCCAACTGTGGAGCCGATTCCCCGAAATGGCTGGGCAAATGCCCGAACTGCGGCAGTTGGAACAGCTATGTCGAGGAGGTTGTGGTGAAAGAGCCGGCCGCTCGTTCCGTGGCTCGTGGTGGCGGCCTGTTTGAGGCGGGAAGTGCCCGTCCGACCCTTTTGCGAGATATCACGGCGGAAGGTGAGCAACGGCTCGACTTGGGCGACGCGGAGCTGAACCGGGTGTTGGGAGGCGGTTTGGTGCGAGGCTCGTTGGTCTTGATCGGAGGCGAGCCGGGCATTGGCAAGTCTACTTTGGTGTTGCAGACGGTCTTGAGACTTAAGGGGCTGAAGACGCTCTATGTCTCGGGCGAGGAGAGTAGTCGGCAGTTGAAGTTGCGGGCCGATCGTCTTTCCGGGGATAATCCCGGTTGTTACGTCTTGTGTGAGACCAATCTGGAGAAGATCTTGACCCAGGCGGCCAATGTCGCTCCCGATTTGATGATCATCGATTCCATACAGACGATATTTACGGAGATGGTGGAATCGTCGCCGGGCAGCGTCTCGCAGGTGCGTGAGTGCAGCGCTTTAATCTTGAAATACGCGAAAGAGAGTGGTGTGCCGGTTCTTTTGATCGGCCACATCAATAAGGAAGGCAGCATCGCTGGACCGAAGGTGCTTGAGCATATCGTCGACGCGGTGCTTCAGTTTGAGGGAGACCAGCATTATATGTATCGTGTCTTGAGAAGTATCAAGAACCGTTTTGGCAGTACGGCCGAATTGGGCATTTATGAGATGCGCCAGGACGGCTTGCGTGAGGTGAGCAATCCTTCGGAATTGCTCTTGACCCAAAATCATGAGGGACTGAGTGGTGTCGCTATCGCCGCGGCGATCGAGGGCATCCGGCCTTTCCTGATCGAGACACAGGCGCTGGTCAGCTCGGCAGTTTATGGAACACCACAGCGTGGTGCGACAGGCTTCGACTTGAGGCGGATGAGCATGTTGCTGGCGGTTCTCGAGAAACGGGCCGGTTTCAAGTTGGTCCAGAAGGATGTCTTCCTGAATATCGCGGGAGGCTTGCGGGTGAACGATCCGGCCATCGATTTGGCGGTGATCAGCGCGGTCCTCTCGTCGAGTCTTGACATCGCGATCGAGCCGGGCGTCTGTATGACAGGCGAGGTTGGCCTTTCAGGTGAGATCCGGCCTGTCAATCGCATAGAGCAACGGATTCTCGAGGCGGAAAAGCTCGGTTTTTCCCGTATTTTGATACCGGCGCATAATTTAAAGGGTTTTGATACGTTGAGAAGTAAGATCCAGGTCGTGCAGGTCCGGAAGGTCGAGGAGGCTTTCAGGCAATTGTTTGGTTAGACGGCCCGGATATGTTTCGGAATAAATAGAGGGTAATATATTATGAGGATAACATTCATCACCCCGCCTTCGCTGGACCAGTTTAAGCCGGCGGAGCGGACGGCCGGCTGTACGCGGGTCGTATATAATATGATCAACATCTATGAGCTGACGGTGGCGGCACTTCTCGAACGTGAGGGGTTGGAGGTGCGTTACCGGAATTTCGTGCTCGATGAGGCGACACCCGAGGATTGCTTCGCCTTCATCCGTGAGGACAACAGCGATGTCTATATCTTTTGGACGGTCAATCTTTCCATTCCGACCGACCAGAAGGTGGCGGCTTATATCCATGAGTGGCATCCGAAAGCGTGGGTGCTTTTCCTGGGACCGGGTGGAACCTATTTCGCTCCGAAGTTGTCGCTCGACGCCCGTTCGGTCGTTGTTCGTGGCGAGCCGGAGGTGACGACGCTCGAGTTGATCCGGCAGTGGCGTGATGGCAAGCCGTGGCATGAGACACGGGGCATTTCCTATCGGGATTTCGAGTCGGGAAAGGTGGTCAATAATCCACCTCGCCCGTTGATCAAGAATCTGGATGAGCTGCCTTTCCCGGCGATTCATTTCGTGGAGGATTATACGTTTTCCAACCCGAAGCTGAAACGGTCGCCTTATATGGCGATGGTTACCTCTCGGAGTTGCCCTTTCCATTGCATCTATTGTGTGCCCAGTTCGCTCACGTTCGCTCGTGAGATTGAGTATAAGAAAGAGCATGATGGCAAGAAGCCGCCCGTTGGTTTCCGATCGACGGAGAACGTGATCCAGGAGATTGACGAGCTGGCGGCCAAGGGCTATAAGGCGATCGGATTTATGGATGATAATTTCATTGTCACCGCCAAACGGTTGCGATTGATCGGTGAGGCGTTGAAACGGCATGATATCATTTGGGGTTGCCAGGCGAGAGTCGACGCGATCACGGAAGAGGTTGCGGGGATGCTGCGGGCTTATGGTTGTCATTATGTCGATCTTGGTGTCGAGTCTTTCAATGATGAGATCCTGCGTTACATCAAGAAGGGAATCACGGAGGCGCAGATCTATGAGGCGATTCGCCTGTTGAAGAAATACGATGTTCCGGTGAAGCTGAATATCCTGATCGGCACCAGCCCGATCGAGACAGAGGAGACCATTAAGGACACCTTGCGTAAGGCGAAACAGCTGAAGGTGGATCAGGTGATGTTCAATATTGTCTCGCCTTTCCCGGCGACGGAGTTTTATGATCTGGCGAAGGCCAATGGTTGGATCGAGGGTGGTGAATATACGCCGACAGACGTCCAGCGGGAGTCGATCCTCAATTATCCCAATTTGAGCTCCAAGCAGATGGAGCGGTTGTTGTTCTGGAATAACATCCGCTTTTTCCTTTCGCCCGGATTTATTTGGCATCACATCCGCCAGTTCCGTTCGTTCACCGATTTCAAGATAGCCTTGAAAGCCTTGAAAGTTAAATTGTTTGGCTGATGGAACTGAGTGTGGTCTTGATCTCGTGGAACTCGGAACGTTATGTGGCCGATTGCCTTGATGCTTTGGTGACGGCTTGTGAAGGGCTGGAACGGGAGCTGATTTGGGTAGATAATGGCTCGACCGACCGGACGAGGGCGATTCTGGAGCCTTATCTCTCACGAGAGAATATTTTGTTGATTCCTTTGACACAGAACCTGGGCGTGGCTCGTGCCCGTAATCTGGGCATCCAGCGCTCGACCGGCAAGATGGTTCTCTTGCTCGACGTGGATACGCGGATTACCCGTGAGGCGTTGCGGGCGATGATCGATTTCCTGGCTTATCATCCGGATTGCGGCTTGTGCGGTTGCAAGCTGTACGACGAGCGGGGAGAGGTCCAGATGAGCTGCCGGCATTATCCTTCGTTGCGTTATAAGATATATAATGTATTGGAGCGTTTTACGGATGCCGCCTGGGTACGTGAGCTTAACCGTTCGCAATTCTATGCGGAGCGCATGGCGGGCGATGCTCCTTTTGAGGTGGAATATATTATCGGGGCGTGCCAGTTGATCCGGCGGGAGCTGTTCGAGCGGATCGGCCTGCTCGACGGGCGGATCTTTTATGGGCCGGAGGACGCCGATTTCTGTTTGCGAGCGAACAAGGCGGGGTGGAAGGTCTGTTACTTGCCGAACGTCTCGTTCTTGCACGCGTATCAGAGGATGACCGGCAAGCGTCTTCTCTCACGCATGAGCTGGATTCATGTCAAGTCATTAGTCTATTTTTTCTTTAAGCATTTACGGATATGATAAAAGAATTGCAATTGCGATTGTTGCCGGAAGAGGCGGCCAACGAGCAGGCGCTGGCGCGGGTGGTCGCCCGCGAGACAGCGGCTTCTCTTGCCTCGGTGAAAGCGGTCCGGGTCTTGAAACGTTCAATCGACGCTCGCCAAAGAGTGATTTATGTGAACGTGAAACTGCGGGCTTTCATCAATGAGTTGCCGACCGAGCCGGAGTATCAATCGATCGACTATAAGGAGGTCGCTGGCGGAAAGCCGGTGATTGTGGTTGGCGCCGGGCCGGGCGGTTTGTTCGCTGCCTTGCGACTGATCGAGTTGGGTTTGCGTCCGATCGTGCTGGAACGGGGAAAGGATGTGCGTGCCCGCAAAAGGGATATCGCCTTGATCAGCCGCGAGCATCGGGTGGATAGCGAGTCTAATTACAGTTTTGGAGAAGGTGGCGCCGGTGCCTATTCCGATGGAAAGCTTTATACACGGAGCAAGAAACGTGGTTCGGTGGACCGGATCCTGAATATCTTCTGTCAGCATGGAGCCAGTCCTTCGATTCTGGTCGACGCGCACCCGCATATCGGAACGGATAAGTTGCCGCGTGTGATCGAGACGATGCGTGAGCGGATTAAGAGCTGTGGCGGAGAGGTACATTTCGAGACTCGGGTGGATCGCCTGCTGATTCATGATGGCGAGGCGATCGGCGTGGAGACGAATCGGGGAGAGACCTTCATGGGACCGGTGATCCTGGCGACAGGGCATTCCGCCCGTGATGTTTATCGTTATTTGTATCAGGCAGGCATCGCGATCGAGGCGAAAGGCATCGCGGTCGGCGTGCGCCTGGAGCATCCGCAGCGGCTCATCGATCAGATCCAATATCATCGTCGTGAGGGACGTGGTGAATATTTGCCCGCTGCCGAATATAGCTTCGTGACCCAGGCGGCCGGTCGGGGCGTCTATTCTTTCTGTATGTGTCCGGGAGGCTTCGTGGTGCCTGCAGCTAGCGGACCGCGTCAGGTGGTGGTCAATGGAATGTCGCCTTCCAATCGAGGTTCTCGTTGGGCCAATTCAGGCATGGTGGTCGAGATAAGACCAGAGGATTTGGGAGCGCTCACGAAAGGGGCGGAGTTCCGGATCAGTGAGCCGATGGACTCGCCTTTGGCCGTGATGGCGTTTCAGGAACGGTTCGAGGAGATTTGTTGGCTCAATGGTGGGCAACGGCAGACGGCGCCTGCGCAACGGATGGAGGATTTCATCCGCAAGCGCAATTCATTCGACCTGCCTGAGTCCTCTTACACGCCAGGCTTGCTGGCCTCGCCGCTCCATTTCTGGATGCCCGAATTTGTCACGTCTCGACTCCGGGAGGGATTCCTCCGTTTCGGAAAGCTCTCAAGAGGCTTCCTGACGAACGGGGCGACGATGATTGGCGTGGAAACACGCACCTCGGCTCCGGTACGGATCACTCGAGATCGGGAGAACTATCAGCATGTGACGGTCAAGGGATTGTTCCCTTGTGGCGAGGGTGCCGGCTATGCGGGTGGCATTGTCTCCGCCGCGATTGATGGTGAGCGTTGCGCGGAGGCAGCAGCGGCCTATCTGGGATAATAAAATAATTTAGCCCCTTATCTTAAGCCTCAGGTTTTAACCTAAGGAAAGGATAAGGGGCTAAATTTTGATATTTCTTGCGAATTAATCCAGCTTCAGGACGGCCAGGAATGCCTTCTGTGGCACCTCGACTGTTCCGATCTGTTTCATTCGTTTCTTTCCTTCCTTCTGTTTCTCGAGCAGTTTGCGCTTACGCGAGATATCACCACCATAACATTTTGCGGTCACATCCTTGCGGACAGCCTTCACGGTTTCGCGGGCGATGATCTTGGCGCCGATAGCGGCCTGGATTGCGATATCGAACTGTTGCCGCGGGATCAGCTCCTTCAGCTTCTCGCACATCCGCCGCCCGAAGGGAACGCTGTTGTCCATGTGCGTCAAGGTCGAGAGCGCGTCGACCGGCTCACCGTTGAGCAGGATATCCAGCTTCACCAGGCGGCTCGGGCGGAAATCATGCAAATGGTAGTCGAATGAGGCATAGCCTTTCGAGATGCTCTTCAGCTTGTCATAGAAATCGATCACGATCTCGCCCAAAGGCAGGTCATAGAAAATCTCCACACGGTCGCCCGAGATGTATTCCTGCTTGATCAGCACGCCGCGCTTGCCGAGGCAAAGGGTCATGATCGGGCCGATATAAGCGGTGTTGGTGATGACCGAGGCACGGATAAAAGGCTCCTCGATATGGTCGATCAGTGTCGGATCGGGCAGGCCGCTCGGGTTGTGTACCTCGAGGCATTCGCCCTTCTTCGTATAAACCTTATAGGAAACGTTCGGTACGGTCGTGATGACATCCATGTTGAACTCGCGGTCAAGACGCTCCTGTACGATCTCCATGTGCAACAGGCCGAGGAAGCCGCAGCGGAAGCCGAAGCCCAGGGCGGCAGAGCTCTCAGGCTGGAAAGTCAGCGATGCGTCGTTCAGCTGAAGTTTCTCCAGTGAGCTGCGCAGGTTCTCGAAATCCTCGGTCTCGATCGGGTAGACACCGGCGAACACCATCGGTTTTACCTCCTCGAATCCGGCAATTCCTTGTTCTGCTGGTCGGGCTACGTGCGTGATCGTGTCACCCACACGCACCTCACGAGAGGTCTTGATACCAGAGATGATATAACCTACGTCGCCCGTGCGGATCTCATCCCGTGGTGCCATATCCAGTTTCAATACGCCCACCTCGTCGGCGTCGTATTCCTTGCCGGTAGCGATGAATTTCACGTGGTCGCCTTTGCGGATAACGCCATTCACCACCTTGAAATAGGCGATGATCCCCCGGAAAGAGTTGAATACGGAGTCGAAGATCAAACATTGCAGCGGCGCGTCGGGATCGCCTTTTGGGGCGGGTACTTTCTCAACGATGGCGTTCAGCAACTCCGTGACGCCCTCGCCGGTCTTGCCGCTGGCCCGGAGGATATCCTCACGCGGGCAACCCAACAACTCGACGATCTGGTCTTCCACCTCGTCGGGGCGGGCGCTCGGCAGGTCGATCTTGTTGATCACCGGAATGATCTCCAGGTCGTTCTCGATGGCCATATAGAGATTAGAGATGGTTTGCGCCTGTATGCCTTGGGCGGCGTCGACAATCAGCAAGGCGCCCTCGCAAGCCGCGATCGATCGCGATACCTCGTAGGAGAAGTCGACGTGTCCCGGCGTATCGATCAAGTTCAGGATATATTCCTCGCCTTTATAGTTGTAGTTCATCTGTATGGCATGGCTCTTGATCGTGATCCCGCGCTCGCGCTCCAGGTCCATATCGTCGAGCACCTGCGCCTGCATGTCTTTCCCCTCGACGGTTTTCGTGTATTCCAGCAGGCGGTCGGCCAGGGTACTTTTCCCATGATCAATATGGGCGATAATGCAAAAGTTCCGGATATTCTTCATCTATTCTATAAATATCAAGTTTTATCGTTGTTCCAGACCGGCAATGGTTGGCCGGTATAAAATAATCGCGAATATACTATTTTTTTCGTACTCTTGCCGTTAAAAAATGGGATGTGCTCTGGCCGTACCGCATGGTTGTCGGGACTTTGTGTGTGTTATTTCAGTTGTCCGTAGACCTCGTCGGTGACGGGCTCCAGCCATTCGTTGGCGGTCTCCTCGCCGGCGATCTCGAAGGCCAGGTGCGCGAACCAGCTGTCGGCTGCCGCTCCATGCCAATGCTTGACATTCGCGGGGATGTGAATGACCGTACCGGGCAGGATCCGTACGGCGGGTTTGCCCTCCTCTTGATACCAACCCTCACCAGCTACGCCGATAAGCATCTGTCCGCCTCCTTTGGTCGCGCGATGGATGTGCCAGTTGTTACGGCAGCCCGGCTCGAAGGTGACATTGTAGACAATCACCTGGTCGTTGGAGATGGGGGCGAGGTAGCTGTTGCCGATAAAATAGCGGGCGAAGGCCGTGTTCGGTTCTCCGATTGGGAAAATCATCTCCCGTTGGAAAGCTGCCTTGGTGTCTTCGCTTGTGAGTTCCTCGTTCCAGACCTCTTTGGCTAGCCTGAATGCTGCCCAGGCTTTGGGCCAACCGGCATAAAAACCAATGTGGGTGAGGATCTCGGCGATCTCCGTTCGGGTGATGCCATTCTTTTTCGCGGATTGGAGATGATAAGTCAGCGAACTGTCCGTGATACCCTGGCTGATGAGCGAGGTGATCGTGACCAGGCTGCGGTCGCGCAACCCAAGTTTGTCGGTACGGCTCCAGACCTCACCGAAAAGAACATCGTCGTTAAGTTCCGCGAATTTGGGCGCGAAGGCGCCGAGCTGCTCGCGGCCAGCTGTCTGCTTGATTTTTTCCTGTGCCATAATCGTTGTATTGTTTATCGCCAGCGCGACAAGCGCCAGGATGATTTTAAACTTTGTGCTATTCATGAGATTCTTTTTACTGGTACAAATTTATCTTGAATGGTTTTATTCTTTTGTATATGGATTACGGATATTTGTGCCCGGATCAATGATAAGGGAAATAAGGAGAGGAGAACTTGCCGGATTGATGTGGCGATGATTCCTCGGGCGTTTGTGTGGCGTTGACGGTTGGAATGGTTAATGATGAGAAACAACCGTAAATCCGTTATAATCCGAGCGAAGAATCCGTAATATGTCTACATGGATCTTATGAGGTCTGGGATAAATTCGCGTTGTTCGGCATAGGATCTGATGCCGATCCTTTTTGAAGTGTAATTTATAACAGGAGGGAGAGACATGAGAAATTTATTTTGGAGCCTTTGTCTGGTGGCCTTCGGCTGGTGTGGCTTGGGCGATCTTCATGCGGCGGATGGCCGGGCAGGAACGGATAACGATCATTCAAACAATTGTATTATGGAAAAGGAATTGAATCTTACACGGGAATGGGATAAGGTCTTCCCGCAGAGCGACAAGGTGAATCACTCGAAAGTGACATTTCATAACCGCTATGGCATTACGCTGGCGGCGGATTTGTATGTGCCCAAGAACGCTGAGGGACGCCTGCCGGCGATCGCCGTAAGTGGCCCGTTTGGGGCGGTAAAGGAGCAATCGTCCGGATTATACGCGCAGGCATTGGCGGAGATGGGTTTCCTGACAATCGCCTTCGATCCGTCGTTTACGGGCGAGAGTGGTGGTGAGCCTCGCTATGTGGCCTCGCCCGATATCAATACGGAGGATTTTTGCGCGGCGGTGGATTATCTTCTCTCGCGTGATGACGTAGATGCCGGGCGTGTCGGCATCTTGGGTATTTGTGGTTGGGGTGGCATGGCGCTTAACGCGGCGGCTATCGATACCCGGATCAAGGCGACGGTGACGGTCACGATGTACGACATGAGCCGGGTGAACGCCAATGGCTATTTCGATTCGATGGACGCGGATGCCCGCTATGAGTTGCGCCGGCAATTGAACGCCCAGCGTACGGAGGACTACAAGAACGGCTCGTATGCCCTGGCCGGTGGCGTTCCCGATCAGTTGCCTGACGACGCACCTTGGTTCGTGAAGGATTATTATGCCTATTATAAGACATCCCGTGGTTATCATAAACGCTCGTTGAACTCGAATGGCGGATGGAACAAGACTTCGGCCCTGTCGTTTATCAATATGCCCCTGTTGGCCTATAGCGACGAGATCCGGAGCGCGGTTCTGATGATCCATGGCGAGAAGGCCCATTCCCGTTATTTCAGTGAGGATGCCTTCAAGAAGCTGAAAGGCGATAACAAGGAGCTGCTCATTATCCCGGGCGCTAGCCACGTTGACCTCTACGATAACTTAGAGGTGATTCCTTTTGAACGGATTCGCGACTTCTTCCAATCGAGTTTGAAGTAGGCGAATATCGCCGGATATGACTGTATAGTGCCTTTCCGGCAAATCAAAAATTTCCTTCGGATCCGATTGGATTTTTCTTCGGAAGAAATTCCAATTTTGTCCGAAGGAAATTCTTTTTTCTTTCGGATATAATTTTGTGGGATTGACCTCCTTATTTTATCCCACTGTTATGCGTTTCTGGTTTCACTGTGATGAGATTTTCAATACATTGCGGTAAAACCGAGAATGAAAGAGTGAGCTAAAGCAATTTTTCTAATTCTTCCACTGGCGGAAGTAATTTTTTGAGTCGTTCATCCATGTCTGCTGTTGTCTTGTATGTCGCAACACCCATAGGCTTGTCATAATCTTGTATTACATATTCAACAAATTTTTTGTTGGCGCTTTTACAAAGGATAATGCCAATCGATGGATTCTCGTTGGGTTTTCGAACTTCGTCATCAAGAATTCGAAGATAAGCTGCCAATTGGCCAAGATAGTTGGTTTTAAATGGTCCATCTTTTAATTCTACGCATACTAAAGCGGCTAATTCTCTATTAAAAAAGAGCAAGTCAGGGAATAATTCTATCCCGTATTTCTCTAGATGATATTGGTTTCCTACAAATGTAAAATCTTTACCGAAAGTCATGATAAACTCTTTCACGTTTTGGATGATGCTTTGCTCTATTATTCGCTCATCTTTATCTTGATCTCGAATAAATAGTTCTTCCGTATTAATAAAATCAAGCAAATATTCGTCTTTAAACATAGAGATAGTACGATATGCTTGAAGCTTATCTGGAATACTTTTTGTGAAATTGTTGGGTAATTTACCTTGATGACTATATAAGTCGTCTTCTATTGTTCGTTCCAAATCCTCTACTTTTGCTTTTGTGTCGGCTGCGAACTGAATGTAGAATTTACGCTGCTCAGTGTCTTTTACTTTGCTGAGTATTAAATAATGATGCGTAAAACCTATGTTCAGAAAGGCTGTGATGGGAAAATCTGAATCTATTTTGAATTGAGGAATTGGTAATTCGTTCGTTCGAACGAACAAATTTTGTTGCTTTGTTGCCAATTTGTTCGTTTGAACGAACGAATTATCGGAAAGCATTTTCCATTCCTCATAAAACGTACGCATTTTTCGTAGGCTTGGGGCTGAAAAACCTCTCAATCCGGGCAATTCCTTACGCAATTGTTCACTAATTGCTTCTATAAATCCTTTTCCCCAGTTTTTGTTACGGGTATTTGTTGATATAAATTGTCCAATACTGTAATATAGAGCTAGTTGTTCTTGATTTATTAATCCTAAAGCCCTTTGTTGGCTTTGTAAGATCGCCCTTTTGATTGATTCGACAGCATCTGTAAGTTCCTTGGTTGTATTTATGTTATTTGTTTGATCCATAATCTATAAAGCTATTATAATTAAAAAGTAAGATACTAGTAAATATTATTCGTTAATTCATAACAGGTCTACTTTGTCCTCTAAATTACACATTATAATGTAAATAAATGATGCGTTTATGTAAAAAAAGAATTTGAAACGGGTATCCTTCTTTACCGTTTGGTGGAGGCGATGAACTCGCTGATGGTCTCGCCTGTCTGTTGCTTGAAAAAGCGGGCCAGGTGATTGGGTTCCGAGAAGTTGAGTTTGTAGGCGATCTCCTTTATCGGCTGGTCGGTGAAAAGAAGATGGTCCTTGATCTCTTGCAGGAGCCTGCGCTTGAGCAGGTGAGTGGCGGTGACGCCAAATTCCCGCTCGACCGCCTTGTTGAGCGATATCCGGCTGATGCCGATCATCTCCGCATAGTCGCTCACCCGGTTCTTGTGACGGATATTCTTTTCCAGCAGGAGTTTGTATTGATAGGCATAGTTGTTTTGGGGCAGCGAGAAGGGCAAGTCAAACAAATGGGCGTAAAAGCGGTTCAGCCGCAGGAGGAACTGGTAAAGATAGGCCACGATCATGTGGTAGCTGTCCGCTATTGGCTCAAGGAGCTCGTGCCTCATCTTGCGGGAGAGCTCGTGGAATGGGGCCATCTCTTCCGTCGTCATGTCGAAACAGGTGGGAAGCTCGTTCTGGTAGCAATAGAGAAGCCGATACATGAAATATTTGTCGGACAGGAAATTGTTGATGAATTCCTCTTGGAAGATGAGAAAAGTATAATCGAGATCGTCGATCGTTACATGCCATTCCTGTTGTTGGTAGGGCGAGATGATGAGCGCCATCTGGTCGTGCAGCTCGATCCGTTTCCCTCGGAGAAAGAGATGACCGGAGGCCTTCCGGAAAAGGTAAAACTCAAAGAAGTCGGTCTTGTACCTCTTGGCCGTGTCGAACCAACCTCGTTTCTCCCTGCTCTCCGCCGTATTGAGCAGGAAATCGACGCCGCAAGCGGTCTTGGAGTATTTGATCAGTGAGATCTGCTCGACACGCTCGCCTGGATGGAGATTGGTAAGTTGTTGGTGTCTCATCGCCTTATGGTATTTTTGCTATTAGGCAAAGATACGATATCCATTTATCAAAATGGTAGGATTTGTCTTTTTTGTGGTAGCCGATTTGTTCTTTCGACGGGTTATTTTCGCGGAAGGTTATCAATTAATAATATAATGGTTATGAGACGGATTTTCACGATTTTGTTATGTGTCGCGACGTGTCTTCTTTCGGTTGGAAGAGCGACCGCATCGGCGGAAGGCCAGGAAAAGCCCCGGAAAGTAATTTTGTTTATTGGCGATGGCATGAGCCTTGCCCATTGGCAAACCGGTATGGTGATGAATCGAGCGCCTCTGAATGTCAACCGTATGGAGCGGATCGGGATTGTCCAAACCTGTTCGCTGACCGATTTTAATGGCGACGGTCCGTCGCATGGGACGGCCATCGCGTGTGGTGTGAAAAGTCGCAAGGGTGCCGTGGGGATTGACGCGACAGGAAAACCCGCCAAATCAATCCTCGCTTATGCCTCGGAACAGGGAATGGCCACGGGAATCGTTTCGGCCAATACGTTGCAAGAGGGCAGTTTGTCGCCTTTTGTGGCGCATGTCGGAAGCCGGATGCGGGTGGATTCCATATCGGCCGCCTATTTGGAACAGGGAGTCGACCTCTTTATTGGCGCGGGCTATGGGTCGTTCAAGGACAATGAGGTGAATCCGGATCTGCTGGAGGATCTGCGGAAGGCGGGTTATCAGGTCGCTCTCTCGATGGAGGCGATCCGTCAAGCGGGAGAGGGCAAGCTGGCCGGTTTCACGACCGACGGGAAAGTCGCCGATATCCGTTCGGGGCGGGGCGATCAATTCCCGGCGTCAGTGCGGGTCGCCTTGGAACGTTTGGGTAAGGATCCGGAAGGTTTTCTTCTGGTGGTAGGCGATATGTTTGTCGATCGTGCCTCGCATGCCGGGGATGTGGAATTGGTCGGGCAGGAGGTAATCGACCTGGACAAGGCGATCGGCGAGGCCCTCGATTTCGCGGAGAAGGATGGCAATACGCTGGTTGTCGTGGTCGGTGGGCCGGAAGCCTCGGGCATGACATTGGTTGGTGGCGACCTTTCGGCAGGCCGTGTGGAGGCCAAGTGGACAATGCCGGGCATGATCCACACGGGCACGATGATCCCGCTCTTCGCCTATGGTGCCGGATCCGACGCTTTCCAGGGATTCATGGAGAATACCGACCTTTTCGTCAAGATCAAAAGTTGGTTATATTGAGAATCTTTCAGAGAAAAACGTATCTTTGTCAATAAGTAATTTTAAGAGTAATACGTATGGAGCCAGGAATTGAAGACAAGGTAGCTTATTTGATCGCTGTAATAAGTGAGTTTGCCGCAAAACATACGCTTACTACGCCACAGGCATACCGTTATTTGGAGAGATTTAAGGGACTTGATTTTGTAAATCGGTTTTACGATGTGGAACATACGTTCTCTTTTGAGGATGTAGTGGATGATCTTACGGCCTATTGCCATCGGAAAGGAGGAGCTTTGGTATGATTCCTTTAATGTCATTGGCCAGGAGGTGCCCAAGTAGCAGATAACCAGTAAAAGGTTCCGAACGAATTCCATGCACTGATCCCGAAGAGGTTAGGGGAAAAGAACGAATAGGCATAGGGCAGAAAAAGGGTAACCGACCAAAAGCCTAGGAATATCTTCTTCTGTTCATACAATCCTGGAAGCGTGATCTGTTTGTGGATTATGCGACATGAGTTTATCTTTTTCGGTTTATTTACAAAGCTACAATATCTCTTTAGACCACATAAAAAACGATCGAGGGAATATGGGCTTTTTATATTCCTTTTTGTCATTTGGGGTGGATTAAATTCATACGTGTGAAAAGTATCTATATTTTGGTATTTATTCTGTTGTTTTGAAATTGAAAATTGGCTTGATGATATTTTCCACATTTACCGTTTCTTGAATATTCCTCATGATTTCTTTTGCTGATTTGTAGACCATGGGTGATTCATCTAATGTGGCTTGTGTTACGGTTTCGCTGTAAATGCCGTTCATTGATTGTTTAAACTCATCCAAGCTAAGCTCTTTAAAAGCTTGGCTACGGTTTAGCACTCGACCCGCTCCATGTGGAGCGGAGAGGTTCCAGTCTTTATTCCCTTTTCCAACGCAGATCAGAGAACCGTCTCTCATGTTTAGCGGTATGACACAACGTTCTCCCAAACGAGCGGAGATCGCTCCTTTACGAATGAGGTTGTCGTCATCGATGTAATTATGAATACTCTCAAAAGCCTCGTTCTCTTGTCTTTTAGAGATATAGTCATGGTTGATAAGATAATCCAACAGCAAATCTACAATCATTCTCCTGTTGATTTGTGCCCAACGTTGGCAGAGTCGCATATCGTGTAAATAATCCTCGCGGAACATTCCTTCTAAATAACAAAGATCATTAGGTATAGATGGTTTCCGCATCTTGAACGAATTGTGAAGGTCACGGATGACTTCTTGTAATTCCGATTTTCGTCCGGATTGTTTATATCCCTCTATGATACGGTTTTGCTCCGCAATTAATTTATCCCAACCAGATTGGCATTTTATCACCAGTTTCTGATAAATGTCCGCTACTTGCTTGCCGAGATTGCGACTGCCAGTGTGTACCACCAAATATAGATTGCCTTGTTCATCGTGGTCGAGCTCGATAAAATGGTTGCCTCCTCCCAATGAGCCGATGGATTTGTATAATCGTTTCTGTTCTTTCAGTTCTCGATAACAACGTAGTTGTAGGATCAGTTCCTTTGCTTCCCGATAACAATCCATATAGGATTGAGGTAGTGGCATATGATTGTCCGTACGAAAATCTCGTCCCGAGGGTATAGCATGGAGAATATACTCATTGAAAGCATGATAGTCGATATTATGCTTGAGCGTTAGAGGTTGAACGAGGATACCACAGCCGATATCTACGCCTACAATATTGGGAATGACCTTGTCGCCTAGATTACCGGTAAATCCTATCACGCATCCTACCCCGGCATGAACGTCGGGCATGATACGTATTTTGCTTTTACGGAACACGTCAATGGAAAGTAATTGTTGTATCTGTTCCAATGCTGTGTTTTCTATATTATCCGTAAAAATTTTGACGTCGTACTGTTTTATTATTTTCATGAGCTATTATTGATACTTTTTGGGGTAAAGGTACAGATCAGATGTGCCATATGGAGGCACAAGTTGTGTGTTCGTGCATGATTAATCTTTCTTATTGCGGTAATAACTCATCAGGTTGATGGTGATGTTGCGCATCTCCTCTCTAATCGACTCAGGTTCCAAAATTTCCATTTGGTCACCTTGAGCAAGTACTAGTTGGTAGAAATCGAATGTCGGTTTTACGTGGTATTCGAATAATGTAGAATCTTTGTCGCTTTCGAGTTCGCGTTGCGATTGATGCAAAGGTAAGGTGCGTAAATAATCCGCAAAACCTTCGTATGCCCGAATTACGACTCTTGCCGCTGGTTCATCTGAAGAGATCACTCCGCAACAACCCTCAAAGTAGCGGTTAGCGTCAAAATTTTTGTCTAAGGTGAATGTTTTGTCTGATTCTTGAATGTCAGAAATGCGGTCGAGTGCATAAACCCGAAATACATTAGTAGGTTTGATGCCTTTTTCCTTATTCCTTTCCGAATAGTAAGGACTGCGTGCCAGCACGTACCAGCGACGATTTGCTACTTTCAGGCAGTAAGGCTCTATTTCGAACGTGAAAGGTTCAGGCTTACCGAATCCTTGGTGTGTGATGCGAAGCACCCGGTTCAGTCGCATGGCTTCGGCGATACAAGTGAGCCAAGTCTGGCCAGATGGAGTTTCTTCAAACAGGATCCTGTTTTCTAATCTCTTATCGGCTTGAATTTGATTCAATGTCGCATAAGAGTTAAGTAGCCAGTTGCGAAAGTTGTTACCCTCTAATCGTTCCGGTTCATCTATATAATATTATTGCTGTCCGATAAAAATTTTGCAAAAGACTAAAAATAGGGCTGACTTCA
>CHCFR05602__coassemble_385_pt1 | contig 27342 bp, 28 predicted proteins | sample CHCFR05602__metabat2_low_PE_046 | metagenome-assembled genome bin CHCFR05602 | reverse complement strand
TACGTATGTATCGCCTGATACATACGCTCGTATGAACTTATGCGAACGTATGTGGTGGCTTTCACGTACGTTCGTGTGATCAGGTGTAGATTGCCGATCCGGAATGGTGTGACAGTTGTGACGGTTGTGACAGCTATTTTCAAAAATATATAAGTAGGTGCCAAAAAATAATAAACGTTAATATTTTAACCTATTTTATTTTTTGACACTATGTATAAAAAGTTTGCGAAATAGCTGTCATAACCGTCACACTGTCACGCGTAGCGGGTTTAAAGATGTCCAGGTATCGTTAGGGAGGCCGCCAATTGGATTCTCCTAAGAAAAACAGGAATCAATTGGTTATTGGAAGAAAATCCTTACATTTGTGATAAACTTAACGAAAAACTGACTATGAGTGAATTGACAGACAGATATATCCGTTTCGACTGGGCGATTAAACGATTGTTGCGCCAGAAGGCGAACTTTGGCGTGCTGGAGGGATTTCTCACCGTATTCTTGGGCGAGCCCATTACGATCGTGGAATTGCTGGAGAGCGAGGGTAACCAGCTATCCGGTGAAGATAAGTTCAATCGGGTGGATATCAAGGCCCGCAACAGCAAGGGGGAGATCATAATCATCGAGGTGCAGAACACGCGCGAACTCTATTATCTGGAGCGTATCCTTTATGGCGTGGCGAAGGCCATCACGGAGCATATCCACTTGGGCGACTCCTATAATGAGGTCAAGAAGGTCTATTCCATAAGTATCCTCTATTTCGATTTGGGTGTTGGAAACGATTATCTGTATCATGGCCAAAACCAGTTTGTTGGCGTGCATACGGGCGACCGTTTGCAGATCCGGACAAAGGAGCAGAACGCTATCGTCTCCCGTTTCCCTTCCGAGATATTCCCCGAATACATTCTTATCCGTGTCAACGAGTTCGACAAGGTGGCGGTTACGCCCTTGGACGAATGGATGCGTTATCTGAAAGATGGCATCATCGCTTCCGACACGACTGCCCCCGGCTTGGAGGAGGCCCGGGAGAAACTGAAATACTATTCCATGACAGACCAGGAGCGTCACGCCTATGACGAGCACCTGAATGCCGTCATGATCCAAAACGACGTGTTGAATACGGCAAAGATGGAAGGCCGAATGGAAGGCAGGATGGAAGGTCGGATGGAAGAACGTTTGGCGAATGCCCGGAATTTTAAGAAGATGGGCGTCTCTCCCGATATCATAGCGCAGGCTACCGGTTTGAGTCTGGAGGAGATCAATGGGCTTTAGGATGCCGGCTTACTTCAGTGGATTTCTAGGCGGATCGCAAATCCGCCGGAACAGGTAATCTGTTTTGATGGCGTTTATGTTTCTCTTTGGAGGCCGCACGAGCCGTACGGCCCTACATTTTTTCTTTTCACGTTGAATTGCAAAATGAATTCATTTGGTTTTCCTCCTTTTTTTTGTTTTCTTTGCAAAAAGGAGATAGGCTATGAAAGCGGATGTTTTAATTAAGTTAAAGGAAACTTTGCGCGATGTGTTGCCTGTAGGAGCACATGCCTATTTATATGGTTCTCAGGCAAGGGGAAATGCTAGCCTGGACTCTGATTGGGATGTGTTGATTCTTTTGGATAAACAGAAGATTGAGGCGGAGGACTATGACAACGTTTCTTATCCTTTGGTGGAATTAGGGTGGTCGCTTAATGAGTGTATCAGCCCAGTGCTTTATACGATGAAGGATTGGGTAAAGTATCGTTTTACTCCTTTTGTCCATAATGTCAAAAACGAGGGAATATTATTGTTATGAGCCTGAGTGAGGAAGATATAAAGGCGGTAGTTTTTTATCGTAAGGAAAAGGCGTATGCTACTTTGCGTGAAGCTGAAGACATGATTGCGATAAAGCATTGGAATCTTGCGATGCAACGCATGTATTATGCTTGTTTTTATATGGCTTCGGCATTGTTGGTTAGTGCGGGATTTAAATCGCAGACCCATGAGTCGTATTGGCCCTACTTTTTTCTTTATGAATTATAAATCCTTGGATATCCAAAAGATCCGGTGCGTCATCCAGTCTTGTCCGGATGGGCTTGCCGTGACTGATTTGATTGTCCGAAGTGGAGCGGAGCCTTTGCGGGTCTATCCGATCCTCTTTGAGTTGGAGCAATCCGGTTGGCTGGAGGTGACGGAGCGGAGCGAATGGGGCGCACCGAGATGGGTGAGGAAGAGGATAAAGTAATGTGTTCATTGTGTGAAAAGAACGCTTTAAACCGTGAAAAATCAGGTAAAGGGACACGATTGTTACGTATAAATCTTTATATTTGTGCGAACTTAATAAGGGAGGAATATTATGTGTATTGTGAAAGATGGGGAGAAAGAGACTTCCGCATATTTGTCGAGTGAGTCGAATATGACCTCTTTTCGTTTTGGCTCTCAGAATATACGTTTTCGGACTTCCGCAAAATTGGAACGTTATATATCCGTAAAGGAGTGGGATAAGGGGTATATCGTAGTTATAGCTAAATATCGGGATCTGGGAGAAATAGAAGATTATATTGATCTTGTCCCTATTCTCCGGAATTTGTATATAAATCCCAAAGAATTTTTGAAACCTATAAAATCCGTTCAAATCAGATACAATGAATAATTCCGATATACAAGAAATTCCTTTATTTCACGTCGCACTGTATTGTAGAGGCGATGCATGTTCATGCGAGTGATCGTCGTTTGACCGAGGCGGGTTCCGCTAAGTTTTTTGTTAAAGGAAATGGGGATACTGTGATTAAGGAGCGGGGTGCGTTAAATGATAAACAATTGCGTGTTATTCAGGAATTCATAAAGGATAATTACAAGGAAATGTATTTGAAATGGTCACAAATGAGTGATCAAGGATTTTATGGTGAATAATTTATAATATGCGTTTATTTAAAACAGGAGGGCTTCTGCTGCTGGCGGCGGGAGCCCTGAATGTGTATGCCCAGACGGAAGCCTCGTTGACCTATCGGGTGGAGGCCTCGGCGAATGCCTCGTCGGGTGAGTACGCCCCGATGTGGCTGACGGCGAACCGTTATGGGCTGTCGTCCGTACGGGCGAACAGTGGTTATCTCCGGGCGGGGCTGTTTTATGCCCAACCCTTGAAAAGAGGCTGGCGTGTGGAGGCCGGGCTGGATCTGGCGGGAACCCTGAACCATGGGGCGGATGCCGGACGGGCCGGGTTTGTCGTGCAACAGGCTTATGGTGACCTGTCGTGGCGGATGCTGACGTTGAGTGTCGGCAGCAAGGAGCGACCGGGTTTCCCATTGGAGAAGGATGAGCGGTTGAGTAGTGGTATGCTGGTGGAGGGGCCGAACGCCCGGCCGGTGCCACAGGTACGGGGCGAGATCCGGGAATACCTGCCTTTGGGCTTTACGGGCAATTGGTTGGCATTGAAAGGGCATATCGCCTACGGACGGTTTACCGATAACGGCTGGCAGGAGGCGTTTGTCGCGCCGGGGCAATATTACGCTCAGGATGTCTACTATCATTCCAAATCATTGATGTTCCGCCTCGGGAACCGGGAGAAATTCCCGTTGACTTTCGAGTTTGGTTTATTGATGGCGACCCAGTTCGCCGGAGATCAGCTTGTCATGCAAAACGATGGTACGGGAAAGCTGGTCACCGATATGCCGGGTGGTCTGAAGGCCTTCTGGAAAGCCTTTATGCCACAAGCGGGTGGTAGTGATACGCGACCGGGTGAACAGGTAAACGTGGAGGGTAATATGCTGGGCAGTTGGAATTTCGCCTTGACTTATGAGCTGGGCGACTGGCGGCTGAGGGCCTACCTGGAGCACTATTTCGAGGACCATTCGCAGATGTTCTGGGAGTATGGCCGTTGGAAGGATGGCCAGTTGGGGTTGGAGGTGACCCTGCCAAAGAACCGGTGGGTCTCGAAGGTGTTATGGGAAGGTTTGGCGACGAAAGACCAAACCGGTTCAATCCTTTATGATGGTTTTTGGGGCAGTTTCCAGGATATACAGGTGAGTGGGTGTGATAATTATTATAATCATTATATCTACCAGGCTTGGCAGCATGCCGGTATGGCGATGGGCAATCCCCTGTTGACCTCGCCCGCCTATAATACGGACGGAAGTATCACTTTTAAGAGTAACCGGGTACGCTCGAACCATGTGGGTTTGACGGGTGATCCGACGGAGGAGTGGAACTGGCGGGTATTGGCCTCGTTTACCCGGCATTGGGGAACCTATGCCACCCCGCTGGACAAACAACGGAAACAGTTCAGCTCACTTTGGGAGGTCACTTATCAGCCCAAGCGGATGGAGGGATGGCGCTTCTCGGTGGCCTTGGGTTTGGATCGGGGCAACTATACGCCGGGCAATACGGCAGGCGGAATGATCACGATCCGCAAGACGGGATTATTATTGAAATAGACAGATCAGGGAAAGAAGCATGAATCGATATAGACAAATATTATGGGGGATAGGCCTGCTGTTGCTTGTTGTCCTCATGGGCGGTTGTGCGAAGCAACCCATCAACAGCGACGTGGAGGGCTTTTGGCAGTTGGAGCGGTTTACGACATTGGCGGATAATAAGATACATGAGCCGGAACGGATCTATTATGGGATTACCCGCTATGTGGTGGAGGTCTCCGAGAAACAGGGTTCGCAAGGATATGGTTCCTTTATTGGTCGTTTCGCTTATCAGGAGGATGGCCAGGAGGCATTGATGAGCGAGTTCAAGGAACGAGACAAGACAACCGACAATGGCAAGGACGCCGCGGTAGAGCAATTGAAGCCTTTTGGTATCGGTGCGTTGGAAACGGTTTTCCGGATCGTAAAGGCGGACGGGAAGCGGTTGGTTTTAGAATCGGATTACGCCCGATTGGAACTGAGCCGATTTTGAGGTAAAGGATAAAGACGGTGTGACAAAAAGCGGTAAAGCGTCCTCTGTGCGCTTTACCGTTTTTTGTCATAATATCATTTATTGAGCTGCCTCTCGTTTAGCGTCCAGTCGTTTGACGACCTGGCCATAGATGATCAGGGCAAAGGCGGAGATCAGGGCGATCGCTCCGAAATAATACCAGATATAGTGCGCATGGGCACTCGCCGCCCGCCAAGCCTCACGCGATTCGAACAGGGCCGGTTCCGGGCAGTAGGCACTGAGCAGGAAGCCGGAGAGACCGAAGCCCAGGATTGACGAGAGGAACGAGTGCAGGTGGCTGAATCCCAGATAAAGTCCCTCTTCGCCTTTGGGCGCCTGGAGTGAGAAATACTCCAGGAAACGGGGTGAGATGAAGGTCTCCGCCAATCCCTGGAACACGATGCCGACCACCATCATGAAGGCCACGGGGTGCATACCGAGCAGGGCGACATCAGGATCCAGCTGGTTGCCATAGGCCATGCAGAGAGCGGAGATGGGCATGATGAACATACCGACCGTCATGGAGGTCAACGCGGTCCGCTTTTTCATGAGTTGGGTCACCAGGTTGACCGTCAGCACGACCACAAGCGGATTGACATTCGCGTACCAGGAGGGAGAGGCGTCCTCGCCCGCCAATCGGAGCACATATTTGGGCATGGTGGCGTAGAGCTGGTGTTGTACCATCCAGAATCCCGTGATGATGATGATCAGGGTGATCAACCGTCCGTTGGTGCAGACCTTGATGAGCGCGTGCCAGATCTGCCCGAAGCTCTTGCCCTCGCCGGAATGCTGGTCGCTCTTGTAGAGGAACCAGATGGCGAGCAGGGCTAGGAAGGTCATGGTGGCCGAGAAGTAGTTGAGCGTGATGAATCCCTCGTTGCCCAAGGCCTCACGGAGCGGTTTCACGATTGTCTTGCCCGAGAAGGCGCCGATATTCACCATGGCGTAGAAGATGGAGAAGCCTTTCGCCCGGGTCTCGGGTGTGGTCTCTTTCGCTACCGTACCCGATATGACACTCTTGATAAAGGCACCGCCACAGACGATCAGGGCCATGATGGGCAGGATGCCGTAGCGTGCCCCGCTCTCGAGCAGTCCGGTGAAGGTGGTTGTCGTGCCGTAGCTTACCAGCCCGGCGGCCTCAAGCCAGGTGGGATAGATGGCCAGGCCGAGATAACCGCAGGTCAGCAGGGAAAAGGCCAGTAACATGGAGCCCCGGAAACCGATCTTGTCGGCCAACGCCCCAGCGAAGGTCGGCAGAAGATAGAGGCAGGCCGAGAAGACACCGGCGATGCTGGCCGCCTGCAGGTCATTGAACCCCAATATGCGGCTCAGGTAGAGCGTGATGACGATGAAGACACCATAATAGGCGGCCCGCTCGAACAGCTCGACGGTGTTGGCTACCCAAAAGGCTTGACTGAACTTGATTTTTTTCTTTTGTTCTGTTTGTTGTTTCATGAGCATTACGATATAATTATTATTTGAATAGATGATCGGTTTATCTCATCCGGGCCGCGATGGCCAGCAAGACACCCAGGGCGACACCGAGCAGGGCGGCGAACAGGACACGAGCCTCGCTGGGGAGCAGGAAGGTAATCGTATGCGCCGGGACCCAGAAGAGAGGGATCGTCTTCTTGAAGACAAAGTTCCATTGCGCGTCCCAGTTCAGGTGGGTGATAATGCGTGTCATGGGGATTGGTGTCACCAAAGCCCTAAGCGAGCCGCCGCAAGCCAGGATGTGCGTATCGGTGATCTTGTGGAACGTCATGAATACCGGGGCAAATATCCCGTTCATCGCGATGGAGACGCAAAAAGCCACGAATACTTTAGCGGCCCCTGTCGGAGCGCCCATCAACTCGCGGGCGTTCGTCATGCCGACATATTCAAGCGCTACCGGCACGCCATTCGAGAAGATGATCATCGCCAGGTTGATTCCCATGCCTAAAATGCCCCAGACGACGGCCCTGGGCAGGATCCCGAAGCCATTACGGACATAAACGCCGGTACTGATACGAAGGCCAAGAACCTCGCCCAGTGTGGAAAGGACGGCGAATTTGATAAAACTCATGATCATGCCGTGGCTCGTGTTAAAAGATTTGTACCAGCCATAAAGAGGCTCTGATAACACAAAGGGCATAAAAATGGCGATAATAATCGCGATGAAAATGAAATCTGTCTTTTTCATGGTCTCTTTGATATTGGTGAAATGATTGTTATTAGCAAATGTCTTTTTATAGATTTTGCGGCTAAGATAAAAAAAGTTTAAAACCTACGCCTCATTTTAACGGAGAAAAAAAAGTTTTATCTTTGCTCCATAATTCATGAAAAAGCGACGGAAAGACGCTAATTAGACAGGAAAACATAACTTAATTTAAATTTGGAACAATACCATGATTTGGAATGAGACTATTGAGTGCATGGATCGCGAGGAGATGCGCAAGTTGCAAAGTATCCGTTTGAGACGAGTCGTCGAACATGCTTATCACAACTCTCCCTTTTACCGGAAGAAGATGCAAGAGATGGGCATCGTGCCCGAAGATATACAATCCATTGATGATATCGTGAAGTTGCCTTTCACGGTTAAGCAAGACTTAAGAGACAATTATCCTTTTGGCCTGATGGCGGTCCCGATGTCCGAGATTGTCCGCCTGCATGCCTCGTCGGGTACGACAGGGAAGCCGATCGTTGTCGGTTATACCCGCCGCGACCTGGGAATCTGGGCAGAGGTGGTTTCTCGTTGTTTGACGGCTTATGGTCTCACTAAAAACGACTCTGTTCAGGTCTCTTACGGCTATGGCCTTTTTACGGGCGGTTTGGGCGCTCATGCCGGTGTTGAGAACATTGGCGGAACAGTGATTCCGATGAGTAGCGGCAATACCCGCAAGCAGATCCAGCTGATGCACGACTTTGGGGCGAAAGGTCTGGCTTGTACACCTTCGTATGCCCTTTACCTGGCGGAGACAATCCGTGAGTTGGGCATTCCTCTGGAAGAGTTCCAGTTGCGTGTCGGGGCCTTTGGCGCCGAGCCTTGGACAGAAAATATGCGTAAGGAGTTGGAGGAGAAGTTGAATATTAAAGCTTATGATATTTATGGATTGACGGAGATTTGCGGACCGGGTGTTGGTGGCGAGTGCGAGTGCCAGAACGGTACGCACTTGTGGGAAGATCATTTCTTCCCAGAGATCGTGGATCCAGTGACCCTTCAGCCCGTAGAGCCGGGTCAAACGGGAGAATTGGTCTTCACGACCTTGACAAAAGAGGGTATGCCGATGATCCGCTACCGGACACGCGACCTGACCTCGTTGAATTATGAGCGTTGCGCTTGTGGCCGTACGGCCGTACGGATGAGCCGTATCATGGGTCGAAGCGATGATATGTTGATTATCCGTGGTGTCAACGTCTTCCCGTCGCAGGTCGAGTCGGTCATCCTCGAGCTGCCGGAGTTCGAGCCACATTATCTGATTGTTGTGGATCGTGTGAACAACACCGATACGTTCCAGATCCAGGTCGAGGTTCGTCCGGAGTATTATACGGACGAGATGAACAAGCTGATCGCCTTGAAGAAGAAGATTGCCGGACGGATGCAGAGCGTCATTGGCCTGCAGCCGGACATCAAGATCGTCGAGCCGCGTAGCATCGAGCGCAGCATGGGCAAAGCAAAACATGTGATTGATAACCGTAAGCTCGTGTGACCCGTTGGGAAAGCAGGGCTGAAATATAAACTTTTAAAATAGTACCGATATGCTGATTAAACAGTTGTCAATTTTCTTGGAGAATAAGAAGGGCCGTTTTACGGAAGTGGCGAAGATATTAGGTGAGGCAGGCGTGAATATGTCCGCCTTCACTGTCGCGGAGAATTCGGATTTTGGTATTTTGCGGTTGATCGTCTCGGATACGGACAAGGCGATCCAGGTGCTCCGGGAGCGGCTTTATGCGGTAAGCGTTGCCGATGTGGTTTGCCTGCACTGCCCGAACCAGCCCGGCGCGTTGGCCAAGGCGATGGATATCATCACGAACGCCGGCATTTTCGTGGAGTATATGTATGCGTTCTCGCAGGGTGATGCCGCTAACGTGATCATCCGTCCCGACAACATCGAGAAATGCGCCGAGGTACTGAAGGCGAATAAGCTTGAGTTGATTGCCGCGAGCGACCTTTATAAGTTATAGCAGGCCAGGATTTCTTTTTCACGGGCTTTCGTTAAATATAAAAAATCTTAAAAAGCGGAAGCCCGTAAGGAGGAATTATGATCTCCAACGACTAAAATATTAATTTTGCGGACTAAAATTATTTGAATGAAGAAGATTGTATTTTTTTTGATGATGATCGTGTTGTTGTCCGCGTGTGGCGAATACAATAACATCTTGAAAAGTACGGACTACGAGTTGAAATATTCTTACGCGAAGAAATATTTCAATGAGAAGAAATACTCGAAGGCCGCGACTTTGTTGGATGAGTTGGTTACAATCTTTAAGGGTACGGCCTATGCGGAGGAGTCGTTGTATTTGCTGGCGCAGAGTTATTACGGGCAAGAGGATTATCAGACGGCTTCCCAATATTTCGAGACCTATTACACGACCTATCCCAAGGGAGAGTTCACGGAGCTAGCCCGTTTCTATTCGGGTTATGGTTTGTATCTGGATTCTCCGGATCCTCGTTTGGATCAGACCCAGACCTATAAGGCGATCGAGCAGTTGCAGCTCTATATGGAGTATTACCCGCAGAGCGAGCGTGCGGCACAGGCTCAGGATATCCTTTTTGAGTTGCAGGAGAAATTGGCGTACAAGGAGCTGTTGGCGACACGCCTCTACTTCAACTTGGGAACTTATATGGGAAATAACTACTTGTCGAGTGTCATAACGGCGCAGAACGCCTTGAAGAATTATCCTTATACGAAATATCGTGAGGAGTTCATGGTCTTGATGATCCGTTCGAAATATGAGCTGGCGTTGGTCAGTGTGGACGAGAAATTGCAAGGGCGATACCGTGAGGTGGTTGATGAGTACTACAATTACATGAACGAGTATCCCGAAGGCAAGTATGTCAAGGAGGTGAAACGCTATTTTGATTACGCGAACAAGCGTATTGTGGATGTATATTAAGCGAATTAATCAATAAGACGAAAATGGATTACAGAAAAACGAATGCTCCGACAAACACGATTACCCGTGATTTGATCAAGTTGGCAGAGCCGACAGGAAACATTTATGAGACGGTCGCCATTATCTCAAAAAGGGCAAACCAAATCAGTGTCGAGATGAAGCAAGACCTGGAGAAGAAGCTTCAGGAGTTCGCCTCATATAACGACAACCTGGAGGAGGTTTTTGAGAACCGCGAGCAAATAGAGATTTCCCGTTATTATGAGAAACTTCCGAAGCCGACCCTGATCGCGGCACAGGAGTTTATAGAGGGAAAGGTCTATTACAAGAATCCAGCGAAAGAGAAAAATAATTTCTGATAACAGAAAGACGATCGGGTTTTATGGCGGGAGTTGGGAGTTGGGAATGCACCCGACACCCGACTCCCGTCATTGTTTAGGCGACATTGCCGGTTGGCGTGTCTGCCTTATCCCAAGAAATAAGACGAGGTATCTAATATCAACCATTAAAGAAAATACAAGATGATTCAGAGAATCCAGACAATCTATTTATTGGTTATTGCCATTTTGGCCATAGTCAACCTGTTTTTCCCCTTGGCGGTATTCCAGCAGGGAAATGAATTGTTTACTTTTGATTTAATCGGCATATCCGCCATGAATGGCTCGGGTGAGGTGGTTTATCCGACATGGGGACTGTTTGGCCTGATGGCCGTGATCGCTTTGATCGCTCTCGTGACGATCTTCCTTTTCAAGAAACGGATCCTGCAGATCCGCCTGTGCGTTTTCAATATGTTGTTGATGCTTGGCTTTTATGCCTATTTTGCCTATATGGCTTGGGATATCAAGAATGAGGTGGGCGCTGATATGAGCATTAAGTTCGCTCTCTGCCTGCCGCTTGTCAGTCTTATCCTGAACTATTTGGCGATTCGCAACATTGGCGCTGACGAGGCGTTGGTACGTTCGTTGGAGCGTTTGCGTTAATATCCCTCGCTCATGAGACCTTTCCTGTATCAGGTCGCAAGCCTGTTTTATCAGCGATACGGAGCGGATATTCATCGGTTGGCCTTTATTTTCCCGAACCGGCGTGCGGGATTGTTTTTCCAGAAGTACCTGTCGGAAATAGCGGGCCAGCCGCTCTTTTCCCCAACCATATTGACGATTAATGACCTGTTCGGCTCCTTGAGTGACAAGAGACTGGCCGACCGGGTCTCTATGCTTTTTACCCTCTATGGTATTTATGCCCGTTTAGGCAAGACCGATGAGAGCTTTGATGAGTTCCTCTATTGGGGTGAGATGTTATTGAACGATTTCAATGATGTCGATAAGTACCTGGTAGACGCCGGTTCGTTGTTCCGTAACGTGACCGACTTGAAGGCGATCGAACAGGACTTCGCCTTCCTGAGCGAGGAGCAGATACAGGCAATCCGCTCGTTTTGGTCGAGTTTCTACCCCAAAGGCGATACGCCTAACCAAAAATCGTTCCTGTCGGTCTGGGAAATCCTCTACGAGGTCTATACGGAATTCCGGCAGACGCTGGCGGCACGTGGAGAGGCTTATGAGGGAATGCTCTTCCGTGAGGTGGTCGAACGACTGGAGGGCGAGGAAAAGATTGATATTCCCTATGAGCAGATTATCTTTGTGGGACTTAATGCTCTGTCCGTCGCGGAGGAGCGGTTCCTTTCGATCTTAAGGGATGCGGGATTGGCCGATTTCTATTGGGATTACGCTTCGGATATGGTGCTTGATCCCGACAATAAAGCTTCCTATTTTGCCTTACGCAACCTGAAGAATTTCCCTTCCGCCTATCCTTTGGTCGAGGAGGAAAGAACGGAGGGTAAGAGCCGTGCCCATATCCAGACCATTGGCGTTCCTTCGGGTATCGGACAGGCAAAGCGGTTGCATGCTATCCTGGAGAGTTTATGGCCGGGAGTGGTAGACCCGGAAACGGCGATCCGGACGGCGGTTGTCTTGCCGGACGAGAACTTGTTGATGCCGGTACTCAACTCGATTCCGGAGCGATGCGGACAGATCAATGTTACGATGGGCTATCCCTTGTCGAAAACCCCTATCGCCGTATTGATGGAGCATTTGCTGGCCTTGAGGAAAAATGTCCGTTTCCAGGAAGGAAAACCCTATTTCTATCATCAGGATGTGCTGTCCATATTGAATCATCCTTATGTGATGAGAAGAGATAGGAAGGCGGCGACTCGTCTGACTAAAGCGATTGTGGCGAACAATAAGTTCAATATCCCGAGCGAAGAGTTGGCCGTAACACCTTTGTTGGCTTGTCTCTTCTCTCCGGTAGAGGAGGCAGAAACCTTCCTTGATTACCTGATTTCCGTATTGACCGAGCTGAGTCGGGAAGAGGAGGAGAGTGGAGAGGTGGATGAACCTCAGGAGGAACAATCACGGAGTGGCGATTTGGAGCGGGAGTTTATCTTCCATTATTTCACGATCATCAACCGGTTGAAGGATCTGATCGCGAAGAGTGGCGTGGTCATGCGGATGGAGACTTATTATCGTCTGTTGACGAGACTTTCCGAGTTGGTCTCAATCCCGTTTGAGGGAGAACCCTTATCGGGTTTGCAAGTTATGGGTGTCCTGGAAACCAGGGCACTGGATTTTGACCGGGTAATTATCCTGTCCATGAATGAGGGTGTGTTCCCCTTAAAGAAAGCCGCCAACTCGTTTATCCCGCATAATTTAAGAAAAGGCTTTGGCTTGCCGACCTACGAGCATCAGGATAGCGTTTGGGCTTATCACTTTTATCGGTTGATCCATCGGGCTTCGTCTGTTCACCTGTTATATGATACGAGAAGTGGAGGTCTGCGAACAGGTGAAATCAGTCGGTTCGTGAACCAGTTGCGTTATCATTATGAGGTACCGATCGAACGAGGCTTATTAGTCTATGATGTCTCATCCATGGGTGGAAACCATTTGGAGATCAAGAAAGATGAAGTGGTGCGGGGCAAGTTGGACCAATTCCGTCAAGGAGGGGCCAAAGCCTTATCTGCCAGCGCAATCAATACTTTCCTGGATTGCCCATTGAAGTTCTATTTTTCCTCGGTTGAGGGGATAGAGGAGGAGAATGAGATCAAGGAGAGTGTTGAAAGTGATGTTTTCGGAAGCATTCTCCACAAGGTGATGGAGACCGCATATCAACCGTTGTGTGGCAAGCTGGTGACGGCAGATCTGCTTCGGGCTATCCAGAATGATGACCAGGCTTTGGGTGAGTTTATCGCCAAAGCTTTTGCGAGCGAGTTTTTCAAGAGTGAGGAACCCAGACCCTTGTTAGGACAGAATTTCCTGATCGGGGAGATGATCCGGAAATATGTTAAGCAGATTTTGCGGATCGACAGGGGTTTGACGCCATTCAAATATTTGGAATCCGAGCGACGAGTATTGGGATTGGTCCGGTTAAGCGACGGGACATCGGTTCGCCTGAAAGGTTTTATTGACCGGATGGACGAGAAAGATGGAATAGTTCGTATCGTTGATTATAAGAGTGGTTTGGGCACCAATCTATTTTCCTCAATCGAGGATTTATTTGATTCCTCGTTGAAGGACCGTCCAAAAGCGGTGATGCAGGTTTTCCTCTATGCCTGGATGTATAGTCATCTGGCCGGGAAAAAGCCTGGTGGAATCCAGCCTACCATCTATTTTGTTCGCTCCCTGTTCCAGGAACCGTTCGATCCGGCAGTCTACCGCTCTTTTGGGCGTGGCCAAAAAGAAAAAGTGATCGACGTGATACCAGAGTTGGAGGCGTTTGAGGAAGCCTTGCGTGCTTGTCTCGACCGTATATTTGATCCAGAAGAGCCTTTCCGGCAAGCGGACGACACGAAAGGATGTGCCTATTGTGACTTCCGCTCGATTTGTGGCCGTTAGGCGTGAAGGCAGGTGACGATCTTTTCCAGATAAAAGGCGTCGATCTCGTCGAAATCATTGAGACGGTCGCTATCTATATCCAATACGGCAATAACCTTTCCGGCCTGTTTGACCGGTACGACAATCTCTGAACGGGAAGCGGAGTTGCAGGCGATGTGCCCGGGGAATTGGTCGACGTCAGGGACTACCAACGTTTTCTCCTTTTCCCAAGCCGTTCCACATACGCCTTTGCCGTAACGGATACGAACACAGGCTATAGGCCCCTGGAATGGGCCGAGAAGCAATTGTCTCTCGCCATTTGACGCGGTGGAGACACGGTAAAAACCAACCCAGAAAAAGCCAAATGTCTGCCAAAGAGCGGCCGCGATATTGGCCATATTGGCGATCAGGTCGCTCTCGCCGCCAACAAGTGATTCAACCTGTGGTAAGAGGGCTTCATACTTGTCCCTTTTGTCTCCTTCTCCAATGAATAGATTCTCCGACATAAAATGTAAGATCTAATGAAATAATAACGATCAAGAAATAGGCCAAAGATAATATTAAAACGTGAAATAGCTTTTTGAGGCAAGCTAAAAATGTTACCTTTGCGTTATTATGGCAAAGACAAATTCTCCTTTAGTTCTTGGATCGGAACCTATTGGCCGGTTATTAACCCAATACGCCATACCCGCTATTATCGCGATGACAGCCTCGTCGTTGTATAATATGGCCGACAGTATCTTTATCGGCCATGGTGTGGGAGCTTTGGCTATATCCGGTTTGGCCTTGACTTTCCCGTTGATGAACCTGGCCGCAGCTTTCGGTTCTTTGGTTGGCGTAGGCGCATCGACGTTGGTTTCGGTTAAGTTGGGACAGAAGGATTATGATGGGGCTAACCATATTCTTGGGAATGTGTTGGTCTTGAATGTCTTGCTTGGCGTAGGATTTACGCTGGTGTTCTGGTTGCTCTTGGATCCGATCCTTTATTTCTTCGGAGCAAGTGAGCAAACGATCGGTTATGCCCGTGATTACATGCGCATTATCCTGTTGGGTAACGTGATTACGCACATGTATCTGGGCCTAAATTCCGTGTTACGCTCGTCCGGATTCCCGAAAATGGCGATGTATGCGACCTTATCGTCGGTAATAATCAATTGTGTCTTGAATCCCTTGTTTATCTTTGTGTTTAACTGGGGAATACAAGGTTCCGCATGGGCGACTGTCATCTCGCAGGCGATATCTCTGACCGGCCAGTTAATCCATTTCTCGAAGCCGACACAGCTGCTTCATTTCCGAAAAGGAATTTATCGCTTGAGGGCTGAGATTGTTCAAGCCATCCTCTCCATAGGCCTTTCTCCATTCTTGATGAACTTATGCTCGTGCATGATCGTTATCCTGATTAATCGGGGTTTGAAAGAGCATGGCGGCGATATGGCCATTGGCGCTTATGGCATCGTGAACCGTATCGCGTTCCTTTTCGTGATGATCATCATGGGATTTAATCAGGGGATGCAACCGATCGCCGGCTATAATTTTGGAGCCAAGCTTTATCATCGGGTGACAGAGGTGACACGGTTGACCATGCGTTGGGCCATCGGTGTCGCTTCCGTTGGTTTTTTGCTTTGCCAATTGACTCCGGAGGTCATCATCGGGCTTTTCACGACCGATCAGGAATTGATAGATATTGCCTCGAAGGGTTTGCATATTGTTTTTGCGGTCTATCCGATTGTTGGTTTCCAGATGGTGGCAACCAACTTTTTCATGTCTATCGGTATGTCGCGGAAGGCTATTTTCTTGTCGTTGACCCGACAATTGATCTTCTTGATCCCTTGCTTGATCATCCTGCCGCCTTTGATGGGGCAGATTGGCGTTTGGATCAGCATCCCGATAGCGGATGTGATGGCCGCCAGTGTGACCGCGTTCATGCTGATCCGGCAATTTAAGAAATTTAAAATGGAAAGACAGGTATGAAATTGCTATTTTATGATCTTGAGACTACCGGCATAAAATATTGGAGAAACGGTATTCATCAAATTAGTGGGGAGATCGTGATTGACGGGGAAGTCAAGGAGCGGTTTAACTTTAGGGTTTGTCCTCATCCTCAGTCGACAATCGATGAGGAAGCCTTGAGGGTTTGTGGAGTCACGAAAGAGCAGATCCTGGCTTATCCACCGATGCATATCGTTTATAAGCAATTTATTGATATGCTTTCGAAATATGTCGACCGTTATGACAAAAAGGATAAGTTCTTTCTCGTGGGCTATAACAATGCCTCTTTCGACAATTACTTCCTGAAGGCCTTTTTTGTGCAAAACGGTGATAACTATTTCTATTCCTGGTTTTGGATCAACTCGATCGACGTGATGGTCCTGGCCTCGCAGTACTTGATGCGTCGCCGTCCGGAAATGCATGATTTCAAGCAGGAGACAGTTGCCAGGGAATTGGGTATCGAGATCGATCCCTCAATGTTGCATGACGCGTCATACGATATCCAGTTGACTAAATTGATTTATGAGAAGATAACAGGAAACACATAAAATATACGGAATGAAGGCAAGGAGGTTTTGGTTGATTCGATTTTGGGGATTTCTCCTGGTGTTGAGTGGCTTGGTTTTAACAACCTCACTGCAGGCCCAGACAAAGTCCGCTTATCCTAAAAATGGTGATGGCATCACCACATTCTTGAAAAGGCATGGATATAGTGGTACAGCGAGCCAGCGTGAGTTTATCGAATTGAATAAGGGTAAATTTGGAAAGAACAATTCGCTTATACTGGGTGTGCGTTATAAATTGCCGGTCAAGGGTGAGTCCTCCTCAAAGGATACGGCTCAAGGCTCTTCTGGTAAGAGAAGGCCGAATTATGAGCCGCTTTTCGGAAAGTCGCTGGCTAAATATAATGTCACCTCTTCCGATCTGAAAGGAGCCTGCTTTTACTTGGTTAGCGGGCATGGTGGCCCGGATCCAGGCGCTATTGGAAAAATGGGTTCCCATTCGTTGCATGAGGATGAGTACGCTTACGATATCATGTTGCGTTTGGCGAGGAACCTGCTTATGCGAGGCGCCAAGGTGCACATTATCATACAAGACGCCAAGGATGGCATACGCGACCAGCAGTTCCTGAACAACAGCAAGCGTGAGACCTGCATGGGCGCCACAATCCCATTCAATCAGGTCAGTCGGCTCGAGCAGCGTAGTGCTAAGATCAACGCGTTGAGCCAAAAGGATAAGGAGAGTTATAAGAGGGCGATCTTTATCCATGTCGACAGCCGCAGTAAACATAAGCGGACGGATGTCTATTTCTATTATCAGGATAACAGTTCAGCCAGCAAGCGATTGGCGCGTACGATGCGGTCGACCTTCAAGAGTAAATATAATCGTCATCAACCGGGAAGAGGTTTCTCGGGTACGGTTGAGTCGCGTAATTTATACGTCTTGCGGCATACCCGACCAGCGTCGGTTTTCGTGGAATTGGGAAATATACAAAATAGTTATGATCAACAACGGATTATCTTGAGCAATAACCGTCAGGCTCTGGCAAACTGGCTTTGCGAGGGTTTCATGGCGGATTTCAAGGCTTCTAAGAAATCTGGTAAATAAATTATCTAAAATACCATGAATGTAATATCACCGTTTAGCCGTCCTTTGTATGTCATGCTTAAGCCGGTCGGCTCGGTTTGCAATTTGGCATGCGACTATTGTTATTATTTGGAAAAGGGAAAGTTGTATCCAGAAACGAAGAATACGGTCATGAGTGAGCAGCTTCTCGAGAAATTCATCCGAGAGTATCTGGAGGCACAGACAACCCAACAGGTCCTGTTCACCTGGCATGGTGGCGAGACATTGATGCGTCCGATCAGTTTCTACCAGAAAGCGCTTGAGTTGCAACGTAAATATGCGGCGGGCCGGCAGATCGACAATTGTATCCAGACAAACGGAACCTTATTGAACGACGCTTGGTGCGAGTTCTTCAAGGCGAACAATTTCCTGGTTGGCGTGTCGATCGACGGCCCTCAGGAGTTTCATGATGAGTATCGTCGCAACCGTCAGGGACAGCCTTCGTTCTATAAGGTTATGCAAGGCATCAAGTTGCTGAAGAAACATGGTGTGGAGTATAATGGCATGGCGGTTGTCAATGATTATAATGTCGATTATCCACTCGAGTTCTACCGTTTCTTTAAGGAGTTGGATTGTCATTATATCCAGTTCGCGCCGATTGTTGAGCGATTGGCGGATCATCGGGATGGAACCCGATTGGCCGCTCCCGGGCAGGATGATCCGGATATCAAACTGGCGCCCTTCTCGGTAGATCCTGTAAAATGGGGGAATTTCCTGTGCGCTATTTTCGATGAATGGCTGAAAGAGGATGTGGGGAATTATTATGTCCAGCTTTTCGATGCGACCCTGGCCAATTGGGTTGGCGAGCAACCTGGTGTTTGTGTTCTCGCCCGTGAATGTGGTCACGCCGGAGTGATGGAGTTTAATGGTGATGTTTACAGTTGCGACCATTTCGTCTTCCCGGAATACAAGTTGGGCAATATTTATACGAAGACATTGACTGAGATGATGTATAGTCCCAAGCAATTGAAGTTCGGGGCCGACAAGTACGATACGTTGCCTCGCCAGTGCAAGGAATGTGAGTTCCTGTTCGCCTGCCATGGCGAATGCCCGAAGAACCGCTTCATGCGGACGGCAGATGGCGAGCCCGGATTGAATTATCTCTGTCAAGGCTATTTGAAATTTTTCCGTCATGTGGCGCCTTACATGGATTTCATGAAGCGGGAATTGCTGGCGCAAAGGCCACCCGCAAATGTTATGGCTTGGGCCAAGGAGCGAAAATCGGAGTAAAATTGTATCTTTGTCAAGATATAAATTAGGAAAAGAGGCTATTAAGAAGTGTTATGATATCAGGATATAATAAAGGCGTGCCGTTCGCTTTGGATTATTTTAAGGTCAGCGAGAACGATTTGAAAGCTGTTCTTGCGGCGGCGCTTGAGAAGGGTGGCGATTATGCGGACCTTTTCTTCGAGCACTCTTATAAGAACGTGATCGGCTTACGCGATGGGGAGGTGAATCGTGCCTCCTCGAGTATAGATTTTGGTATGGGCGTGCGGGTCTTGTCGGGCGACCAGACCGGCTACGCTTATGTGGAGAAGGTGACATTGGAGGAGATGCTAAAAGCCGCACGGACTGCGGCACGCATCGCCAACGGAACCGTCAGGCAGGTGGTGCCCGCCAACTTGACAGCATTGAATCACTCAAACGATTTTTATCCGGCCCAGACCGCCTGGGATGAGATCTCTGTCAAGGAGAAAAAGCCTTTCCTGCAGAAGCTCAACGACCGGATATTCAGTAAGGACGCTCGAGTCAATAAGGTGATCGCCTCGTTGGGCGATGCCACTTCGCATATCCTGTTCTGTAATTCGGAAGGACAGATCTATTATGATTATCGTCCGATGGTTACGTTGTCGGCGGTGTGCATCATGCAAGAGAATGACAAGATCGAGAACTCTTATGCCGCCAGGGCTTTCCGGATGGGCGCCGAGTTCCTGACTGACGACATCATTGAGGAGCTGGCAACTGAGGTGGTCAACAAGACCGCCATCCTTTTCAAGGCGATCAAGCCCAAAGGGGGCGAGATGCCGGTTGTGATGGGCGCCGGTGGCTCGGGCATCTTGTTGCACGAGGCGATCGGCCATGCTTTCGAGGCCGATTTTAATCGTAAGAATACCTCTATCTTCTCGGATCAATTGAATAGGAAGATTTGTGACGAGCATATCAACGTGGTTGATGACGGAACGATTCCTTTCAATCGGGGTTCGGTGAATATTGACGATGAGGGAGTTGCCGGGCAAAAGACCTATATCGTGCGTGAAGGCGTGCTGACAAGCTATCTTCACGACCGGATCAGTGCTCGCCATTATGGGATCCAGTCGACTGGTAACGGTCGCCGTGAGTCGTTCCGGCAAATGCCTATCCCGAGAATGCGGGCAACTTATATGGAGGCGGGTGACGTGACTGAGGAGGAGATGATCTCGACCGTGAAGAAAGGAATCTACGCCGCCAATTTCACCAATGGACAGGTGCAGATCGGTGCGGGTGATTTCACCTTTTTCGTGAAAGATGGCTTCCTGATCGAGAACGGTAAACTGACGCGACCGATAAAGGATGTCAATATTATTGGCAATGGACCGAGAGCCTTGGCGGATATCGTCATGGTCGGCAATAACTATAAGATGGATAACGGGACCTGGACTTGTGGAAAGGATGGCCAATCATGTCCCGTCACCTGTGGTATGCCATCCGCTTTGGTGAAGAATTTGACGGTAGGAGGGGAGAATTAACATGATAACGAAATCTGATGAGAGTTTGGCCCAATGGGCCATGGAATATGCCTTGAGGAATGGCTGTCAGGCCTCGAGAGTCTCTTTGTATAACGGCTCGAGCAGCGCTTTCGAGATTCGCGACCTGAAGATCGACCGCCTGCAACAGGCCTCGGAGAACAGTCTGGTGATTCACCTGTTCGTGGATGGCCGTTATGGCGCTTTCTCCACGAACCGTCTGGTCAAGGGGGAGTTGGAACGTTTCATCCAGGATGGGATCGATGCGACCCGTTTTCTCGAGGTGGACAAGGCCAGGACGTTGCCCGATCCGACGCTTTATTATCAGGGAGAAGAGGTGGACTTGGCCCTGTATGATCAAGGGTTCGATCAGGTTGATCCTGATGAGAAAGTTGCTCTCGCTATGCGGACTTGCGAGGAGATTATGGGTAAGGATCTACGGGTTATCTCCGCAAACGCCTCTTATAGCGACGAGAAGGATTTCAAGTATATGATCGCCAGCAATGGCTTCGAGGGCCGGGCATCCGGATCCTCTTTCTCGCTGATGGGAAGTGTCAGCATCAAAGGCGAGGACGATGCCCGTCCGGAATCCTATTGGTATGATTCAGCCCTCTATTATTCGGAACTTAAGCGGGAAGGCATTGGGACCAAGGCCCTGGAGCGGGCGTTGCGGAAACTGGGGCAACGGAAGGTGGCCTCGGGCAAATATACGATGGTTGTCGACAACTTGAATGCCGCGACGCTCTTGTCGCCTTTGGTTGGCGCGATGTATGGTTCTTCCATTCAGCAGAGAAACTCATTCTTGCTCGATCGTTTGGGCGAGAAGGTGGTGGGCGATAATGTGACGATCGTGGATGAGCCTCGCCTGAAACACTCGCCCGGCGCACGTCTGTTCGATTCCGAGGGATTGGCTACCCGACGGATGCCTCTTTTTGAGGCGGGTGTCTTGAGGAATTATTTCATGGATACCTATTCCGCCAACAAGCTGGAAACACAACCAACGGTGGGCTCGCCCTCTATCCTGACGATGTCTTTGGGCGACAAGGATGAGAAAGGACTGATATCGACAGTCGAGAAGGGCATTTTTGTCACCGGTTTCAATGGTGGTAATTGCAACAGCTCGACGGGTGATTTCTCTTATGGTATTGAGGGATTCCTGATTGAGAAAGGTGTGCTGACTCAACCGATCTCGGAGATGAACGTCACGGGCAATATGCTCACGCTCTGGTCGAGCCTAAGGGAGGCAGGCAACGATCCTCGTCCCTCGTCGTCCTGGAAGATTCCGACCCTGGTGTTCGAGTCGGTTGATTTCAGCGGGTTGTAAAAATACTAGCCCTTTGAAGACCAAAGGACTTTTTGACAACGGTATCAAAGAAGCTTTTGATACCGTTGTCATTTTAAGACCTTATGTTAGACCTCAACGGGGATCTTGATTACCGCTTTGCGGATGAATCCTTGTCCGATGCCTGGCGCATGTCCATCCTCAGGAAAATAGATGGCGAACTGGCCGGGATAAATCTTGGTGAAGGCGGTCGGCCGGTCGATGTAGAAGGTCAAGTCTTCCGCCTCGTCGTAAGGGACGGAAACCTCCATCAGCTGGTCGCCGGGCTTCCAACCGATCTTCTCTATACCCAGCAAAGGAACTTGGATATCAATATATTTCTTATGGGCCTCGATGAACGCGTCCGTCTTGGACTTGCCATTGAAGCTGGAGATTGTCACGGACATGATGCCGTTCTCTCCGAACTCATACTTACCATCCTCCATTTTCGTGAAATCGGTAGACTTGATATAATCAAAGGCTGGCTTTAACAAGGGGTGCAAGACCTCAAAACGTTTTGAATTCTCGATTGAATCTAAAATCATGATTAATTATATTTGGTTGCATTAACTCTCGCGAATATCGGGCTTACTCTTGTAAAGAAATGCTTAAATTCTAAAATAAAACTAATTCCACCTTTTGTCGCTTAAGGAAAATTGCGTCCTTTGGATAATAAAATTGAATATCATGCGAAACTATAGGAAAAGGGAATTATGGCTTGTCTCGCTTATACTGTGGCTTGGATTAGGCATGTCGTTCGCCGCCGAGCCACGTTATTTGAATATCGTGTTCGTTGGCAACAGCATCACTTATGGAGCCGGCCTTGAGGAACCGCGGCGTGAGGCGCCTCCGGTCAGGGCGGCCATTTATCTCAAGCGTTCGGCCGATGTCCAGGTGGTCCGTTATTCGAACCAGGGCGTATCGGGCAATACGACCGTCGATTTCCTGCCCGCTACTGAGACCTATTTCAATAAGGTACGAGAGGCGGCGGATCAGTTTCGTGACGAGACTTGGGCGACGTTGTTGTTTTCGATCATGTTGGGCACGAACGATAGCGCCATCCGGGGTACGAACGGTTGTCCAGTCGCTCCCGAGACCTATCGGGAGAATTTACGGCAAATCATTGACCGGCTTTTGGCCTTGTATCCAAATGCCCGTTTCGTCGTGCACCGTCCGATCTGGTATAGCCCGAATACTTACAACGGTGCCATGTACCTGCAAGAGGGACTCGATCGCCTCACGGCCTATTATCCTGAGTTGGTCGCGTTGGTTGAGGAATATGGGAAACGTTTTCCCGGTCAGGTCTTTTTGGGCGATACGGAAGGCTATGATTATTTCCGGACAAACGCCGAAGAGTTGTTTCAGGCGGAGAATGGCAACGCCGGAGTCTTCTATCTGCACCCGAATAAGCGAGGCGCGGTCGCTTTGGGCGAGTTATGGGGCAAGGCTATAGCAAAGGCATTGTATGGCGATGAGGAGTGAACGGGCTTTGGGTATGACATTGGACGAGAAACTGAATGTTTGGTCGCATGCGCCAGGTATTGGCTTGGGGTTGCTTGCGGCCTTGGTGCTTGGTCGGATAGGCTTCGAAAGCCATGATCCATGGGTGTTGGGAAGTTTTTTGACCTATGTGTTTGGCATGGGCCTCTCATACGTTGTCTCGACCCTTTATCATGCCTGTCAGGAGCCGGGCCGGAAAAGTATTCTCCGGAAATGGGATCATGCCGCAATTTACCTGCACATCGCCGGGACCTATACGCCTTTCACGCTGCTGGTCTTGCGTGAGCGAGGTTTCTGGGGCTGGGGGCTTTTCCTGTTTGTTTGGCTGGCCGCCGTGGCCGGTGTCCTGCTGACGTTCCGTCGGATGCGGAAGGTCGATCACCTGAAGACCGTTTGTTATCTTATGATGGGCTGGGCCGTGATTGTCGCTATCAAGCCTCTTCTGGTGGCTTTCCAGGCCTCCGGACGCATGGAGTCTTTTTATTGGCTGATGGGCGGCGGGCTTTGCTATACGTTTGGCACCATCTTTTTCTTTCTGGATAATGGCCGTAAATACATGCATTTCTTTTGGCACCTGTTCGTGCTGGGCGGATCCGCATGCCATTTTTGGGCGATCTACCTGTTGAGGGGATAAGGCCGTATGAGGCTCATTTTTTCCCATGTTTCCTCTCAAATAACGCTTTGTTCTTTTCGCCCCACTCAAGCATGGCGTCGATAATTGGGATAAGTGTCATCCCTAAGGGGGTAATGGAATATTCGGATCGGGGTGGTAGTTCCGGGAAAATCGTTTTTCCGACCAGGCCATCTTCCACCAGCTCTTTTAATTGCAGGTCGAGAACCCGGGGCGTGGCTTCGGGTAAGGCCTTATGAAGTTCGCTCGGTCGCATCGGCTTGTAACGTAATTCGTCTAATATACACGACTTCCATTTTGAGTCGATCAGGCTCATGGTCAGTCGCAACGGGCAATCCAGATCTATCGGTATTTTTCTTTCGTACATAATCTTTTCGCTTATGCGACAAAATTACGAATAACCTCTTATCCGTAAGGTACACCGAATAATTTTTCAGTATCTGAATAATTTTACGGTACTTGTTTGAGCTGCAGCTACCTCATACCTTTGCGGCATAACAATCGCATATTAAAATTTAAAAGATCATGAGAGCGAATATTGAGGAATACAAGGCTGTGGAAGAGGCCGCCGTGAAATTCGTCAGGAGTGTGGCGGAGGGTAACAGCGCTTACGCGAAAGAGTTGTTCATCGACGAGGCCGTATTGTTCGGTTACCTGGATGGTAAGTTGGAGCACGGTAGCATCGAGCAATTCTACCAGAATGTGGATCAGGTCGGGCCGGATAAAGGATTCAAGGCTCGTATTGATGTCGTAGACGTGGAAGAGACTCTTGCGGTCGTCCGTGTCTTGGAGGAGAATTGGGGTGGACGCATTGACTTTACGGATTATCTTCTGATGATGAAGATGAATGGCGAATGGAAATGCGTCGCGAAAGCCTATAATCAGAATTCGAATACCATACAAAAATAGGAGGAGGAAAACAGTTATGAAAATTACGGTTATTACGGGTAGTCCGCGTAAACATGGTAACAGTCTTGCGATGACGGATGCCTTTATCAAGGAAGCGGAGAAATGTGGTCATACGATACGTCGTTTCGACGCGGTTTCCATGAATATTCGTGGTTGCCGCGCCTGCATGACCTGCTATAAGACAGGCAAGGCCTGTTCTTTCAATCCGGAGTTCGACGCGATCGCGACCTCGATACTTGAGTCGGATGCGATCGTGTTTACCATGCCTGTCTATTGGTATACCATTCCGGCGCAAATCAAGGGCGTGATCGATTGCCTGTTCTCTCTCGTTGTCGGGGGTAAGGCGATCGCCGGAAAGAAATGGGGCTTGATCACCTGTTGCGAGGAAAACGATCCTTCGGTTATGGATGGCGTACGGATGCCGTTGAAGAGATCGACCGCGTTATTGAAATGGGATTTGGTCGGTGAGGTGCTCGTTCCCGGTGTCTTGAATGAGGGAGAGATCGTCCAAACAGATGGCTGTGAGCAGGCCGCTGAGCTCGCCCGCAAGTTTTGATTCCTGTTATTGAGAACCCGTCTGTTTTTCCGGTTTTGTACACAATAGTACGTGTGAGGGCACACGTACTATTGTGTCGATTCGCGGGAGCGTTCGTGTGGACCGACACATACGTACGTGCGAGGCGATACGAACGTATGTGTCGTGGGGCGCATAATCGGCCATTTTTATTTTCACTGCAGTGAAAATCCAATTACACTGCAGTATATTCTGAATTTCACTGTGATGCGTCCAAAAATTTTCTCCGAAGGAAAAGCCAGTTTTGTCCGAGGCGGACTGGAGTTTTCTTCGGAAAGGATTGGAGTTTTGTCCGAAGCGGACTGAGACTTTCCCTGGAGAAAATTTTATCTCTCCTTAAAGAGGATGAGAATTATCAGGTAATTCCTCTTTTCGGATCTCCGTAATGTAGAAGCGGGTAAAGGCGTTTCTGATCTCATCACGTACACGGCGGAATTCCGAATCGATGAACTCTGGCGTGCCGGTCGCGTGAGAAGGATCATCGAAGCCAATATGAAGACGTTTCCCCACCTTCCCGATGAAAGCCGGACAGCTTTCATTGGCGCCTCCGCAAACCGTTATGACATAGTCCCATTCCTCATGGAGATAAGTGTTTACATGAGTCGGCACGTGCGAGCTGATATCTATTCCGATCTCCTTCATCACTTCGACGGCCTTGGCGTTCACCTGAGCCGCGGGTTCTGTTCCACCGGAATAAACCGAGATGTTTTTATCGAGCGACTGTAAGATGCTGTGAGCCATCTGGCTGCGGCAACTGTTCCCCGTACAAAGAATCAATATTTTCATTTCCTTCAAATTAAGTTGTGCAATTTACAGATAAACTTTAGATCGTGCGCTTTAGGTGCGGACATATTTTTTACAGGATATAGTTAAACAGATAACCGGACAGGATGATAAAGAAGGCAACAGTTCCGAAGAAAATACCAATCAGTCGCCAGGTCATCACTTTCTTGAGCAAGGTTGCCTCAGGCAGGGAGAGTCCGACAACAGCCATCATAAAAGCGATAGCCGTACCCAAAGGAATGCCTTTAGCCACAAATACTTCGATGACAGGCACGATACCTGCCGCGTTGGCGTACATCGGCACGGCAAGGATAACGGAAAGAGGCACCGCATACCAGTTGTCTTTCGACATGTATTGCTCAAAGAAACCCTCAGGCACGAAACCGTGCATGAAAGCGCCGATGCCGATACCGATCAGGATATAGACAAGCACGCCGCTGACTATTCGCCATGCATCGCGCAGGATGGTTGGGAGCCGATCGATGAAACGGGTATGATCCTTTTCCCATTCCTCCGCCTGTGCAGAAGAATTGGCCTGTATCTGCTTTACCCAATCGCTCAGATAAGGCGTGAGGCGCATGCGGCCAAGGACAAAGCCGCCTATCATGCCCGACAAGATGCCACTGGTGACGTAGATGAGCGTCACCTTCAGGCCGAATGAGCCGAGAAACATGGCGACGGCAACCTCGTTGACCAGCGGCGACGTGATCAGGAAGGCAAAGGTAACTCCCAAAGGAATACCGCCTTTCACGAATCCGATGAACAGAGGGATGGAAGAGCAGGAGCAGAACGGGGTAATAGCCCCGAATAAGGACGCCAATAGATACTGCAATCCATACATCTTGTGTGTTACCAGATATTTTCTCAGCCGTTCGATCGGGAAGTAGGCGTTGATGATTCCCATCAGTACGCTGATAAAAAACAACAGGATGAGGATCTTGATGGTATCATAAAAGAAGAAATTCACGGCCACTCCTATTGAGGTATCCGCGCTCAATCCGAACAGCCCATAAACAAGCCAGTCCGCAAAATCTTGTATCATATTTATATGGTATTAATTCGTATATTTACGAATATTGATTTGATAATAAAAGCGGCAGAAGCCCGGATGGTTAATTCTGCCGCGATAATTTAACTTCGCTTATTAGATCCCCAGAAGCTTCTTTACGTCACTTTCAGTAGGAACCTGTCCTTTCATCTTCACGACCTCATCAACGACAACGGCAGGCGTGGTCATGATGTTGTAATTCATCATTTCCATGATATCATCCACCTTCGTCAACTTTACGTCCAGATTATTCTCCCTGATTACCTTTTCGATGACATTATAGGTTGACTTGCATTTAGAGCAACCCGGTCCTAACACTTTAATTTCCATATTTATTACACTGCTGTCCGGAGAAATTTTACCATAAAGTAAGTTGTACGACAGAACCCGT
>CHCFR05602__coassemble_374_pt1 | contig 27763 bp, 22 predicted proteins | sample CHCFR05602__metabat2_low_PE_046 | metagenome-assembled genome bin CHCFR05602 | reverse complement strand
ATAGTAATAAGGAAATCATTGCTGAAAGATAAGATACTATAAAGCCGATGAATACTTTGCTAATATTGGATTCTATGGAGAATGTTAATTGATCGAACATCTAATAACAATATTGATATTAATGATGTATATGGAATACAAGTTATTCTAAAAACAGTGGTCCGGACCAGCGACATCGCTCATTAGATTCCATCCCTCCTAATTAATAGACTGCATTCTTGATAGAGCCATTATAAACAGTTGACGAACAAGAGCGAACATCGTCCGTCATCACCGTAATGACTCAATTCTACATCTTCTGGCAAACCGGAAATTTTGTCCGAAAGGGATTTCATTTTTGTTCGAGGGAAATTAGAATTTTCTCCGAAGGAAAATTCTTTTTCTTTCGGACATAATTTGAGGGCCATCTAAACCTTCTCTCGTCAATGTCCAACATTTTCATACTGGATTGAAGCAAGGAGATCCAAAACAGTTATGTGATCGTGACGAAAAAACGGAAAAAAATGCCGCCAATCGATCCGAAATTCATCGTAAATTCTGAACTTTTGCCGAAAAAATGCGAATTAACCGAATTTAACGGAATTGATAACAAATCACAAAACGATTCGCAACCTATTGACAAACAAGAATCGAAACAGAATTTAACACTCGAAAATGAGAGCACAACTGAAAAAAAAGAAACAAATTCCGGACAAATAAAAGAAAAGAAAATAAAAGGAAAGGAAATAAAAGAAAACTTCTTAAAAATTCAAGTAAAGGGCGAAGGGGAAAAATTTGAGAATTTGGAATTTGACCGTTGGCGAAAAGAGTTGCTGGATGACGAGGATTGGTGCGCCACACTGGTGCGTTTCTCCGGAAATGCCACGGGCCACCTTGCCCCCGCCCAGCGCCGCCTACAAGGAGGAGCACGAGCGCAATTTCCTCCGAAGCGTTTTCAGGCAATATAAGGAGGGCTATCCCCTCGACCGGCTCTTCCCCTCACGGGTCTACCGATCGTTGCAGGAGCGCGGCGTAATCCACCATTCGCGGGCCGAGAAGCTCTACGCTCTCAGCCTGTTTAAGAACTACCGCCCGACGAGCCGTCTCTATATGCCCGAGGAGGCCCGCCAGGCGATCATTAACAGCAAGGCGATGGCTTGGCTCCTGAAGCGCGAGTTCGACGCCATGACCGAACTCCGCTTCATTACGGGGGATATGGTGGAATAAACAACAAGGACTGCTCTCGCACGCTCACTTCCAATATCTGGCGGAAAGCTCGACTTTTAATTTCTCGTATTTTCCCGGCAAATTCCCTAATAGCTCGTTTGGTGAGATCAACCTATACTTTGAGCTATCACTCAACCACATTTCCCATGTTGAGCGCAAACCCATCTTTCCGCTCCCGTACGCCTTGTCTCTCAATTCCTTATTCCCATCTGGAATCACTTGAACATTGATAAAATCATCGGCCTTGATCAACTCCGAATCTTTGTGCCTCACCATCTGTTCCGCCCAGAGCGTTTGCCTCATCATCTGATAAAACGGCTCGAAGAAATACAGGGAGCCCTTGTAATTATTTTTACCCAAATGCCTCAACTGACGGGAATCCTCTATCAAATCCGTATACCGGCCAATCCTGGTTTCGCCAGCCGCATTCTTTGATTTATCCTCATTATAATAACGTTCCACATATTTCCATTCAATGGCGATAAGCAGACGCTTTTCCTGTTTCCGAGCAAGAATAACGGCATCAACAGAGGTACATTGGCATCCCCTTGTCAGTTTCTTGCTTCTCCCCCGCTTCTCATTCAAATGGTCTGTCGCGCTGACCACCTCAAACGAAACGTATCCACGCCACGCCTCGTTATCGTTGCCAAGCAACTCAACGCCCTCGATAGCCGGATCTATCCTCCGAGCGACAGACAAGACGGCCTCATGGTCATTTCGTATGGGATAAAGATGGTTAACACAAGCTATTTGAGACGAAAGCATATGTCCAGTCGGATTTTTTCCCATCCACCAGTTTATGCTATTACTCGCGAAATAATCCTTAACATCGGTGGGATTAATTAAGCTTATGAAATTATCATCGCTTTCTTTTAAAAAGAATTCTCGCTCGGTTCCCCTAAATATACCATGACGTTTTTCCGCCGGTAATAATGCTTTTTGAATTTCTATCTGTGAGTTCTTATAATTCATATTATCGAAATTTATAACATTGCTTTTTCCTGCATTTATTTCTATAATTATATTATTTACAACGCTTCACGTCATCAAATTTATATGGTTTTCCCCGATTTCTCAACAATTGGACGAGATTATTCCTGGTATGTTTTTCCGTCGCGAAGTCGTTGCGAGTTAGCCGGGTTAGTCGTTTCATGCGCTTGGCGAGCGCGGATGGTGGCGTAAAACCCATCCGGATTTCCTGGGACGAACCGGTAAAGGCCGCACGGTTCGTGCGGCCCTACGGGGATACGGTGGAATAAACGTTACACTTTTTCGAACGAATAACGTTTACTACAACACATTTTTTCAAGCGAAACATATCACCATTGTATCAAAAGAAACATTATCCCCGCGTTCATATATACGTTCATTAAGGTAAAGGCAAAGTCAAAAATAGCGAAAAACTACTTCCCCATTATTTGCTTCTGAATCGTTTGGGTGAACTCCAACACGGCCTTTTTGGCCGTTTCCCGCTCATTTTGCGCGGTATTGCCGCGGACAGCCAATCCGCTCAATACTTCAGCGCCTTCGCAGGCCGCCTGCACCCGTCGCTCGGTACCGGACAGTCCGCTGCCTTCGTGCGTGCAGAACGGTATCACGATCTTGTTCCGCCAGTCATGTTTCTCGATGAAAGTATAGACCGCCATCGGCATTTCGCCCCACCAATTGGGATAGCCCAAGAAAATCACGTCGTAATCCTCAACTCGGATATGGCCATCTATTTCAGGCCGGGCGTTCGACTGTTTTTCACGCCTTGCCACTTCGATACATTCATTATAGGCTGCCGGATAAGGTTTTACGGTTTTAATATGGAACATATCAGCCCCAGTTGCTGCAGCAATCATTTCCGCGACGATATGCGTATTCCCTTTCTCAATGTATCCCACTGCGTAGTTCTCGTCTGCCCGTGAGAAAAAGGCGACCAGACATTTCTTTTCCGTACTCATATTCCCTGATTTTGTTTTACTGTCGTCCGCTTGCCGCGCATACCCCAACGTGGAAGAAAACAGCAGCAACAGTGATAAAATAATTTGTTTCATAACGATTCATCTACAGCTTGTAACGCAGCCATACCACGTCATTAGGCAATCTTCTTATATCTTCCAGCTTCAGGCGTAGAGGCACGCGGGCATCTTGTGATATGCCATCGAAGAGCGAGGTCTGGCCTTTACGCCCATCGATGCCGGGAGCCAGCAACAGGCTCACCTCGTCTATCAGTCCCGCTTCCAGGAAACCGCCGTTGATGTGGCCGCCACCCACCAGTCCGAGACGCTTCACCCCGAAACGCCCGTAAAGAATATCCATCGCCCTCACCAGGTCGATACGCTCTTTGCCCACGGCGATCCACGAAATCTGCCGCTGGCGCAAGGTTTCAAGATACTCTTCGGAAACCTGCTCGCTTACGACGCAAACCAGAGGAACACCCTCTATCGTATTGGATTCCCAACGTAAACGTCCCATGGTATCTACGGTCACCATATAGGCATCAGACTCCTCCGCCACATAAACACTCTCGGCGCCCACGGGCCTGTTCACTTTCGGCACGAAGGGTTCCGCCGAGGCATAATAATGCGCCATCGTTACCCGGCCTTCCAGCAATGTCGGGCAGTCCAGCTCTTCCAAGGTGGTGTAATACTCGTCTCCACTGATTTTATCTACCATCCCACAGTCGATACGACCATCGATGGACGCCACCATGTGGCAAATGATATACGGTTTCATTGTTTGAGTTTTAATGATTTATCAATGATTTCACTTGCTTTCCGGCTGTAGCGGCCCATAGAAATACGAGGCCGTGGCTCCTCCGTCTATCAGGAAGTCCGAGCCGGTGATGAAGGCGCCTTTCTCGCTCATCAGGAGTTCGGCCACATGAGCGACCTCATCCGCCGTTCCCGGACGGCCGGACGGGCACTTGGCAAACATGTTCTTATAGAAATCGCCTCTCGGGCCGTTGAACTCGTCGACAGCCAACGGGGTAACGATGATGCCCGGCGAAATGGAATTGATTCGGGCCCCGCGTTCGCCCCATTTCACGGCCTCGGCCATGACCCGCTTCACGTTGCATCGCTTCGACAACTGATAGGCATGCAATGTGTCGCGCACATTGCCAGGCTGGAGCAGCGACAACGACAGCAGCTCGTCGGTAGGCGTAGTGGCCAGCGCCCGGTCCTCCTCGGGCGTAAGGGCGGGCATGCGGTGTCCCGACTGACTGGAGATGGTCACGCCGCAACCTCCCTCGGCGATGACCTTGCCCACCTCTTCCAACAGGACGGCAGTGCCATACAGATCGACATTCAGGATGGTTTCGATGGAGGCCTGACTGGGCGAGACTCCTGCCGCGTTCACCAGATATTTGACGGCTCCATATTTCCGCGCCTCGTTAATGACCGAAAGGATGGATTCGCGCGAAGAGAGGTCGGCCGCCATCGCCACCGCGTCGAATCCCGCCTGATTAAGCAGGTCGGCCGCTGCCCGTGCGTGCTCCAGGCTTTTGTCGCCGATAATCACTTTTTTGCCGGAGGCTATTCTCCGTACGATGGCGAGTCCGATCTGTCCGGCTCCCATCCAGATAATGGTATCTTTTCTCATCGTCTATTTTTATTTCTGACCCTATTCGCGAAAGTAAACGATCCGCCCTTTCATCGACTTAAACAAATCGCTGTTTCACTTACCCAAATTACGGTTTCCTTCCAACTTATACTCGACTTTGGCGGGAAACAAGTATTTTTGAGGAGCGAAATTTAGAATAAATGAATCCCCGATTCCTCAATATCGAAACCGTCAGCCAGTACAATGATCCGCAACATTTTACCCGGTTATTTAAAAAACTGACGGGACAAACCCCAAACGAGTATAAATCCCTCTCTTTATAGCGTCGGCTCATGTCCGGAACAATTATGAGATCACAGCAAGATCCTGACACCTCGTCAGACACGGCTCGGAGAAAATAAAATTCCACCGCGACGCGTTTGGAACGACACCGCGGTGGAATGAAAAAAGGTTGTCACGCATGCCACTCGGCGTGCGCTTATATTTGGATCATTTAAACAGCAACGGCGCGAACTGGAGCAAATAGGCCCGCCAGTTTGCCCAGATGTGCCCACGCGTGGTCTCGACATACTGGTATTTCAGGCCTTGCTTGTCCATCTGGCGCATGAACGCCTGATTCGGCTCGTAAAGGAAATCGTCCTTGCCGATGGCGATCCAGAACAGGTTATAACCGGAAGCCTTCAGCGCGTCCAGCTTTCCCTCGAGGTTGGCGTAGACCGGGTTGTTGGCGTCGAAGCCGCTCATGCCGGCCGAGAAAAGGCCCACATAGCCGAACAGGTCCGGATAGTTGAGCGAGATGTAGAGCGTATGGAAGCCACCCATCGAGAGGCCGGCGATGGCCCGATGATTCTTGTCGGCCACCGTACGATAGCGGTTGTCGATGAAATGGATGATCTCCGTGAAGCTCTTCTCGTAAGAGCCGTCCTTATAGCCGGGGAAGCTGTTGCTCATGGCCGGCTTATAGGCCAGGTTGTCGGTCGTCTCGCCCGGCGCGGCCTGCTTGCTCGGGTTGCCGTTCGGCATGACGACGATCATCGGCTCGATCTTGCCCTCGGCGATCAGGTTGTCCATGATCCGTGCCGTACGGCCCAACTCGAGCCAGGCATTCTCGTCGCCGCCGCTGCCATGCAAGAGATAGAGCACCGGATACGACTGGAGATTCTTCTCGTAGAAAGGCGGCGTATAGACATTCAGCCGACGGTCGGCGCCCAGGATATCCGAATGATACCAGGTCGAGGTGACGCTGCCATGAGGCACGTCGCGCACCTGGTAATAATCGCCATTCCCGCCATTGATATAGAACTGGCTGAAGAGGTTGCCCACGTCGCGGCAAGAGAATGGATTGTCGGGGGCGATATTCATCACGCCATCAATATCGATCCGATAGGTGTACATCTCGGATGGCAAGGGCGGCGTGGTATAGCTCCAGACGCCATCCTTGCCCTTTTTCAGCTCACCTTTGCCGCCGTTGGCCTCCCAATCGCCCCGGATGGTGACCGATTTCGCCTTGGGCGCCTCGACATTGAAAGTAACACTCTTGTCTGCGTTGATGACGAGCGGCTCGACCTGGCTTTTCTTAAAGCCGACATTTTGTTGGGCGCCCAGGCACATCGGCAGCATGAGCGCCACGTAAAGCATCAGTTTTTTCATGTTATTAGAGTTGTTATTATGAATAAATAAATTTCTCGCTCTCCCCTCTAGCGGGCGATCACCACGACCCGGATCGGGCCATGCGCCCCAAAGACCAACGCCTGCTCGATGTCCGCCGTCTTGGATGGGCCAGACATAAACAGGCCATAGGCGTAATCGGTCCCGTCGACGCGGCGATAGGCCTCGTTCATATTGTTGACCAGTCGCTCCTTGCGGATCAGGATGACCAGGGCGTTGGAGATGAAATAGGTGGCCTTGTACTTGAGCGTACAGGGAATCCACACCGCGCCATTCTCGGCCACGCCAAAATCGCCCTCGACGACCGCCAGGTCGGTGCCGTCCAGCTCACGCGGATCCGCCAGCCCGTCGGGGTTGAAGGTCGCACAATGAATCTCCGGCAGGTTCGACCCGATCCGTCGTGCCTCGGGGAAAAGCGCACGGATCGCCTCGTCGATATCCTGTCCCGCCTCAAGCAGGACAGCCTGGCCGCCCGCCGCCGCCAGGTTCGCCGAGAAAGCGGCCCACTTGTCGTCATAGGTGATCGCCTCGAAAGCGAGGTCGGGCATCTCGTGGCGCTTTCCGGTATTCTTCTTTATCTTAGCCAATATCTCCTCTTTACTGCTCATGATTACTTCACTTTATTTTTCTTCCACAACTCGTTAAACGACTCCTTGGCAAAAGTTGGCAACTCCCGTCCTTTTCCCCACGCGTTCAGGCTATTATAGAGCATGAAACGGGGCATGTGATTCGCCACGGGGGCAAATTTCAAGGCCGTGTTGAACAGCGCCGGCCGCTCCATCAGGAACTTCATGCCGCCCGACATCAGCTTCTTCTCCGGGTTGGCCTTGCCGATGCCATCGAGCGTCTGCCGCCACTTGTAGATCTGCTCGCCCAGGTCCACCTTCGCCGGGCAGACATTCGAGCACGACAGGCAGAGCGAGCAGGCGGAGACGTTGTCGGCATAAGCCTTCGGGTCTCTCAGCATCGCCAGGTTGATGCCGATCGGGCCGGGAATGAAATAGGTGTAGGAATAGCCACCACTCCGGCGATAGACCGGACAGGTGTTCATGCACTCGCCACAACGGATGCAATTCAGGGTCTTGACGTGATCGGGCATCGCCAGGATATCGCTTCGGCCATTATCCACGATGATGATGTGGAACTCCTGCCCGTTCAGCGGCTTGCGATAGTGCGAGGTGTAAGAGGTGATGGGTTGTCCCGTGGCGGAGCGGGCCAGAAGGCGGGTGAAGACGCCCAGCGACTCCAGGTTCGGCACGATCTTCTCCATGCCGAAGGTGGCGATATGCACCTTCGGGAACGAGGTTCCCATATCGGCGTTGCCCTCGTTGGTGCAGACGACGATCTCGCCCGTCGAGGCCACCGCGAAATTGGCGCCGGTCATGGCGATATCGGCATGCAGGAATTTCTCGCGCAGGTTCTTGCGGGCGGCATGCGTCAGGTAGGTCGGATCGACGTTTCCTTTTTCCGTGCCCATCTCCCGCTCCATCATCTCGCTGATCTGCTCACGCTTGATGTGGATCGCCGGCAAGACGATATGGCTCGGCAGGAGATGCATCAGTTGCAGGATCCGCTCGCCCAGGTCGCTCTCGACCACGTCGATGCCGCGCTCCATCAGGTACTTGTTCATGTGGCACTCCTCGGTCAGCATGGACTTGCTCTTGATCAGGTTGGCGGCACCATGCCGGCTGAGGATCTCGTGAACGATCCGGTTGTGCTCGTCGGCGTCTTTCGCCCAATGGACGATCGCGCCGTTGGCGACGGCGTTCCGCTCGAACTCCTCCAGCAGGCTGTCGAGGTGGCTGTTCGAGTAAAGCTTGATCTCCGAGGCCAAGTCGCGGAGATGCTCCCATTCCGGGAGCGAGTGGCTCATCTTGTCTCTTTTCTGGCGGACCATCCATAAGGTCTCGTCGTGCCAAACGGCCTGTTTCTTATTCTCGAGGAAACGGGCCGCCGCTAAAGAATGTTTTGTGCTCATAGTCCGGTCGCTAAAATTTGAACAATATGAATCGTCTTTATAGGCAGGTGCTCGCGCTTGATCACCCCTTCCATATGCATCAGGCAAGAGCTGTCAGCGCCCGTGATATACTCGGCGCCCGTGCTCATGTGATCGCGCACCTTATCGCGGCCCATGCAAGCGGAGACCTCGGGCTCCTCGACCGAGAACATTCCGCCGAAGCCGCAACACTCGTCGACCCGCTTGGGCTCGAAGACCTCGATGCCCTTGACGAGCGAGAGCAGGTCGCGCAGCTTGGAATAATAGGGCACGTTGCGCTCGCTCGGCGACGAGAGTCCCAGCTCGCGCACGCCGTGACAGCTGTTATGCAGGCTCACCTTATGCGGGAAGACGGCCGGCAACGAGGCCGGTTTCACCACGTCGTGAATGAACTCGCAGATGTCGTAAATCTTCTGGCTGTTCTGGCACACGTGATGGCTCTTCTCCAGGATATGCGGATGATTCTCCTTCACGAAGGCGACACAGCTGGCGGAAGGGCCGACCACATACTCGTAGCTCTTGAACAAATCCTCCATCCGAAGGGCCAGGCGCGTGGCCTCGTCCTCGAAGCCCGCGTTGGCCATCGGCTGCCCGCAGCAGGTCTGATCCAGGGGATAATCCACCTCCAGCCCCAGATGCCGCAAAAGTTTATAGGAGGCGACGCCCACCTCCGGATAAACCGCGTTAATATAACAAGGAATAAATAACCCTATTTTCATTTTCAAGATAAATTTTATAAATCATGTATCGTATGTTCGGGCCTTCGCGTGTCGACGAAGCCCCGGAAAAATGTTTTTCGCGCCTTCGCGCGCCGACGAAAGGGGCCATTTCCCTACAGGAGATTCGCCCGCACCCGGCTCAAGGTCTCCGGCGTCATCAACAGGTACGAGGCGATATAGGCCAACGGTGCCCGCTTGATGATCTCGGGTTGCTCCTTCAGCAACCGGGCATAGCGCTCATTGGCGGTCTCGAAACGGACCATGTCCATCTTCCGTTGCGAGAGGATGAGCGACTGCTCCAGCTGGAAACGATAGAACCGGCCGATCTCAAGACTCTGGTCGGCCAATTCTATGAAGCGATCGTGTGGAAGGCCATACAGGATCGTCGGCTCGATCGCCTCCACCAATATCTCCGAAGGAACTTTCCGCAAGAAGCTCTCGATGCAGAAGAAGAAGGAGTTCTCGTAGGCGAAGTGTTCCGTCAGGTCCTTGTTGTTTTTGAAATAGAACTGGCGAACCATTCCCTTATAGATGAAACACATCTGATCCTGAACCTCTCCTTTCTGCCTGAAGAGCGTGTTTTTCTTCAATTCCGTACGGACCAATATTGAGGCGATCTTCTCCTTCGCTTCCGCGCTCAGCGGATAATAGGTTGAAGAGATCCGATCGACGATGCCTGTTGGTGTATCCATATGCTTATTTGTTTGATTATTTATATTCTTGCCAACTCTTGATATGAATATCGTCCATATTCATCGTACAGAAGGCCTTGATGAACGCGCTCGCCAGGCGGGCGTTCGTGATCAACGGGATATTCAGGTCGATAGCCGCCCGACGGATCTTATAACCGTTATCGAGCTCACACGCGGACAAGTCGCGCGGGATATTGACCACCATATCAATCTTATGTTCATGAAGCATGCTCAACGCTTGCGGCTCGCCCGCCTCGCTCGGCCAATAGACCAGGGTGCTCGGGATATTGTTCTCAGCCAGGAAACGGTGCGTGCCGCCCGTGGCGAACAGGTTGTAGCCCTTATCGGCCAGGAGCTTCGCGGCGTCGAGCATAGCCACCTTCTGCTTAGGCGTACCGGTCGACAGGAGAATGTTCTTCTCCGGAATCCGCTGCCCGACAGCGAGCATACTGGTCAGGACCGCCTCCGACACGTCGTCGCCCAGGCAACCGACCTCGCCCGTCGATGCCATATCGACACCTAAGACCGGATCGGCCTTCTGCAAACGGTTGAAAGAGAATTGCGAAGCCTTGATTCCGACATAATCCAGGTCGAACTCATTCTTGTTCGGCTTCTCGACCGGCAAGCCCAGCATGATGCGGGTCGCCAGCTCGATAAAGTTGATCTTGAGCACCTTGCTCACGAACGGGAACGAGCGGCTGGCGCGCAGGTTACACTCGATCACCTTGATCTCGTTTCCTTTCGCCAGATATTGGATATTGAACGGACCGGAGATATTCAGCTCCTTGGCGATCTGCTTACTGATGCGCTTGATGCGTCGAACGGTCTCGACATAGAGCTTCTGGGCCGGAAACTGGATCGTCGCGTCGCCCGAGTGAACACCGGCGAACTCGATGTGCTCGCTGATGGCGTACATGACGATCTCACCATGATCGGCAACAGCGTCCATCTCCACCTCCTTGGCATGCTCGATGAACTGGCTCACCACAACCGGATGTTTCTTAGAGACATTCGCGGCCAACTTCAAGAATCGCTCCAACTCCTCCTGGTTCGAGCAGACGTTCATAGCGGCGCCACTCAACACATAACTCGGGCGCACCAGAACAGGGAAGCCGACCTCGTCGATGAACTTGTTGATGTCGTCCATTGACGAGAGCTCTTTCCAACGCGGCTGGTCGACACCGATGCGGTCGAGCATGGCCGAGAACTTCTCGCGGTCTTCGGCGTTGTCGATGCTCTTGGCCGATGTTCCCAGGATATTGACGTGCTGCTCGTCGAGACGCATCGCCAGGTTGTTCGGGATCTGGCCGCCGGTCGAGACGATGACGCCGTGCGGATTCTCGAGATCGAGGATATCCATCACCCGCTCGAAGGTCAGCTCATCGAAATAGAGGCGATCGCACATATCGTAGTCGGTCGATACCGTCTCGGGGTTGTAGTTGATCATCACCGAACGCCAACCCTCCTTGCGGATCGTATTCAGTGCCTGCACGCCACACCAGTCGAATTCCACCGAGCTTCCGATACGGTAAGCACCCGAACCGAGAACGACGATCGAGCGATGGTCGCCCACATAATCCACATCATTCTCCGTTCCGCTATAGGTCAGGTAAAGATAGTTGGTCTGCGCCGGATACTCGGCCGCGAGCGTATCGATCTGCTTGACAACCGGCAGGATGCCATGCTCCTTACGGAACTGGCGGACAAGCATCGAGCCCTTCTCGAGATCATCAAGCCCGATCGCACGGGCGATCTGGAAGTCGGAGAAGCCCTGGATCTTCGCCCGGCGCACCAGGGCCGGATCCAGTTTCCAGCGGCTGACCCCTTTCAGGTCGTAGGCATGCAGTTCCTTGGAGGTCTGCATGATATCATAAAGTTTCTGGAGGAACCAGCGGTCGATCTTGGTCAGCTCATGGATCTGGTCCACGCTATAACCTGCCCTGAAGGCCTTCGAGATCACGAAGATACGACGGTCTGTCGGCTCGTGGAGCGCCTTGTCGATATCGGGGATCACCAGCTCCTTGTTCTCGACAAAACCGTGCATGCCCTGGCCTATCATACGCAAGCCCTTCTGCAACGCCTCCTCGAAAGTACGGCCGATAGCCATCACCTCGCCGACCGATTTCATGCTCGAGCCCAGCTCGCGGGCCACGCCGTGGAACTTGCCCAAGTCCCAACGCGGGATCTTACAAACCACATAGTCCAAGGCCGGCTCAAAGAAGGCGCTGGTCGTCTTCGTCACCGAGTTCTTCAGGTCGAACAGGCCATAGCCCAAGCCCAACTTGGCGGCCACGAAAGCCAGCGGATAGCCGGTCGCCTTCGAAGCCAACGCCGACGAGCGGCTCAAGCGGGCGTTCACCTCGATCACCCGATAATCCTCCGATTCCGGATCGTACGCGTATTGCACATTACACTCGCCCACGATGCCGATGTGGCGGATGATGCGGATGGCCAGCTCACGCAGCTTGTGATAGTCCGTATTGCTCAAGGTCTGTGAAGGCGCGATGACGATACTCTCACCCGTGTGGATGCCCAGCGGGTCGAAGTTCTCCATATTACAAACGGTGATGCAATTGTCGAAACGGTCGCGTACCACCTCATATTCCACCTCTTTCCAGCCCTTCAAGCTTTTCTCAACCAATACTTGAGGAGAGAACGAGAAGGCCTTCTCGACCAATGTGTTAAGTTCTTCCTCATTGTCGCAGAAACCGGAGCCCAGACCACCAAGGGCATAAGCGGCGCGGACAATGACCGGATAACCCAGCTCGGCTGCCGCACGGCGCGCGTCGGCGGCGTTCTCGACCGCCTCGCTCTTGATTGTCTTCACGCCGATCTCGTCCAGGCGTTGCACGAACAACTCGCGATCCTCCGTATCCATAATGGCCTGCACGGGCGTTCCCAGCACCTCGACATGATACTTCTCCAGGACACCACTCTGATAGAGCGCGACGCCACAGTTCAGCGTCGTCTGTCCGCCAAACGCCAAAAGGATGCCGTCGGGACGCTCCTTGGCGATCACCTTCTCGACGAAGAAGGGTGTCACAGGCAAGAAATAGACCGTATCCGCCACGCCATCCGACGTCTGCACCGTCGCGATATTGGGGTTGATCAAGACGGTCTCAATTCCCTCCTCCTTGATGGCTTTCAATGCCTGGCTGCCTGAATAGTCGAACTCGCCCGCCTCACCGATCTTGAGGGCGCCGGAACCGAGAATCAGGACTTTCTTTATGTTTTCTTTCATTTTTCGGAATCTTTTAGTGTTTACTATATGCTATTCGAATCACCTCAACCCCTTGGTTGAGCCTGAAGCATCCCGACGAACTTATCGAAGATGAACATCGTATCGAGCGGGCCACCGCACGCCTCGGGATGGAATTGCGACGAGAAGAAAGGCCTCGTCTTATGGCGGATGCCCTCATTCGTCCCGTCGTTCATGTTGACGAAAAGCGGCTCCCAATCGGCACCCAGCGTCTCGCTGTCAACGGCATAACCATGGTTCTGGCTCGTGATGAAACATTTCTCCGTACCGACCATGCGCACCGGCTGGTTATGGCTCCGATGGCCATATTTCAACTTATAGATCGTGGCGCCACCCGCCTTCGCCAAAAGCTGGTTGCCCATGCAGATGCCGCAAATGGGGCGATCGCCCTCGAGGGCCTTGCGGATATTGCGCACAGCGGCGTCGCACGTGTCGGGGTCGCCCGGGCCATTGCTGATAAACAACCCGTCGTAGTTGAGATGATTGAAATCGTAATCCCAAGGCACACGGATCACCGCCACGCCGCGCTCCAGCAGGCTGCGGATGATATTCGCCTTGACACCACAATCCACCAGGATCACCTTCTTCAACGAGGGATCGATCCACGAGAGCGCGGCGTCGTCGACGCCCGTCCGCGGGAACTCACGAACAGAGCCATCCGGCAAATAGCACAGGATGGATTGGCAACTGACCCGATCCACGAAATTGATCTCCCCATAAGCCGGGAAAGCCAGCCGCTCCTCGTTCTTCCACCTCTCCTCGTCGTTATTGAAGACGATTCGGCCACGCATGACGCCATGCTCGCGGATCCGCTTCGTCAAGGCCCGGGTGTCGATGCCCGTCAGGCCGGGGACATTCTCGCGTCTCAGCCACTCCTCGAGGCTCTCGCAGGCGTTCCAATGGCTATATTCCTCACTATAGTCGCTCACGATGATCGCCTCCGCATGGATCTTCTCGCTCTCCATATGGACCGGAAGGCCATTCTCCTTGAACGTGAAGGGCGGTACGCCATAGTTGCCCACCAACGGATAGGTCAAGGCCATCAATTGCCCCGCGTAGGAAGGATCGGTCAAGCTCTCCGGATAGCCCGTCATGGCGGTGTTGAACACCACCTCGCCGGCCGTCTCCCTCTCAGCACCGAAAGACCATCCCTGGAATTGACTTCCATCCTCTAAAATCAATGTTGCCGTTTTTCTTGTTCGCATATCGTATCTTGTAAAATATATTGTCCTAACTTTTATTCTTCCTTATATTCCTGTTCCATGTAATTGATAAAGGCCCTATTGACCAGCCGGACACCGCCCGGCGTCGGATAATCGCCCGAGAAGTACCAGTCACCCGGATGATCCGGACAGGACTTGCGCAATCCCTCGAGCGTCTGATAGACGATCTCCACCCGGGCACGCACCCCGCTCGGCTTGAGCAATTCCACCATCTTGGCCGAGATCTCCTGGTCGGTGAAGGGCGCGTAGATCGCCTTCACGCAGTTCTCCTGCTCCTCGCCCGGCTTATCCTCCCAGGCTTTCGCCTTTTGGTAAGCCTCATGAAGGATCGACGTCATGCCCCGGTCCTTAAGCAACGCCACGGCCGCCTTGAAGGCGATGAACTCGCTCATGCGGGCCATGTCGATCCCGTAATAGTCGGGATAACGCACCTGCGGCGACGATGAGACGATGACGATCTTCCGCGGATGCAGGCGGTCGAGGATGCCGATGATGCTCTGCTTGAGCGTCGTACCCCGAACGATACTGTCATCGATGATTACCAGGTTGTCCTCGAAAGGCACGAGGCTGCCATACGTGATATCGTAGACGTGTGCCGCCAGGTCGTCGCGCGTCTTGCCCTCCGAGATAAAGGTACGAAGCTTGATATCCTTGATCGCCACCTTCTCGCAGCGGATACGCATGGAAAGGATCCGTTCCAGCTCGCTCTCGTGCAAGAGATGGCTCCGGTGGGCGATCCATTCCTTCTTCAGCTTGTTCAAGTAGGTCTCCAATCCCTCTTGCATACCGAAATAGGCCACCTCGGCCGTGTTTGGGATGAAGGAGAAGACCGTATGGTTCAAGTCGTAGTCGACCGCCTTCAGGATCGGGTTCACCAGGTTCTTGCCCAAGCGTTTCCGCTCCTGATAGATATCCACGTCGCTTCCCCGCGAGAAATAGATCCGCTCGAACGAGCAGGCCCGGTTCTCCTTGGGCTCGACGATCTGGCATGTCCGCCACTCCCCTTTCTTATTAACAAGCAGCGCCTCGCCCCGGTTCAATTCCCGGATGTCTTGCGCGTGAATATTCATGACCGTCTGGATGACCGGACGCTCGGAGGCGAGCACGATCACCTCGTCGTCGGCATAATAAAAGGCGGGACGTATGCCCCAGGGATCCCTGACGCTGAACATCTCGCCACTACCCGTGATGCCACAGATCACGAAACCGCCGTCCCACGTCGGGACGCATCGCCTGAGCACGTTCGAGAGGTCGATTCGCTCCTCGATGGCATGCGTGATGTCCATGCCAGTCAAGCCCTCACTCTCACAATCCCTGAACAACCGCTCAACCTCCCGATCCAACCGGTGGCCGACCTGCTCGAGCATGATATAAGTATCCGCATACTTCCTAGGATGCTGCCCCGTCGCGGTGATCTCCTTGAAGATCTGATCGACATTTGTCAAGTTGAAATTGCCGCAAAGCGCCAGGTTCTTGGCCCGCCAATTATTGCGGCGCAGGAAAGGATGAACATAAGAGATGCCGGACTTGCCGGTCGTGCTGTAACGAAGATGTCCCATATAGAGCTCGCCTGCGAAAGGAAGATTGGCTTTGGCGAAGAAAGGATCATTCAATTGCTCTGGTGACAAATCGTGATAATGCTTGTGGACTTCCGAGAAAATCTCGGTGATCGCTCCCGTGCCTAACGCCCGTTCACGAAACATATACTCCTCACCGGGATCCGCCTCCAGTTTCACGCACGCTAAACCCGCGCCCTCTTGCCCCCGGTTATGTTGCTTTTCCATAAGCAGGTAGAGCTTGTTCAGACCGAACATCCAACTACCATACTTCTGATGGTAATATTCAAGAGGTTTCAGTAGCCTGACCATCGCTACGCCACACTCATGCTTTAATACTTCCATTTAGTGTACCTTTATTATTCACGCAAAGATACAGACAATATCGTACATTTTAATGTTATTTTATTCAAAAGAATAACTTTTTCTTCTTGAAAAAGGTTTTATAGGGAACAAAACTCTTTTTCTTACAAGTTGTCATAAAACGGCCCTTTTCACTTATTCTACGTGAGCCCGGACAGGTTCCGGACGATCCATCCGTTGTTGCCGGGCCAGACGATCGTCCTCCTGCCCCGGCAACAATGGATATCCATCTTGTCAGCCAAAGAAATCCAGCGTCAGCTGCTGCTTCTCCGCCTCTATTTTCCTCAAGTGTCGCTTGCCCTGCGGGGTGACGATCACCAGCTTGTCTAGCCTTGTCCGGATCACCGTCGTGACGGTGTAGCAGGTCGGGATCACCTCGCCCATCTCGGAGAGCCGGCGCTCGATCTCCAGCACGCAATCGATGCACATGCCGCTCGAGAAGGCGATCTTCTCGTCGAACATCTGCTGCTTGAAATCCTCGTCGCGCATGTAGAAGTCGATCGTCTCGCCGCCCTTGTTATAGATACCTTTCCAGCGATACTTGCTGTCTTTCAGGACTGGCGAGATGATCTCGATCGTCGCCTTCGTATCCTTGATGGTCGGCAGGTCATCGCTTCTCAAGATATAAAGATTGAAATGGTCGCGCTTGATCTCCAGCACGCCCGAGCGACCGCGGTTCTTGTCGTTCAACTCACGCATGCTGATCCTCGAAACCTTGGGATAACCCCGAAGGGCCTCATAGAAGTTCGACTTGCATTTCCGGTAACGGGGCGAGGCGCTCAACAGGTCGATCAGGTCGCTCGGGATTACCGAACCGGCCTTTTTCTGCCGCAGGTCGCGCCTGAGGCTGCCGGCGCTCTTCTGGAGCCTCAAGTCGGTCTCCTCATTGTAATCCGCGAGGAGCTGCCCACCGACGGACAACGTGGGCCTCGACATCAATTGCATGAAGATATTGACCAGGATGGAGATGGCCCGGCTGCTCTCGCCGGCGATCGCCCACCGTTCCTTATAATCGCTCTCGTTCTCGCACGAATCCGCATAGATCGTCATCTTAACACCAAACAGTTCGGCCAGCGCCCGCAAGATATTGATGACCTCCTTCTCGCAGCGGTGCCTGATCAACGCGTCAATGCAATTCGACTTGTCCTCGAAATGATAACGTATTTCCAACTTATTGCCAAATCTTACCCACGTGTTTTCCATAGAATTCATTTTAACTGAGATACCATTCCTATTCAAATCAAGCTTTCGGTTTCCGGTCGAAGAACGGGTTCTTCGACGAGCAACTGACCGGGATGGCCATGACACACTTGCAATCGCCAAGCATCCCCAACCGCTGGGCGGCCAGGCCGGCACTAAACATGACCCGTGTGTCCACACGCATGTCAGCCGCCATGGCGCAAGCGGAACCGATCGCGATACCCAAATCGACCGAGTTGATCGCGCAGGGCACCAACGCCGGCTTCTCGCCGCAGGTCGGGAAACCGCAATGGCCGCAATTCAGGGCCTGCACCTGCTGGCGCGTCCCGATGATCACCACCGCTCCGGCGCTTCCCAGGTTCTCCGCGTCGCGCAGGAGGAACTTGAAGCCCGTCTCCCGATAGATATGCTCCATCTCGGCGGACAGGCGCTTGATGTCCTCTCCCGTGACAAGGCCGATCTCGATCACGTCGATCCCCTTCCCTTTAGGCGCGGTCCGGGCGGCCACCATCATCCTTCGCGCGGCCTCGAGCACCAGCTCCTGCCGCAAATCTCTCTCACTTTGTACCATATTAATTTCTTTTCTTCAATTTAACCTCATATAAATCCGAACGGCGATCCTTCAGGTTGCGCACGCTTCCATAAGTATGAAGCTCGCTCAACAAGTCCAAGTCCACGTCCGAGACGAGGATCATCTCCGTGTTCGGTGTCGCCTCGGCACGCTTCCCATCGGTCGGGAAGGCGAAATCGCAAGGCGTGAAAACACCCGACTGGGCATATTGGATGTCCATGTTATGCACACGTGGCAAATTACCCACGCTGCCAGCGATGGCTACGAAGCACTCATTCTCGATCGCTCGGGCCTGGGCGCAGACACGGACACGCGAATAGCCATTCTGCGTATCGGTCAGGAAAGGCACGAAAAGAATCTGCATTCCCTGGTCGGCCATGATGCGCGACAGCTCGGGGAACTCCACGTCGTAACAGATCAGGATACCGATCTTGGCGCAATCGGTCTGGAAAGTCTTGACGGCGCTTCCTCCAGTAAGGCCCCAGCTCTTGCTCTCATCGGGCGTGATATGAACCTTCTCGTATGTCTCGTAAGTACCGTCACGGCGGCAAAGGAACCCGACGTTGTACAACCCGTTCTCCTTCAGCAACGGCATACTTCCGGTGATGATATTGATGTTATAGCTGATCGCCAAGTTGATGAACCGGTCGCGGATGTCGTTCGTGTATCGCGCCAGCTCACGAATGGCCTCCGACTCGCTCATGTGGTTGAACTTGGCCATCAACGGGGCGTTGAAATATTCCGGGAAAAGGATGAAATCGCTCTTGTAGTCCGATACGGCATCCACGAAGAACTCCACCTGCTCGAACACGTCATTCAAACTCTTGTAAGGACGCATCTGCCATTGCACCAATCCGATGCGGACTGTCGACTTAGTCGTCACGATCTCCGGCTTCGGCGTATAATAGATATTATCCCATTGCAAGAGGGTCGCGTAGTGCATCGATTCCTCGTCGTTGGGCAAATAATTGGTCATCACCTTCCGGACGTGGAAATCGTTCGAAAGCTGGAAGGTCAGCACCGGATCATAGATCTCCTTCTTGCGGACCTTGTCGATATACTCCTTGGGGCGCAACTCCTTCGCATACTTGTGATAATTGGGAATACGGCCACCAAACATGATCGCCTTCAGGTTCAAGCTCTCACACAGCTCCTTGCGGTAGTCGTACATGCGCCGGGCCAAACGCAATCCACGATAATCCGGATGGATGAAGACCTCGATGCCATAAAGGATGTTCCCTTTGGGATTATGGGTGCTAAAGGTCTCTTTGCCTGTGACCATCGCATAAGTATGGTCGTTCTTGACCAGGTCATAATCGACGATAATCGCCAAGGCGCAGCCGACGATCTTGTTACCGACAACCGTCACGATCTGCCCTTCCGGGAAGATCGTGATCAGTTTCTCTATTTGCTCGCGGGTCCAAAAGACATCTGACCCATCCGCGTAAACTCGTCTGAATGATTGCGAGAGCTGCTCATAATCCGAAAGTTGCAAAGTGCGTATCGCTACCTTGTTAATCTTGTGCGTATGTTGTTCCATACCTAAACCAACAAAAATTTACATGTTCCAAGATTACAAAAGTAAGATTTTTTCGGATTCGGTGTTATGGAACAGCCCCCGGTTTTTCAGAAAGTCACCTCTACGCCGCCCATGAATATCGCCTTCGGCATCGGGAAGCCGTCGTTGATCTCGTAGCGGGTCGCCGTCAGGTTCTCGCCCTTCACGAAGAGGCTCAATCCCTTGTCGACAGAGCCGAAACGATAGGCCGCCCGGGCGTTGAGGGTCGTATAATCCTCCTCTTTCTTGCAGGCGTCGTCCGTGTAGAGGCCAAAGATGGACTGGACACTGACGTTGAACGAGAAACGGCCCGGAGCGTACGAGACGCCCGCGTAAAGCTTATGCTCGGGCGCGCCCGGGATCGCCTTGCTCATGTGCAGATAGCTGTAGTTCGCATCGACGCTCAGGTTGTTCAGGATCTGGTAGCGTGTCTCGAACTCGATACCCTTGTTCGTGAAGGTGCCCAGGTTGCGGTTGATCTTCGGGAACTCGGAGTTGCTGTTGATCCGGTCGGCCACGATCAGGTTCTTGCCGTCGATAAAGAAGGCGGTCAGCTCGGCGAACAGGCGGTTGTCCAGAAAGTTCTGGCTGATCGCGACCTCGTAATTGATCATGCTCTCCGGCTGCAGGTCCGGGTTTTGGGTGCCCCACATATATAGCTCGCGGATATTCGGGCTACGGAACCCTTTCGAGATGGATCCCCGGATCGTGTTCCCCTCGAAGGGACGCACCGTCAGTCCGCCCTGCGGCACCCATTCGCCACCATAGGCGCTGTTGTGCTCATAACGCACGCCGGCGTTCAGGCTCAAGAGGTCGAACAGCTCCTGCTGCATGATGACGTAGCCGGCCGTCTCGTTGATGCTCTTGTCGATGATCTCCTGCTTGCTTCCGTCGTTCATGTCGTTCCAGGCATGTCCGCCCCAGTTCTTGTAATCGATGCCGACCGTCAGGGTGTTGCCCTCGAACAGATGGAACGACTCATAGAGCAGGACGCCCAGGTTCTGGTCCGTCGAGCGGAACAGATAATCCTGCGGCTGCTCGCCCGCCTGATAACCGTCGTTGATCTTGTGGTTTCCCCAGTTGTAGAAGAGCTGCACGGCGCCATTCGCCTTCTCGAAATGGTTCTCGAAGCCCAGCGAGGCCGTCCCGCGGAAGATGTTCATCTTGTTATCGATCATCGGTGAATAGGTCTTGCCCGGATTCTGGAACTTGTACTTCGCCAGGCTCACGTCGCCGGTCATCTTGAAATGGTCGTTAAAGCGGTAGCCCAGGTTGGCGAAGCCGTTCGTGATCTGGAAATCCGAGTTGGGCCGGTGACCGTCCGTCCGGTCGTGGTTGACCGAGACGAAGCTGCTGAAATTGCCGACGTTATAACCATTGTTCACCATGTATTTTTGCGTGTTGTAGGAGCCATACATCACCCGTGCCTGCGTCCGTCTGCCCGCCTGGTGATGCTTCCTCGTGATGATGTTGATGACGCCGCCCATCGCGTTCGAGCCATAAAGCAACGAGCCCGGACCACGGATCACCTCGACACGCTCCACGTCCGAGGCCACGTAAGTATCCGGCAGGGAATGGCCGAACAGGCCGGCCCATTGGGGCTGCCCGTCAAAAAGGACCAGCACCTTGTTGCCGCTACCGACACCACGGATGTTGATCGTTCCGGCGGCGCCCTCGGAGACACCAAATCCCGTGATGCCCTTCTCCGTCACGAAAAGGCCCGGCACACGCTCGGAAAGCACCGGCAGCAGGGCCGACTCGCTGCTGGCCTGTATGGCCTCCTGGTCGATCACCGAGATGGTCAGCGGCACGCTGCTCCGGTTGACCTGGATCTTGTTCGCCGAGATGACGACCCCTTTCAGATTGATCAGGCTATCCGGCTCCTCCACGGGATTCGCGGCGAAAGCGGATGGCATCAACATAAGCCCGAAGGCCAAAAGTACATTTTTTCTCATCTTATTCATTTTTAGATTTTTATAATCATTATTCATCGCCATCAGGTGACATGAATCCTTCGGATCGTGCCACCCTGACGGCCTATTTTTTGGCGCCAAATAACACGAAACGCTTGAATCGTGTCACCCTGACGCCAAAAAAAACGGGCTAATCCGCCCGGCTCATCACCAGCTTTCCATGCTTGATCCCCTTGATGGCGGTCAGTTGGTCCGCCAATTCCGTCAGGGTATGCGCCACGCCCATCACGGTCACGATGCGCAGGCAGAAATTCTGGTTGATGTAATATTGGGAAGAGGAAAGGATCACCTCCTTGTAGGCCTGCTCGATCAGGTTGATCTTGGAGAAGATCTCCTTCTTGGCCTGGTCGTACATGATGATGATCGTCCCCGCCACCAGGTGATCGCAAAGCCATTTCTTCTCGGCGACATTCTTCTCGATCAAGAAACGGATCGCTTGCGAGCGGTTGGCGAAGCCATTCTCTATCACGTACTGGTCCAACGACTCCAGCAGGAAATCCTCCAGCGAGACCCCAAAGCGCTTAATGCCCATCGGCTCCTCTCCTCCTCCTCATTATTGATAAACTTATTCCTTGAATTTAACCTGGCAATTATCCAGGCTGTCGATGATGGCCAACGACTCCACGTGGAAGCCCTTCTCGCGAAGATAATCGCCGCCATGCTGGAAAGCCTTCTCGATCAGGAAGCCCATGCCGGCCAGCCGGGCGCCCGATTGCTCCACCAGGTCGATAATGCCTTTCGCGGCGTTCCCGTTCGCCAGGAAATCATCGATGAACAAGACATTATCGCCAGCGCCCAGGAACTCCTGGCTGACGCAAATATCATAATACCTCTTTTTCGTGAAGGAATAGACCTGCGTGGTCAACATGGCCTTCATCGTGCTCGGCTTCTTTTTCTTGGCGAAGACGACCGGCACGTTCAACACATAGCCGACCATGATCGCCGGAGCGATGCCACTCGCCTCGATGGTCAGGATCTTGTTGATCTTCTCATCCTTGAAACGGCGCACCAGCTCGGCCGCCATCGAGCGCATCAAAACCGGATCCATCTGGTGATTGATGAAGCCATCCACTTTAAGCACGCCACCCTCCAGGCAAATGCCGTCGCGCAAAATACGATCCTTTAACTCTTTCATGCCCTTAACAATATTCCTTTAATTCCTTTCCTGAGAACAATGGCCGCCATCCGGGAAATCCCCGTCGGGACCTCCCGGACGAAAGCCCGTTTATATAGAGATTAGTACGCTCTCGCGAACAATACCCGGCGCGCTGAAGGCTTTCCGGTCACCATACACTGGCCCGGTGTCATGTCGCCCTCCAAGGGCAGGCAACGGATCGTCGCCTTCGTCTCGTTCTTGATACGCTCCTCTGTCTCGGGCGTACCGTCCCAATGCGCCATGATGAAGTAACCCTGCTCGATCTTCTCCTTGAACTCATCGTAAGTGTCGACACAGATAGTCCGCTCCTCACGGTGCTTCAACGCCTTCTGGAAGATATTGGCCTGGATCTCCTCCAACAGGTTCTTCACGTACTCCTCGATGCCCTCGCACGAGCGTGTCTCCTTCTCGAGCGTATCGCGGCGCATCACCTCGATCGTGCCGTTCTCCAGGTCGCGGCCACCCATCGCCAGACGGACTGGCACGCCCTTCAGCTCATATTCAGCGAACTTCCAGCCCGGCTTGCGGTTGTCCGCGTCATCGTATTTCACGGAAATGCCCAGCGCCTTCAGGCGAGCGACGATGCCCTCCACCTTCTCGCTGATCTGCGCCAGCTGCTCATTGCTGCGGTAGATCGGCACGATGACAACCTGGATCGGCGCCAGGTGTGGCGGCAATACCAAACCGTTATCATCCGAGTGCGACATGATCAATGCGCCGATCAAACGGGTAGAGACGCCCCATGAGGTCGCCCAAGCGTAGTCGGACTTACCGTTCTTGTCGATAAAGGTCACGTCGAAGGCCTTACCGAAGTTCTGGCCCAGGAAGTGCGACGTACCGGCCTGCAACGCCTTGCCGTCTTGCATCATCGCCTCGATCGTATAGGTATCCAGGGCTCCGGCGAAACGCTCGCTCTCCGACTTCACGCCCTTGATGACCGGCATCGCCATGTAGTTCTCCGCGAAGTTGGCGTAAACCTGCTGCATCTTGCGAGCCTCGATCTCGGCCTCCTCGCGTGTGGCGTGCGCCGTATGGCCCTCTTGCCACAAGAACTCGGCCGTTCTCAGGAACAGGCGGGTACGCATCTCCCAACGCATCACGTTCGCCCACTGGTTGCACAGGATAGGCAGGTCGCGATACGACTGGATCCAGTTGCGGTACGTATTCCAGATGATCGTCTCGGAAGTCGGACGGATGATCAACTCCTCCTCCAGCTTAGCCTCGGGATCGACAACAACACCAGTCCCGTCGTGGTTCGTCTTCAGGCGATAATGCGTCACGACGGCGCACTCCTTCGCGAAACCCTCCACGTGCTCCGCCTCGCGGCTCAGGAATGACTTCGGGATCAACAACGGGAAATAGGCATTCACGTGCCCTGTCTCCTTGAACATATCGTCCAGGATCCGTTGCATCTTCTCCCAGATCGCGTATCCATAAGGCTTGATAACCATGCACCCGCGAACAGCGGAATTCTCCGCCAAGTCCGCCTTAATAACCAGATCTTGATACCATTGTGAGTAATTCACGCCTCTCGGGGTGAGTTCTTTCAGCTCTTTTGCCATATTCTTTTATCTTGTTTCTTTATGTCGTTCGACCTTTTTTTGATCCGCGAATTTACAAAATATTCACTTATTTTCCCTCAACTTTACTCACCAATGGTTTTATGGATGGCCTCAAGAACGATCTTTTCCATGATCTTGTAGCCCTCGAGGGTCGGATGCACCTCGTCGCTCGCCAGGTTCTTGGGCAATCCGTCGCGCTCGTCCTTCATCGCCGAGTGATAATCCACGTAGGTCAGTCCCTCCTTGTCCGCGTAGGCTTTCAGCATCTTGTTCAGCTCGATCACCTTCGGCGCGGGGTTCATGCCGCGGCGCCAGGGGAAATCGTAAGCGGGCAATACGGAGCAGATGATAGGGGTGATCTTGTTATACCTCGCCAGCTCGGCCATCGAGACGATGTTGCCAAAGACATTCTCGAGCGAGATCACGCCGTTGTTGTGGGCGATATCATTGATGCCGGCCAGGATGACCACCGCTTTCGGCTTCAGGTTGATGACGTCCTGGCGGAAACGGACCAGCATCTCGGAAGTGGTCTGGCCACTGATGCCACGGTCCAGGAAATTATTGTCTATAAAAAATGTGGAGTCCTTCGGCCACCAGCCATCCGTGATGGAGTTGCCCATGAAGACCACCTTGGCGGGCGTCGTCACCCGCTTGTTGGCGTCGGCGTAACGGCCGAATTGCGCCCAATCACCCTTCTCCGTCTGCGCGGACACGCTTGTCGCCATCAGCAACCCGCCCATCGCCAGGCCCAGACCCAAAATCTTTCCTATTCTTTTCATCTTTCTTATGTCGTATTTATATTATTAATGTATCCGAAGCGAAATCGCCCCTAATGAAGAGCTAAAATTACGGAGTTTTATCGGATGGCAAACCTTTTTCGCGAGGAATTTGCAAGAAAGAGGGGAAAAAACATATCCAATGGGAACGTGCCCATACTCAGGGAGTGGAGCAATAAAAGATGTTACCCCGATAAAACTCTTGTAGAATCAAATTCAGATTAAAGCATTGCAACACTGTTTTCACTTTATAATTAAACAATGTTCTTTATCTTTGTAAAAGATTCTATCACAAGAAAATGATAAATCTTTATTCCCGTATGTTCAATTTACTGATATCAAGTAAGATTTGAAATTACGGATTCAATAATATTAAAATAGATCAATACAAATAGGAATAATGGCAAAGACAAACAATACAGCAGATATTGGTTTTGAGAAAGAAATATGGAAGGCGGCAGACTTGTTGCGGGGAAATCTTGACGCTTCGGAATATAAATCCGTAGTGCTGGGACTGATTTTCCTGAAGTATATATCGGATCGCTTTGAGGTAAAATATAACGAACTGAAGGAAGAAGGCGACGGCTTCGAGGAAGACAAGGATGAATACACGGCCGATAACATTTTCTTCGTGCCGCAAGAAGCTCGCTGGCAGATTGTGGCCAAAGCGGCTCATACGCCTGAAGTGGGTACTACGATCGACAATGCTATGCGCCTGATCGAGAAAGAGAATCCGCGCCTGAAAGGTATTTTGCCCAAGAATTTTGCCCGCCCCGAATTAGACAAACGCCGCTTGGGCGATGTGGTGGACCTTTTCACCAACATCCAGATGAAAGAGCATGGCGACACGAAAGACATTCTGGGTCGCACCTACGAATATTGCCTCTCCAAGTTTGCCGAAGCCGAAGGCAAGCTGGCCGGCGAATTCTACACGCCAGCCTGCATTGTGCGCACGCTGGTCGAGGTGCTGCAACCTTTTAGCGGTCGCGTGTACGACCCTTGCTGCGGTTCGGGCGGCATGTTTGTGCAGTCGGCCCGATTCATCAACGAACATCAGGGCAGTCTCAACAACATCTCCGTATTCGGACAGGATAGCAACCCAACGACCTGGAAGATGGCACAGATGAATCTGGCTATCCGTGGCATTGAGGCCGACTTGGGTCAATTTGCCGCCGATACATTCTTCGACGACCAACATCCTACGCTGAAAGCCGATTATATCTTAGCCAATCCGCCTTTCAACTTGAGCGACTGGGGCGCCGACAAGCTGCAAGACGACCCGCGCTGGCGCTACGGTATTCCGCCGTCGGGCAATGCCAACTTTGCCTGGTTGCAGCACATGATTTATCACCTCTCGCCTCGTGGCCGCATCGGCATGGTGCTAGCCAATGGTTCGCTCTCTTCGCAGTCGGGCGGCGAAGGCAGTATTCGTGAGAACATCATCAAGGCCGATTTGGTAGAAGGTATTGTGGCAATGCCTTCGCAGTTGTTCTATACGACAGGTATTCCCGTTTCGTTGTGGTTCCTGAACCGCAACAAGAAGCAGCCGGGGAAAATCCTTTTCATCGATGCCCGCCAGATGGGAACAATGGTCACCCGCAAGCTGCGTGAGCTGGACGAAGAAAAAGACATTCAGCGTATCGCCCGCACCTTCGAAGACTTCGAAGCAGGCACATTGGAACCTGAAAAAGGATATTGCGCCGTGGCTACACTCGATGATGTGGCCAAGCAGGACTATATCCTCACGCCCGGCCGCTACGTGGGCATTGCAGAGGCCGAAGACGACGGCGAGCCTTTCGAGGAGAAAATGACACGGCTCACTTCGGAACTATCCGAGATGTTTGAAAAGTCGCATCAGTTGGAGGAGGAGATTCGGAAGCAGTTAGGGAGTATTGGGTTTAGGATTTAATAGGGCGTTGGTTATGGAAGAATGGAAAGAATATAAACTTTGTGAAGTTGCAAATTTATTTACAGGATTCCCTTTTGATGGGCATAAATATGCCAAAGAGGGACAACGTGTTGTTCGAGGAGATAATGTCACGATTGGGGCATTACGGTGGGATACTGATAAAGATAAACGATGGAATGAATCATTTGAACGAGCAAAAGAATATTCTCTGCAAGAGGAGGATATTGTCATTGGCATGGATGGTTCACGAGTTGGCCGTAATCGTGCACAGATTAAGGCCGAAGATTTGCCACTATACTTAGCACAGCGTGTAGCCTGTATCCGTCATAATGAAAAAGCTCTGCAAAAATTTTTATATTATGTAATTTTTAGTAAGAGTTTTGAGAACTACATAAAATCCGTTTATACTGGAACTTCCATTCCACATATTAGTTTAAAACAAATTGGAGATTTCAACCTCCGAGTGCCCAATTTATCTAAACAGTATTGTATTGCTAAAATTTTAGGAGTATTAGATAATAAAATCGAACTAAACCGTCGTATCAATGAAAATTTAGAGCAGCAGACACAAGCCTTATTCAAGTCTTGGTTTGTAGATTTTGAACCATTCAAGGATGGCAAGTTTGTAGACTCGGAGCTGGGGATGATTCCTGAAGGATGGAAAGTTAAGAAGCTCGGAGAACTGTGTGATAGTATATCTGTAACTCATCCTTGCAAAGAAGGGCAACTAATATTTCTCAATACTGGAGATATTGAAAACGGATTTGTCTTAAATCATAAGTATATGAATATTAAAGATATGCCTGGACAAGCTAAAAAAAGTATCC
>CHCFR05602__coassemble_345_pt1 | contig 30023 bp, 30 predicted proteins | sample CHCFR05602__metabat2_low_PE_046 | metagenome-assembled genome bin CHCFR05602 | reverse complement strand
CATGAAAATAGGAGATAAACACCTATGATTAGTGTTTACCTCCTACTCGATTCTTTATTGAATCGCCTTGTCCGTATAATAATGGATCATCTGGACGATGGCCTCCTGGCAGGCGGGGCAGAAAGGCGCGTAGTCGCGCATCATGCAATGGTCCATCGGGCGATAGATCCCTTTAGGTACGTAGCCGCCGCCCTCGAAGACGCCTGCCTTATCCTTGTAAGATTCCTCGAGCGGAGTGGGAATCGGCGTGCCGGCCGGGAGGAGCTGTTTCCATTTCGAGTCGAAGTCGACCAATGTGGTGATGTTGGGTTCCCAAGGCTCGAACTTCAGGTTATAGAATTCCTCGTAGGCAACCTCGGAAGTAAAATACTCGTCAGCCAGGCCAGCGAAGCTATGTCCGAACTCATGTGCGAAGACGGAAAGGGTATGGGCATTGTCGGCCGTGCCGATGGCATAGAAGTTGTACATGCCGCCACCGCCGTAGGTATCGGTGTTGACCAGAATGAAGATGGCGTCGCACGGGGTTTCCCAAACGGCGTCGCGGATGGCCTTCATGTCGGGCGTGGTCAGGTAACGGTCGATGCCGAAGGTGTAATAGCCGGAGTTGAGGGCGGTATTCTTGAAGACACCCTTGCCGGACGAGTCGGTCCCGGATTCCTCAGAGGGTAGGTTTACGGCATAGACGTTGAACTCTTCCCGGTATTGATCGAATGGTGGGGTCTTGAAGAGCGCTTCGGTGAAGCGACGGGCGTCCGCCTCGAACTTGGCCTGTTCCTCGGCCGTGTAGCCTTCAGGGATAAATACCAGGTCTACCTTCTCGGTCGCCTCGCCTTTGGACTGGATGGTCACGACGGGATTCTTTCGCAACGGGCTCCGGTCGATGAAGATGCTCGACGGGTCGATCTCCTGTTCCAGCAGGGGATGAAAGCGCATGTCGTCGCGTTCACGGGCGCTCAGCTCAAGGCGGACAGTCGCCTTGGGATAGGGGATGGAGACGCTGTTGCTCCAGGCTTGCGTCTCGTTCCGGGCCTGCGCGGTGGTGCGCCATTCCTCGAAAAGGGTATTGAAGCCTCTCGAGTAGATCAGCTTGCCCGAGGCCTTGTCATAGACCTTCACGAAATAGCCGCCGTAATTGAACGGGTCGACCAGGTTCTTGTGCGGGCCACTCCAGACGGGTTCTTCCCGCAGTTGTTGGATGCCGGCTGTTTGCTCTTCGCTATTGCCGCTGAGGATGAAATCGACGCGGAGGCTCTTACCGGTAAAATAGGTATCGTAGTCGCCTTGGGCCATGAGTGACAAGGAGCCGCACAAGCCGAGGGCGAGAAGGATAAATCGTTTGATCATCATATATTATTCTAATAGGTTTCACTTGCTCTTTAATTATTCATAACCTCTTACTCCCTGATCCGTATCTCCTGTTCCGGTAATTGTCCGGCACGGGTAGTGTTGAGGGTCGCTTTCAGGGAAAGCGGGTTCTCGCCATAGATACGCACCGTAAACTCCACCTCGTTGGAGGATTCCCCTTGGGCATAGCCCAGCTCCTTATGATAGTTATGGTTGGGCTCTTGGCTGTCGGCAGGCCGCCACGGTTTGGGTTGGGTAAGCGACTCGTTGAGTACCCGATAGTTGGGGCGCTCGCCCTCGGTTGCCTGGCCGATGAAGGTGACGTTGAGCCGGTCGGGCTTGACGATCTTGACCAGATGGGCCTGCTTGAGGGCGGTCGGCAGCTTGCCGATGTTCTTATAGGTCAGGCGCACCCGATAGTCGGTCGAGTCGGTGCGGTAGCTCTTGATCTTCTTCACCTCGTAGTCGCCCCATTCCAGGCGGGGAAGGTGCTTGATCATCGCCAGGTTGAAAAGCGCCTCGTTCTTGATCCAGGGCTCGACGTGGCCCGAGGGTGCGTTTTGTGAGAAGAACTTCGGATCCCAACCGCCGATCTCGACAGCGCCCAGCGTTGGATGCTGGAAAGCGGTCCAGTTGGTGAAGCTGCGGCCCTGGTTCTCTTGTTCGTCCCAGATCAGCTGGTCCAGCTCGTCTTTCTCGCCGTCGTTGTTGTAATCCTCCTTGGGCTTGCCGTTGTCCCAGATCTCGTCGCCATACCAGATAGCGCCATAATAGAAATAGCCGAAATCGGGCCCGTGGCCGAAGAGTGGTGTTGGCGTGCGGTCGCCATTGTAGGCCACATAGACATCGCCTGCCTTCTCATAGCCGGTGATGCTCTTGCCCACCTGGTCAAAATGCTCGTACCATTCGAGATCCTCGGGATACATGCGCTCCTCGGGGGCGGAGGTGCTTGGGGCACGCAGGTGCATCGGTACGCGGGTATCCATCGAGTTGACGACGTAGATGTTGGGGTTCTCCAGCAGGAAGGTGACGACCGAGCGGGTCTCGATCTCGCTTAGCGGGAAGGTGCCGGCCGTGTTTTGCGACCAGCCATGTCCCGTGGCCTCGTACATCGGTCGCCAGTTCTCCGGATAGTTGCGGTGCAGGTCGAGGCCGCCAATGCCGTCTTCGCCAATCTTACCGTCACCGTCATGGTCAATGCCCTCGCTGACCACCTTATATTCGCCCTTACCCTTGCCAACATATTTCATGATACGTCCGCTCCTGTCGCGTGGGTCGATGATGTAGTCGCCCTCTGGATCCTTGTAGCGCATCCGCAGGATCTTGCCGTCGCCATTCAGGTCGATGGGCGGGTCCTCGTCCAGCAGGCCGTCGCCGTCGTTGTCGGTCGGGCGGACAGTGCTCCGGTTGGCCTGTGCGGTATGCATATAGAGGTTATGCCCGTCGGGATTGTTGATGGGACGGAGGTAGATGGTATTGTTATCAATCACCTGGGTGATCTCCGGGTCTTTGCCGTAGTTGTCGAGCAGGTGGCTCATGAGCCAGAGGACAGATTCGGCGCTGCTCACCTCGCCGCTGTGGCGGTTACCCTCGAAATAGGCGGCCGGCTTATCGGTCGCCTTGCCGGTTTTCTTGTTGGTGACGGTCATCTGGAGGATCGGTCGCCCCTCATAGCTGGTGGCTACCTCATAGAGGTCGACCAGATCGGGATATTGGGCGGCGAAACGCTTCATGTGATGATAGATCACCTCCGACGAATGGAACTTGTCGAAGGTCAGCCGGTCAGTTGGCTCATACTCGACGTGCGGATTGTGGGCTTTCGGGAAGAAACTGATGCCGTGGCGGTAGCCTCCAACCGTATAAAAACGGCTGGTATCGGCCTCGGGGAAAACAGGTCGTTCGAGGGGGCGGATCTCTTGTGCCGCCATCATCAGCGCGGGGGCCAGCAACGAGGCCAGTGCCATCGCTTTTCTAGTTCGTCGGATTTTCATAATAATTCAGGATTTAAAGTGTTTGACCTGGGACAAATGTAACGGAGATCCCGGAGATAAGCAAGCGTCCATCTGTTTATTCTTGGCGTTCGGCTGTTGCGGTTGGCCGAGGTCTCCGCCGGTCAAAACGGCGAGCTGTTCTGGTCATCCGAGGTCTCGCCGGACCTGCTCCGGGGCTTTGCCTGCCCGTTAACTTGTAACAATTTCTTAATTTGTTGTCATGGTTTTGTAAAATCTTTGCATTTTTCCTGTTATATCAGCCCTTTACTTTCGCGATAGTTTTAAAGCAAGGTTAAAAGTATATAGTAAACTACTGATTATTGACGATAATTAAAACGTGTCATGAGAAGAGGTGTTTCGGTTGTTTTATTGGGCTTGTCGATCGCTTTCAGCGCGAATGCCTTGGATATAAAAGGAAAAATCAAGGATCGGAAGTCGGGCGAGGAAATTATCGGCGCGACGGTCTGCCTGAAGGAGGATCCGACGAAAGGGGTGGTCTCGGGGCTTGACGGCAGTTTCTCTTTGTCGTTGAAAGAGGGACAGACGCTGGTCTGTTCTTATATCGGTTATAAGCCGGTCGAGTATGTCGTCCGGCAGAAGGAGGGCGAGGTGCTGATCGCGATGGAGAGCATGGATGTCGCGCTCGATGAGGTGGTGGTCATCGGCCGTAACCCGGGTCGTACGGAGGCCGGCGCACGTGGCATCGAGCGTCAGGCGATGAACGTGGTGAACGTGATGAGCGCTAAGGCGATCGAGTTGTCGCCCGATATCACGGTGGCCAACGTCATCCAGCGCATGTCGGGCGTGACGATTGAGCGTAACAGTAGCGGCGAGGGGCAGTACGCCATCTTGCGCGGTATGGACAAGCGCTATAATTATACCCTGATCAATGGTGTGAAGATCCCGAGTCCCGACAACAAGAACCGCTTCGTGCCGCTGGATATTTTCCCTTCCGAGATGCTGGACCGCCTGGAGGTGACCAAATCATTGACGGCCAATATGGAGGGCGACGGTATCGGTGGCGCTGTGAACCTGATCATGAAGGACGCGCCGTCGGAGCGGCAATTTACGGCCAACCTCTCGACCGGTTATAACTCCATGTATCTCGACCGCGATTTCCAGTCGTTCAACAACGGGGCGATCGTCAAGCAGTCTCCTTACGAGGCAAAAGGTTTTCCGGAAGATAACCGGGTGACGATGGACGACTTCACGACCGACAACCTGCGGATGAAATGGAAAAAGCCGCTGCCTGACCTGATCGGTGGCCTGTCGTATGGCGATCGTTTCTTCTCCGACAAGTTGGGCGTGATGGTGGCCGCCAGCTATTTGAACACCTATCGGGGCAAGGAGAGCCAGCTCTATTACCAACCGGGCAAGAGCCATTATGGCATTGAGTATCGCGACTATTCTGCCCAACAAACCCGCGTTGGCGCCCACGTCAAGTTCGATTACCAGATCTCGGACCGGCATAAGCTCACGTGGTATAACGGTTACATGGACATGCGTGAGGCCGAGGTCCGCGATGGCGAGGATGAGAAGGAGCGCGCTGTCCGCATGAAATGGAATCATCAATACATCATCAATTCGACCTTGAAGGGCGAGCACGCGTTTCTCGAGGAGGGTGCCTTGCGCCTGAACTGGTCCGCCGTGCTCTCGAAGGCCTTCAGCGAGACGCCCGATAACGTGGAGATCTTCATGTTGGGTAACCACGTGCAAAGCTCCGATGCGGCGACCCGCCGTTGGGAGCACAACTCGGATCGCGACAAGGCGGGATATGTGGACTTGAGCTACAAGTGGAAGCTGGACAACGGCTCGACCTTCGACTTCTCGGCAGGCGGTATGTATCGCGACAAGAACCGCGACAGTTTCTTTAATGAATATACTTTCAACTCCGCCACGGGATCGGGCGATCCGCAGTACCTGGGCGAGGACTGGAACAATTTCGACGAGATCCTTCTGACGCCCCGTCGTTACGGCAACATCAGCGACCCGTTGAACTACGACGCGACCGAGCGCATTGGCGCCGGCTATGGCATGGTGAAATACACTTGGGACAAGTGGGAGCTGATCGGTGGTGTCCGTGTCGAGCATACGGACCAGGGCTACTCGCTGAAGTTCCCGACCGAGAACGCCGATCCGGAGGGCCGGCAGCGTTATACCGATGTCCTGCCCAGCTTCCACGCGAAGTATGGCGTGCATAAGAACGCGAGCGTCCGTTTCTCATATGCCCGCTCGATCAACCGGCCAAGCTTCTTCGAGATTGTCCCCTACAGCATTATCAACGAGGATTATAAGGAGAAGGGAAATCCCGACTTGAAACATACCGTGGCCGACAATATCGACCTCCGTTACGAGTTCTTCCCGAAATCTTCAGAGCAGTTCATGGTCGGCCTCTTCTACAAGCGGCTGAACAACCCGATCGAGTATGGCTTGCTCAACGAGGGACAGGATGTCTATTATAAGCCGATGAACTTTGGCGACGCTACGAACCTGGGTGTCGAGATCGACGTGATGAAGTATTTCAACTGGTTTGGTATCAAGGCCAATTACACCTATACCCATTCGAGCATCACGACCGACAAGCGGGTGATGGAGGGCTCGGAGGTCAAGTCGGTCAGCCAATCCCGTCCTCTGTTCGGACAGGCGGCCCACGTGGCGAATCTCTCGTTGCTCTTCAAGAGCGCCAACCACGGCTGGGAAGGACAGCTGGCCGGTAGCTACACGGGCAAACGCCTGAGTGACATCTCGAACTGGTTCGACGACGATATCTGGGAGGCGGGCTATGCCCAACTGGATGCCTCGGTCGAGAAGAGCTTCAAGAACGGGATCAGCATTTACGCCAAGGCTTCGAACCTGCTCGATGTCCCTTTGACCCGATTCATCCAGAAGGGACCGCACACGGATAGTGTCGACTCGGAGCGGGTGAACGGCAACGTGATCGAGCGCAAGGAGTGGCGTGGTCGCTCGCTGATGATCGGTATCCGCTATAAGTTATGATAGTTAGAGATTAATTAATAATGAGAATACAACTAAATTAAGACATTTAAGGTTATGAGACTGAAGAATTATTTGCTGATCGGTTCAGCGTTTTTGGCTACATCCCTGTTTATGGCCTGTGGCGACGACGAGGTTATCTCCAAAGAGGATCCTGTCAATCCGGACACGGATGATGACGATGACGACAATACCCAAGTAGACGAGTCAACCATCATTTGGCCGGCAGATACGGTTGTGACCTTGACAGAGCACTATACCGTACCTGAGGGCAAGAGCCTGATCATTAAGGAGGGTGCCCAGATTATCGTCAGCACGCAAGGCGTTGGCGCGAACCATATCCCTGTTGAGTTTACGGTAGACGGTAACCTCTATTGCGAGGGTACGGCCGAGAAGCCGATCCGTTTCTCGATCGCCGAGGAGGATCGCAAGGCTGAGAATATTTTCCAGGAGGATTACATGTGGGGCGGTATTGTCGCTACGGAGACTTGCCAGGAGATGCTGATCGACCATACGATCATCGAGTATACGGGCGCCCAGGTTATTGAGGGATCTCCAGCGGCAACCGCCGGTATCTATACGGCTGGTGATGACGCCTACCCGCAAATTACGACCTATAACATGAACGGAAAATATGTGATCACCAACTCCGTCTTGCGTAATGGTTGGTCGGATGGTATTTACATGATGGGCGGACAGGCTATCATCGCCAACAATACTTTCGCCGCCAACGGTTGGGATGGCGCTGAGGCGGTTAACGTGAAAGCCGGTTGCCAGGTTGATGTCGCAGGCAACGTCATGTACAGCCCGAATACGAACGGCTTGAAGCTCTCCAGCTCCGGTCAGAGCGAGAACCGCGGCCAGGCGAAGGTCCAGGCTTACAACAACACGATCATCAACGCCGGCTGGCGTCGTGATGGCGAGAAGGGCGGTTGTATCTACGTGGAGAAGAACGTCTTGGCTAATGTGTTTAATAACTTGATGGTGAACTGTAAGTTCCGTGCGATGACCCCAAGTTTCTCAATTCCTAATAACCCGGAGGAGGGATACGACGATTCTTCAGTGATCGATTATAACTTCTATGCTTCCGGCTCACAGAAGAGCGAGATCACTTTCCCCGATGAGAGTGGCGTGGCTTACGCTTGGGAGGGTTACAATTACGAGCATGAGGATTACAATGTCGGTGTTGTTGACCTGAACAGCGTGATCGCGACAAAGGATGACCTGAAAGATCCGATGTTCGTGAACTACGACGTGAATGGCGTATCCTTGACCAATTATATTTACGATGAGAACTGGGACTTCTCGGTACGGTCGGGATCTCCGGTCTTGTCGGGCGCCTATAGCGGCTCAGACGCGAACATGCAACCCTATTTCGGGGCGAATGGCTTGACTGTGAATGGCGAGACCTATGTCTCTCCGGCAATCCAGCCTTGGTTCGGCGCCTATGGTGAGTAATTGAATAGAATAATAAAAGAATGAACAGAAGGAATTATTTGCGTACCCTCTCCGCGATGATGGCAACCACCTTTTTGGGTGGTTGCGCCGCGGGAGGTGACAAGGAAAAAGAGGTGACAGCCCAGGCGGAAGAGGCCAAGGCTGGCGGTGTTCCAGTGAAGGGCGGGATTCCGGCCCTGCCCGAGGAGAATAAGAACTTTTTCTTGGTGAGCGATTTGGGCCGTAACGGCTATTATGAGCAGAAAACGATCGCCGAGCTGATGGGCCAATGGGCCGAGAAGATCGACATCGAGTTTATGGTGGCCGCCGGCGATACGCACCATTTTGAGGGCGTGGCCAGCGTTGACGACCCGCTTTGGATGACCAACTACGAGTTGATCTACAGCCATCCGGAGTTGATGCTCGAGTGGTTCGCCATCAACGGTAACCACGAGTATCGCGGCAATACGCAAGCGGTGCTCGATTACAGCAAGAAGAGCCGCCGTTGGATCGCCCCCGCCAAATATTACGCGAAGGTGGTCGAGGCGGGCGAGAACGAGAAGGCCCTGCTGGCCTTTATCGACACGCCACCGTTGATCGACAAGTATCGCGAGGATACCGAGAAATATCCCGACGCCTGCAAGCAGGATATGCAGGCCCAGCTGAATTGGTTGGACAAGACACTGGCCGCCTCAAAGGAGAAATGGAAGTTCGTGATCGGCCATCATCCGCTCTATGCTCAGACCGATAAGAGCGAGAGCGAGCGTGAGGATATGCGTGAGCGTGTCGAGCCTCTGTTGAACAAGTATGGCGTCGACTTCTACCTCTGTGGTCATATCCATAATTTCCAGCATATCCAGCCGGCCGGCAGCAAGGTCGATTACCTGGTGAACTCTTCCGGCTCGTTGGCCCGTTCGGTCAGCGCGATCGAGGGAACCAAATTCTGCGACTCGAGTGCCGGATTCACATTGTTCAGCATGTCGGACAATGCGGTGACCTTCTATCTGGTGGATGGCAAGGGGAAAGTGCTCTATCATTATCAAAGAAAGAAATAGATCCTATTTCAGTAGTTTCTGTTTTGGGAAAGGGGTCGTCGCCCGGTGGGGCGGACGGCCCCTTGTCGCGTTCCTATCTCCGTGTTTCTTTTCTTGGCTATAAGGAGCAGATTGCTCTCGAACATGATGTTGCCGGGGCTGGACGTGAATATCGTGGAGCGCACGGCGAAATATATGGACAAGACGGCCGGGATGCGCTCGGCGATCGACCCGATGTATCAGGCGCTGACCATCATCGCCCAATCGAAGAACGTCCTCGAGCCGACGGAGGCGACGGCGGAGTTCATGGCCGTCTTGAACGAGACGATCAAGGAAATCAACCAACTCCACAACATCCGGATGGGCCACGAGGACAAGGCGGACGAGGAGACGGAGATCCCCGGCACCGACCCCGAGACGCCCGACCCGGAGCAGCCCGGTCCCGACGAGGGCGAGGGCAGCGGGACGCCCGGCGAGATTTGAGTTTTTATTTATACCTGTCACGGCTTTCCGCGACAGGTATTTTTTTGTTTAGGCGTAAAAGGGAAGGGACCGTGCGTGTGCCTGTTCCCGATTTCATTCACTTGCCTCCTCCTTCTTGGCGCGGAACTCCGTCGGGGTCATGCCCAGGTTCTTTTTCACGTATTTCGTGAAGAAGGAGACATTCGGGAAATCGAAGAAGAGGGAGACCTCCTTGATGCTCTCGCTCAAGCTCGTCGTGCATCGCTTTCCAAGTGTTTTTGTCGAACTGTATGATTCTTCTCGGGACCTGTTCATCAGGTCGTTCCTATCCCATTAATCTTCAAGTTCATCCGAACTGTTGTTCGTGCGATGATCAATGAGGGACTTCCTGAACTCTTGGGGAGTCATTCCCGTGTGCTGACGAAAATATTTATTGAAAAAAGAGAGGTTGCTGAAGCCCAATGTGAAAGCGATTTCCTTGACACTCATGTCGGTGGACTTGAGTCGGGCTTTTGCGTCCATGGTAATTACGGATGAGATGAACTCGAGCGGAGTCATTCCTACGGACTTCTTGACCGTCGTGCTGAAATGAGGAAGTGAGACGTTTAATTGGGTGGCGTAGAACGAGACTTTGTGTTGTTCCTTGTAGTTGTCGATAACCAGTTGTATGAATTTCCTGGAGAGCTCGTATGTCCGGTTATGCTGGCAGTTGACCCATTCCTTGTGTTGGGCGTACAATTCCGTGGTGCCTTGCAGGATAATGGTCAGGAGTGCGACGATTAATTCCTTATTATGGCTTATGCAATTCTTAGACAGGGCGGAGGCCTTGTTCAGAAGCAAGTAACCCTCTTTATAGAGCTGGGCGATTGGAGCATCCATCGGCAGCACCGGATGGTCAATCATAATCGGGTAAATATTAATGGTCGACTTGATGAAATCCAGGTTAGTCAGGTGCTCTTTCGAGACGCCGACGTAGTAGAACAAGACATCATCCGACAAGGATAAGACGTGGGCAATAGAGTCTGGCAGTAAGACGATGAAGTCATTTTCCTTAACGTTATGTTGCCTCAGGTTTATGGATACGACGGCATTTCCTTTAACGCAAAGCATAAAGATCCCGGCGTGGATCTTCTTGGGATATAGACTGTATTTGTTTAGATAATTCTTGTCTATATTATTCTTCACGATAAAACTGTTCATGGCATCAAGTTTTTAATTTATATAGTCTTACTTGTTTCGAATAGTAAATATAAGAAATCTTATTTTTTCTTCAGAAGAGTATTAAAAATAGAACATAGAAACAAAAGAATAGTACAAAAAAGTATCTGCGGTAAGGGAGTGATGGGATTTGGCGTTACAATTGTGATGTAATGGATGGGAGATGGCTTCTATAACAAGCCAAGAGAGGAAGGATGTTCCTGCTGTCAAGCGTAGTGGATGATTTCCAAAAGATTCACTTTATCCAAGAGAATAAAACAGCAAGTTATAATTTTATATAGGTAGAAAAAAATGTCTCAAATAGCCTCGAGTCACCTCGATGCGGCAACAGGAAATCCTTCGCTCTGTTTATTGAACTAGTGTTGTGTTGTGTTTTGCCCTTTTTTGATTTTAATGATGCGCATTATGGCCGCGACTACCGCGATAACGCTAAAGGCAGACATCAAGATTGTCTTGTTCGTAGGGTTATCGAACGGCGTTGTGCCGATAAGTACCAAAATGATCACTGAAAGCATCAAAAGAGCGTCAATTAAGTCTGTGCTGATTTTCATATCCCGCAATTTTTAAATATTAAATGTTTTAGAATTAATAAGATAAATCCGCGCCACGGTGTGGTGGCGCGTTGTTTCTTCATTTCTTCTCTTCTGGGATATCCGTAGATGTCTCAGGCGAGCTGAGTTTTTTCATGATGCCGAACAGGCCAAAGCCCAATAGGCACATGACGATTAACAATTTGAGATAATTGTTGGATATGATGTTGCTGCAAGCCAATACGCAACTTACGATTGTCAATAAGATATAGAGGTAAACACGAACGTTACCTGATTTATTTTTTGCCATGATAATTTAGTATTATTTGTTTGATTAATAAGTATGAAATCTCTGCTGGGGACACAAATATCCCTAGCGTTTTTCGTTTGTTAATTATGAACAAATAATGCCTAAATAAGAAGTTTTCGTATGGAGTAGACATATCTCCCCATACGATGTTCGAGCGTGGAGATATTAAATGAGTTAATAAATGAGAATGTCTGGTTGGTCTTGTCCAGGATATTCATGCCCTTGAGGCGGATCGTATAAGTTTCCCTTTCGATCTGTTTCAACAGGCGGATATCGATACTGAATGAGGGTGTCTGCAAAACCCGGCGTGGGCTTAGGCAATTGCTCCCTTTCAGGTCGTTGCTCAGGATGGCGACCTTGTGCCGAAGGTCATTCTCCTGCGAGAATTCTTTCATCGAGGCTTCGCTTCGCGCCATGGCCATATCGCTCCCTTCCGTGCTTGAGGGGACTTCTGGCGCCAGGAATAATGCGCACATAAGCAAGCCTAATATGAATAGAATCTTCTTCATGCCGCGAATATAGATTGATTTATTGAAATATCATAGAAGTAATGGGATATTGTTATAATTTTGCTTGATATTTTAACGAGTAGTTGGTATTTGAAATCTGAATTAAGAGATAATAGAATGGAAAAGAAGTTGTTTGCCGCTTGGTTAGAGGCGGCGCGCCTGCGGACTTTGGCCGCGTCGGTGAGCCCGGTACTGGTCGGGACCATGCTGGCCTACCGGGATGGCGTATTTCAATTGGTGCCCTCGTTGCTCTGTTTTGGGGTCGCCTTGTTCGCCCAGATCGCCAGTAATTTCGCGAACGATTATTTTGATTTCAAGAAAGGAGCGGATGGAACGGACCGCCTGGGGCCTGAGCGTGCGGTAGCCTCTGGATGGATAACGCCGAAGGCCATGTTGCGGGCAACCTTTTTGGTGCTGGGCTTGTCCTGTTTGCTGGGATGCGGACTCCTGTTTTATGCCGGTTGGGAACTGATCCTTGTCGGGTTGGCGATCGCCTTGTGCGTACTGGCTTATTCCGCCGGTCCTTTTCCTTTGGCCTATAATGGCCTGGGTGATGTTTGTGTCTTGCTGTTTTACGGAATTATCCCTGTTTGTTTTACCTATTATGTCCAGGCGCTCGCTTTCTCTCCGTTGGCCTTTTTGCTCTCGGTGGCTGTAGGCGTCCTGTCGATCAATATATTGGTCGTTAATAATTATCGGGATTATGAGCAGGATAAACGGGCCTCAAAACGAACTTCCATCGTGCTGTTCGGGCGTCGATTCGGGGAGATCCTTTATTTGGTGGATATCCTGGTGGCGATGGTGATCTGCCTGCCCCTGATCGCTTACGCTCCCGTTTGGGTGGTTATCCTTTTTGGGTTGTATTTTGTCCTGGCGTTCAGTGGCTGGATGGAGCTGCGCCAGTCGGAGGGGAAAGCCCTGAACCGGACACTGGGACGGACGGCTCGCAACGTATTCCTGTTTTCCCTCTTGCTTGTCGTCCTTCTGTTGAGCCTGCCGCAGGCTTGATAGGTCGCTTTCTTATGCCATAACAGTGGATTTTTTCTTCCACTGCGATGAATTTCCAATTACACTGCAGTGTATTGGAAAATGCGCTTAAGTGCCCTGTTTTTTGTCCGAAAGAAAATTTGGTTTTGTTCGAAGGAAATTCCATTTTTCTTCGAAGGAAAATTACTTTTCTTTCGGACAAAATTTTGGCTTTGCCTAAAGGTGATGGAATAGGCTTGTAGAGGAAAACAGGACGATATTCAAACCTGTTCGCCCACGTGGGGCGATAATTTATTATTGAGACGCAAAAACCGAAATAAGTCCACTTTCAACCGAAATTCTTGTAAGGCTTACTTGAACGCTTCCCTCTAACTTCGCAGCATCAACAACGAAAACCAAATAAATCAATAAAATGAAATATAGAACATTAGGATTATGCGGTTTGCGAGTCTCTTCCGTAGGTCTTGGTTGCATGGGCATGAGCCACGCTTACGGTGCGCCTTCCGACAAGCGGGAAATGACGGCACTTCTTGCCGATGCTGTAGATATGGGTTATACTTTTTTCGATACCGCCGAAATCTATGGCCTGCCTGGTCAACCGCATCATAACGAGGAACTTTTAGGTGAGGCCCTGCGACCTTATCGTGATCACATCGTCCTTGCCACGAAATTCGGGTTGGCTTTTGATGCGCCCGAGGCCGCGGGGCCTCACGCCCTGATACCAGACGCACGACCGGAGATCATCCGCCATGCGGTGGAAGGCTCACTCCGTCGTCTGCGCACAGATCATATTGATCTCTACTACCAGCACCGTATAGATCCGTCCGTAGAGCCGGAAACGGTGGCGGAAGTCATGGCCGACCTTATCCACGAGGGTAAGATCCTGCATTGGGGCATTTCGGAGGCAACCGAAGGATACCTGCGCCGTGCCCACCGCGTCTGCCCCGTGACGGCGATACAGAATCGCTTCTCGATGATGGCACGCTGGCATGAGTCGCTGCTGCCCGTCTGTGAGGAACTCGGTATCGGCTTCGTGGCATACTCGCCGCTTGCCAATGGCTTGCTAACCAATTGCTATGCTGCCGATACAAAGTTTGATCCCACAACCGACTTCCGTGCCTCAATGCCACAATACTGCCCGGAGAGTTTCGAGAAGAACCGTACGTTGTTCTCCCTGCTCGAACAGTTGGCGGACGAGCACCACGCTACCGCTTCGCAAGTCTCGCTGGCATGGATGATGAACAAGCGTCCACCCATTGTTCCCATACCCGGCACACGCCATTTGTGTCGCCTGAAAGAGAACATCGGTGCGGCTGACATCTATCTGACCGATGAGGAGGTGAAAGCGATCGATACGGCTCTCGACAATATGGAGATGAGCGAAGTATTCGGCGGGTCACCGATAAAGTAACTCAATCGGGTTACCCGACTTTCGAAAACGGATTGAACGACTCGGACATATCGGATAACACTGAAGAATAAATAAACAAAAAATAAAGATGAAAAGGATAATAACAACCGTGTTGTGCGCGGCGATGGCCGTGTGCGGCACATTAAACGCACAGGAGACAATGAAAGAGAACAAGGCGTTCGCTGTGGCCGACATGTCAGGTTTCAGGAGCCACAACAGTAACCCGTGGGGACTGGTCTATGCCGGTGCCATTACGGAAAACAAAGCAGGAGAAGTAAACATCCAGTCCATCACCTACGAGCTGAATGGACTGAGAATTTCCGCCAACGTCTATACGCCTGCGGGTTATGACAAGGCGAAAAGCTATCCGGCACTTGTGGTAGCACACCCCAATGGCGGCGTGAAGGAGCAGGTTGCCGGGCTTTACAGCCAACGTATGGCAGAGGCCGGTTACATCTGTCTTGCTTTTGATGCGGCCTATCAGGGAGCCAGTGAGGGCAAGCCGCGTAATACGGACAAGCCGGCTTACCGTATCGAAGACATTCATCGTGCAGCCGACATTCTGTCGTGCTATCCCGGTGTGGATGCCAGCCGTGTCGGCATTCTTGGTATCTGTGGTGGTGGCGGTTATACATTGGCCGCTGCGCAGACCGACAAGCGTTTCAAGGCGGTAGCCACGCTCAGCATGTTCAATAGCGGTTTGGTACGCCGCAATGGGTTCCTTGATTCGCAGATCAATACTGTGCAGGAACGTTTGGCCGACGCGTGTGCCGCCCGTCAGAAAGAAGCGGAGGGTGCGGAGCCGGAATATGTGGGCGACATGAGCGGCATGACGCCTGAACAGGCAGCCCGACTGCCGTTCGACCTTTACCGTGACGGTTACGAGTATTACCTCCAAAGCCATGCGCACCCCAATTCGACCTTCCGCTACACCAAGAGCAGTCTTATGGATTTGATGGCGTTCGATGCCAGTGAGGGAATGTATCTCATCAACCAGCCGCTCTTGATGATTGCGGGAAGTATTGCCGACACGTTCTACATGACCGAGCAGTGTTATAGTAAGGCGACTGGCACAGAGCGTAAGGAGCTGTTCCTCATTCCCGGCGCGACGCATATCAAGACTTACTATGTGCCGGAATATGTCGATCAGGCGGTAGCCAAGCTGGCGGCGTTCTTCAATGATAATCTTTAATGTTCACAATTTGATGAAAACCAAATAAATGACACTGTCTGCGTCCTGTTGTGTAGCATAGAGGAGATTTCGGTATTTATTTATATTTTTGCCTTAAAGGAGGTTTTTGTATGGAAGAATGGAAAGATATCATCGTTGTTGATTCGCTTGGTATAGTAAAAACGGACATCGAAGAGCAATACCTGTCGCACCTGCTTTGCTTGGGTGGTACATGTCGTTTCTTCTTCAATGGGCAGGAGTTCGAGTTGCGTGAAGGCGACCTCAGCATCATTCGCCGCCGTTCGCTGGTGGAAAAGATACATCCGTCCGCCGACTTCCGATGCAAGATCATTTATGCCAAACCTGGTTTTATCGAGATGAGCACGCCGCAAAGCAACTATGCTATGAAAGGGCAGCTATCCCTTTTTAATAATCCGGTTATCCACCTCACGCCCGAACAGCAAATACTCTGTCGTCGCGATTTCGACATTCTGGAACAGCGTGTAAACGATACCGGACACTTGTTTTATCGTGAAACGGTGATTAATGCCATGCAAACGGCCATACTTGATTTCTTCGATTTCCATGCTCGTATTTATGGTCACACGGACATCTCCACACAGAACGTTTCCATCATGAGCCGCTTCCTCGCGATGCTGGAAGAAGGAACATATCGTGAACACCGGGAAGTAAGTTATTATGCCGATCGTCTGTGTGTCACCGCAAAATATTTGTCCGAAGTTTCTAAAAAAGTAAGCGGATATGCCGCCAACTATTGGATAAACCGTTATACGATACTCGACATTTCCAGGCAGTTACGTGACAAATCGCGGACTTTCGTGCAGATTTCCGATATGTTCGGTTTTTCGTCACCAGCCTATTTCAGTCGCTATGTACAGCAGAATTTAGGTGTCAAGCCATCGGATTACAGGGAATAGCTTAATTTCTTATATCCAAGTTCATTAGAATCGGTAAAAATAGCAGTTTTTACCGATTTTTTTGTATCGCCAAATTTAGGTGACACCACTACATTTGTGATAAGTTAATTAATAATCAGAGCGATATGAAATCATTAGTCATTACGGCATTCATGCTGCTGGCTTTAACAGTCGGCGCGAATGCACAGGAGCGTCAGCGAGTATTTACCGCCGAAGAACAGGCGATAGTCGATTTATCGAACAACAAATGGGATTGGATGTCTGAGAAGAACGTAGATAAGTTGGCGGAGCTGTTCCATGAGAACTCGCAATTCGTCCACATGGGCGGTTATTGGGGCAAGCAACAGGAGTTGGAAACCATCCGCACAGGAGGCATTTGGTATAAGAAAGCCGAGATACACGATGTGCAGGTGAAGTTTGCCGCAGGAACGGCAACGGTTTACAGCCGGATTCATCTTAACTCGGTAGTGGGTGGCAATTCCGTGCGTTTTCCTTTCATTGTAACGGAAGTGTATGTCATGGAAAATGGGAAATGGCAACTCTCTTCACTTGCCTTTACAAAGACTTTAGGTGAATAATCTGACCGAAAACAGACATGAATATCAAGAATTTATTTTTCATAACCATGGTGTCCATATCATCCGTCGCGATGTATGCGCAAAGCCCGGCAGAGACCTTCCGTCAGCCCTATCCGCTTGGCGACAAGTTCTCCCCGAATCCAAATTTCACGGGTGAAGTATGGCTTGCGCCTTTGAGTGGGAAGAAAGAGCTGAATGTCCCTATGACAAACGTGACTTTCGAGCCGGGCTGCCGCAACAGTTGGCATTCTCACAAGGCAGGACAATTATTGATAGCCACCGCAGGCATCGGCTACTATCAGGAGAAAGGGAAACCGGCCCGCCGACTCTTTCCAGGTGATATCGTGGAGATCGCTCCTGATGTGGTGCATTGGCATGGGGCGGCTACCGACAGCTGGTTCGCGCACATCGCCATTACCACCAATCCGCAGGACAATGCGGCCGTATGGCTCTCCCCGGTAAGCGATGCGGAGTACCTTGAGGCCACGACCGAGGTGGAATGTCGTTATGCTGAAGCAAATAAGGTGCTCACCTCGCGTGAGCAAGCGATCGTCGCTGTCGCGTCCTATACGGGAAAAGGTGACTTGGAACATTTGAAGGCCGCTTTCGTACGGGCATTGGAGGCTGGCATGACCATCAACGAGGTAAACGAAGTATTGATTCACGCATACGCCTACTGTGGATTTCCACGCAGTTTGCGGGCCATTCAAACTTTCATGCGTTTAGTGGACGAGCGCAAGGCAAACGGTATAAAAGATAAGGTCGGCAGGGAAGCATCCGTCATTACGGATAGCGGAAACCGCTATGAGCGTGGCCGTGATGTGCTTGCCGAAATATCGGGCGTGCCTGCCGATGCTCCGAAAGCCGGATATGCCCTGTTTGCCCCAGTCATCGAGCGGTTTCTCAAAGAGCATCTTTTTGCCGACCTTTTCGAGCGTGATTTGCTGACGTATCGTGAAAGGGAACTTGCCACGGTGTCTATTCTTGCTGGAGTGGGTGGCGTGGAGCCTATGTTCAAGAGCCATGCGGCGATATGCCTGCATCTTGGGATTATGCCGGAACAACTTTCGGCATTGCTAAATATTGTGGAAACGAATCTCGGCAAGAATTACTCTGAGCCGCTTCGTATAGTATTGAACCAATTGATAGAAAAGAAATGAAGAAGATATTATTTTCGGTATTGTCGCTTTTGATTATAACGATAGCAGGAGCGCAAGAGCCTATCGCGATACTCAAACAAGGACATTTCTCGGTAGGAGGCACGACTATACAACGACCGGGAACTTATGATAACAGTAAATTCGTCGGATGGGCGGAGCAGGAAGAGACGGGACAAAGCTACCGTGCTGACCATGCTTTTGTGGATTATCAGATTCCTGCGGGCAACAAGCCCCTTCCGCTGGTCTATGTACATGGATATGGTGGTTCTGGCATCTGTTGGCAAATGACACCCGATGGAAGGGAAGGGTTTGCCACCTTGATGTTACGGCGTGGCTGGAGCAGTTATGTCATGGATTTACCCGGACGCGGACGTGCGGGTCGGACATCGGCAACCTCTGCGATAAAACCTGTGGCAGATGAGATGTTCTGGTTCGATATATGGCGCATCGGCATTTGGCCGGACTACAATGAGGGTGTACAATTCCCGAAAGATTCCGTATCGCTCTCGCAATTTTTCCGTGAGATGACACCCGACATCAGCGACCACAAACAGGATGTGCCCGCACTCGGCGCATTGGCCAAACGTATTGGCGACCATATCCTTGTTACCCATTCGGCAGGAGGCTTTCCTGGCTGGATGTCCGCCATGCTGAATCCGGAAGTCAGGGCGGTTGTCTCGTATGAGCCGGGCGGCTTTGTATTTCCAGAGGGCGAAGTGCCGGAACGTATTGACGGACTGACTGGGGGCGCTGCCGGGATATCTGTTTCGCCGGAACAATTCAACCGTCTTACGGAGATACCCATTGTCCTCTATTTTGGTGATTATATTCCCGAAACTCCCACTAAGAATCTTGGTGATGAGAACTGGCGTGTGCGCCTGCAAATGGCACGCAAGTTTGTGGAGACCGTCAATCGGCATGGAGGAAATGCCACATTGGTCGAACTTCCTAAAATCGGCATCTATGGTAATACGCATTTTCTGATGCAAGATTTGAATAATGACGAGTTGGCGGAATTGCTTGATGAGTGGCTGTCAAAACAAGTTAGTCAATAATTAAATTCCAATGCTATGAGAACAAGAAAATACTGTTGTTTTTTTATTATGTCGTTTTTCCTCCTGACGGCGAATGCCGTTACTTTGGAAAGGGAGAATGATGGGAAGTATATCACGGTTAGTGGTGTGGTGAAAGATAAGTCCAATAAGAAGACTCTTCCCTATGCGACGATATCTCTTGTCGGCAACAGTACGGCAACGATGAGCAATGCTGATGGAGAGTTTATGTTGAAGGTCAAGGAACCAATAGGGAATTCCAGGATAGAGGTATCTTATGTAGGGTATGAGAACGCTTATATTCATCTGGACAGTAAGCCACAAACCGTTTGGCTTACACCTTCGGATAATATGTTGGACGAAATATTGGTCAGAGGGAGAGAGCCCCGTTCCTTGGTGGAGGAGGCCGTCAGAAAGATTCCTTCCAACTACAGTTTGGAACCTTGCGCATTGACCGGGTTTTACCGTGAAAGTGTCAGGAAGCGGAAACGTTATATCAATATAGCGGAGGCTGTCATCAATTTGGATAAAAGCTCGTATGTTGACGGAGTGGCGAATGATAAAGTACGTGTGCTGAAGGGGCGACGTTTGGTAAGCCCGAAACTCAGTGATACGCTGGCCGTGAAGTTGCAAGGAGGACCGACCTCAGCGATCTATTTGGACATTGTGAAAAATCCGGACTTGCTGTTGAGAGGGGAGATATTGTCGTTTTATGATTTTCATATGGAGGAAGCTACGGTCATTAATGATCGTCCCCAATATGTCGTTCGTTTCTCACCTAATCGAGAGTTACCTTACGCATTGTATTATGGAAAGCTCTATATTGATAAAGAGCGACTTTCGTTCACTTGTGCGGAGTTTAATCTTGACTTGAGTGACCGGAATAAGGCGATACGGGCGATTCTTCACAAAAAGCCAGTGGGATTGCGTTTTAAGCCAGTCGAGGTTTCTTATCGGGTGAATTATTCGGATCATGAGGGGAAGAGTTATTTTGAGTTATCTCAGGTATGATATTCTTTTTAAATGCGATTGGCGTCGGAAGCTGTTTTCAACCAGTTATAATGTGCTTTCAGAGATGGTCGTGACAGATATACAAGAGGCCGCTCCGCGAATTGCGCCAGAAGAGGTCTTTGACAAGAAGGACGTATTGTCTGATAATGTAGCGCTCTTCTTTGATGAGGATTTCTGGGGCTCTTATAATATCATTAAACCTGATGAGTCGTTGGAGGATGCCGTGGATAAGTTGAAAAAACAATATGATTAAAGAGGAGGATGTACAAAACTTTCGGAGAGTGGAAGGTCGACTTTCTCTACTTTGATATGGTCTTCTCCCAAATATGCTTTATTTAAGGATATATTATTGGATATTATTAAAAAGCGGGTGCCAAAAGATCTTTCCGTGGAAAGACTTCTGGCACCCGTTATGTAGAATAATGTCCGTTCCTGATTGGTTTATAACAGGAGTCCAGCGGCTACCTCCTCAGCGACAGCCTCGCCTCTCAAGGCTTTCAAGAGGGCTAATCCGAAGTTGAAGACCAAGCCTGGACCTTTACCTGTGATGACATTACCGTCAGTCTCTGTCGCATTGCCTGTAGCCTCGGCGCCAATCATCTTAGGTTCGAAGCTGGGGTAGCAGGTCGCCTTCTTGCCTTTCAGCAGGCCTAAGCCTCCCAATACTAAAGGAGCTGCGCAGATGGCCGCTACAATCTTATTGTTACGGTATTGCTCCAGCAAGGCCTCTTTCAGGGGAACACACTCATTCAGGTTGGTGCTTCCTGGCAGTCCACCCGGCAGGATCAGGGCGTCGGCATCCGACAGGTCGAGTGCTCCCAATGTCGCATCAGCCACCAATTTGATACCATGCGCTCCCGTGACATTCAGGTCGTCCGTAATCGAGGCGGTCAATGCGTTAACGCCTCCACGACGCAAGATATCCACTGTTCCTATCGCTTCCATTTCCTCAAAGCCTTCCGCTAAGAATACGATCGCTTTCTTCATATTTGTCCTATTTTTTGGTTTACGTTCACAAATATAATTTTTTCCACTCAAATCGCCAATTTATTTGAAGCGATAGAGGTAGGTGATCGTTCCACTTTGGTTGTTCGCTCCGCTGATGCTGTTGAATTTGGCTTTTCGTGCGGCCTCAAGAGCGCTTTTTCGCATGGAGGCATTGTCGATGTTCGTACCCTTACCGATCTCGGCAAAGATAACATCTCCTTTCGGGTTGACCGTGATGTTGATCACGATCCGACCTTCCTCCTGGATCGTATAAGCAGGTCTGGGCAATCCGCCTGCGCCAATGGAGCGTCCATTAAGGTTGAACGAGCCGTAACCGCCTACGCCCTCGTTGGCTCCATGATCAGAGTTGCCGAAGGGGCTTCCCTGGTTACCCGTGCCGCTCGGTGCGTCGCCTTGGCTGTTGCCTGCTGCTTGTCCGATACCGAATGCGCCGGCCACCTTGTTACTGATGGCCTCTTGTTGTTTCCGTCGTTCCTCGGCGGCCCGTTTGCGAGCCTCTTGTTCTTTCCGGAGCCGTTCTTTTTCGGCCTCTTCCTTCCGGCGTTTCTCCTCTTCCTCCTTTTTCTTTTTTTGCTCCTCCTTTTTCTTCTCGTCCAAAGAGACGCTTTCTTCCAGATCTTGTGTAATCAAGTCCTGTTTCGGAACCACGGGAGTCGGCTCGGGGGTTGGCTCGGGAGCGGGAGGCGTCACCTCTTGTGGCGGTTCCGGACCCTCGTACCTGGGTTCGAAAGTGCCCGCGGCGGCGTTGACATTACCGAAATTGACCAGGATACCACCATCTTCTTCCGGTACCTCAGCCTTTAGGACTGTCAACCAAAGGATCAGCAGGATTGCCCCGTGAAAGGCAAGCGTGCCGATCGCACTGAATATGTCGTCTTTATCCCATCTCATATTTGTTATCTCGAATAACTGGGTCCCATTTGCTTATTGGGGTCGTGTGGCGAGTACCATCTTGAATTTATTCTCGTTCGCGATGTTCAGGATTTTTACGATCTCCTTATAGGGCACGGTTTCGTCGGCATATAGGGCCACGAACATTTCCGGCTCTTTGGCGTAGCTCTCTTGCAGGAACGGCGTGATCTCGTCGAACGAGACACGAACCTCCCTTTGGTTGCCGAAAGCGACGTAGTAGTTCAGGTTGGCATCAATTGTCACCCGTGTCAAAGGTTTTGCCGCCGTTTGCTTTTGTGATTGGGGCAAGGTTACCTTGATGGCGTTGGGGATGACAACGGTCGATGTCACCATAAAGAAGATCAGCAAAAGGAATATGACATCAGTCATGGATGCCATACTGAACGATTCGTTTACTTTTGTCCTTCTTTTTAATGCCATAGCTTAATGAATATTTAAAAGGAATGATTCCCTTTGGTCTGATTAGTTGGCGGGCTCGTTGAGCAGGTCCATGAACTCCATGGTGCGCGCCTCCATCTTGTTGACCACGTTATCGACTTGTGAGACCAAGTAGTTGTAAGCGAAGAGGGCGATGATACCGACCACCAGACCACCGACGGTTGTCACAAGCGCCTCATAAATACCGCCTGAGAGCAAGCTGACATCCACGTTTGTCCCGGCGTTTGCCATGTCGAAGAAGGCACGGACCATACCGGTAACTGTTCCCAAGAAACCAAGCATCGGCGCTCCGGCCGCTGTTGTCGCGATCAAAGGAAATCCCTTTTCCAGCTTGGCGATCTCGAGGTTACCGACATTCTCGATAGCTACCAGGACATCGTTCATCGGACGACCCAGGCGGGTGATTCCTTTCTCGATCATGCGAGCGGAAGGTGTATTGGTGCTGCGGCAGAGATTGAGCGCCGAGTCAACTTTCCCGTCGTGGATATAATCCTTGATCCGGTTCATGAAACTCTCGTCTTCCTTTCCGGCCCGGCGGATAATGATCAGCCGTTGGATGAATATGTAAATGGCCATCAATGACAGAAGAAGCAGGACGATCATGATCCATCCTCCCTTGAAGGCCAAGTCGATGACATTCATTTCCGCTTCCGCTTGCGGAGTCAGTGTCGTGAACTCAGGCATTTGTTCCGCTGCTTGGTTCCCGACGGCTTGCAGTAATAATAACATGCTCATTGTTACTTGATTTGATAAATTATAGATTGGATTGTAAACATGCTTTGTATTGGGCGATCGTCTCTTTCAATCCCAGATAGAGCGCGTCGCAAATCAGTGCGTGGCCAATGGATACCTCTTCGAGCCAAGGGATATTCTGGCTGAAAAAGGCGAGATTCTCCAGGCTCAGGTCATGCCCGGCGTTGACACCGAGGCCTTGGTTTTTCGCGAACTGGGCGGCCTCGATGAAGGGGGCGATCGCCTTGTCGCGGTCTTGCGCATAGCCGCTGGCGTAAGGCTCGGTGTAGAGCTCCACGCGGTCCGTTCCGGTCTTAGCGGCCCATTCAAGGTTCTCCAACTCGGTACCGACGAAAATGGAGGTCCGGATGCCGTGTGAGGTGAAACGGTCTACCAACTCGCTTAAGAAATCAAAGTTCTCCTTCACGTTCCAGCCGGCGTTCGAGGTGATCGCGTCGGGAGCGTCAGGCACCAAAGTGACCTGTGTCGGCTTCACCTTGCAGACCAAGTCGATGAACTTGTCACAGGGATAACCCTCGATGTTGAATTCTGTCTTGAGCAAAGGCTTGAGGTTGTAGACGTCGTTATAGCGAATGTGTCTTTCGTCGGGTCTGGGATGGACAGTGATGCCTTGAGCACCATAAGCCTCACAATCTTTGGCGACCCGCAAAACGTCGGGATTGTTGCCGCCACGGGCGTTCCGGATGGTGGCTACCTTATTAATGTTTACGCTTAATTTTGTCATGATATATACAGTATATCTTATTTCTTTGATTACTTTTGCACAAAAGTATCGGCAAATTTAGTAGCTTTTGGGGAATTTCTGCACAATGTTGGTAAAAGATTTTATAACGAGAGAAACTCCCGTGTTAAAAAACTTTGACTCGGGAGAATATGCGTTGTCTTTGATGGATGATTATAAGCTCCGGCATCTGCCTCTGTTGAAAGATAATATTTATCAGTGCCTGGTTTCGGAGAAGGATTTGTTGGGTTTGGCCGATTTGTCTCTTCCTCTGGGTGAGCCGCTATTGGTCTCGCCGGCAGTGAGGCCTGCCGATTTCATCTTCGAGGCGATGAGCCTGACGACCCGTTACGGGTTGAGCCTCTTGCCGGTGGTCTCGGAAGAGGGTGAGTATCAAGGAGCGGTCTTGCCGGAAAGGTTACTTGCCGAGGTTTCCAAATGGTGTGCCGCGGATGGTGGCGGGAGTGTGATCGTGCTTGAGATCTGGCCGCAGGATTATGCCCTGTCGGAGATTGCCCGCTTGGTGGAGTCGAACAATGCGCATCTGTTGAGTTTGCTCTCGTATCACGACATCACGACCGGCCGGACGAGGATTGTCCTGAAGATTGACCTGGAGGATGCTTCGCCCGTGATTCGCAGCTTTGAGCGTTTCGATTATACGGTGGTTTATCATTTCATGCGCTCGGGCGTGATCGACAATGAGCTGCGGCAGCGGATGGACGAGTTGCTTTTTTATATGAACATGTAGGTATCAAGAAAGAATTAAGGCATGAGGATAGGGGTTTTTGGCAGTGAATATCAGGTTGGGCGGCAGAACGTGATCCGTCGGTTGTTCGACAAACTGGTCCAGCTGGAGGCGGTGGTCTATGTGGATCGCCGTTTTTACGCTTTCCTGGAGGAGAAACTGGATTTTCATCCAAAGGTGGACGGTCTCCTGGACGACGATGATTTCGACTTGACGTTGGCCTTGAGCGTCGGAGGTGATGGCACCTTTCTGCGGACCGCCGCTCGGGTGAACAAGAAAAATATCCCGATCCTGGGTATCAACACCGGGCGATTGGGTTTCTTGGCCGATGTTGGCAGTAACGAGATCGAGGATATGCTTGATGAGATCTTCAAGAATTATTATAAGGTGGAGGAGCGGACCCTCTTGCGACTGCATACGCATGAGCGTGCCTTTCATGGCTATAATTATGCCCTCAACGAGATCGCTGTCCTGAAACGCGACAGCTCGTCGATGATCACGATCCACACCTTCTTGAACGGGGAATACCTGACCTCTTATCAGGCTGATGGCTTGGTAATCGCCACGCCGACAGGCTCGACGGCCTATTCCCTGAGTGTCAACGGGCCGATCATCGCGCCCTCGTGCGCCAATTTCGTGCTGAGTCCTGTAGCGCCCCATTCATTGAACGTGCGTCCCCTGGTTATTCCCGATTCCTGCGAGATCACCTTGCGGGTGGAGAGCCGGAACAAGTATTTCCTGATCTCGTTGGATGGCCGGTCCGAGATCTTTCCATTGGGAATCGAGCTCCAGATCAGCAAGGCGGAGCACGCGATCCAGGTCGTGAAGCGGTATAATCATACCTTTTATCAGACGCTCCGCGAGAAATTGATGTGGGGAGCGGATGTCCGGATCCCGGATGATGTTAAATCAAGTTAAGCGAATAAAGAAACATGATCGATAATTATGTTGAACAACATAAAACGTCTATATTCGCGTTGTGTTTTTCATGGTATTAGATTTTAAGGTTAACAATTGAAATTGGCTGTCCGTGAGGATAGCCTTTTTTTATGCCCTTATTCTTGCGCATACAGGCCCAAGGCCCTGTCAAGCCCACTTTTAGCGAAGCATGCGTCCCGTTTGGACTGGATATAATTGATGTTTGCGTCCAAGTGATAGAGTTGGGCGTTGATGACCTCCACGATCGACAGGTGTCCCTCTTTATATTTTTCCATCGCCAGACGTTCGCTCTCCTTGGCCTTTTGGAGGGAACTTCCCGTCAGGCGGACCTTCTGGAGCGCCTGGGTGTAGGAGTAGTAGGCGGTTTCCGCCTCCAGGCGGATATTGTCCTCGACTTTGCTGTAGTTCTCCGTGGCCATGCGGATGCCGTGTTTGCCGGCACTTCTCGTATTTCTCCTTTTGCCCCATTCGAAGACCGGGATGCTGAGTTTAGCGTAGATCGCGTAATTGGGACTCAGGTCGGCCGTGAAGTCGTAGCCGGGCGAGGCGTAGCTGCCGTCGATCCCGATCGAGAATTTCGGGAGATAGCGGGCGTTGGCGATCTTTGCGTTGGAGGTTTGTATATCGACTTGGTTAGTGGCGATCGATAATTCCACCCTCTGGCTCATGGCGGTCTCGACGATGTTGCCGTAAGCGGGTTCTGACAGGGGTGGGATGATGGAATCGGTAGGGATGACCTGCTCGCTGGGGATTCCGGAGTAGGCGTTCAGGGCCAGGCGGGCCACCTCGGCGTTGTCGCGGGCCTGGATCAGCCGATAATCCGCGTCGTTTAGTTTGACTTCCGCCATCAGCAGGTCGTTGCGGTCGGTATAGCCCTCACGGACCCGGTGTCCGACTACCTTGACCAGGGTCGCTATGGAGTTCTGGTATTCCTTGGCCACTCGTGCCATCTCGTCGAGGGCCACCTTGTTCCAGTAGCGGACATCCGCGTCGTGGAGGATATCGTTGAGGAGCCTGCGCTGCTCGAGGCGTGCCGACTCGTGTTCCTTCCGGGCCTTCTCGTAGTTGGCCTTGAGGGCGCCGCCGGAGTAGACCGGTTGCGTGAGTGTCAGTGAGGCGCCATATTTCACATCTCTTCCCTGGAAGTAGAGCGGTGTCTCGATCGAGGGGATCTCGACGGACAATTCCCGCGGGTTGCCGGTGTAGTTGAAGTTGGCATTGGCGGAGAGGGAAGGGAGGAAATCCGCCTTCGCAGATTTTTCCGTCTCCTGGCTGATCGCGCTCGCGTGTTCCGCCCGCCTGAGATCCTGGTTGTAGTTTCTCACCAATTCCCTGTATTGTCCCGACAGGGTGCTTTCTTGCGCCTGGAGGCTAAGCCCGCTGGTCAGGAGGCTGAGCAGGATCCATTTCTTTAGTCGTGTTGTTGTCTCTAGCATGAGTTTCTATTTGGATAAGTTAGACGATGTCTCTGCTCGCTTGCCGACCCCGTACAAGATCGTGTACAGGGCCGGGGTTACGAATAATGTCAGTAGTGTCGCGAACGACAGGCCGAAGACGATGGTCGCCGCCATGCCCCCGAAGACGATGTCGAACAGCAAGGGGATGCTGCCGAACACAGTGGTCAGCGCGGCCATCAGGACTGGCCGGGTCCTGGAGACGGTCGCCTCGATGACGGCCGTATAAGGATCTCTTCCGCTCCGGCGCTGCACGTTGATCTCGTCGAGCAGCACGATGACGTTCTTGATGATCATGCCCAGCAGGCCGAGCCAGCCGGCGATGCAGAAGAAGCCGAACTGGAAGCCGGTGAGCCACAATCCGAACACCATGCCGATGAGCGAGAGCGGCAGGAGCAGCAGGATGATCAGCGGCTGTCGGAAATTGCCGAACAGGGCGACCAGGATGACCACCAGAAGGATGAAGGCCAGCGGGAAATACTTCGTGAGCGCCGCCATCGCCTCTTTCTGGTCCTTGTATTGCGAGTCCCAGAAGAAGGTGTAGCCCTCGGGCAGGCGCATGCGCTCGATCTCCTCGCGGATTTCCGAGTGGACCTCTTCCATTGTATGGCCTCGCTTGACGTCGCATTGGGCGGCCATCGACAACTGGCGGTCGTAGGTCCTGACGAGCGGGTATTCCCAATCGAGCGAGATCTCCTTGGCGACCTGGGCCAGGGGCGACGATTGGCTGCCGTTCCAGACCGGGAGGTCGGCGAGCCGATCCATGTTCCAGTCGCCCGGCTCGTCGGCACGGATCAGGACGGGCACCTTCTTGTCGTTGTCGCGGTAGAGGCCGATCGTGGTCCCGTCGTTGACGGACTTGACGGCCCGTGTCATCTCCTCACGGCCAATGTTCAGGCGGCCCGCCTTGATCGGGTCGTAGCCGATCTTGATCATCATCGCCTGGTTGCCCCACTCGTTGCGGGCGTTAAGCACCTTGGGGTTGCGGCGCATGATCCGGATGGCCTCGTTCGTCAGCGAGTCGAGGACACGGGGATCGTCGCCACAGAAGCGGGCCTCGATCAGTGCCTGGGGAATCGAGTTGATCTCGAAACTGTTGACGCGGACAAGCGCGTTGGGAAAGCGCTCGGGCAGCCGGTCGTAGAGTATCGTCCGGAGCTCGGCAGACCGTTCGGGGGTCTCCGTCTCCACGAGGAACTGCGCGTAGTTGGGCTGTGGGCCGTAGGCCGCGTTGGCCAGGTAATAGCGGGGCGGGGTCTGCCCGACAAAGGTGGAGACCTTCTTGACGCCCTCGTATTCGCGCAGCAGGTCGGTCAGCTCGGCGGCCTGGCGCTCGCATTCCTCGAAACGGGTGCCCTCGGTCAGCCACATGTCGATGGAGAAATATTGCTTGTTCAGCAGGGGCATGAATTGGCGGGGGATGAAGCGGAAGCCCCATCCGGCGACCAGCAGGGCGACGACCATGCCGGCCAGGATGACGTAGCGCCAGCGGATGGCGACGGCCAGGGCACGGCGGAACAGGTCGTAGGCCCGGCCGCTGAACAGCTCGCCCTTCAGCTCCTCTGGCCGGGGACGGCGCACGAATTCCTGTACGAAGAAGACGTTTTGCGTGATGGCCAGCACCCAGCTCAGCAGCAGCGAGACGGCGATCACGATGAAGAGCGACGAGAGCAGCTTGCCCGTGATGTGGGGCGAGAGGTAGATCGGCAGGAAGGTGAGCACGGCGATGAGCGTCGCTCCCAGCAGCGGCATGGCGGTGCTCTTCACGGCGTCGAGGATGGCGGTCCGCTTGCGGGCGCCGCGCTGCATGTTGACCAGGGCGGCGTCGTAGACCACGATCGCGTTATCCACCAGCATACCCATCGCGATGATGATCGCCGCCAGCGACATGCGCTGCAACGCGATGCCGGTCGCCTGCATGTAGATCAGGGTGCCGAAGATGGAGAAGACCAGGCCGCTGCCGATCAGGAACCCGTTCTTCAGGCCGATGAAGAGGAGCAGTACGATCACCACCGTCAGCACGGAGAGAATCAGGTTGAGGATGAAGCCCTCGTTGGCCACGGCCGACTCATGCCCCTGGTCGTAGATGATGTCGAGGTTGTAGCCCTCCGGCATATCCTCGCGGGCCTGGTCGATGTAGTCGGCCACACGCTGGGCCATCTCCACCACATTGCCGTCGGCGACGGTCGAGATGGCGATGCCCACGGCAGGCTGCCCGCCGACCCGGAAGGAGAGCTCCGACGTGCGATAGGGCCGCGAGATAAACGTGTACTGGCGCTCGGACATCGCCTCGGCCCGCTCGGGGCAGACGACCTTCACGCCCGTGGGATCCGGCTCCCTCTCCGTGGAGGGCCCGCAGGCGACGAGCCCGCATCCCAGCAACAATAAGATTCCCTTTTTCATCATTTTAGCTATTTTCATTCTTGAAAGCCGCGAAGATAGCCGAGGCCCCTGCCGGCCCGACTTTTTTGTCCGCTGTCGCGAAAAACCGTCCCTGTTTGTTTGTTATTTATTGGTAATCATTATCTTTGCGTTTATGATGAGCGAGGCGGAGGAGGTCTCCGCCGGGCAGGACGGCACGCCGTTGGGATCATCCGAGGCCTCCGCCGGGCAGAACGGCGCGCCGTTGGGATCGTCCGAGGCCTCCGCCGGGCAGAACGGCGCGCCGTTTAGGTCGTCCGAGGTCTCCGCCGGTCAGAACGGCACGCCGTTGGGGTCATCCGAGGCCTCCGACTGACAGAACGGCACGCCGTTTGGGTCGTCCGAGGCCTCCGACTGACAGAACGGCACGCCGTTCTGGCGATCTTGGTTCCCGGTCTTTCCCGTCAGGGTGGTTGATGAGATATTTTTGGATTGTTTAACCATAAGTGGTTGAAAGATTTTTTTGAGTATATCGTATTATGCTCATATAAATCC
>CHCFR05602__coassemble_319_pt1 | contig 31791 bp, 27 predicted proteins | sample CHCFR05602__metabat2_low_PE_046 | metagenome-assembled genome bin CHCFR05602 | reverse complement strand
GAAGTCAGCCCTATTTTTAGTCTTTTGCAAAATTTTTATCGGACAGCAATAATTTTGTTAGGTCTAATATAAGGAAGGCTATTGTCTCCGTGACGATTCCGCAACAGGATTCGTGGAGACGATAGCCTTTAGTATTTGTTATAGACAAGTAGGTAAGTGTCGTTGTTATTTTAGTCGCTTCATTACAGTAACAGACAGATCTTTATAGAATGTTTGATATTCATCTTCAGATAATTGTTTTCCTGTCGTAAGGACAATCAGATGATGTGGCTGGTATTCGTCCCTGTATGAGGGATGTGTATGTGAATATGGATTCTCCCAAAAGCCACATCGTTTATAGAACCTTAAGCGGGCATTGGAAATATCATCTATAATAGGATCTATTTCTAGGAGGATGGTTTTAGGCGTGGACTTGATGAATTGATTGAGGATCGTTGATCCATAGCCTTTTCCCCGAATCTCATTATTGATGGCAAAATGCTCGATATATAAATAATCCTTGAATTCCCAGAATGAAATGAATCCTATGAAACTCCCTTCAGAACAATACCCAATCAAATGATAATTCTCATTATTGAATGCGTATTCTTGTTGAGTTTCTGTTCGTTGTTCAAAAATGGGAAAACTTTGGGAATAAAGTCTCTTGAAATCGTTATATAATTTATGATTTGAGTCATAGATTCTTTCCTGTTCCATGGAATTTTGTTTTATGTTTTTTATTTGGTGCGCGAATGTACTAAATATAGGTTGTTGTTCGAGATGGGTGGATTACCGAATTATGTATTAACTTTGTCTGAACAACAGAATAGAGTTGGGAGATTTGGCGGTCGTCATATCTTTTTATGCGGACGAAATTATTAATGACAAATACAAAGTATAAATTTATGGTTAGATTCAGAGTATGGGCAGTTGCCATTGGACTGTTGCTTGGCTTGATCGCCACGGTCCGGGCGGAGCGATTGCCCTATTGGCAGGATGTCCAGGTAACGAGCGTAAACCGTGAGGCGCCTCGGGCGTCGTTCATGACTTACGACAATCCGGAGAAGGCTCGGACAATGCGTTTTGAGGAAAGTGCGTATTATCAGTCGCTTAACGGGACATGGAAATTCCTTTATGTGGATGGGTATAAGCAGCTACCTGCTAACGTGACGGATCCGGCGGCCGACGTAAGTGGCTGGAAAGAGATCCGGGTGCCGGGCAACTGGGAGATGCAAGGTTTTGGTATTCCTATTTATACGAATCATGGTTATGAGTTCAAGCCTAAGAACCCGCAGCCTCCTTTATTGCCGGAGGAGAATCCAGTGGGCGTCTATCGTAGAGAGATTGAGGTACCGGAAGGATGGACTGGACGGGATATTTTCCTGCATATCGCCGGAGCTAAATCGGGTGTTTATGTTTACCTGAACGGCCAGGAGGTGGGATACAGTGAGGATTCCAAGAATCCGGCGGAGTTTCTTGTCAACCCTTACCTGAAATCGGGAAAGAACGTTTTGGTGCTTAAGATCTTCCGTTGGAGTACGGGCTCTTATTTGGAATGTCAGGATTTTTGGCGGATGAGTGGTATTGAACGGGATGTTTTCCTGTGGTCGCAACCAAAGGTCGCTGTTCGTGATTTCGAGGTGGTGTCGGATCTTGACGACACTTACCGGAATGGGCGTTTCCGCTTAGCTGTTGAGGCTCGTAATCATGAGACGGAAAGTCGGGAGCTGGAGGTGACTTATCATTTGTCGGACAAGGCAGGCCGGCAGGTCGCCAGTGAAACAAAGCGATTGTGGGTAAGCCCGAGCCATGCCGAGAAGGTCTCTTTTGAGGCGACAATCCCGGAAGTGGCCGCATGGAGTGCCGAACATCCGAATCTTTATCGGTTGGAAATGACGGTGAAGATGGATGGGCAGATAACGGAGATTATTCCTGCGCATGTTGGTTTCCGTCGTTTCGAGATGGTGCAAACGGAGCAGTTGGCCGCGAATGGAAAACCTTATACGGTATTGTTGGTGAATGGACAACCTATTAAATTTAAAGGAGTGAATGTTCATGAGCATAATCCCGAGACGGGACATTATGTGACAGAGGAGTTGATGCGGAAAGATTTTGAGTTGATGAAACAGAATAATCTCAATGCCGTACGCCTTTGTCATTATCCGCAAGATCGTCGGTTCTATGAGTTGTGTGATGAGTATGGATTATATGTTTATGACGAAGCCAACATTGAGTCGCACGGAATGTATTACAACTTGAAGCGTGGTGGTACGTTGGGAAACAACCCGGAATGGTTGAAACCGCATATGGACCGGACAATTAATATGTATGAGCGCAACAAGAATTACCCTTGCGTGGCGATTTGGTCGTTGGGTAATGAGGCCGGAAATGGTTACAATTTCTATCAAACTTACCTTTATATTAAGGGACGAGAGAAAGGAGGCATGAATCGTCCGGTTTGCTACGAGCGTGCTCTTTGGGAATGGAATACGGACATGTACGTGCCGCAGTATCCGGGAGCGGATTGGCTAGAGGAGATTGGTCGTGAAGGCAGTGATCGTCCGGTCGTACCTTCGGAATATGCTCATGCCATGGGTAACTCGACGGGAAACTTGTGGGGGCAGTGGCAGGCGATCTATAAATACCCGAACTTGCAAGGTGGTTTCATTTGGGATTGGGTAGATCAAGGATTGGCCCAACGGGATAAAGATGGAAAATTGTTCTATGCTTATGGAGGCGATTTTGGAGTGAATGCCCCGAGTGATGGTAATTTCCTTTGCAATGGTTTGGTTGGTCCCGATCGTACGCCTCATCCGGCGATGGCAGAGGTGAAATATGCGCATCAGAATGTCGGGTTTGAAGTAATCGATGCCGCTGCTGGACGTTTCCGGATAACGAACCGTTTTTATTTCACCAATCTTAATCAGTATAAGATCTCTTATGAGGTGAGAGCTAACGATCGTATCGTGGATAGTGGAAAGTTACCACTTGATCTTGAGCCGCAAGCCTCTACCGAGGTGACTGTTCCGCTTAAGAGGGTGAAACCTAAAGCGGGTGTGGAGTATTTTGTCAATTTCAGCGTCAAGACGATTGAGGCGGAGCCTTTGATTCCGGTGGGGCATGAGATCGCCGCGGATCAGTTCCGTTTGCCGGTTGAGGGTGGCGTAAAGGCAGGCTGGTCATTGAAAGGTCCGAAACTGACGGTTGAGGATTCGGATGATCATCTGACAGTCCAATCATCAAAGCTCTCGTTCATATTCGATAAGAAAATGGGTGCTGTTACCTCTTATAAGGTAAACGGTAAGGAATATTTCGTGGATGGTTTCGGGTTACGTCCGAATTTCTGGCGTGCTCCGACCGATAACGATTATGGTAATGGCATGCCGAAGCGACTTCAGATTTGGAAGAGCGGTAGCCGTGATTTTGATGTGACTGAGGCAACAGCGACTATCGAAGGAGATCAAGCGATCGTGAAAGTAACCTATCAGTTGCCGGCAGGCAATTTTTATCGGATGATTTATACGGTCTATCCCAGTGGTGTGACTCATGTTGCCGCAGATCTTACTCCGACAGAGATGGAGGCTTCAAAGGCGGAAGTATCTGAGGCAACTCTTACAGCTACTTTCTCGCCTGGTCGGGATAATGTTGCAGAGAAGAGAGAAACAACGACTTTACCTCGTATCGGAGTTCGTTTCCGTTTGCCTGCCGTGATGAATCAGGTGCGTTATATGGGACGTGGTCCGGCCGAGAATTATTGGGATCGTAATGCTGGTAGCTTCGTCGGTCTTTATGAGACAACGGCTGAGGCCATGTATACACCTTATGTTCGGCCTCAAGAGAATGGTCACCGGACAGATGTCCGCTGGCTGGAGTTGGCGGGGCGTGACGGGCGTGGCCTTCTGATGGTAGCCGACAGCCTGATGGAGTTCAACGCCTTGCGTAACGCTATTGAGGATTTCGATGCGGAGGAACAGCATCATTTACCCCGTCAGTGGAGCAACTTCACTCCTGAGCAGGTGGCAAATCATGATGAGGCGGCAGCCCGTGACGTATTGCGCCGGCAGCATCATATTAATGATGTGGAGCCTCGTGATTTCGTGGAGGTTTGTCTCGACTTGCGCCAACAGGGCGTAGGTGGTTACGACAGTTGGGGCGCTCTTCCTGAGCCGTTCCATACTTTACCTGCGGATCGTGAGTATCGTTGGGGCTTTACATTGGTGCCTCTCAAATGATTCTTTAGGTTAGAACGATAGATCCAGGCCTCTTCTATTATTCGTGTATCGAAATAGAATGAGGCCTGAACTTTTTTGAGGACAAAGAGCAGGTGGCAGTGTGATAACCGACCAGCTTTTTTCGTAAATTTGTGAGGCTTTTGCTAAGGCTGACCGTGAGGCCGGCATTTGGCATATGGCTATTAATAACAATAGGTTTATGAGTAAAAAAGAGTTGTATAAGCGTTATTTCCTGTTTTTATGTTCGATCTTTATTAATTCATTCAGTATTGCGGTGATCACGAAAGCGGCTTTGGGTACTTCACCTATATCCAGTGTTCCGTATGTGTTGAGCCTTTTCACCCCATTCACGATGGGACAGTACACGATCGTGATGAACCTGATATTTATCTTGCTCGAGATGACAATGATGAGTCGGTTGGAGATCCATGAGAAGCGGTATGAACTTTGGGCGCAAGTGCCCATTACGTTATGTTTTGGATCATTTATCGACGTGTCGATGCATGTCTTGTGGTGGTTGGAGCCAACTGCCTATTTGAGCCAGATCGTAACATTATTGGTGGGGTGCGTGCTTTTAGCTTTAGGCATTAGTATTGAGGTGAAGGCGAATGTCGCTATGGTGACAGGTGAGTATTTGGTTCAGGTCATTTCCCGTTTTGTTAAACGGGAGTTTGGTTTTGTGAAGGTCGTTTTTGATGTAACTTTGGTGACGATCGCCTGTCTTTTGGGGTTGATTTTCATGTCTCGGATCGATGGTGTGCGCGAGGGAACAATTGTCGCGGCGTTGATCGTGGGGCCAATCACTCGTTTTTTCCGTCCTTATTGCAGGGTGTTTGACCGTTGGTTGTTGGATAAGAGAGAGGCACCAAAGGCAAAGCCTTCAGAAAAATATCCTGTAGTCGTGACTATCGCCCGCGAGTATGGTAGTGGCGGACATTTACTTGGAGAGATGTTGGCTAAGGAATTGGGCGTGAAGTATTACGATAAGGAGCTGATCTCGATGGTAGCCAAGGAAACTGATATGCCTGAGTCGTTTGTGGCCGAGAACGAGCAAAGTATGTCAAGCAATTATTTGTTGAATATCATCCTTCAGGATTATGAGGCGCCGTTGGAGCGCAGTCTCTCGTCGGCCGACGCCTTGTTCGTCTCTCAAAGTCGGGTTATCAGGCAAATAGCCCGTGCGCATTCGTGTGTGATAATTGGTCGTTGTGCGGATTATATCCTTGATGATTTTCCTGAGAGTTCGGTGATCCGTATTTTTTGTTACAGTGATCAGGAAAGTGCCTATAAGCGATGTGTCCAGGCTTATCACCTGGAACCATCATCCGCTCGTGCGGCGATTAGTCGGGTCAATCGAGCCCGGATAGCCCATTATCAACATTACACCGGACGTAAATGGGCGGATCCTCATAACTACAATCTTATGATCAATACGGGCAGTATGTCGTTGCCGATGGCTTGCGCGTTGATCAAGCGACTTTACGAGGAGTGCCAGAGCGCTAAGGCTTGAGGCTTTAACCGTGATAACAGGGTTTTTACTTTCGGGAAATAGGTGTATCTTTGTCCTCGAATTAGATAAGCAGATATGATTTCAGTAGATAATTTGACCGTCGAGTTTGGTGGTTTTACCTTGTTTGATGGTGTATCGTTTGTGGTCAACAAAAAGGATCGGATCGCCTTGGTCGGTAAGAATGGAGCCGGCAAGTCGACCATGTTAAAGATCTTCGCCGGGTTACAGTCGCCGACATCGGGTGCGATCAGTAAACCAAAGGAGGTGACGATTGGTTATTTGCCGCAGCAGATGACCTTGACCGATACGAGAACCGTGCGTGAGGAGGCCGAGACCGCTTTTGATCATGTCCGTCAGTTGGAGGAGACCATCAATCGTTTGAATGAGGAGTTGGCCAACCGTACGGATTATGAGTCGGCTGGTTATCAGGCCCTGATCGATCGGGTAACCTCGCTGAGCGAGCATTATCAGATGATGGGCGGTAATAATTATTATGCCGAGTTGGAACGTACCTTGATCGGCTTGGGTTTTAAACGGAGCGATTTGGATCGGCCGACGGCTGAGTTCAGTGGAGGCTGGCGTATGCGTATCGAGTTGGCTAAATTATTGCTGCGCAGTCCTGACGTGTTGTTGCTTGACGAGCCGACCAACCACCTTGATATTGAGTCTATCCAATGGTTGGAGACGTTTATTGCGACCCGGGCCAATGCTGTGATCCTGGTTTCGCACGACCGTGCTTTCCTGGATAATACGACAACTCGAACGATCGAGATTGAACTGGGACGTATCTATGATTACCGGGCGAAATACTCGGATTATGTTGTCTTGCGGAAAGAACGTCGTGAGCAACAACTGAGAGCTTATGAGAACCAGCAAAAGATGATTGCCGATACGGAGGCTTTTATCGAACGGTTCCGTTATAAGGCGACCAAGGCAGTGCAGGTACAATCACGTATCAAGCAGCTGGATAAGGTGGAACGCATCGAGGTGGATGAGGTGGATACGGCGATGCTGAACCTGAAATTCCCGCCTGCTCCTCGTTCTGGCTCTTATCCGGTGATCGCGGAGGAGGTGGCCAAACGTTATGGCGATCATCTGATCTTTGATCACGTGACCTTTACGATCCATCGTGGCGACAAGGTGGCATTCGTAGGTAAGAACGGTGAGGGAAAATCAACCCTGGTGAAATGTATCATGGGGGAAATCACCGATTATACGGGTAAGTTGGAGCTGGGACATAATGTTAAGATCGGCTATTTTGCCCAGAACCAGGCACAATTGTTGGATGAGAACCGCACGGTGTTCGAGACGATCGATTATGTGGCTCAAGGAGATATTCGTACCAAGATACGTGATATCCTGGGTGCTTTCATGTTTGGTGGTGAGGCTTCTGACAAGAAGGTTAAGGTTCTCTCTGGCGGTGAGCGGACTCGTTTGGCGATGATCCGTCTGTTGCTGGAGCCCGTGAATTTGTTGATCCTCGATGAGCCGACCAATCACTTGGATATGCGTTCGAAAGATGTCCTGAAAGATGCGTTGAAGGCATTTGATGGAACAGTGATTGTTGTTTCGCACGACCGTGAGTTTTTGGATGGTCTGGTGGACAAGGTTTATGAGTTCGGCAATCAAAGGGTGGTTGAGCATCTGGGAGGAATCTACGATTTCCTGGAAAAGAAGAAGATGGATAATTTGCGGGAGCTGGAGCGGACAACCAAGGCTACGTCTACGGTTGTGATGGATGAGGAGCCGAGCCAGAACAAGCTCTCATACGAGGCCCGCAAGGAACAGAGTAAGGCGATCAAGCGTCAAGAAAAAGCTGTAGCCGATTTGGAGCGGCGAATAGCGGAACTGGAGAGCCGGATCGCGGAGATTGAAACCCGTTTGGCGACGCCTGATGGAGCGGCGGATACGGCCCTTTACGAGGAGTATGCGACAGCTAAACGGGAACTTTCCGAGACAATGGATCAGTGGACGGAGCAATCGATGGCACTGGATGAGTTGAGGGAGAGCATGGATGATAAAAACTAATTAAGAATTTAAGGATATGAGACGAGTTTTTCTGTTGTTGGGAATGATGATTTATGCGTTCGCGATTTTCGCTCAAGAGGGAACGCTGGTGTTGATTGATACGGATAAGGGAAAAATTAAGGTAAAGCTCTACGATGACACGCCTTTGCATCGCGATAACTTTATCAAGAATGTCAAGGATGGAGTTTATGAAGGCGTCTTGTTCCATCGTGTCATCAAGCAATTTATGGTACAGGCGGGTGATCTGAACTCGGTGAACGCGCCGATGGATAAGCCGTTGGGTGAGGATAGCCTGGATTATACGATTCCGGCGGAGATTGTCTATCCGGCCCATTTCCATAAGCGTGGAGCGTTGTGTGCCGCTCGTTCGGCTGATGAGGTGAATCCTGAAAGAGCTTCTTCTCCAACCCAGTTCTATATCGTTACTGGAAAGTTTTTTACCAGTATGGAGTTGGATAAGATGGAAAAGACGGAAGGCAAGAGTTTCACGCCCGAGCAACGTGAAGCTTATATGTTGAAAGGCGGGCGTCCGGACTTGGATGGGAAGTATACGGTGTTCGGTGAGGTTGTCTCAGGTGATAAGGTTTTGGATAAGATTCAGTTTGAGCAGACAAATGAGCGGGATCGTCCATTGAAGGACATCAAGATCAAGAGTATGGAAATCGTGGATAAATAAAAAAGAGAGAATTATATCATATGGAAAATCAAGAGAAAGAGACAATGGTGCTGATGCGCACCAATAAGGGCGATATCACGCTTAAATTATATAATGATACCCCTTTGCATCGTGATAATTTCCTTCGTTTGGTGGCGGATAAGCAATACGAGGGCCTGTTGTTCCATCGGGTGATCAAGGATTTCATGATCCAGGGAGGTGACGTGACCTCGAAGGATGCACCGATGAACAAGTCGCTTGGTGCTGGCGATCTGGGTTATACGGTTCCCGCAGAGTTCCGTTATCCGGTTCGTTTCCATAAGAAAGGCGCTTTGTGTGCCGCACGTACGGGTGATGAGGTGAATCCGGAGAAGGCTTCATCCGCTTCGCAATTTTATATCGTTACCGGTAAGAAATATTCGGACGCTGAGTTGAACCAGATGGAGAAACAGCTGGAAAACCGTTTGAAGCAGGCGATCTTCGCCCGGTTGCAGACCGAGAACAAGTCGAAGATCATGTCGCTTTATCGTTCCGGAAACAAGGAAGAGCTGGCGATCTTACGAGATACGTTGATCGGGAAGGTTGAGTTGGAGGCCGAGAGCCGCAAGATGGAGGCAAAGATCTCTCCGGAGGTTCGTGAGGCTTATAAGACGGTCGGCGGTGTGCCTTTCCTGGACAATGAGTATACGGTGTATGGTGAGGTTGTGGATGGTTTGGATGTGGTTGACGCGATCCAAGCCATGAAAACGAACAAGCAGGATCGTCCGACAGAGAATGTGGTGATCTTGTCGGTAGAGGTGATCTGATCGATGCGGTTAGCGGATTATAAGAAACATTATAAGGAAACATTACGCCTGGGTGGCCCGATTATGCTGGGCCAGCTGGGCGTTATCGTTGTGGGATTTGTCGATAACATCATGGTGGGGCATCATGGGGCGACCGAGTTGGCGGCCGCCTCGTTTGTCAATAACTTTTTTGCCCTGGTGTTTATCTTTGGTATGGGATTCTCTTACGGCCTGACACCGATCATCGGTGGCCTGTTTGTCGGTAAGGAATATGACAAGGCTGGCGAGATGTTGCGCAACAGTTTGTTCGTCAATTTTATCCTGAGCCTGTTGCTGGTGGGGATCATGTCGTTGTTGTTGCTGAATATTCGGATCTTTAACCAGCCGGAAGAGCTGTTGCCTTATATTTATCCATATTATATCATTCAGCTGGTGTCCGTGGTGTTTGTCATGCTCTTCAATTCCTATAAGCAGTTTTGTGATGGGACGACGGATACGCTGACACCCATGTGGGTCATGATCTCATCGAATGTCTTGAATATTATCGGTAACTATTTGCTGATTTACGGTAAGTTCGGATGTCCGGAGCTGGGTTTGACGGGCGCAGGTATTTCTACATTGATCAGTCGTGTGACGATGTGCCTGGTTTTTGCCTACCTGATGTATCGGGGACGTCGATATGAGCGTTTTCGTGAAGGATATCTTCGGGGAAAGGTGAACTGGACCAATTATGGGCGACTGGTTCGTTTGGGTTTGCCGGTTGGTTTGCAGATGGGTGTCGAGACCGCGTCGTTCAACTTGAGCGTGATCATGATGGGATGGATCGGGAGCGCGGCTCTGGCGGCTCATCAGGTGGCGGGCGTTATCACGACATTGGGCTTTATGGTCTATTATGGCATTGGTGCGGCGGTGACGATCCGGGTGAGTGGTTTCAAGCACTTGGGCGCCTGGCGTGAGGTACGTCAGGCCTCTTATGCGGGACTTCACCTGATCTGGACGGTTGCTTTGATGGTCATGCTGTTTATTTTCCTGTTCCGTAATCAGTTGGGTTATATCTTCACGAGCGATGAGGAGATTGTCCATTTGATGGCGTTGCTTTCATGGTCCGTGATTCTTTATCAGGCGGGTGATGGTTTGCAGGTCTTGTTCGCCAATGCTTTGCGAGGTATGGCGGATGTCAAGTGGATGGCTTGGGTCGCATTCTGTTGCCATTTTGGATTGGCTTTGCCAATTGGTTATTTCTGTGGTTTTGTCCTGGATTGGGGCGCTCAGGGTGTATGGGCGGGTTTCCCGGTCAGTTTGACCACCTTGGGCCTTTTGTTATGGAGGCGTTTCCATGTGCGGACCAGAGCATATCTCAAGGCGTAAGATAATCCATATCGATATGGATGCCTTTTATGCCTCGGTCGAGCAACGCGATCATCCGGAATATCGTGGAAAGCCGATCGCGGTAGGGCATGCGGAAAGACGGGGTGTCGTAGCGGCGGCCAGTTACGAGGCACGCCGTTATGGCGTGCGTTCGGCGATGTCGTCCTTGAAAGCCCAGCGACTTTGTCCTGACCTGATCTTTGTGCCGGGACGGATGTCGGTCTATAAGGCTGTCTCGGCCCAGATCCATGATATCTTTCATGATTATACGGATCTGGTCGAGCCCATATCGCTTGATGAGGCCTTTCTTGACGTGACAGATAACAAACGGGGAATCGATCTCGCTGTTGACATCGCGAAGGAGATCAAGAGCCGGATTCGTGAGGAACTTTCTCTTGTCGCCTCTGCCGGTGTCTCCTATAATAAGTTCTTGGCCAAGATCGCTTCCGACTACCGTAAACCGGATGGCCTGTGTACGATCCATCCCGATCAGGCGTTGGCTTTTATCGATCGCCTGCCCGTTGAGTCGTTTTGGGGCGTCGGTCCGGTGACGGCTGATCGGATGCATCGTTTGGGAATTCACGACGGGAAAATGTTGAGAGCCTGCTCTCTTGAGATGCTGGTCCGTCAGTTCGGGAAGGTTGGCCAGCTTTATTATGATTTTGCCCGGGGCATAGATCCGAGGCCTGTCGTGGCGAAACGTGTGCGGAAATCGGTCGGGTGCGAACATACGCTCGAAAAGGACATCTCTATCCAGTCAGCGGTGATTATCGAGTTGTATCATGTCGCCAACGAGTTGGTTGGCCGGTTGGAGCGTTCCGGTTTTGAGGGAAATACGTTGACATTAAAAATCAAGTTCCATGATTTTACGTTACAGACCCGTAGCGTCACGATCTCCAAGAGTTTGACCACCTTGCAACGGATATTGCCCGTGGCGAAACGTCTTTTGAAGGAAATCGACTATACGGATCGCCCGATCCGCCTTATCGGTTTGTCGGTATCCCATCCCCGAGAGGATAAACCGGAGGATTGGGTTCAATTGGAACTGCCTTTTCATTGATTTTTCCTATATAAATAATGTATTGGGAAGGCTTGCCTTATCTTCAGATTCCATATCTTTGTGATAAACCGTAAAATGAAGGATGCCGTGATGGAAATTCTTGAGGCATCGTTTTTGTTAACATTAAATTGAAAGTTATGAGTAAGAATTTGTTGATCGCTCTTGGCCTGTGTTTGACGACCAGTGTGATGGCCCAATGGAATCTCCCGAAAACAGCGAACGACTCGTTAGTGTCGACGGAAATATTACCAGGTGACAAGATCGCCTTGCGTGTCTATGCGCCTGAGGCGAAGGAGGTGAGGCTGACGGGTGATTTTTGGCAATTGAAGGCCGATTTCAAGAAAGATAATCGTGGTGTATGGGAAGCCGTTGTGGATGGTTTAGCCCCGGGAGTCTATCGTTATAATTTCGTGATCGATGGTGTGCGGGTGTATGATCCTAAATCCCCATTGGCGAGCGAGACGAGTGCCTTGTTGCGGGTAGAGCCGACAGGTGATGAGTTTTTTGCCATGAAAGAGGTGCCGCATGGGGCAATCGCCCAACGTTATTATTATTCGGAGTCGTTGCGGACAACTCGCCGTTTGCATGTCTGGACGCCTGCGGGATATGAGAAATCGACGGAGAGCTTGCCGGTACTTTACCTGATTCATGGTGGAGGCGATACGGATAACGCTTGGCCGACCGTCGGTTGCGCCGGTAATATTCTGGATAACCTTTTGGCCGAGGGAAAGATCAAGCCGATGGTCGTAGTAATGTCCAACGGCACGATTCCGGTCGAGACCTTGGAAGGAGAGGTACCTTTGTTTTCGAAAGACTTGATGAACGATATCATTCCTTTTATAGAACGTAATTATCGGGTCTTGACCGATAAGGATAATCGGGCTTTGGCGGGCCTGTCGATGGGTGGTCTTGAGACGCTGGAGGTCGCACTCGAGCATTATAAGCAGTTCGGTTATTTCTGGGTCCTGAGTTCCGGTTGGTTCGCGAACGATCAGGAGACGTATCGGGAGAAAGGCGCTTACTTGAAAAAGATTGCGGCCGATTTTAATGCCTCTGTCCGGGCGTTGCGTTTTACGCAAGGCGGTCCGGAGGATATCGCTTACAAGAATTGCCAGGCGATGCTAAAGCTTTTTGATGAGGCGGGTATCAAGTATGAGTATAGTGAGATGCCGGGTGGTCATACATGGCATGTCTGGCGGCATGACCTTTATAATATGGCTCCTCAATTATTCAAATAACGGTAAATCCCGAATAAGAAAATAGCCTGTTTTCAGACATATAGTACGTATCGGGCTACACATACGTTCGTGTAGGCTGTCATGACCGCTCGTGTCAGTCGATACGTACGTTCGTGAAGGGCGACACGTACGTATGTGCCCCATTTTTTTGTCCGAAAGAAAATTTGGTTTTGTTCGAAGAAAATTTCATTTTTCTTCGGAAGAAAATACATTTTCTTTCGGACAAAATTTTGGCCTTGCCCAAAGATGATGAAATAGTCCTTCCTGAAAAAGTTGAGCGACATTTAGACCTGTTCGTAAACAGGATCACGCCCGATTTTGTTCTCTTATCGGGCTCCTTCACAGGGCCTGGCATCTTGAAATTTCAGGCTGAAGATTTTATTATTGCGTTAAAAGGGTTACTTTCGCGGCATGGTTCCGGAAGGGCGTTCACCTTTCCGGATTAAAAGGGAACTTGGGTGAGAATCCCAGACAGTCCCGCTGCTGTGAGCTCATGAGAACGTTTAGGGCAATACCTGGAAGCCACTGTCTTTGCGCGAAGACGGGAAGGCTGCCCCAAAACGGAGCGAGTCAGAAGACCTGCCATGTGTTTATGAATGATCGTTTTTAACTCGAGGGATTAGGAAAACGATACGACTTCAAATCAACGTACGAATTATGATGAGAACCACGATATGTGGTGTGTTGTAACAATTATAAAATGTAATATGGAGTATTTGAGTAATCTGTTGGAGGGCTATCCTAACTTGTGGAGTGGAGGTGTCGCCCATTCGGTGTTGATTCTCGCGCTGGTCATCTCTTTGGGGATCGTGTTGGGGAAAATCCGTGTCTGCGGTGTTTCGTTGGGCGTGACGTGGATCCTGTTCGTGGGTATTGTTTTTGGTCATTATAACTTAAACCTGGATGAGCATCTTTTGCATTTCCTGAAGGAATTCGGCTTGATCCTGTTTGTCTATTCGATTGGTTTGCAAGTCGGACCGGGCTTCTTTTCCGCCTTCAAGGAGGGAGGCCTGAGCCTGAATATGCTGGCGAGCGGAGTTGTCTTTCTGGGAGTCATTATCACGGTTGCGTTGCATTTCGTGACGGGAATACCCATCACTACAATGGTTGGTATCATGTCGGGAGCCGTGACCAATACGCCAGGTCTTGGTGCGGCGCAACAGGCGAACAGCGACTTGACGGGAATCGATGCGCCTGAGATCGCTTTGGGTTATGCCGTGGCCTATCCTCTTGGTGTCGTAGGTTGTATCCTCTCCTTATTGGCGTTGCGTTCATTCTTCCGTGTCGATTTGAAGAAGGAGGAGAAGGCCGCTGAGGAGGCGAATGGCCTGCAACAGGACTTGACGGTCCGCCCGGTGACAATTGAGATTCATAACGAGGCGGTCGATGGCAAGAAGATTCGCGAGATTCATCCTTTGCTTAAGCGGCAGTTTGTGATCTCCCGGATCTCGCATGCCTCAGGAGAGGGAACCGAGTTGGCCGGGCCGGATACGGTGTTGCGTTTGAACGACCGTATTTTGGTGATCTCCAACCCGGTCGATATCGAGGCGATCATGGTCTTTTTCGGTCGTGAGGTAGAGATGACCTGGGAGGGAGATGAGGCACAGTTGATCTCCCGCCGTATTTTGATCACGAAGCCTGAACTGAACGGTAAGACATTGGCACAGCTTAAGATACGGAATAACTTCGGGGCAAATATCACCCGGATCAATCGTGCGGGTGTCGACCTGGTTGCCAGCCCTCAGTTGCGCATCCAGATGGGCGACCGTGTGACGATCGTCGGTAGTGAATTGGCTGTCAGCCATGTGGAGAAAGTGTTGGGTAATTCTATGAAACGCCTGAACCACCCGAACCTGTTGCCGATCTTTATCGGGATCGCTTTAGGTTGTATCCTTGGCAGTATTCCGTTCGTTTTTCCGGGTATTCCGCAGCCCGTAAAGCTGGGTCTGGCAGGTGGCCCTCTGATCGTTTCGATCTTGATTAGCCGTTTCGGTCCTCAATATAAGTTGATTACCTATACGACGATGAGCGCGAACCTGATGATCCGTGAGATTGGTATCTCGTTGTTCCTGGCTTGTGTGGGATTGGGTGCCGGCTCCGGATTTGTGGAGACGATTATTTATCAGAAGGGATATGTTTGGATCGGTTATGGTGTCCTGATCACTTTGATCCCGATTCTGTTGATGGGTATTATTGGTCGTGTATTCCTGAAATTGAACTATTTCACCTTGATCGGAGTCTTGTCGGGCGCGACGACCAATCCACCTGCGTTAGCCTATTCGAACGAGTTGACCTCGTGCGATGCGCCCGCTGTCGGTTATGCGACAGTCTATCCGTTGGTGATGTTCCTGAGGGTGCTTTCGGCGCAAATATTGATCTTGATGTTTGTTTAGGCTGCCTGAATATTTCTTATTTTCGCGAGAAAGGAAAAAATAAAGAACGATGATCAGTTACCTTCAAGTAGATAAATTGACCAAGAGTTTTGGCGACTTGGTTCTTTTTGAGGATATAACATTTGGTGTGGCCCAAGGGCAGAAGATCGGTTTGATTGCCAAGAACGGAACCGGAAAGACGACGCTTTTGAATATCATAGCCGGTAAGGAGGGTTATGATAGCGGAGAGGTCGTGTTCCGGAAGGATTTGCGGGTTGGATACCTGGAACAGGCGCCCTCTTATCCGGAGGACCTGACCGTCTTGGAGGCCTGTTTCTTCTCGGAGAATGAGACCGTGCGTACGATCGCTGAATATGAGGCGGCGATCTCGCGTGAGGATCATCCCGGCCTGGAACGGATCCTGGAGCGGATGGATGCTTTGAAGGCGTGGGATTACGAGCAACGGGCGAAACAGATCCTGGGAAAACTCAATATCCACCGGCTCGACCAAAAGGTCGGTGAGTTGTCGGGGGGCCAGCTGAAGCGGGTCGCCTTGGCTAATGTCCTGATTCTGGAACCGGAGCTGATTATTCTCGATGAGCCAACCAACCATTTGGATCTGGAGATGACCGAATGGCTGGAGGACTATCTGGGCCGGGCGAACATCAGCATTTTGATGGTGACGCACGACCGTTATTTCCTTGACCGGGTTTGTTCTGAGATCCTGGAGATCGACAACAAGCAAATCTATTTCTATAAGGGTAATTACAGCTATTATCTGGAGAAGCGCGAGGAGCGGATCGCCGCGATGAATGCGGAGGTGGATCGAGCCAGCAACCTGCTTCGTAAGGAATTGGATTGGATGCGCCGTCAACCTCAGGCACGAGGCACTAAGGCCAAGTTCCGGATCGACGCTTTTTATGAGCTGGAGAAAAAGGCCAAGCAGCGTCGGGAGGCCGGTACGGTGGAACTGGGCGTGAAATCCTCATATATCGGTTCCAAGATCTTTGAGGCCTCGCACGTGTGCAAGCGTTTTGGCGACTTGAAGATAACAGACGACTTCAATTACGTTTTCGCCCGTTATGAGAAAATGGGTATTGTCGGTAACAACGGTACGGGTAAGTCGACTTTCATCAAGATGCTTATGGGAGAGGTCGCTCCAGACAGCGGGCATTTTGACGTGGGCGAAACCGTTCGTTTCGGTTACTACAGTCAGGAGGGGTTGAAGTTCGACGAGCAGATGAAGGTGATTGATGTCGTGCGTGCGATAGCCGAGTACGTGGATTTGGGTAACGGTGAGAAACTGGGTGTTTCGCAATTCCTGAACCATTTCCTGTTTACACCCGATAAGCAATATAATTATGTCTATAAGTTGAGCGGTGGCGAGAAACGCCGGCTCTATCTTTGTACGGTTCTGATGCGCAATCCCAATTTCCTGGTGCTCGACGAGCCGACGAATGACCTGGATATTGTTACCTTGAATGTCCTTGAGGAGTATTTGCGGCAATTCAAGGGCTGCCTGATCGTTGTTTCACACGACCGTTATTTTATGGATAAGGTGGTCGATCACCTGTTGGTCTTCCATGGAAATGCCGATATCCAGGATTTTCCCGGCAATTATACGCAATACCGGGAATGGCGTGAGGCCAAAGAGCAACTGGAGCGTGAGGCCCAGGCTTTGGAGGCCGCTAAACGTCCGGATGAGAATAAAAAAGGCAATCGGCCTGTTCGTGAGGAGAAACGAAAACTCTCTTTTAAGGAGCGGAAAGAATATGAGTCTTTGGAAAGCGAGATAGAGGCGATGGAAAACGAGAAGGCGGAACTGGAACAGGCGATGAGCAGTGGCACGTTGAGCAATGAGGAGCTGCTCCAAAAATCGGAACGGATCAGTTGGTTGATTAACGCGATCGATGAGAAATCGACCCGTTGGTTGGAGTTGAGCGAGTGGGCATGAGCGATCCCGGAAAAATAAGGCCGTTGTGGAGCCGGAATTTCGTGCGTTGTTGCCTTTCCTACTTCTTGATGAACTTCGCTTATTACCTGTTGATGCCGACTTTACCTCTTTATTTGGTAGATCACTTGAAGTTGGATACGCAAGAGGTGGGATGGGCTTTGTCAAGTTATACGATTGGTGTATTGTGCGTTCGCCCCTTTTCCGGCTATCTGGTCGATTGCTTTTCCCGCAAGTCGCTTTATCTGTTCGCATTCTCGATGTTCGCGGCCCTGTTTGTGGGCTATTGGTTCGCGTTCGGTCTGGTCTCGATGATCGTGGTTCGTTTCTTGCAAGGCGGCTTTATGGGACTGACATCGGTCTCGGGCAATACGATAACGATTGACGTGATCCCTTCCGAGCGTCGAGGAGAGGGAATGGGTTTTTATGGCTTGACGATCAATCTGGCCATGTCGCTGGCTCCGTTGTTGGCGGTTAGCCTGTATAGTCGTTCCGGTTTCGACAGTTTGGTTGGTGTCGCTTGGGTGGCCGCCTTAGTGGGAATCTTGTCGGTTAGTCGGATTGCTTACCCCAAGCGGGCAAAAGTGGCTCGTCCGGCCTTCTCGCTGGATCGTTTTATCTTATTGACTGCCCTGCCGGCGGCATTCGCCTATCTTTTGGTCGCCATACCTTATGGCATGTTGCTCTCGTTCGTTGTCTTGTATGGACAAGAGATTCAGGTGGCCAATCCTGGTTATTTCTTTATCTTCATGGCGATTGGTGTCGGTTCGGCTCGCTTGGTTTCCGGGCGTTTGGTGGATCATGGTAAGATCCACAAGGTATCGATTACCTCCTTATCACTCCTTTTTGTCATATTTATGCTGTTTTCCCTGTTTCACGATACATTTGTCTATTTCGCTTGCGCACTTGGTATTGGTATTGGTTTTGGCATTAGTGTCCCTGCGTTTCAATGCTTGTTCGTGAATGTAGCGCCTCATCATTTGCGGGGAACAGCGACTTCCACCTATCTGACCTCTTTTGATCTTGGAATGGGAATAGGCATGTTGTCAGCTGGTTATATTGCCTCTCACGCTAATTTGGCTTCTGCTTATCTGGTTGGTGCTTTCTGTTGTTTGGCTTCTTTGTTGGTCTATGTCCGCTTTGTAATACCTTCCTATGAACATCATAAACAAGTCAACTGATTTTCCTATGGACTTGTTCAGTGGAAAGCTATAATATATGTCAATATTCGCAATATTTAAGTAATGTGTATTACAAAATGATTGCGATGTGATTGATAAATATCAATTCTGTCATTAATTAGCAAATATTAACCGTATCGAATAACTATGTTATAGAACATGTGTATATCTTTGCATCGAAAAGATAAGGAAACACGAACAAAACGTGTTTAGGTTTAGGTTAAATTAAAAAGAGAAAAAGAATGAAACGTTTAATGATGTCAGTCGCTTTTATGTTAGTCGCGACAATGGGATTTGCTCAGAATCCAAGTGAAAAGGGGATGAGTTTTGACCAATTGAATCGCTACCTCGGCCTTACAGGAGAGCAGGTAGAGAAAGTGGCAACGATCCATTCTTATTTTGAGAAACAATTAGGCGGCGTAGTTAATTCGGAGACGATGTTTAACAACGCGAAGCAAAAGGATGCGGACAACGCTTTGTTGTCGAACCTGAAATTGATGAAGAAGGTGCTGGATGATGATCAATATCGCAAATATGTAGCCTTGATTAAGGTGACAAGCGAGAACTCGAAAGTGAACGTTGGTAACAATGCGTTATTGGATAGTTATCTGGCGGAAAATAAATAATTCGGTTGCTGTCTGAGGCATTGGTTGTTTTAGGTTATTATTTTAGGTTTTTATATAATTGGTTTGATTTAAAAAGGTTTAGGTTATGAGAGGTTTAGTTATGGCGGCTGCAGCCGCATTAATGATGGGCGCGAGCGCATTCGCACAGAAGCCCAATTTGAGCAGAGAGCCGTTTGTTATCAGTGTTGGTAAATTGAGCGAGTATTTGCAATTGACTTCAACTCAGATCGAGGAGGTTGCTAACATTAATGAGTATTTCATCGAGAAGCAGGCTGAGAGCGCACGCAGTGGCTCCAAGAACCACGATCGTAAGCAATATGAGGCTGTTTATGGCAACTTGAAGTTGATGAAAAAGGCGTTGACAGCTGAGCAATATCGTAAATACGTGACGTTGATCAATGTAACCAACAACAATAACCGCATGTTGGCTGAGGATTCAATGCCGGATGTTTATTTGGCAGAGAATGCGAAATAAGTAAAAACTGTATTTGTCATCATATCGTTAGAGGAAAAGGGACTGCCTGGATGGGTAGATCCCTTTTTTGTTGATTTCTGTTTATTGGGTTTTGGATAAGTTTTGTAGTTTCGCGAAAGTAAATAAAAGAACTTAACAGATCTAAAATCTTCGATATGCAAAACGAGTCAACAGGTCGGGTTATACCCTCTTTCCGCCATAATATGGTGGATTATTCTTTAATTTTGATCGGCGCTTTCCTTCAGGCGTTGAGTTATGTCGTTTTCCTGGCTCCTTACAAGATCGTGCCGGGTGGCGTTTATGGTATATCGATCGTGCTCCATTATATTTCGAAAGGAGTTTTCTCCTTTTTCCCGGATGGTTTGCCGATGGGTGCTACGGCGCTTTGCTTCAATATTCCGTTGATGTTTTTGGCGATGCGTAAAATCGGATTGGCTTCCGGCCCAAAGACGGTTGTTACATTTCTCCTGATCTCCTTCTTCACGGATCTTCTTTCTTATTTCATTACCGAGCCTTTGGTGGAGAACGATGCCTTTATCGCCGCTTTTTATGGTGGCGCGATTTTGGGTATGGGCGTGACTTTTGTGTTTAAGGCGCAAAGTACGAGTGCCGGTACAGATGTTTTGGCCCGAGTGATCGCTAAAAACTCGAATGTTAAGGTCAGCAATATGATTATAGTTCTCGACTCGGCTATTGTCCTATTGGGTTTGGTCGCGTTCCAGGATTGGGCAGTTCCTCTCTATTCTTGGTTCACTATTTTTGTCTACGGTAAGATTGTGGAGATGTTCCAATCGGAGAATCCCAGTCGGGCGGTCTTTATTGTTTCCCAGAATACGGCTGCCTTAAAAGAGGTTATTGTCCATAAATTGGGTATGCGCGGAACATTCATTCATGGCAAGGGCATGTATGAGGGGCATGAGACGGAGATTATCTTTACGATAGCCGAGCGGAAAGACTTGCCTAAATTGAAGGATGAGATCCGTGAGATTGACCCACATGCGTTTGTATCCTCAATGCATGCGAGCAAGGATTCCCCGAGACCAGGTATTTAAGCCTGACAAGCCGTGCCGGATAGGGATCGATGGGCTTTGGGGTTTTGATTTTTATCAGATTCGCGTGGAAACAAAAGGTTTTTTGTAAATTTGCGGCTCGATCAGTAAAAAATATAAGAGATGCCAAATATTTCGGAGCGAGGAGTCAATATGCCGGCTTCTCCAATTAGAAAACTTGTACCGTTGGCCAATAAGGCTAAACAAAGGGGAATCAAGGTTTATCATTTGAATATCGGACAGCCTGATCTGCCGACACCAGAGGTAGCCTTGGAGGCGATGCGTCATGTGGACCGGACCGTAATGGAGTATTCTCCCAGTGAGGGTATCCGCAGTTTCCGGGAGAAATTGGTGGGTTATTACGCCAAATTCAATATTCATGTGGACGTGGATGATATCATCATTACGACTGGTGGTTCGGAGGCGGTCTTCTTCTCCTTTATGGCTTGCCTCGATCCTGGTGATGAGATTATCGTTCCAGAACCGGCTTACGCGAACTATATGGCTTTCGCTATCTCGAGCGGTGCGGTTATCAAGACAATCCCTTCCACGATCGATGAGGGTTTTGCCTTGCCTTCCCTGGAGAAGTTCGAGGCATTGATCACGCCCCGGACCAAGGCGATCTTGATTTGCAATCCCAATAATCCGACCGGCTATCTTTATACCCAGAAGGAGATGGACCAGATTCGCGATATCGTCAAGAAGTACGATTTGTTCCTTTTCTCTGACGAGGTTTATCGTGAGTTCTGTTATACGGGTGCGCCTTATATTTCCGCGTTTCATTTGAAGGGGATCGAGAATAATGTCGTATTGGTCGATTCGGTCTCGAAGCGTTACAGTGAGTGTGGTATCCGTATCGGTGCCTTGATTACGAAGAACAAGCAGGTACGTGAGAACGTGATGAAATGGTGCCAGGCTCGTCTGAGTCCTCCTTTGATCGGACAGATCATGGCGGAGGCCTCGTTGGATACGCCTGATGATTATATGCTGGAGGTTTATAATGAATATGTGGAACGACGCAAGTTCCTGATCGATGGCTTGAATCGAATTCCTGGCTGTTATTCGCCGATTCCGATGGGCGCGTTCTATACCGTGGCGAAACTTCCGGTCGACGATGCCGAAAAGTTCTGCGCTTGGTGCCTGGAGGAGTTCGAATATGAGGGACAGACTGTTATGATGGCGCCCGCATCCGGTTTCTACACTACACCAGGATTGGGAAAGAACGAGGTACGTATGGCTTATGTCCTGAAAAAAGAGGATTTGGCGAAAGCGTTGCTCGTATTAAGCAAGGCGTTGGAGGCCTATCCCGGCCGGGTAATTTAAGAAAGGGAAAGCGCCTTGAACTTGGAGTTATTTATAGCGCGGCGGATTCATTTTAAGACGGTTGGAGGCAGGCGTTCGATGCCTCCGGCGGTCCGTGTCGCCGTGGTGGGTATTGCCCTCGGATTGGCGGTTATGATCCTGTCGGTCGCTATCGTGATCGGTTTCAAGAAAGAGGTACGTAATAAGGTGATTGGCTTTGGCTCACATATCCAAATCACCAATTTTGAGAGTAATTCATCGTATGAGCTTCAGCCCTTGGCGGTCAGTGATTCCTTGATCGCTCATCTTTCCTCAATGGAGGGCATCCGGCATGTGGAGCGGTTTGCCACTAAGCCTGGTATGCTGAAGACCGACCAGGATTTTCAGGGGATCGTATTGAAAGGAGTCGATACCGATTTTGATTGGACCTTCTTTAAGTCGAATCTGCTCGAGGGCGATACGCTCACGATTGATCCGGATAAGCGTACGACGGATGTCGTGATCTCCAGTTATCTGGCGAATCTGTTGGGACTGAAGCTGGACGATTCTTTCCTGACCTATTTCGTACAGGATGAGGTACGTGCCCGTAAGTTCCATATTGTAGGCATCTATGAGACCGGTTTCGTGGATTACGATAAGCTTTTTATCCTGGCCGATATCAAGCAGATCCGTCGACTGAACGATTGGGAGGCGGATGAGGTGAGCGGCCTGGAGTTGTTGGTCGACGATTATGACCGGCTCGATCCGATCGCCGAGGAGGTCTATTTTGATATGGCGGAGCGTCAGGACCGTTTGGGTAATACCTTTTATACCCGTTCGATCAAGGAATTAAACCCGATGATCTTCAGTTGGCTCGAAGTGCTCGATATCAATGTGGTGGTTATTCTGGTCCTGATGTTGGCGGTGGCAGGTTTCACGATGATCTCCGGCCTGTTAATCATTATTTTGGAGCGTGCCAATATGATCGGTATCCTGAAAGCGTTGGGTGAGAATAACGACAGCATCCGTAAGATATTCCTTTATGTCTCCTTTTTCCTGATCGGAAAGGGGCTTTTGTGGGGAAATGTTATTGGTGTTTCCCTTTGCTTGATCCAATCCTTCTTTCATGTGGTCAAGCTGGATCCTACGGTCTATTATCTTGATGCCGTGCCTATCGACTTAAGTGTGGGTTTGTTGCTTTTGTTGAACATTGGCTCTTTGGCCGCCTCATTGCTGATGATGTTGGGGCCGACCTACCTGATCACGAAGATTGATCCCGTGAAAAGTATCCGTTTTGAGTAAAAGTTGCCATGACCGATCGCCTGTCTCCCGAGAAACGTAGTCACATCATGTCGATGATCCGAAGCAAGGACACGAAGCCGGAGATATTGGTGCGTCGATACCTTTTCCATGCCGGTTTTCGCTTTCGGGTTAATGTCCGGAAACTGCCCGGTACGCCGGATATCGTCTTACGCAAGTACAAGACCGCAATTTTCATCAATGGTTGTTTTTGGCATGGTCATGAAGGTTGCCCTGAATTCCGTCCGCCTCGTACCCGTACAGAATGGTGGGAACAGAAGTTGCGACGTAATAAGGAGCGGGATGAGCGAGTGCGTGCGCAACTGACGGAAATGGGTTGGCACACGATGGTCGTCTGGGAATGCCAGCTCAAGCCCGACCGTCGGCAAGCGACACTCGAGGAGATTGTCCGCCTTTTGGAGAAGAGTTATGTGGAGTCGGCCTATCATGTTGTTTTCCAATCGGAACCAAAAGCCTATTCGCACGATCCGGAACCTGCCCCTTTTGCGGCAGAGGATGGAAATTTACCCCAAGAATAACATGTACATATGTGCCGATTGCCTGTTTATCCTTTATTTTCCTGATCGTACCAGAATCGGGATTGTTTATTGCCCTCAATAGGCATTATTAGGACTTTATAATGGGCAGGATAAAGATCCCATGATCCCAATGATTTCAGGGTTTATTTTGTGCTTGTTTAATCCGGTACGTAATAGGTATAATCCTTTTTCTTGTTGAACAACCGGAAAAGGCGGACAAAGGCTTGGATAATAGGCAAGGATGGTTCCAGCAATATCAACCAGCCGGGAGAGAAGGTTTGGCCTAACAGGCGAGCGCCCTGGAAGAGTACTGTCGATCGGATTGCGTATCGGGCAAGGAGTTGCAGGGCGCCAGCCGCGATCAACAGGGGCTGATGGTTCAGGATCCCGACAATGACCGTCAGGATGGCGGCTATATTAAACAGGTAATAGAAGGCCGTATCGAACCGGTAAGTGCCGACTTGATATCCCTTGTAATATTGTTGCGTGGCGATCAGCGAGGCTTTCCGCTCGAACCAGAGTTTGAGGGAGTCGTAACGGGCCATGGTCGTGTGACTTTCCGGATTGAGTGATGCTTGAGTGTTTTTGGAATTGGCGATCTCGTTGATGAAGAGGTCGTCGTCGCCCCGGTTGAGATAGAGACTGCTTGAGAAACCCTTATGTTGGAAGAAGAGTTTCCTGGGGTAGGAGAGGTTACGTCCGTCGCCGGCATAAGGATGATGAGCCAGCGTGGAGGACAGGTAACGTAGTCCTCGAAGCAGATTGTCGTAAGCGATAAGCCGGTCCGCCAAACCCCGCTTATGATTGTAACGGCAATAGCCGATAACCACCTCTTGTCCGGCGCTAATCATGCTTTTGATCCAATGCGGGCTAACAGGTTCGCAAAAGGCTTCAGTGAAGAGCAAACGCTCGTTCTTGGCCGCCTTGATACCAATTGTCAGGGCCAATTTCCTTTGGCTGAGATATCGGGTGTCTTGTGGCGTGTAAGAATAATAAAGATGCTCGTATCGTGCCTTGAATTGGCTGAGAAGTTCGTCCGTATCGTCCGTCGAGCCGACGTTGACAACGATGACCTCGAAGTTGGGATAATCTTGTTCCAGGATCAGGGGCAGGGTCTGTCTGAGATGCTCAGCCTCGTTGCTGGCGCAGATGATAACCGAGACGGATGGCCATGTGACTTCTGTTTCCGGTTCCGGTTCTGCCGATAATTGCCGTGCGGCTCTAACGGGTCGGCCGTAGAACGAGAGGTCACGTAGGCACAAATAGATGAAAAAGAGGGTGGATACAACTAAAAGCCCAAATTCGATATTGGAGATACTCAACATATTGTTTAGCGCAAACCTTTTAAAAAATTGAAGTTGGCGATTGGGAGACCGTCCGGGTCCCAGTCACCAACTTCCTTATGGATTGTTTGATGAAAATTAAAGCTCGTCAGAATAATAGGCGCGAGGAAGCGCACGGCAATTGTAGCGTGACGCCATGATCTCGCCGTAAGCGCCAGCCGAACGCAAGGCGAGAAGATCGCCCCGATGAGCCTTGTTCAATTCATAATCTTTGGCGAATACGTCCGACGACTCGCAAATCGGCCCGACAACGTCGTAGATCTCAGTTGGCTCGTCGCTGGAGATATTCTCGATGCGATGGTAGGCATCGTACATGGCCGGACGGATCAGGTCTGTGAAACCGGCGTCGAGGATGGCGAATTTCTTCGTCTCGCCCTCTTTCACGTATAATACTCTTGAGATCAACGAACCGCATTGTGCTACGATCGAACGACCCGGCTCAAAATGGATTTGTTGTCCCGGCCTTTTTTCCAACAGCTTGTTGAACACGGCGAAATAATTATCGAATGCTGGAATAGGCAGGTGGTTCGGGTGATAATAATCGATACCCAGGCCGCCGCCAAAGTTCAGGTTCTCGACACTCGTGCCTGATTTCTCCAGTTCCTCCTGGATCTCGTTCATGCGGATAACGAGGTTGCGGAAAGCGGACATGTCGGTAATCTGTGAGCCGATGTGGCAATGGATACCGATCAGTTTGGCATGTCGCATGCCTTTCATCCGTTCGAGGGTAGTGGGCAATTGGCTCAGGTTGATACCGAACTTGTTCTCCTTCATCCCTGTCGTGATCTTGGCGTGCGTATGCGCGTCGACTTCCGGATTGATACGGAGGGCGACAGGAGCGGTTTTGTTCTTACGTGCGGCCAGTTCCTCGATCACTTCCAATTCGGCGATCGACTCGACGTTAAAGCAGAAAATGTCGTTATCCAATCCCAGGTTGATTTCCCAGTCCGCCTTACCGACGCCGGCGAAGACGATCTTGTCATTCGGGAATCCCGCCTCGAGCGCCGCCTTGATCTCGCCGCCACTCACGCAATCGGCACCAAAACCGTTTTGGGCGATTAATGAGAGCAGCCGTGGATTGGCGTTAGCCTTAATGGCATAATGGACATGATAACCATATTTGCCCGATTCCGCCTTAACGACGTTCAAGGTCTCTTGCAACAACTTGATGTCGTAATAGTAGAACGGGGTCTCTAATTTCTTGAATTTCTCTATGGGAAAAGTTCCTTTCAGCATAGCGTTTGGAATACAGATATATGAGTTTGAAAAATAAAGCATTGAGTCAAAAAGGCGGTAAAGGATGACACGGATGGACGCGAATAGGCTTTCCTTTGTGGCAACCTTCACGCGGGCCTGCTTGGGACTTGCCCCGGCTGTGGCAACCTTCACGCGGGCCTGCTTGGGACTTGCCCCGGCTGTGGCAACCTTCACGCGGGCCTGCTTAGGACTTGCCCCGGTTGTGGCAACCTTCACGCGAGCCTGCTTGGGACTTGCCCCGGTTGTGGCAACCTTCACGCGGATGGGGTTGGTCGCTGTTTTTACGCCTTTACCGCTTTTTGACGCGCCGCCTTTTAGATGATAAGGACGCGATCTCTCTATTCTGACACCGCCTCTTTATATGAAATAATTGATGATCCTTATTGTTGATTGAACAGGTGATCACTCAACTCCTGCAGTGCCTTTTTCTTGTCGGATGCCTTAACCAGCAACGAGACATTATAGTTGCTGCCTCCATAAGAGATCATGCGGACAGGCACGTTGTTGAGTGCCTCGACGATGCGAGCCTCGAAACCGATGTTATCCCATTCCAGGTCGCCCACCACGCAGATGATGACCATATCGTTGTCGACCGTAACGGTTCCGTATTTCTTCAGGTCGTCGACGATCTCCTCCAGGTGCTTCCGGTTGTCGATCGTCACTGAGACACCAACCTCAGAGGTTGTAACCATGTCGATCGGAGTCTGGTAATTCTCAAAGATCTCGAATACCTTACGTAAGAATCCTGTAGCCAGCAGCATCCGGCCACTCTTGATCTTGATGGCGGTGATATTGTCCTTGGCGGCAACAGCCTTGATCTTTCCCTTTTCCGTCTGGTTCGAGATCAATGTGCCCGGAGCGTCCGGTTGCATGGTGTTAAGCAACCGTACGGGAATATTGTTCAGCTTCGCCGGCAGGATACAGGTCGGATGAAGGATCTTGGCACCGAAATAGGCCAGTTCCGCCGCCTCTTCGAAATGGAGATGCCGGACGGGTGAAGTGCCCTCAACGAACCGCGGGTCGTTGTTGTGCATACCATCGATATCGGTCCAGATCTGGATCTCTTCTGCGCCGATCGCCGCTCCGACCAATGACGCGCTATAGTCGCTACCGCCACGTTGCAGGTTGTCGACTTCGCCATAGGCATTACGGCAGATATAACCTTGAGTAATGAACAATTCCGCGTCTTCATGCTCGGCCAGGAGCTTACCAAGTTTTTCCTTGATATAGACTGGATCCGGCTCAGCGTTCTTGTCAGTCCGCATATAATCGAGCGCAGGGATTAACACGGATTTTACGCCACATTCGTTTAAGTAGAGGTTCATCATGCCAGTTGAGATCAACTCGCCTTGCGACAGGACGATCTTCTCCTCGAACAACGTGAACAAGTCTTTCGTGAACGAGCGGATATAATCGAAATGGCTCTTGATATACTCTTTGGCCTTCTGCTTATATTCCTCAGTGGAGTAAAGCTCTTCCACGTGCCGATCGTATTTCTGTGCCAGCTGATTGATAATCTCGTTCGCCCCGTCGGGATTCTTCTTGTAAAGGTATTCGGAGATCTCGACAAGCGAGTTGGTCGTACCTGACATGGCAGATAATACGATGATGTTACGGGAACCCGTGATCAACTTTGCGACATCTTTCATTCTCTGTGCTGAACCCACAGAAGTACCGCCAAACTTTAAGACTTTCATTTTTTCAGTTATAAATTAAATTGTTCATTTTATCAATGTATCGCAGTCGCGAAATTACAAAAAAATTATTCTCGCACCTCATTTAGATAACCATTCTCGCATTTTACGATACGTGCGGGATAATTATGTACGATGGTGTAATTGTGGGTGGTCATGATAACCGCCGTTCCCGTCTTGCTGATGTCGTGCAAGAGTTGTACAATCTGGCCACTGGTTTCGGGATCCAGGTTGCCCGTCGGCTCATCAGCCAGGATCAGGGCCGGGGTATTCAGGATGGCTCGGGCGATAGCGACACGTTGTTGCTCGCCACCTGAGAGTTCGTGAGGCATCTTGTAGCCTTTGGTCGGCATGCCAACCTGCTCCAGGACCTCGTTTATCCGGGTCTCGATCTCGGCTCTTTTCTTCCAGCCGGTTGCCTTCAGCACGAACTCAAGGTTCTTGAAGACAGTCCGGTCGGTGAGCAACTGGAAATCCTGGAAGACAATGCCTAGCTTTCGGCGCAGGAAGGGAATGTCTTTTCGCTTCATTCTCATTAGGTTGTAGTCGAATAATTGGGCTTCACCCTGTTTGATGGGAATCTCGCAATAGAGCGACTTGAGCAGGCTTGACTTACCAGAACCTACCTTACCGATCAGGTAGACGAATTCCCCTTGATGCACGGTAAGTGATATGTCGCTCAGTACCTGGTTCTCCTCTCGGCAGATGTCTATCCCTTTTAAGCTTAGCAATACATTATCTTCCATGGCATATCAACCCTTATGACGTCTTTTTAACTCTTTGGCCAGGTCCTCGAGGCGCAATCCCTTGCTGGTCAACAGGACGATCAGGTGATAGATCAGATCGGAAGCTTCATAAACCAAGCCTTCCTCTGTTCCGTTAGTGGCCTCGATCACTGTCTCGACAGCTTCTTCTCCCACTTTCTGGGCCATACGGTTTACACCTTTAGTGAAGAGGGAAGTCGTATATGAACCTTCCGGCATCTCCTGGCGACGTCTCTCGATGAAGTTCTGGAGATATTTCAGGAACATGATCTCTTCCACATTTTTCTCGCCGAAACAGGTATCGGCACCCGTGTGGCAAACCGGGCCGGCTGGAATCGCCTTGATCAGGATCGTATCGTTATCGCAGTCGGGGAGGATGCTGACGACTTGCAGCGTATTGCCGCTTGTCTCGCCTTTCATCCAGATCCTGTTTTTGGTGCGGCTGAAGAAGGTAACTTTCTTTGTGCTTAGGGTCTCCTCGTAAGCCTCCTCATTCATGAAGCCCAGCATCAAGACTTTGTTTGTGTAGTTGTCTTGTACGATGGCGGGAATCAAGCCGCCCATTTTCTCAAAATCAAGTTTCATCTTTACATTAATCTATATATTATCTAACCGTAATATTATTCTCCTTTAAGTACTGTTTCAGGTCGGCGATACCGATTTCCCGGAAATGGAAAACACTTGCCGCTAATGCCGCATCGGCCTTGCCCAGCGTGAAGGCGTCCTTGAAATGCGACATTTGACCCGCTCCGCCCGAGGCAATCACTGGGATGCCTAACTTGTCGGCCAACATGGCCAAAGCCTCGTTGGCATAGCCCTCCTTGACACCGTCATGTGTCATACTGGTGAATAGGATCTCGCCGGCGCCACGGCTTTCTGCCTCTTGTGCCCATTCGAGCAGTCGACGTTCTGTTGGGATCCTTCCGCCATTCAGGTAACAACGCCATTCGCCCTCCTCCTGGTTGGCGTCGATAGCAACCACACAGACCTGTGCCCCGAAATGGCTTGCGATCTCGTCGATCAGCCTTGGGTTCTTTAAAGCCGCCGAGTTAATCGAGATCTTGTCCGCCCCGGCGTTCAGGAGTCGTTCTACGTCACCAAGTTCGCGGATACCGCCACCGACGGTAAATGGGATACTGATCTCGGCTGCCACTTTCCTCACCAGCTCGGTGAAGGTATTGCGTCCCTCGTGTGAGGCGGTGATGTCCAGATAGACCAGCTCGTCGGCTCCCTCTTGGCTATATTGTTTGCCCAACTCCACGGGATCACCAGCATCCCGGAAGTTCACAAAATTAATACCTTTTACGGTCTTTCCCTCTTTTACGTCGAGGCAAGGAATGATTCTTTTTGCTAACATGTTGTATCCCAATATTAATTTATTGAATGAAGGACCGTAAGTCCTTGAGGGCAATCCGTCCCTCATAGATGGCCTTGCCGAATATCACGGCTGGAATGCCCGCTTGCTCTAGCTCCTCAATGTCGCTGATGGAGCTGATACCACCACTGGCGATGAGATAGAGGCCGGGTACTTCCTCCTGGATCTCCTTATAAAGAGAGACCGAGGCGCCACGCAGCATGCCATCGCGGGCAATATCGGTACAGATGACTTTCTGTATTCCTTTTCCCTTATACTCCTTGATGAAGGGAATCAATTCGAGCGTCGTTTTCTCTTCCCAACCACTGATCGCTATCTTCTTGTCTTTTGCGTCGGCACCCAGGATGATTCGCTCAGGGCCGAAACGCTCGATCCATCCCGTGAAAGTCGCCGGTTGCTTGACGGCTATGCTGCCTCCCGTGACCATACTGGCGCCGCATTCAAAGGCGATCTCGAGGTCTTTGTCCTGTTTGAGCCCGCCACCGAAATCGATAGTGAGCCCACTCTTGGTGGCCAGGGTTTCCAGTGTCCGATAGTTGACGATATGTCCCGCCCTAGCGCCATCCAGGTCGACGACGTGCAGGCGCTTGATACCATTGTCCTCGAAAAGCTTGGCAATTTCCAGGGGATTCTCGTTATAGACCTTTTTTGTGTCGTAGTCGCCTTGCGTAAGGCGTACGCATTTCCCCTCTATCAGGTCGATGGCTGGAATCAACTCAATCATAGCTTCAGGAAGTTTTTAAGGATGCGCTCACCAACTGTTCCGCTTTTCTCTGGGTGAAATTGGGTCGCATAATAATTGTCTTTATGTAAGGCAGCGCTGAATGGATGGATGTAATCCGTGACAGCAGCCGTGTCGGGATTGACCGGAACGTAGTAACTGTGCACGAAATAGACAAATTGTCCTTCCAGATCCTTCGTGAATAGTCCTTCCTTGACCTGTTGGATGGTGTTCCAGCCCATGTGCGGTACCTTTTCCTCATGTTTCTGGGGAATGAATCGTTTCACGTCGGTAGGGAAGATGCCCAGGCAATCCACGTTGCCTTCCTCCGAATGGCGGCACATCAGCTGCATGCCCAAACAGATGCCCAGCACCGGTTGGCGCAAGTCGAGCAGAAGTTGGTCAAGATGATGCTCGCGCAAATAGCTCATTGTCGTGAGCGCCTCGCCGACACCGGGGAAGATGACCTTGTCCGCCCGCTTGATCAAATCGGGATCAGAGGTAATGATCGGGGTGATCCCAAGTCGTTTCAAAGCGTAATCGACCGACCGGATATTTCCCGCATTGTATTTTATGATCGCTACGTCCATTCTTGTCTTGTTTGAATATTAGGTCGCAAAAATAACAATTTATCATTAAATATAAGGCTATTCCTCCAAAAAGTAATGCATTTAGCCCGGTTTTATGGGAGAGAATTATTATTATCGGGGAGAGAACAGGGTTGAGGTTCCACGACTAAGGGTTCGTTTTTTTTGTGGTTTGATAATAAAAAATATTCTGTCTCTATTTGTTTGATAATAAATAGAGTAAAATGTGAGAGAACGTTTTTTGTGAAAATAGTGATGAATTTTTTTACGGGAAGTTATTGCGTATTTGAAAAATATATCTACCTTTGCACCGCAATCGAGAGAGATAGCGAATGAAAAGATAAGAAATAGGGTGCGTTAGTTCAGCTGGTTAGAATACATGCCTGTCACGCATGGGGTCACGGGTTCGAGTCCCGTACGCA
>CHCFR05602__coassemble_301_pt1 | contig 33620 bp, 30 predicted proteins | sample CHCFR05602__metabat2_low_PE_046 | metagenome-assembled genome bin CHCFR05602 | reverse complement strand
CAGGACCCCATCCTTAAAAGGGATGTGCTCTACCGGCTGAGCTAGCGAATCATCCTGTGCATCATCTCGAATGCGAGTGCAAAGGTAGGCATTTATTTTGAATACGCAATAGTTTCACGCATTTTTTTCATTTTTTTCTTCCAAGACCTCCTTTTCTACCTTTCCATTATCCGGTGCGGAATCCAAAGGTGGCTCTTCTTCCGACAAGACAAAACGCTTATAATAAGAGAGACACAAGGTAGTCAGCGGCAAAGCGATAATCAGGCCGATAAAACCAAGCAAGGAGCCCCAAACAGAAAGTGACAAAAGGATGATCGCCGGGTTCAACCCCATCGCCTTACCCATAATCTTAGGAGTCAAGTACAGATCCTGGATCGCCTGGACAATACACAACACCAGCAACGACAAACCAAAGATCAACCAGAAGTTCTCACCCGTCTCAGCCGATTTCAACAGGCTAAGCAGTACCATCGGAATGATACCGATCGTTTGCAAATAGGGCACCAGGTTCAAGACGCCTATAAAAAGGCCCAACGCGATGCCAAGAGGCAAACCAATAATCTTAAAACCGATCGCGAACAGGACACCAACACACAAGGCGATCAACGATTGTCCACGGAAATAGCGATTCATACTGATTTCCACGTCGTCCAAAAGGCCATTTACGAAAGGCTGGTAGCGCCGGGGCAACATATTCCGGAAAAAGAAGGAGAGCTTCTCATAATCCAAAAGAATAAATACGAAATAAAGGAAAATGACAAATACGATCGTAATACTGAAAATGACAGAGAACGTATTCGAGAGAATCATCCAAAGCTGGGGAGCGATCTGGCGCAGGGCTTTCAGGAAATTCTCCTTGCTCAAAAAGTCCATCAACTGCACCATATCGATGTTATTTTCCAAATAATCCAACCAGGCTTGCGGAATAAAAGGAATATTTCCTTTCCCCGTATCTTGATCCTTCAGCAGTTCCAAAGTTTTCTCCGCCTCCATACTGATGGAAGGAAAAACCGTCAACGCCAGAATAGCGACGACCGCCCCTAAAGAAAACAAGGTCGCCATAATCGCCAAAATACGGCTTTTCAGGCGCAAACGTACCTCGAAGAATTTCACGATCGGCTGGACCATATACGCGAAGAGCCATGCGATCAGGAAAGGAAGCAAGGCGTTTTTCAAAAGGGTTATCAGATAGACAATCCCGAAAAAGATCAAAAAACCGAACACGATACGCACGACCCGGTCAAACGTGAAAGGTTTGTCAAACAAAGAGTTCATTATCCATTTATGTTATTAAATTTCACAAATATAGAATTTAATGCGTTACGGCAGGGCATATCACGCTAAATTTCTTCTTCTCGTTTTTTTATCGTACCTTTGCCGCTTGATAATAAAAACTTTAGAAGCTTGAAAGAGAAAGATTTTGAGATCATGGCGCCGGTCGGCTCATACGAATCGCTGATGGCAGCCATCCAAGGTGGAGCGGACTCGATCTATTTTGGAATCGAGGGGTTGAACATGCGCTCACGCTCCTCCAATAATTTCACGACGGACGACTTGCGCAAAATAGCGTCCATCTGCCAAGAACATGGCATCAAAAGTTACCTGACCGTCAATACGGTCATTTATGGTGAGGACCTGCCCTTGATGCGGACCATCATCGACGCGGCCAAGGCAGCCGGTATCTCAGCGATCATTGCCGCTGATGTCGCCGCCATGAGCTACGCCAACCAGATCGGCCAGGAGGTTCACCTCTCCACCCAACTTAACATCTCGAACGTGGAGGCGCTACGTTTCTACGCCCGTTTCGCTGATGTGGTCGTTTTGGCCCGAGAATTGAATCTGAAGCAGGTACATGAGATCTATAAGGCGATCGTCGACGAACATATCACAGGTCCTAAGGGAGAATTGATCCGCATCGAAATGTTCGCGCATGGCGCGCTTTGCATGGCCGTATCGGGCAAGTGCTATTTGAGCCTGCATGAGATGAATGCCTCCGCCAACCGGGGCGCTTGCATGCAAATCTGCCGACGGGCTTATACCGTACGCGACAAGGACAGCCAGATTGAGCTGGACGTCGAGAACCAATATATCATGTCGCCTAAAGACTTGAAGACAATTCATTTCATGAATAAGATGATGGATGCCGGTGTACGGGTCTTCAAGATCGAGGGACGTGCCCGCGGACCGGAATACGTGCGCATCGTCACCGAGTGTTACAAGGAGGCCGTGCGTGCCTATTGTGATGATACTTACGACGAGGAGAAGATCGCCCAATGGGACGAGCGGTTGCGTATGGTTTTCAATCGGGGCTTCTGGGACGGCTATTACCTGGGACAACGACTGGGCGAATGGAGCAGCAAATATGGTTCTGGCGCCACACGCAAGAAGGTCTACGTGGCCAAAGGAATCAAATACTTCAGTGGCATCGGTGTCGCGGAGTTCGAGATGGAATCCGGTTCCTTGCGGGTAGGCGACGAGATCCTGATTACCGGTCCGACAACTGGAGCCATACTGCAAAAGGTAGAAGAGATCCGTGTCGACCTGAAGCCGGTAGAGGAAACCGTCAAGGGCGAGCGCTTCTCCATCAAGGTGAGCGAGAAGATCCGTCCTTCCGACCGCCTGTATAAAATGGAAATCGTAACGAACGAAAAAATCCTGGAATAAATGAAAGAAAAAGAATATATCTTCAAGCTGACCGACAAGGTACGCGACTATGAGTGCGACTTGCAAGGGGTTGTCAACAACTCGAACTACCAACATTACATGGAGCATGCCCGCCATGAGTTCCTGGAATCGGTCGGCGAGAACTTCGGGGCCATGCATGAGAGAGGAATCGATGGCTTTGTTGCCCGTGTCGATATCCAGTTCAAGCACTCCTTACGAAGCGGCGACCGCTACATCTCTTGCCTCAACATCCGTCGGGAAGGGGTAAAACTGATCTTCGATCAAGACATCTACCGCGAGTCCGACGGCGTATTGGCCGCCAAAGGAACGGTCGAGTCGGTGATCGTCGAGAATGGCCGGCTTACCCGAGGTGAATATTTCGACCAGATGCTGGAAAGGATACATAACAAATTAGCATGACAGACCAACGAATTTACCAAATCGGCTTAACTATGATCAACGGGGTGGGCAATATCCTGGCCCACCACCTGCTCGACGCCTTCGGAGATCCGGAACGGATCTTCGAGGAAAGGCAGTCGGCGCTCGAGAAGATTCCCGGCATCGGGTCAAACCTGGCTTGTGAGATCAAACGGCCGGAAGTATTGGCCCGGGCGGAACGGGAACTGGAGTTCATCCTCGACAAGCAGATCCATACCTATTTCTGGACCGACAAGGATTATCCCTATCGCCTGAAAGCCTGCGCAGACGCGCCGATCCTTCTTTACTTCAAGGGTGAGGCCAATCTGGATGCCAAACGGATCGTAAGCGTTGTCGGGACACGACGGGCGACACCCTATGGGCAAACCCTCACAGAAAATTTCATTAAGGACTTGGCAACCTGTTGCCCCGATACGCTTATCATCAGCGGCTTGGCTTATGGCATTGACGCGGCGGCCCATCAGGCGGCGTTGCGTCACCAGCTGCCGACCGTCGCGGTCTTGGCGCATGGCCTGGACCGGATTTATCCCCCGACACATCGTTCGCTAGCGGCTGAGATGACCAGACAAGGCGGCCTGTTGACCGACTATCCGACCGGTACCAATCCCGACCGGCAGAATTTCGTGCAACGCAACCGGATCGTCGCCGGACTGGCCGACGCGACCGTCATCATCGAGTCTGCCGAGAAGGGCGGCTCCATGATCACAGCCGATCTGGCCTTCTCGTATGGGCGCGAGCTGTTCGCTTTTCCTGGGCGAGTAGACGACAACAGCTCACGTGGATGCAACCGGTTGATCCAAAAACAGAAGGCGAGTCTCATCACCCAAGCGGCCGACCTGGTCGATCTGCTTGGCTGGGACAAGACCACACCCGCGCCACAGCCGACACAAGGCAGCCTTCCCTTCTCCGCCAATCCAGAGAACGACACGACGTTGCGTGCCATCCAAGAGAGCGGCGAGATTCAGGTCAATGAGCTGGGCCGGCAGCTGGATATTCCCTTCCACCAACTCTCCTCGATCCTGTTCGAGCTGGAGATGGAAGGGTTAATCCAAGCCTTGCCGGGCGGACGCTACAAAAGCCTCACTTAGGATCCATCACGATGAACGGCACCAGCATCTCCTCCATCGAGATGCCGCCGTGCTGGAAGGTGTTCCGATAATAAGAGACATAATAGTTGTAGTTATTGGGATAGGCGAAGAACTTATCGCCTGTCGCGAAGATATAACGACTGCTCAAGTTTGGCGAGGGCAGGCCCACCTTTTCCGGATTACGGATATCGAAAACCTCCTTCGGGTTATAGCTCAAGCTCTTCCCTACCTTATAGCGCAGGTTGGTATTGGTGTTCTTGTCGCCCACGACCTTGACCGGATCGTTGACGCGGATCGTCCCGTGATCGGTAGTCAGGATCACCTTACAGCCCTGACGGGCGATGCGGCGGAACAACTCGAGCGTTGTCGAATGACGGAACCACGAGCGGGTCAGGCTCCGGTAGGCCGCCTCGCTCTGCGCCAGCTCGCGGATCATCTTGCTCTCCGTACGGGCGTGCGAGAGCATGTCCACGAAGTTGAGCACGATCACGTTCAGCTGATTGCCTTTCAGCGACGGGATCATGTTGAGCAACTTCTCGCCATATTGCGAGTCGTGCACCTTATTATAACTGAAAGTATATTTCTTGCGGAACCGCTCGATCATCGTGCGGATCAGCGGCGCCTCGTTCAGGTTCTTGCCCTCCTCGCTCTCCTCGTCGACCCACAGTTCGGGAAACATCTTCTCGATCTGCGCCGGCATCAGGCCAGAGAAGATGGCGTTGCGGGCATATTGCGTCGCTGTCGGCAGGATGCTGTAATAAAGGCTCTCGTCGAAGGTGAAATCCTCCGCCAATAGGTCCTTCACCACTCGCCATTGGTCGAGGCGGAAATTATCGATCAGGATGAAATAGACCTTCTCGCCACCATCGAGCAAAGGAAAGACCCGCTTCTTGAAGAGGTCAGGACTCATCAGCGGCCGCGATTCCGGATTGAGGATCCAGTCCTCGTAATGCTTGCGGACAAATTTGGCGAAGGCATTGTTCGCTTCGGCCTTCTGCATCTGGATCATGTCGGCCATGCGCACCTGGCTGCTCTCCAGCTCCAGTTCCCAATAGACCAGCTTCCGGTAGACATCAATCCAATTGTCGGCCGTGAAGGAGTCGTTGATCAACATACCGATGCGCGAGAAATCCTGTTGATAACCCATCGTCGTCGCCTCGGAGATGATCGTGTTCTTGTGGACGTTCTTCTTGATCGACAGGAGCAGCTGGTTGGGATTGACCGGCTTGATCAGGTAGTCGGCGATCTTGCTGCCGATCGCCTGGTTCATGATGCTCTCCTCCTCGCTCTTCGTCACCATGACAACGGGCGTATCGGGCGTGATCTCCTTGATGGCCGCCAATGTCTCGAGCCCCGTGAGGCCCGGCATGTTCTCGTCGAGGAAAATAATGTCGAACGCCTGCTCGCGACAGCAGTCGATCGCGTCCTGCCCGCTGATGACGGGCGTCACCTCGTAACCCTTCTCCCTCAAAAACAGCATGTGCGGCTTCAGCAACTCAATCTCGTCGTCCGCCCAAAGTACACGGTCTTTCTTCATCTTCTCCTCCTTATATTTATTACGTTTATGCGCGAAGATAGGCCTTATCGCCACCCCGCCGCCTCTTTTTACGTTGATTTCTTGTTTTTTAATGGATAAAAACACCCAAGCCTCAATAGAGGTAAAGATCACGGTAGTTGGCGGGGCGATGGCGCCAACGGTAGTCCGAAGGACTCATCTTATATTGCTTCGCGAAGACACGAGCGAAATTGTTCGGCAACGAATAGCCACACGCACGGGCCACCTCGCCGATCTCCAATCCCGTGCAGGCCAGCAGCTCCGCCCCACGCCGGGCGCGATAGGCCACCAGGAAATCGCGTATTCCCATTCCGGTGAGCAATTGTAAAGCGCCGTTCAGATGCCGCAGGTCCGCCTCCAGATAGTTGGCCAGCTCCCGCTCGCTCGTGAACAACCGCTCGCGCATCGCCCGGGCGATGGCGTTCATTACGGGCGAGGCTGTCGGGTTCTCCGCCACGACAACCGGCTCCATTCGCTCCCAGCCCGCCTCGTTTCTAACCCTGCTAGCCTTCAGGACGCTGCTGTAGATCTGTTCTACGGTCACTTTCTCGACAAATCTCATACGTTCTTCTCCTTTCAGCCTACAAGATAAGCTTTTTTCCGGAAATCAAAGGCATGAAAGATCATTCTCGCGCAAAAAAGATATGAATAATAGTTGGACAGATCCTCTTTGAGCTTAGATGATCTGTCATCAGGAACAACAGATCATCTTTTTACGGAAAAGATCTATTGTTTCTAATTACAGATCCTATTCACACGAATGTGATCTATCGACGGAAACGACAGATCATCTCCGTACAAAGATGATCTGTCGCAGGCTTCCCCGCTCCTGCCCGAGCCGACGGAAACCGAATAAATCGGGCACCAATACCCCCAGATCCCGCTTTTTTGTATCTTCGCGTATTTTGTTACCATTTTAATATCAGAAACAACAATGACTGCAACACAAGAGTTGAAATTTCCGAAAGAGCGGATCCGCCTGGGCGTCCTGACCTTCTTCCTGGCGCAAGGCCTTTGCTTCTCGAGCTGGGCGAGCCGTATTCCCGATATCCGGGCCATTTTCGAAGTCGATTACGCCCTCTACTGGGGCATGGTGCTGTTCCTCATCCCCGTGGGCAAGTTCGTCGCCATCCCGTTGGCGGGCTACCTCATCTCGAAGCTGGGAAGCCGCGTGATGGTGCAGGCGAGCGTCATGGGCTACGGCCTCTCGCTGCTGGCCATCGGTTTCTCGCACCACATTGCCCTGCTGGGGCTTTGCCTCTTCTGCTTCGGCGTCTTTTGGAATCTGTGCGACATATCACTCAACACGCAAGGTATTGGCATCGAACGGCTTTACGGACGAACCATCATGGCCTCATTCCATGGGGCATGGAGCTTGGCGGCCTGCTTCGGCGCGTTGATCGGCTTCCTGATGATCGTCGGCGAGGTCGCTCCAATGTGGCATTTCACGCTGATCGCCATCGTGATCGCCTTGATCGTCTTGTGTGGACGGAAATACCTTCAAGAAGACGTTGCCACGCCCGAGGAACCGACGGAAAAGGCTGAGAAACCCCGCGAGGCGCCGGCTTTGCTGAGCTTCATCCGCAAACCGGAGGGATTGTTGATCCAGCTGGGCATCGTGGGCCTGTTCGCCCTGATCGTCGAGAGCGCCATGTTCGACTGGAGCGGCATCTATTTCGAGTCGGTCGTACAAGCGCCCAAGTCGTTGCAGATCGGCTTTCTCGTCTTCATGGTGATGATGACGGTGGGCCGTTTCCTGACCAACTACGCCTACGCCCGCCTGGGCAAGCGGCACGTGCTGCAACTGGCCGGTTTCCTGATCTTCGCGGGCTTCATGCTCTGCGGCCTGATCGGTGGCTCGATCGCCTCGATGGGCTGGAAGGTTGCTGTCAACTCATTAGGCTTCATGCTGGTGGGATTGGGCATCTCCTGCATGGTGCCGACCATCTATAGCCTCGTCGGGGCAAAATCGAAGACACCGGTCGGGCTGGCGCTGACGATCCTGTCGAGTATCAGCTTCATCGGCTCGCTCGTAGCGCCGTTGCTGATCGGGGCCATCTCTCAATTCTTTAACATGGAATACGCATACGTGATCGTCGGCCTGCTGGGATTATGTATCCTCGTGATGACCACTTTCTGTGACGCGTTCAAGACAAACGATTAAAACTCATGATCCGATTATTCGCTATTGCCCTGACCCTCGCCACCGCCCTTGTGGCCCAAGCGCCACTGAAGGCGCAAGTGCCCGCCGCGGCCAAGACATTGCTCAAAATGAAGGAAACCCGCGGCGCGACCTTCTCGATGCTGGTCCGCAACCTGTCAACCGGTCGCGTGGTTGCCGCCTACGACACACTACGGCAAGTGACGCCCGCCTCTGTCCTGAAACTGGTGACAACCGCCACCGCCCTCGAGCTGCTGGGTCCCGATTATCGCTTCGGTACTACGATCGAGCACGACGGAACGATCCTGCCCGACGGGACACTCGACGGTAATCTCTTCATCCGTGGCGGAGGCGATCCTTCGCTGGGCTCCGGGCATATCGAGCCGACCGGCTTCCTCGAGGAATGGTTGGCGGCGATCAAGAAAGCGGGTATCCGCCGGATCAAGGGCTCCGTCATCGCCGACGAGCGCTTCTTCGATGAGGAGGGCATCTCGCCCAAATGGCTGTACGAGGATATGGGCAGCTATTATGGCGCCGGCTGCTACGGCATCTCCGCGTTCGATAATCTCTATCGCCTGAAGCTGAAAAGCTATGGCGTAGGGACACGCCCCGATATCCTCTCGACCGATCCGGAGATTCCCGGCCTTCGATTCCATAATCACCTAACGACGCAAAACCGCTCCACGGACAGTACGCTGATCCTCGGAGCGCCGTTCGACAACGAGCGCTATCTCTACGGTGCCGTTCCCGCCAACCGTCAACAGGTAGTCATCAAAGGCGATATTCCCGATCCGGCTCTTTTCCTGGCGACCTACCTGACTGAGGCACTCCAGGAACAAGGTATCCAGACAACAGGAAAGCCCGGCGACTATCGCCTGTTGAAAGAGGAAAAGCATTGGCCGACCGGCAAGCGTGTAGAATTGGTAACCACCTGGTCGCCTCCCCTGTCGGAGCTTATCCGGGTCACGAATTTCGCCAGTCATAATCTCTTCGCCGACGCGTTGCTCAAGACACTTGGCCGCCAATATCCGTTGAAAGAGGGCGAGCGGATCAGCTATTTCAGCCGAGGCGTAGAGATCGTCCGCCGTTATTGGAAAGAGCGAGGCGTCAATACCTCAACCCTCTGGATACACGATGGCAGCGGCTTGGCAATGGCCGACAAGATCTCCGCAGCGTTCCTGATCGGAGTCCTGGAAAGGATGGCGGATAACGATGTGTTCGTAGCGTCGATTCCCAAAGCTGGCATCAGCGGATCTGTCCGCAACTTCCTGAAGAAAACCAAGCTGGAAGGTGTTGCCCGCCTGAAAAGCGGCAGCATGAGCCGAGTCAGATGTTATGCCGGCTATGTGGATTATGGAAAGAAACGTTATGCCGTGGCCCTGTTCGTCAACAACCACGCCCTGACCAGTTCGCAGATCAACCAGCGGATCGAACGTATCCTTCTGGAGACCTTCAAATAAGAGATTAGAGCTTAATGATTGAACGACGGGCCAGCAGGTCGAGGAAACGCTGCTTATAGTTGTCCGAAATGGGAATATACTCCTTTCCGTAGACGATGCGGTTGCGCTCAATCACCTTGATATTGTCAATATTGACGATGAATGAGCGATGCACCCGCACGAAACGGGAAGGCGGCAACGTATCTTCCATCAGTTTCATGCTCATCAACGAAAGAATGGGTTTCGGCTCATCCTCAAGATAAATCTTGATATAATCCTTCAATCCCTCTATGTAGAGAATCTTACGTAACTCTATCTGCAAAAGGCGGTATTCGCTTTTCACGAAGATACTTTCCATATCGGTCTTACCGCCTCCAGCAGGAGTAACATCGCCCTCACGAGATTGTTGATCGTGTCTCAGCAACTGGAACCAGGCAAGCGCCTTGTTGGTCGATTGCAAGAAATCGGCATAACTGATCGGCTTCAGGAGATAATCGAGTGCGTTCACCCGATAACTATCGACAGCATACTGCTCAAAGGCGGTCGTAAATATGATCCGTGTCTCCGCAGGCAAGACTTTCGAGAATTCCAAGCCATTTAATTCTGGCATCTGGATATCCAGAAACAGGAGATCGACGGGATGATCCGTCAAGTCGGACACGGCGTTGAGCGCACTGTTGTATCGTCCCGCCAAATCCAAATAAGGGGTTTTCTTCACATAGCTCTCCAACAGGCTTACCGCCAGGGGTTCATCATCAATAATAGCACAGCTTAAAGTCATTTCTCATTATTTAAATCAATCGATAAATAGGCCCGATAGTGATCACCCTCTTGTCCATACTCAAACGTGAATAAGCCTGGATAGAGCAATGAAAGCCTTTTCCTTAAATTGGTCAATCCGATTCCCGACCCGCTCTTGTCAGAGGCGCCATCTTTCGGGAAGAAACTATTCGTTATCAAACATTCCAAACGATCGTCAACCTGCGTAATGCCAATAGAGACAAACGAAGGTTGATTATTGCTCACGCCATGCTTAAAGGCATTCTCAACCAAAGAGATGAAAAGCAAAGGGGCAATCATCTTGTCCGGATTCGCGCAATCGATTCTCGTATCCAACCGGACATGTTCCGGCAGCCGGATACGCATCAGTTCGATGTAGTTTTTCAGGAAATCCAAATCCTTTCCCAAAGGCACATGCGTCTGGCTGCTCTCATAGAGCACATAACGCAAAAGACGACTCAGATCGTGCACCGCATCCTGTGCCCGTTCGGGACTAAATGCGATCAGGCTATAAATATTATTCAACGTATTGAACAGGAAATGGGGATTCAACTGGCTCTTCAGATTCTGAAGCTCTGCCTCGGCTCGCTCCTTCTCCAACTCACGTTGCAAAGCCTCCACCCGATACCAACCATCCGTCATCTTGATCGCCACGCTCAAGGCAGCTACCAATAAATAGATACCACCATTCACCATAAAGAAACCAACCGTCATGTTCCAGGTCTTTGGTGGACGAGGCGGACGCGACTGATGTTCCATCTCAACAGGCACGGGGAACAAATCCATCAGCAAATGAACAGAAAACATGGTAACCAATATCAGCAGTAAATTGATCAACAAGAATTTTCCTCGCTGTCTGGAAAAAAGATAACGTTTTACCAACCAACAATAGTTCACATAAAAAACAACCATGAACGAGATTGGGATGATAAACGACCGGATACACTCAATCTTATTGTCGGGCACCTGCGATTCTTTTCCCGTGAAGAAAAAAGGGAAACTGAAGAACAAGCCCCACCCGACAATATGAATAAGCATCTCAACCCCTTTTACTCGCGGGGTCATTGGTGTCTCTATCTTATTCGATTCTCTCATAATTCCTACCCTTGCCTTATCGCGAATATAGCGAAAAAACGATGTTGTCACTCATAGCGGATCGCCTCGATCGGATCCAATTGTGCGGCTTTCTTAGCCGGATACCAACCGAAAAAGACGCCTGTGACCGTACAAACCGCAAAAGAGAGAATCACGCTCCACGGTTGGATATAGATTGGGAAATTGGCGACAATATTCACAAGCAACGCCGCTCCAACACCCAACAAAACCCCAATCAAACCTCCTGTCACGCTGATCAGGATAGACTCGATCAAGAACTGGGCCAGGATATCTATTCCCTTGGCGCCAATACTCATTCGCAAGCCAATCTCTCTTGTGCGCTCAGTAACACTCACGTACATAATATTCATAATACCAATACCACCAACCAGGAGGGAGATCCCGGCAACCGCGGCCAGGAGCATAGTCATCATATCCGTAGTCGTGGTCAACATCTCGCTCAACTCCTGCTGACTACGAATAGTAAAATCATCCTCATCCGTAGCCTTTAACCGATGGTTTTGCCTCAGAATCTCGGTTATCTCCTCGATGGCCTGGTCCGTATATTCCTCTTTCAAGGCCGAGCAGTTAATTCCCTGAAGATGGGTAATAGCCAAGACTTTCTTCTGTATGGTCGTGTAAGGTGCCAAAATCAGGTCATCCTGATCCATACCCATACTATTATATCCTTTGCTTTTCAATACGCCCACGATACGAAACGGCAGTTTCTGGAAACGGATCACCTTTCCGACCGGATTCTCGCCGCCGGGGAACAGGTTATCAACGACCGTTTTTCCTACCACGCAAACCTTCGCCGCCGTCTGGATATCCTGATCCGTGAACATCTCGCCATCTTCCATCTCATAACGACGGATCTCCATATAATCGGGACTAATACCATAAATCGTCGTTGGTGCGTTATTGGCGCCATTCACCACCTGACCGCTACTGTTCACGGAAGGCGAGACCGCCGCCACATATCGGGTATCGTTCACGATCGACTCATAATCCGCTAACTTCAAGGTCTCCATATCCTCAGCGCTCTGGCGAACACCACCGAACATATCACCACCCGGTTGGATCATGATCATATTTGATCCCATCTCACTGATCTGGGCCTGGATACTCTTTTTTGATCCCTGACCGATTGCCAACATCGTAATCACGGAGGCAACACCAATAATAATACCCAGCATCGTCAGGAAGCCACGCAACTTATTATTGGCCAATGCCCTTAAGGCGATCTTTATCAAGTTTGCCGCATTCATAATCAATCATCCGTTTTAGGTAAGTTCCTAAGAGCCTCTTCCGCGCTCAAGATAATCTTGTTCACCACATCGGCCGTGATATGACCATCCCGTAACATGATGTTACGACTGCTGTACTGGGCGATCTCCGGATTGTGGGTGACAAATATGATTGTCCTTCCCTCAGCATACAGTCGCTGGAATAAAACCAAAATCTCAAAAGAGGTCCTGGTATCTAGGTTTCCTGTCGCCTCATCCGCAAGGATAACAGCCGGATCATTCACCAACGCACGGGCAATCGCCACACGTTGCATCTGGCCACCTGACATCTGGTTGCTCTTGTGCATCAACCGGTCGCCCAAGCCAACCGCCATCAGGGCATTGATCGCCTTCTCTTTTCGCTGGGCGGCATTAAACGCCGGATTATACATCAATGGTAACTCCACGTTCTCAACCGCCGTTGTTTTAGGCAGCAGGTTATAGTTTTGAAACACGAAACCGATCTTACGGTTCCGCAATGTCGCCCGCTGCCGCTTGTTCATCGTCCGGACCGACACGCCATCCAAATAATATTCCCCACTGGTTGGCGTATCCAGACAACCGAGCGTATTCAATAACGTACTCTTGCCTGAGCCGGAGGTACCCATAATCGTCACGAACTCGCCCTCGTAAATCGTAAACGAGACTCCACGCAAGGCATGTACGATCTCATCTCCAACCTTAAAATCCCGCCGGATATTATCCAGTCTTATTATCTCTTTCATCGCTACCGTACGGCTTTGATAGTCAATACACCTAAATTATTTCCTACCCGGAGGACCCGGCATGAACGGACTTCTTTCCGCAGAAGGTCCGGCGACAGGCATTTCGCTTTCCAAATCAACAGCGACAACCTCTCCCTCATTCAATCCGCCAAGAATCTCCGTATAATTATTATTGCTTACGCCAACAGTGATTGCCTTTGTCACCAACACGTTATTCTCCTTCACCCAGACAAATTTCTCACCCTTCTTAATGTTAGCGGAATTATCATTCACCTGAAGGCCCAATGTCTCCATCAACTTCGGTTCCGGGATAAAACGCAACGCCTTATTGGGTACCAGCAAAACATTTTCCTCCTCCATCGTGAAAATAGTCACGTTCGCGGTCAATCGGGGCTTCAACTTCAAATCAGGATTATCAGCCGTTATCACCACCTCATAAGTCACCACCGACGAGGAACTGGTACTCGTGCTCGACGAGGAATCATCGCTTTCACCTAAACGGACCTGCTGTACCACACCTTCAAAGGTATCATTCGGATAGGCGTCAACCGTAAACTGCACACGTTGTCCCTCCTTAACATTACCTATATCGGCTTCATCCACATCCGCGATCACCTGCATCTTCGTCAAATCAGCGGCAATCGTAAACAGGGTCGGCGTCTCAAATCCGGCGGCAACGGTCTGTCCTTCCTCAACCACCTTATTAATGACAACCCCATCAATCGGGCTGGTGATCGTCGCATACTCCAAGTTACGACGGACCTTAACCATCGAGGCCTGGCTTTGCTCATAAGCGGCCTTTGCCTTCTCATAATTATAAGTCGCCGTCTCATAATCGGTATCGCTCACCAACTGTTTCTCATGCAAGACCTTACTACGAGCATAATTCTTCTGTTGATACTCAAATTCCGTCTTGCTGCTGGCAAGCTGGGCTTCCGCCGATTTCAACTCCGCCTGTAAATTCACCTTATCCATCTCGGCGATTAACTGCCCAGCCTTTACCACATCATTATAATCAACATACAACTTATCAATAATACCTGAGACCTGCGTACCGACATCGACTTCGGTTACCGGCTCTACAGTTCCGGTCGCGGTCACGGAGTTCGCGATCGTTCCCCGTTCAACCTGAGCCGTCTCCAACCGGATTCCACCCATCTTTGACTTACCAAAGAATAAGGGAAGTACGGCTAGCGCCAAAAGAACCACGGCCCCACCAATAATTAATTTCTTCTTCATTTTTATTTATCAAGTTTTCAAATTATACATTTCAAAAAAGGGGCCCACGGCTCAACACCGTGGGTTACCCTAAAAAAGAGAGTGGAGTAATAAATTAATTAGTGGCTAAAAACTCTCAGCTATTGGTTTTGCCTGATAAACATTCAATATCTGGATGCTCATCAATGCCATATATTTCGCTTGCAACCGCTCCTGCTGGGCCGTCAAGAAGTTGTTCTTTTCGGTCAGCAACTCAACCGTATTTTTCATACCCAAATTAAACTGCTCCTCTGTCAAGGTGTAACTCTCCGTCACATAACTCAGGCGCTCGGTCGCCGACGTATATTGGTTTTGTGCCGAAATCGCGTCCAAATAGACACTTTCAACATTCCTCAACAACTGCTTCTCGCTATCCGCCAAATCCAACCGACTGGTTGTCAACGCGTATTTCGCCTTGTTATAGGCGGTCTTATATTGACGGTTACTGAAGATCGGGATACTGATCGTCAAACCGATGCTCTCATTAAACTTATCCCAGATCTGCGATCCGAACGTGTAATCCGTTCCGGAAAGATGCCCCGTACCGATTCCGGCGTTCATCGAAAGTGTCGGCAGGAAAGCTCCCCAAGCCTTTTTCTTCTCCAACTCAGCGACATCTACCGCCAACTTACCGCTCTCGATCTCCGGCATGACACTCAATGAGGTCGCATAGATCACCTTCTTGTCGGGTAATGGTTCCAGAATATCCTCATCCGTCAACTCCGGCATGACCAGCTCAATCTCCTGCGTAATATCCAGCTCCAGCAACTGCTTCAGTTGTAATTTATAATTGTCCAACGTGGTTTTCGCCACGACCAACTGATACTGGTCAGTGCTGTATTGGCTTTCCAGCTGGGCCAAGTCCACTTTCGAGATCGAACCAGCCTTAAGCAATTCGATCGCCCTGTCCCGTTGCGCTCTCGAGACCTCTACCGTATTCTCGTTGATACGAACCGCCTCCATCGAGTAAAGGACTTGCATATAGGCCTGAATCAATGAGATCCGTATATCGTTCTCATTCTGGTTTACGCTCAGCTCATCAATCGTATTTTGCAGCTTCTGCTGTTTCAGCGCCTGATAACGCTGCCCACCATCAAACAGGGTCCAGTTCGCGGTCACGCTATAATTACCCGAATAACTGTTATTATCGATCACGCCATTCGACGGATAATTCACGAATCCCTGTGTCACTGATGCCGTCAACGAGGGAAACAACCTCGCCTTCGCCTCTTTCGTATCCTCCAGGCCAGACTGGAGCGATACCTTGCTCTTCTTGATCTGGATATTATTCGCCAAAGCATAATCCAGACAGCTCCGCAACGTCCACTCCGTCACTTCCCCCTCTTCCTGGGCGGAAACATTCATGCCTCCCAAGAAAAGACAAACGGATAAGAAAGCGCATTGTTTAATCATAACTTTTATTCTCTTTGATCTTATGTCCGCGAAAATATTCCATGCCCATCCGACTCACAACTCTATTAGAAGCTTCGCCCATTTACATCGACAAAGGGCTTTTTTATATCGACAAAGCGAGACCGCATTATCAGGTACCATAAAAATGATCGCGGATAAAAGGGAATAATCATATTTTCCCGTAAATTCGCGACTATTCTTACAATATAATACATTTATCCTATGAGAACTTTAAGAATAGACAATCTGGAGAATATACATGAGACCGCCAAGGCGTTTATCGCCTCGATGGACGACCGGACCGTATTTGCCTTTCATGGCGCGATGGGCGCGGGCAAGACCACTTTCATCAAGGCGATTTGCGAGGAGCTGGGCGTCGAGGATGTCATCAACAGCCCGACATTCGCCATTATCAATGAATACCGCAGCGATACGACCGGCGAGCTCATTTACCATTTCGACTTCTACCGTGTCAATAAATTAAGTGAGGCGGAAGAGATCGGCACGGAAGATTACTTCTACAGCGGCGCGCTCTGCTTTATTGAATGGCCGGAAAAAATTGAGGAGTTATTACCAGGTGATGTGGTGAACGTGACCATATCCGAGAATCCGGACGGCTCCAGAACCGTCGAGATGGACGACTGATGGAACCGGCCGACTATTTCATCCTGGCGGTTTTTATCGCCTTGGGGCTGTTCTCCCTGATCGCGGCCCTATTCAATCTCGATTGGTATTTTAACACGAGTGGCGCCTCCACATTCGTTCATAAGCTCGGGCGAGGTGGCGCCCGTATCTTTTATGCCCTGCTGGGCCTGGCGCTTATCGCCTGCGGCGTCCTGGGTATTGTTTTCGGTTTTTGATAAACCTCTGTCAATCCATGAATCCTGAAGTAAAAACCCCGTCACTCGGCCTGGCTTTGTTGCCATTCGCCGCCCTGATCACAATGCTTGCGTTCGTGATCGTCCTGTTCAAGGACAGCGCCCTGAATGGCGCCAGCCAGATTGTCCTGCTCATAGCGACCGCCCTTTGCTCGTCGATCGCCGTTTTTGGTTGTCGTGTACACTGGGAGACAATCGAGCGGCAGATCGCCAACAACATCTTCAGCATAGCGCCTTCCATCCTGATCCTTTTGCTGATCGGTATGCTTGCGGGCAGCTGGATGATTAGCGGCATTGTCCCGACATTGATCTATTACGGGCTTCAGGTGATGCAGACCGATCTCTTCCTGGCGGCCTGCTGCGCCTTGTGCGCCGTGGTGTCGGTCATGACGGGCAGCTCATGGACCACCATCGCCACGATCGGTATCGCCTTGATTGGCATTGGCCAGGCGCAAGGCTTCAGCTCGCCCTGGGTTGCCGGAGCGATCATCTCGGGAGCCTATTTTGGCGACAAGATGTCGCCCCTGTCCGATACGACCGTTCTGGCGGCGTCGGTCACCGGGACACCTCTCTTCTCGCACATCCGTTATATGCTCTACACGACCGTCCCATCGATGACCATCGCCCTGGTGGTTTTTGCGATCGCCGGTTTCTCCCGCGAGCGGGTCGACTCGACACAGATCATGGCCTTCTCTGATGCCTTACGAGGCAGCTTCAACCTGTCGCCCTGGTTACTGATTGTCCCGCTTTTCTCAGGATTCCTGATCGCCAAACGGGTCTCGTCGACCATAGTCCTGTTCCTCTCTTCCCTGCTGGCAGGCCTGTTTGCCCTGTTTTTCCAGCCGGACATCCTGCTGGCTGTCGCGGGCGATGACGTGAGCGGGATCATGGCCTACCTGAAAGGACTCATCATCACCTTCTACGACCATACCCAAATCGAGACAGGCTACGAGCCTCTCAACGAGCTGGTCGCTACCCGGGGAATGTCGGGCATGATGAATACCATTTGGTTGATCATTTGCGCCATGTGTTTCGGTGGCGCCATGTCGGCCAGCGGAATGCTCGGCCGGATATCGGACGTGTTCCTTAAATTCATGAAAGGCCGGGCCAGTATGGTCACCTCGACCGTCGTATCGGGTCTCATGCTTAACGCCTGTACCGCCGACCAGTTCATCGCCATCATCCTCAACAGCGAGATGTTCAAGAAAGCCTACGAGGAGAAAGGTTATGAGAGCCGTTTGTTAAGCCGTACGACGGAAGACTCGGTTACGGTCACCTCTGTCCTGATCCCCTGGACAACCTGTGGTATGACCCAGTCGACAATCCTCGGTATCTCCACATGGGCCTACCTGCCCTATTGTGTCTTCAACATCGCGTGCCCGTGCATGAGTATCCTGCTTAGCATCATCGGCTACAAGATATATAAACGGGAAACGGCCACATCTTCAGCCAACTAAATAATCAAGGCATAAGATATAAAACAGGGCATGGAAAAAAGGCCCCGAACACAATAGTACGTGTCGACGCATACATACGTATGTGAGCGGCGACACGACCGTTCATGCGGGCTGACACATACGTTCGTGAAAGGCGACACGTACGTACGTGCGCAAAAAGGCATAACAGTGAATTTTGGATTCCACTGCAGTGTATTGGAAATTCCACTGCAGTATATTGGAAAATGGACTTAAATACCCTGTTTTTTTGTCCGAAAGAAAATTTGGTTTTATCCGAAGGAAATTCCATTTTTCTTCGAAAGAAAATTCCTTTTCCTTCGGACAAAATTTCAGCTTTACCTAAAAGTGAAAGAACAGGCCAGCAGGGGAAAGCAAGGCGACATTCAAACCCGTTCGTCAACTTGATATCCGCTCCCCTTCAGGCCTTCCAATTTAACGCACCAAAGAATTGATCAATTGTACGGCGACCTCCAATTGCGTATCGTTTCCTTTCTTGAACTCCGCCTCATTGTACAACGCCTCCACATCCGGGATAATGCCAATTCCCTCATACGACTTACCATCCAACCGCTTGGTCATGGATGTCGACGTTTTGACACTGAAAGCGCTATTACTGAACGTTCCCGTATAAGAGCTATTGAAATCAGCATCCAATGGACCATGCGCCCCAAAAGTACGCTCCCCGACGACATAGCCATTAGGCATCTCGCTGATAGCCATCGCCGTTACCTCACCCATACTGATGGAGAAGATATCAACCAGACTTACGATCGGGATATCCTTCAGGTCTCGAGTGATCCAAGATCCCTGATCCTCATCCTCCTCATCCAATTCAATAGGATAAAGCGTCATAGGCGACCAAGGCGTATAATCCAAACGTCCCATACCATTCTTGGAACGGCTGTATCCAAACGTAAATTTCTCCTTTATCAAAGGATTGAGAATATAATAGAGATCATTCAAATATCCTCCACCATTACAACGGGTATCTATAATAATACCCTTCAGGCCCTCCAGATTATTGATCAGATCGTAATAATTCTCCATTGTCGCCTGAAGCTCTTTCTCTCCCAGATGCTCGATAAGCGAGAAACTGGACAAACGCAAATAGGCGATACTGTTGTCTATGCAACAAGAACAGACAAGCAGGCTATCGCTCTCATTCCAATATATTGCGCCTTTCGTTAATCGTCCTATCTCTACATTATGCTTGATCATCGCCTCATAATCGCTTATACTAAGACGCTTATGATAATAGTCCCGCTTCTGGATCTCCAATAATCCGGGTCGAACATCAAACCAAGTATTCCCGTTCTCATCAAACAGGGTAAGCCCATAATGATGATCGATCAGATTCCCGACGATCTCCTCAAATAATTCCTTGACTTTCAACGAATCTTCAGCATTCTTAAACTCAAGCCCCTCGAAACGGGGTTTATACTCACGATAGACCTGATCCCAATCGGTCGAGTCGATATCCCAAAAGGCGTAACTGTAATTCATACCATTCCAGTATGACTCAAACACCTCACTCCACGATTTAAAGCCCAACTCATCCTCCGGATTGAAAACCGCGGGATCATCTTCCCTGCACGCGAACAGAGAAAGACAGATCAGCCACGCCATCGTTATCTTATACTTGAATCCCATTTTTTCTCTTTTAATTAAACTTATTATTCTCCTTCCCTTAGCGTCCAATCGTAAACATACAACCCACCTGTAGCACGAACGTATTATTATAGCGATGATATTGCCTCAACATATATTCTTTCTGTAAATCGGTCAACCCGTAATAATAACGTCCCTCTGCCAGGATCTGGATCCGGTCGGTCAATTGGTATTGTATACCCACGCCACAACTCAATCCACCATCGAAACGATTGTCGCGACGGGAATCAAAAGGCACCTTCTCGTCAAAATAATAGGGAGCCTTCGCGTCTGGATCCACTGATCCATAAAAATATTGCGACTGACGTCCTTTTATCCGGCTCGATGCCCAATAACCGACATAGGCACCCGCATTCAAGAATCCCCGAAGTTTCTCACCGCCAAAAGAGAAGCGTGCGAATACCGGAAGTTGCATATAACCATTTGTCAGTTGGCTTTGGATATCAGCATAATGACCATTACGGAACCACTCATAATTTTTTTGAGTGTAAGACACCTCAGCTTGGAGAGCGAACCAATCGACAAACTCATAACGCACCGGAACACCTACCGTAAAACCACCACGGGAGCCATAGGTCCGGTCGTAAGCATAACCCGAATTCGCCGATAAACTATTATTCGTATAACCCGCCTGCACACCAACTTTCCACTGCGCGGAAACAGTCGACGCCAACAGGGAACACACGAGAACTAATAAACTGAAATTTTTCTTCCCCATATAAAGCGACCACTTATATTATCTTATTCCGCAAGCGTAAAAACCGGACCATCCGTAACCTCTTCACCATCCAGACGGACAAGTCGCAACTCCGTACCCGTCTCATCCAGAAGAAGAGCACATTTTTCCTCAGTACCCTGAGAGATCGTCAAGTCGTAACCATTATAGGCATAATTGAACGTTTCATCGTCATTCCCGTTAATCGTACAAACGCTAAAGGGATTCTCCTCAAAACTGATTTTATTGATCACCGACCCGGTATCGGCAGTCGTCCAAATACTTTTTGCCAGGATTGGAATACGAATCTTGAAATAATGTCTGCTCTCCGAACTCCCAGAGGATGTCCAATGGCCATCGCCCGAAATCGTAACAGACGAGCTCTCAGCATAACCCCCGCCCGTATAAACAAAACCTTGCGCTTGTTTTCCCAAAGAGAACAACTCTATTTTCAGATTTTCAAAAGCGTTCGACGCGGACTCATCATCCGACTTATCATAAAGACTGATTTTTCGCTCTCCCGACTGAAGCTCAATAACCAAAGTACCATTGACGTTCGCCACGGAATCCTGCTTCGCCTTAACCAACTTCTCCACCAGGGCAAAGTAACTGACAGAATCACCAAAGCAACCGAATTTATCGTCAGAATAGTAATAAGAAATAGATGACAACATCACTGAAGAGGTTGTCGGCTCATCTGGCTCAGAAGGTTGGTCCGGCTGCTCCGGTTGATCTGGAATCACCGGGTCATCATCTCCACAACTTGTTAAACCCACACACAACATCATGCCCAGCATCAGACATGAAACAAAATAAAACTTTCTCATCCCTGTAAATATTAAAATGAATAAATTAAGCCTGCACTATCTTATCCAGCCCGGATAACCTAGTCCGCAAATATAATCAATCGGGGAAAAAGGCCAATACAAAGAAAGTAAATTATAATTCATAAGCACAAAATAAAAAAGCCGCCTTCCGAAAGTGGAATACGGCCTTTTTGCTTCTTTAATCGCAGTCTCACGACTCCCATTAATAAGACTTGTTAACCTTAGATCTAAAATACTATGAAAAAAACTCACCGCAAATATAGATCATAATCGATTAATACAAAGCCCTATTTTTCAAAAAAATCTTACCAAAAGAGCTTTAAGCCCTATAAATTGACATTTATCAAGCGTCGGGCGTTGAAATCTCAAAGCGTTATGGAATACTATCCATAATTTCAAACAGTTCAGCCACGGTTTCCGCTCGCAACATCGCTATCCGTGTTTGCTTGAAATCCTTAATCCCCTTGAACAACGGAGTCGCCGCCAAATGACGACGGATATGCAAGATACCACGCCGCTCGTCGAGCCGTTCCACACTCTGCTCGACCTGACGCTTCAGGATATTCAAGTACCAACCGAACGACTCGGGCGGTAAGGGCTCGCCTGTACGTAAATAATGTTTCACCTCACGGAAAACCCAAGGACGCCCGATGCTGGCCCGACCGATCATCACGCCATCAACCCCATATTCCTCAAAGCGCCGGGCGCAAATCTCTGCTGAAGTGACGTCGCCATTCCCGATAATCGGGATCGCCATGCGCGGGTTACGCTTGACCTCCCCGATCAATCGCCAATCCGCCTCGCCCGTGTACATCTGTGAACGAGTACGGCCATGTATTGTCAACGCGGCGATGCCACAATCCTGCAACCGCTCGGCCAGGTCGACAATAATAAGGTTATCCATATCCCAACCCAGACGGGTTTTCACCGTGACAGGAATATTTACCGCCTTCACCACTTCACGAGTGATCTCAAGCATCAAGGGTATATTACGTAACATACCGGCGCCAGCGCCCTTTCCGGCGACACGCTTCACCGGACAACCGAAATTGATGTCGAGAATATCCGGACGTGCCTCCTCGCAAATCCGGGCCGCCTCAACCATCGTATCGACATCGCGTCCATAGATCTGGATCGCCACCGGGCGCTCATCGTCCGATACGGCCAGCTTCTGCTGTGTCTTGCTCACGCTACGGATCAACGCGTCGGCCGACACAAATTCCGTATAAACCATATCCGCGCCAAAACGCTTGCACATCAACCGGAACGAGATGTCCGTCACGTCTTCCATTGGCGCCAGCATCACCGGGCGTTCACCCAAATCTATTGAACCTATTCTCATCTTTTTATCCTCTTTCTTGATTTCCTCCGCGAAAATAAGAAAAAAGAAAGAGGCGTCGTCAAACACGACAAGGTGTCTTCGAGAAGCCGAGGTGGCAAATTTGCGTGAATCCGGCCAATTATGTAATTTTGTCGTTCAAATCTAAGAATAAAGATGAGCGTAGAAATCAAAGAGGTCAAGAGCAGAAAAGAGCTGAAACAATACGTCAAGTTCGGCATCGACCTGTATAAAGGCAACCCCTACCACGTTCCCAGCCTGATCGAGGAGGAAATGATGACACTTGATCCCCAGAAGAACCCCGCTTTCGAGGTTTGCGAAGCCGTCAGTTACCTGGCGTACAAGGAGGGAAAGATCGTAGGACGTATCACCGGCATGATCAATCGGCCCAGCAACGAGACATGGAAACAGAAACGGGCCCGCTTCGGGTTTGTCGACTTTATCGACGACAACGAGGTGGTCGACGCGCTGTTCCAAGCGGTCGAGACGTGGGCACGCCAAAAGGGGATGGAAGAGATCCACGGCCCGATGGGCTTCACCGATATGGACCATGAGGGTATGCTGATCGAGGGATTCGACCAGCTGGGTACGATGGCCACCATCTATAATTATCCCTATTATCCGAAACATATGGAACGCTTGGGATTCCAGAAAGATCAGGACTGGCATGAGTTCAAGATCTACGTGCCCGATGCCGTACCCGAGAAGCACCTGCGTATCGGCGAGATCGTCAAGAAGAAACTTGGGCTGAAGGTGGTCAAGTTCAAGAACGCGAAAGAGATCATGCCTTACGCCCGTCCCGTGTTCCACACGCTCAACGCGGCGTTCGCTCCACTCTACGGGTTCGCTCCTCTGACCGAGAAACAGATCGATTACTACGTCAACATGTATATCCCCATGCTGCGCTACGATCTGGTGACGCTGATCATCCGTGAGGCCGACGAGGCGGTTGTCGGTTTCGGCATCTCGTTGCCCAGCCTCTCGAAAGCGATGCAAAAGGCGAATGGCCATCTCTTCCCCTTCGGCTGGATCCATCTGCTAAAGACGTTGAAGAGCAAGCCGAAGGTGGTCGATCTCTACCTGACCGGCGTTCTTCCGGAATACCAGAACAAGGGAGTCAACGCGCTCCTGTTCAACGACCTGATCCCGGTCTACCGGAAACTGGGTGTTGTCTATGCCGAGAGTAACCCCGAATTGGAGTTGAATACGGCTGTCCAGGCACAATGGGATTATTTCAAGCGCGAGCATCATAAATCACGCCGCGCCTTCATCAAGAAATTATAGTTTAACTAGGAGGATAAGGGCATGGAAGAACTGGATTCGACGCCCCAACAGGAGCCGACATACAACGACGACGACATCAAGACCCTGGACTGGATGGAGCACATCCGCCGGCGACCGGGTATGTATATCGGTAAATTGGGCGATGGCAGCTATCCCGACGATGGCATCTACGTCTTATTGAAAGAGGTACTCGACAACTCCATCGACGAGTACATGATGGGCTATGGCCGAACCATTGAGGTCACCATCGAGGCGGGAACGGTGGAGGTACGCGACTATGGTCGTGGCGTGCCACTCGGTAAGGTCGTCGACGTGTCGAGCAAGATGAACACCGGCGCGAAATACGACAGCAAGGCCTTCAAGAAATCTGTCGGCCTGAACGGTGTCGGTATCAAGGCGGTGAATGCCCTGAGCAGCGATTTCCAGATCACCAGCTACCGCGACGGCGAATGCAAGCGTGTCGAATATAACCGGGCCATCATCAAGGAGGAATCGGGAATCCAGCCCACCGACGAGGCCAACGGTACACGAGTCTATTTCGTGCCCGACAACACGATCTTCAAGGATTATCACTATAAGGAGGAGTATATCGAAAACCTCCTGAAAAACTACGTCTTCCTCAACTCGGGATTGACAATCAATTTCAACGGGAAGAAGTTCTTCTCTCGTCACGGTCTCGTCGACCTGCTCAACGAGAACATGACCACAGAGCCTCTTTACCCGATCATCCATCTGAAGGGCGACGACATCGAACTGGTCATCACCCACAGTAACCAATATGGTGAGGAATACTATTCATTCGTGAATGGCCAGCTCACCACACAAGGCGGTACGCATCTCTCGGCTTTCAAGGAGTCGATCGGTCGCGTCATCAAAGAGTATTACAACAAGAATTTCGAATATTCGGATATTCGCTCTGGTATTGTGGCCGCTATCAGCATCAAGGTAGAAGAGCCCGTCTTCGAGAGTCAAACCAAGACAAAACTGGGTTCGAAAGATATGGGGCCCAACGGTCCCTCGGTACAGAAGTTCATCAGCGACTTTATCAAACGGGAGCTTGACAACTATCTGCACAAGAATCTGGAAACCTCTGACATCCTGCTCAAGAAGATACTCGACTCGGAAAAGGAGCGCAAGGCGATCGCGGGTGTCACCAAGTTGGCTCGTGAAAGGGCCAAGAAGGCCAACCTGCACAACCGCAAGTTGCGCGACTGTCGTATCCACCTGAACGACGCGAAAGGCGACCAGACAGAAGAGAGCGCGATCTTCATCACTGAGGGAGACTCAGCGAGTGGATCCATCACCAAAAGCCGTGACCCGAACCTGCAAGCGGTTTTCAGCTTACGGGGTAAACCGCTCAACAGTTACGGATTAACCAAAAAGATCGTCTACGAGAACGAGGAGTTCAACCTGCTGCAGGCGGCACTTAACATCGAGGATGGTCTTGACGGACTGCGCTATAACAAGGTCATCATCGCGACCGACGCGGATGTCGACGGCATGCACATCCGGCTGTTGCTGATCACCTTCTTCCTGCAATTCTTCCCCGACCTGATCAAGCGCAATCATGTCTATATCTTGCAAACGCCCCTTTTCCGGGTGCGCAACAAGCAAAAGACCTGGTATTGCTACTCGGAGGAGGAACGAGTGGCGGCGATCGCCGCGGCCGGCAAGAATCCGGAGATCACCCGATTCAAAGGTCTTGGCGAGATCTCGCCCGACGAGTTCCGTAATTTCATCGGCAAGGACATGCGCCTGGATCCGGTAACCATGAAGAAAGAGGATTCCGTAAAGGACATGCTCGAGTTCTACATGGGCAAGAACACCATGGAACGGCAAAACTTCATCATCGATAACCTTGTGGTCGAAGAAGATATTGTCAATTAAAAATACAGATACAAACACTAAAAATCATGGCAAACGAACCAACGAAACGAATCGCCCTTTTCCCCGGCACGTTCGATCCTTTCACGATCGGACACGAGTCGCTCGTTACCCGGGGACTGGAGTTGGTAGACGAGATCATCGTCTCGATCGGTATCAACGACAAGAAACTGACCTATTTCTCGCTGGAGAAACGGTTGGAGGCGATCCGTAACCTTTATAAAGATACGCCTCGGGTTAAGGTCATGTCATACAACTCACTGACCGTTGATTTTGCCAAGGAGGTAGGCGCACGCTTCATCCTGCGCGGCATCCGGACCGTCAACGATTTCGAATACGAGAAGAGTATCGCCGACATCAACCGGAAATTATCGGGTATCGAGACCTTCATCCTGTTCACTGAACCGGAGCATACGCACATCAGCTCCAGCATCGTCCGCGAGTTGCTGCGCTACGGGAAAGATATCTCGCCATTCGTACCCAAAGAGACATTATTATATTGATTGATTATTAACGGAACAAAAATAAGGAAACCGCCGGGCACGGCCACAATTGCCCAATAAGTAGAAACAATATGAGAAAATTAGGATTTGCGTTGCTCATCATCCTGGCCTTGGCGACCACCACCCGGGCACAGCGGAACAACATCCACGCAAAAAAATTGCAATTGGCCCTCTACGCGATAGAGAACCTGTATGTCGATACCACGAGTGAGAGGGAACTGGTAGAAGACGCCATTATCGGCATGCTGGAGAAACTGGATCCGCACTCCACCTATATGGATCCCGAAGAGACCCGAGAGATGAACGAGCCACTACAAGGTAACTTCGATGGCATTGGCATCCAATTCAATCTGCTGACAGATACGGTCTACGTCATTCAGGTCATCCCTGGCGGGCCATCGGAAAAGGTTGGCCTGATGGCAGGCGACCGCATCGTGCAGGTAAACGACACGGTGATCGCTGGCGTAAAAATGAAAACATCCGACATCATGCGCCGCCTGAGGGGCCCTAAAGGGACCGAGGTAAACATTAAGGTCAAACGGAAAAACCGCCCAGAGTTGCTCGACTTTAAGATCACCCGGGGCAAAATACCGGTTTATAGCCTCGACGCCGCCTATATGGCCGACAAGACCACCGGCTATATCAAACTCAACCGATTCGCGGCCTCATCCGCCGACGAGTTCCGTGAGGCACTCGAGAAGTTACGGAAAGAGGGAATGAAAAACCTGATACTCGACCTTCAAGGCAATGGTGGCGGTTACCTGAACATCGCGATCGACCTGGCGGACGAGTTCCTGGAGAAGGGCAAACTGATCGTCTACACCCGAGGCAGCAAGATGCCTCGTGAGGAGGCTAAGTCGACCGCACGTGGCGACTTTGAGAAGGGACGACTGGTAATCCTGGTGGATGAGTCGTCCGCCTCAGCCAGCGAGATTGTCTCCGGAGCGATCCAGGATTGGGACCGCGGCGTCATCGTTGGCCGACGGACCTTTGGCAAGGGTTTGGTACAAAAACCGATCCCACTGCCCGACGGCTCCATGATGCGTCTCACCGTCTCACGCTATTATACCCCGACCGGCCGTTGCATACAAAAGCCTTATGAGAGCGGTAACATTGAGGAATATCACCGTGACCTGATCGAACGCTATAACCATGGCGAGTTGATGAGCGCCGACAGTATCCATTTCCCCGACTCGCTACGTTTCAGCACACTCGAGAGCAAGCGGACCGTTTATGGCGGCGGAGGCATCATGCCTGACGTCTTCATCCCGGTCGACACGGCGCATTACACCGACTACCACCGGAAGATCGTAGCGGCGGGCATCGTCAACCGAGTTGCCATGAACTATATCGACGCGAATCGGGCCGAGCTGTCAAGTCGCTACAAGAAATTCGATACGTACGCTCGCGACTTCCAGATCGACGAGAAATGCCTGCAAGAACTGCTGACGATGGCAGAAGAAGAGAAAATCCCCTTCGAGGAGGAGCAATACAACCGGTCCAAGGCATTAATCGCCCTTCAGCTGAAGGCATTGATCGCCCGCGATCTCTTCGACATGGCGGAATATTTCCATATCATCAACGCGGATAACCCCAGCTACCAGAAGGCGCTGGAGATTATCAACGACAAGACAACTTACAACCGATTGTTAGGAAAATAGGCCATTATGTACTGGACATTATTCATGACATTCATGCGGATTGGGATGTTCACCATCGGTGGTGGCTACGCCATGTTGCCGCTGATCCAACGCGATGTTGTCGACCGGGGCTGGATGACGAAGGAGGAATTCATCGACATCTTCTCCGTCGCCCAATCGCTGCCGGGCATCTTCGCTGTCAACATCTCCATCTTCGTGGGATATAAGCTCAAACGGATCGGAGGCAGCATCGTCTGTGCCCTCGGAACGATCTTGCCCTCGTTCCTGATCATCCTGCTGATCGCCCTCTTCTTTACCCATGTACGTGATAACGTCTGGGTGGAGAAGATCTTCAAGGGATTGCGTCCTGCGGTCGTCGCCCTTATCGCTGTACCTTGTCTGACGACAGCCCGATCGATCAAGCTCTCCTACAAGCAACTGATTATCCCCGTTGGCGCGGCGGCACTGATCTGGCTGGGTGGTGTCTCACCCGCCTGGATCATCCTGGCGGCCATCGCCGGCGGACTGTTATACGGACTCAATAAAAAAGCATGACTATGATTTGGCTCCAATTATTATATGTATACCTGAAAATCGGTATCCTGGGTTTCGGTGGCGGTTATGCCATGCTCTCGTTGATACAGGCCGACGTGGTCGATCGCTATGGTTGGATCTCCCTGCAGGAGTTCACCGACATCGTGGCGATCTCGCAGATGACACCCGGCCCGATCGGCATCAACAGCGCGACCTATATTGGCTACACGGCGATCCACAATGCGGGTTACTCACCGGCGATCAGTATTCTGGGCTCCTGCCTGACCACCTTCGCCGTCTGCCTGCCCTCGTTCATCCTTGTCCTGATCATCTCGAGCCTCTTCGTCAAGTTTAAGAACAACCGTTATGTGGAAGCGGCCTTCCTGGGCCTGCGTCCGGCGACAGTCGGCCTCATCGCGGCGGCGGCATTGCTCCTGATGAACCATGAGAACTTCATCGACTATAAGAGCTTCCTGATCTTTGCCGGCGCCTTTATCTTGACCTGGAAATTCAAAATCCATCCGATCCTGATGATTCTCCTGGCCGGAGTAGCGGGATTGGTACTTTATTGGTAAACAGAATATCATACTCAACACAAACACGACACCACGACATGAGAACAAAAATCCTACAACATTTGAGCCTGGTGTTGGCGGCTCTCCTGTTCAACGCCTGCTGCCACGACGACGATCCGGTAAAACCCGCCTCGACACGCACGGTCCTGGTTTACATCGCCGGCGACAACAACCTCAGCGATTACATCAATTACAACCTGGAACAAATGATCGAGGGTGCCCGCGAGGGTGGCCTGAACCAATGCGACTTCCTGATCTACACCGATCGGGCGACCACCACCCCGGCGCTTTACCAGCTTAAGGCGGACGAGACAGGGCGGATCGACACGGTCCGTATCCGCGACTACGCGGAACACAACTCGGCCATGCCCGAAGTGCTGCGGCAGGTTGTCGAGGAGGCCTTCACCGCCTTCCCTTCCGATCATTACGGTCTGGTGCTCTGGAGCCACGCGACCGCCTGGCTACCGAACGCTGGACGCGACCTGACCCGCTCGTTCGGGACCGATGGCGATGAGACCATCGAGATCAATGAGCTGGCCGACGCGCTTGCCGCCTATCATTTCGATTATATCCTCTTCGACGCCTGTTACATGGGAGCGGTCGAGGTGGCTTATGAACTGAGGGAACGGGCAGCCCAGATCATCGCCTCGCCAACCGAGGTGATGGGCAGCGGTTTCCCCTACACGACCATCACGCCGATGCTTTGCGAGACCAACTTCGACGGCGCGAGCGTCGCCCAAGCCTTCTACGACTTTTACGATACCCAGAGTGGCTATGCCCGCTCGGCGACCGTCTCGGTTGTCGACACGAAGTCGCTCGATCAACTGGCGGCGGCCTGCCGAGAGGTCCTGGCAGGAAAAAGTGAGGCGGAGATCTTCGCCGTTGATCCAGATGCCTTGCAACCGCTGGAGTTTCTCAAGAGTTCGGGAAGGCACTACCTTTTCGACCTGGGTGATTACATCCAGGCTCTCGCGACCGACGAGCAATACACCAATTTCCGGGCGGCACTCAACCAGGCGATCCCCTATCGGGCCACAACGCCCTACGCCTTTTTTGCCGCGCCTTACGAGGCGATCAAGATCGAACGGTTCAGCGGCCTCTCCGTCTATCTTCCCGGCGAAGGGCTGGCGACACTCAACGAATGGTACAAACGACTGGCTTGGTATCAAGCGGTCTATCTGTAATTTTCTTTTCCATTCCATCTGTTTAATAATAAAATAATCTATCTTCGCGGTCGAAAATAGACTTTTGTAAGGAAAATCGACAAATAGACATTAAATAACTTCTAAAATTAAATTGAGCTTAAAATGAAAGTAGCGATTGTAGGCGCGAGCGGTGCCGTAGGACAAGAGTTCTTGCGGGTGCTCGACCAAAGAAACTTTCCGATCGACGAGCTGACCCTGTTTGGCTCGTCACGCAGTGCCGGACGGACATACGATTTCAAGGGCAAGTCTTACACGGTCAAGGAACTGAAACACAACGACGATTTCAAGGGAATCGACATCGCTTTCGTGTCAGCCGGTGGAGGAACATCAATTGAGTTCGCGGAGACAATCACGAAACATGGTACCGTCATGATCGATAACTCCAGCGCGTTCCGCATGGAGAACGACGTGCCCCTGGTCGTTCCGGAGGTCAATCCGGAAGACGCGTTGAACCGCCCGCGGGGCATCATCGCCAACCCCAACTGCACCACGATCCAGATGGTAGTCGCCCTGAAGGCGATCGAGAAGCTCTCGCACATCAAACGGGTACACGTCTCCACCTATCAGGCGGCCAGTGGCGCCGGAGCGACCGCGATGGCCGAGCTGGTTAAGCAATACGAGCAGATCATGAAGGGCGAGGAGCCGACAGTCGAGAAATTCGCCTACCAATTGGCCTACAACCTGATCCCGCACGTGGATGTCTTCACCGACAACGGCTATACGAAAGAGGAGATGAAAATGTATAACGAGACCCGCAAGATCATGCACTCGGATATCGAGGTGAGCGCGACGTGCGTCCGTGTCCCGGTTATGCGGGCACACAGCGAGTCGACTTGGGTAGAGACCGAGCGCCCCATCAGCGTCGAGGAGGCCCGCGAGGCATTCGCCAACGCGGAGGGCGTTGTCCTGCAAGATGACCCGGCCAAGAAGGACTATCCGATGCCGTTGTTCGTCGCCGATCACGACCCGGTTTACGTGGGCCGTATCCGCAAGGATCTCTCCAACCCGAATGGCCTGACATTCTGGACCGTCAGCGACCAGATCCGCAAGGGCGCGGCCCTCAACGCCGTCCAGATCGCGGAGTACCTGATCCGTGTCGGGAACCTGAAATAAAAGAATACCGATCTTTCGGAATTTGTGCCCTCCGTGTCTCATTTATTCACGGAGGGCACATTTTTTTCGTATCTTCGCATATGCGGAATCCGTTGCCACATATCCTTTTATCACTGCTTCTCCTGGCGGGATTCGCCTGTCAGGGCGGGCGGGAGTCTCTTGCCCCCTTCTGGGCCAAGATCGACTCGATCATGCCCACACGGCCCGACAGCGCGCTGCGCCTGCTCCGCGACAAGGCCAATGAGCGCTTCACGAAGGCGGACCGGGCCCGCTATCTCCTGCTCCGCACGGAGGCGGAAGACAAGACCTACGTCACGCCGACGACCGACTCGCTCATCGCCATCGCCGCCCATTATTACGAGGAGAGCGACAACGAGCGGCTCAAGGCCAAGGCCTGGTATTACATGGGGCGCGTCAACCAGGAGCTGAAACGGCCCCTCCTGGCGCAAGACTACTACCTGAAGGCCCTGCGCCACCAGACGCTGGTGGACGACCACGCCCTGCTGGGCCGCGTCTGCAACCACCTCGGCATGCTCTACACCTATCAGGACGTGTACGAGCGGGCCATCCCCTACCAGAAGGAGGCGATACGCCACTTCGCCCTTATCGGCGACTCCACCGGTCAGGCCTTCGCGACCCGCGACCTGGCGAGGAATTTCCACATGATCAACCAACCGGACAGCGCGATTTTCTATTACCGGCTGGCGGAAAAACGGATGGGAAGCCGGGCGATCCAATCGATCTACGCCGAACTGGGCAGCCTTTACACCGATATCGGACGCTACGACGAGGCCGCTTCCTATTTGAGAAAAGTGAGGGAAGAAGAAGGGGACTTCTCTTACGACCTGATCCGAGGTCAATTTTACCTGGAGACAAACCGATTGGACTCCGCGGAGTTTTACCTCCGCCCCTGCCTGAGCAATGGAAAGACCAAGGCGGCCGCCACCTATTACCTGGCCCACCTGGCCTACGCCCGGGCGGACTACCGGGCCTGCGCCGAGCTTCAACGGGCGTATGAGATCCTCCGGGATTCCATCGTCGGCCAAAAACAAACCGAGTCCATCCGCAAGACGGAGGCCCTCTACCGGCACCAGGAGATGCGGCAGGCCCTCAATGAGCAGGCCCTCCTGATCGCCCACCGGGAGAAGGAGCGTTACCTCTACGCCCTCCTCTGCGTGCTCCTGGCGCTGGCCTGCCTGGCCCTCCACCGACGCTGGCGAAACACCCGCGAGGCGGCCCAACGGCGGGAGGAGGAGATGGCGCGGACATTCGAGCGACAACGGCAAAGCGACCGGCGACAGATCGCGGACAACGAGCGACAGATCGCCACCCTGCGCGACCAGATCGACCGGCTGGACAACGAGCGGGCCACCAAGTGGGAACGACAGAAACTCCAACTGGAGAAACAGCTGCTGGAGACCAGCAACGCCTTGCTGAGCAACGAGGAGGAGCGACGCGACGCCGCGATCGCCGGGCTCCTAGAATCCGACGTTTACAAACGGTTCCACGACAAACCGACCCAACGCCCCCGGTCGGAGGATTGGGAGGCGCTCGAACGGCTCCTCGACGAGACCTACAACCAATTCACCAGCCGGCTCAAGGAGTTGGCCCCCCTCTCCGACGTGGAGATCAAGGCCTGCCTACTGACCAAGATCGGCCTGGGCGCGAACCAGATCACCAATACCCTCAACTACAACAGCTCCGTGCTTCGCAAGCGGATTTACAAGAAATTATTCCAACGGGAGGGCACGGTCGAGGATCTCAAACGGTTCATCGAAAAATTCTGATTACAAACGAGATAACCGATAACAAAAATGATAACAACTCACGTTGTTACCGCTTTTGTTATCGGTTTTTTTGGTCTCTTTGGGAACGAAACACTAACATTGCGAAAATTAAAATATCCTTTATTCCTTTAATTATTATTACATGTAAAAACAGAAAAAAGAAAAAGATGAGAACAGTCGTAATAACTTTATTGACATCATTGATTTTGGTTGGCAGGCTCATGGCCCAAAATCCGACAGTCACCGGCCAAGTCTCCGACCAGTCGGGTCGCCCCATCCCGTTCGCCAATGTGCTTATATTGGCGGCGAC